>Ga0075444_10000045_pt1 | contig 60977 bp, 50 predicted proteins | sample CoawatmetaG01DNA_FD_76836 | JGI IMG/M metagenome (GOLD analysis project Ga0075444, IMG submission 76836) | Marine microbial communities from the West Antarctic Peninsula - Coastal water metaG017-DNA | ecosystem: Environmental > Aquatic > Marine > Coastal | place: Atlantic Ocean: West Antarctic... | reverse complement strand
GAGTTAAGGACCTGGTTTGAAAATTTAGATTTTGAAGACTTTTTTGTTAATTTTTCAGGTAAAAAATCAAATATTAAAAAAAGAAAAAATATATCAATTAAAAAAAGTCTAAAGTTTTATGACTTTCCTGAAACCGATTTATGGTTCCAGTGTTATACTAAGTCAATACAACGCGCAATAAATGATGCTAGTGGAAAGTATTTTTGTTTTTTTGCTGAAGATAATCAGTTTACTATTAAAGGTAATATAATAGATGACTATATTAAAATATTAGAAGAAGAAAATAATTTTAAATCATTTGTTCATTTTTTCGGCCAGCAAAAATATAAGTTTTTTAAAGAAAATAATTATTTTAGCAAAATACCTCAAACTATAGAAGATATTAAATATTTTAAGCCTAGTCATAAATGGGATTTTTGGTCGCTTACATTAAAAGAAAATTATGAAAAAATAGGCTCATTAAAAGAGTCAACAAAAGATAAGCCCCACAACACTATAGAAGAATATAGTAGAAGAACAAAAGACCAAAATTTTGTAAGGGTGTACCCTAAAATTCCACATGGCATTTGGTTCCACAATAAATCTAATCAAAAAATTATTAATATGATAAAATCAAATCATAATAATCCAGATTTTATATGTTATAAGATTATTGATAAGAGTGAAGCAATAGAAATATTCAAAGATAATATGCCAATATCAACAGATGACTATTTGCAAAAGGTTTGTTTATGATTGTGTTTACTAATGGTTGCTTTGATTTAATTCATAGAGGCCACATTGAATTGTTAAAGTTTAGTAAGAGTTTAGGAAACCGAGTTATTGTAGGCTTAAATAGCGATGAAAGTGTTAAAAAACTTAAAGGTGCAGAAAGGCCAGTAAATAATCAAGAAGATCGAAAACTTATTTTAGAATCATTGAGGTATGTAGACGAAGTTGTTATATTTAATGAAGAAACACCGTATAATTTAATTAAAAAAATAAAACCAAACATAATCGTAAAGGGCGGTGATTATACCATAGATGAGGTTGTTGGAAATAAACTAGCTGAGGTAAAAATATTTAAATATGTTAAAGACTACTCGTCAACTAAAATCATTCAAAATATTAGTGATAGGTGATGCATGCCAAGATTATTATTATTTTGGCAATATTGAAAATTTTTGTTTTGAAGAACGCCCTTTGAAAAAAGAAGGTACACCAGTTTTAAAAGTAAATGAAGTAATTGAAAAGCCTGGAATGTCTTTAAATGTTTTAGAAAACTTAATTAAACTAAATCAACGTGTAGATCATTATCACAATAAAACACTTATTAAAAAAATTAGAATTGTCAAAAAGAAACAAGATAGTATCGATCACATTGTTAGGGTAGATATAGATGATAATGTAAGCGCAATGGATAGCGAGACATTAAAAAATATTGATTTAAAAAAATATGATTGTATAATGATATCAGATTATGATAAGGGTTATGTTGACAATAAATTAATCAGTCATATTGTCAATAATTTCAAAGGTGAAATTTTTGTTGATTCAAAAAAAACAGATCTTTCAAGTTTTGAAAATTGCATCATAAAGATAAATGAGCATGAAGATAACTTAGTGACAAAGTATCCAGACGACTTTGAGCTTATTGTTACATTAGGTAAACGAGGTGCTTCATGGAATAATAAAATATTTCCGGCAGCAGAATGTAAAGAAGTGAAGGATATATGCGGTGCTGGGGATACTTTTTTTGCATCATTTGCTATAGCATATATGCATACTAAAGATTATAGCAAGTCAATAAATATAGCAAATGAATGTACAACTCAAGTACTAAAAACTGTTGGAAATCATCATCCAGACATCAATAAAATTAAATCATTAATTTGTAATTGACATAGAAATGCTTTATAATTTAATTAACTATAAAGGGTATTATGAAAAAAGCATTAATAACAGGCATTACGGGAATGGTAGGTTCTCATCTTACTGATTTCTTATTAAGTGAAACTAACTGGGATATTCATGGTCTTATGAGGTGGTCTGAAAATACTGAAAATATTCACCACATATCAAAAAACATTAATAACAAAAATAGAGTATTTTTACATAACGGTGATTTGAATGATCTAGCTAGTCTAATTAATGTTGTGGAAAAGGTTAAACCTGACTTTGTTTTTCATTTAGCAGCCCAAAGTTACCCCAAGACTAGTTTTGTTTCACCAATAGAAACATTAGAGACTAACATTTTAGGTACGTGTAAATTATTGGAATCAATAAGAATTAACAAACTAGACCCTAAAATCCATGTATGCTCAAGCTCAGAAGTTTTTGGAAAAGTACCTAAAGAAAATTTACCAATCCAGGAAAATGAATCATTTCATCCAGCTTCCCCATACGCAATATCAAAAGTAGGCACTGATTTAATAGGTAGATATTATGCAGAGGCATATGATATGTGTATTATGACTACTAGAATGTTTACCCATACCGGCCCTAGACGAGGCGACGTTTTTGCAGAATCAACTTTTGCTAAGCAAATTGCTATGATTGAAGCTGGGTATATCAAGCCGGTAATACATGTAGGTAATTTAAATTCATTGAGAACATGGGCAGATGTACGTGATGCTGTTCGAGCATACTATATCCTATTGACAAATAATCCAATACCCGGCGAATATTATAATATCGGTGGTAATTTTACATGCACAGTAGGTGAAATGTTAGACCAGCTTATTGAGCTTTCTAATGTTGATAATATAGAAATAAAAGTTGATAATGATAGATTACGCCTCATCGATGCCGACCTCCAAATACCAGACATCAGTAAGTTTAAAAAACACACAGGCTGGGATCCGGAAATTAGCTTTAAACAAACAATGCAAGATCTGTTAGACTATTGGCGAAGTAAAGTCAAAACAAATAAAGAGTTTTTAATAAGATAAGGGAGCTTTAATTTATGGATGTATTATTTATCAACCCATGCGGTGCAAAAAAAGTATATCAAGCGTTAGCAAAAGATTATTCAGCAATAGAGACGCCTACGTGGTCATTGTTATTAGCACAGTCATGTAGGTCTAGAGGCTTTAAGGTTGGTATATTAGATGCTGATGCTGAAAGATTATCTGATGACAATATCGTAACTCGTGTTAATGAATGTAAACCTAGGTTAGTTTGTTTTGTAGTATACGGACAAAATCCAAATTCAGGTACTACAAACATGTCAGGTGCCGTAACTGCTGCTAGCAAGATTAAAGAAAACTCCGCGAGTACAACAGTCGGTATAGTAGGTTCTCACGTACAGTCGTTACCTTATGAGGTTTTAAAAAATGAAACATGTTTTGATTTAATTTTCCTCAATGAAGGTGTATATTCATTATGGAATTTATTAAACTTAAAAGACTTAAAAGATAAATCATCTTTAACAAATATCAAGGGTATTGGTTTTTTAAAAGAAGGAAAACCTTTCTTAACAAAACCCGAAAAGGTAGTACCCCAAGAAAAAATGGACGATCATTTACCTGGTTACGCATGGGATCTACTACCTTACAAACACAATCCTCTTGATCTGTACCGGTCACCCTACTGGCATGCTGAATACGATCATGATAAAAGAACACCTTTTGCTGCAATATACACTAGTCTCGGTTGTCAATTTAAGTGTTCTTTTTGCATGATTAATATGATCAACAGAAATGATAACCAAGAAATTGGAGTAGCATCAAACTATAGAGGTATGCGTTTTTGGTCACCAAAATTCATTATTAAAGAATTTGATAAGCTTTACGCTTTAGGCGTTCGAACATTAAGAATTAGTGACGAAATGTTTTTATTAAATAGGAAATATTACTTACCACTCTGTAAATTATTAAAAGAAAGAGGCTATGGTGAGGATATGAGAATGTGGGCATATTCTAGAATTGATACAGTTAAGCGAAAAGAAGACTTAGCAGCAGTTAGAGCTGCCGGTATTAAATGGTTATGCTTAGGTATTGAAGCTGCTGATACAAAAGTAAGATTGGAGATAACGAAAGGTAAGTTTAAAGATACTGATATAAGAGAAGTTGTTAAGATGGTTCATGATGCAGATATCGAAATTATTGCAAATTATATTTTTGGCCTGCCTAAAGAAAGTCATGAAAGTATGCAAAAAACTCTTGATTTAAGTTTAGAGTTATGTACGCTGGCATGGAATGCATATCCAGCAATGGCTTTACCAGGTAGTTTACTATTTAAACAAGCGTTAAATCGTAATGAAAACCTGCCAACAACATATTCAGGTTACTCATTTCATGCATACGACACAATACCTTTACCAACAGAAAACTTAACACCGGCTGATATTGTAAAGTTTAGGGACGAAGCATTTACAACCTACCATACACACTTACCTTTCTTAGAAAAAGTAGAAAGAAAATTTGGTAAAAATGCAAGAAAAAATATTGAAAAAATGACAAAGATAAAGCTTAAAAGAAAACTACTAGGTGACTAAAATGAATAATGAAGAATTAATTAAAAAAGCAAAGTTTGTAAGACAAAAAATATTTGAATTTAAAACAAGATCAAAGTTTGGTCATCTTGCTAGCTGTTTATCGTGTGTAGACATATTGGTATCTTTGTATTATGATAAGAAAACATGTTTCGATCATAATAAAGATAAAATAATTTTTAGTAAAGCACACGGATCCCCGTCAGTTTATCCTATTTTGGCAGACTTAGGGTATTTTAAGAAAGATGAATTAGATAAATATTGTACACCTGAGGGTATATTACGTTTGCATGCTGATAAATCTATTCCAGGCTGCAATTTTGTAGGTGGTTCTTTAGGAAACGGTATAGGTTATGCGTCAGGACTAGCATATCAAAGCAATGAAAGAGTTTTTGTAATTTTAGGAGATGCAGAATTATATGAAGGTTCTGTTTGGGAATCTTTAATGTTTATTGCACATCACAATATAAAAAACATGCATTTAATTGTTGATAGGAACGGAATGGGAATTTTAGGAAAAACTGAATCACTTTTAAAACTTGAGCCTTTAGAAGCTAAATTTAAAAGCTTTGGTTTTGATGTAACAACAATTGATGGGCACGATTATAATCAACTAAAAAATGTTTTTTCAAAAGATAATCCAAGACCGACTGTAACAATAGCTAATACAATCAAAGGTAAGGGTGTAAGTTATATGGAAGATAAGTGGCAATATCATACTATCATTCCTAAAAGTAAAAAAGATATTGAACAAGGAATCGAGGATTTAAAATGACTAGTCAAAGAGATGTTTTCATAGGCGAGCTATTTAAACTAGCTAAAAAAGATAAAGATGTTTATTTAATAACAGTAGACATGGGCGCCCCATCTTTAGATGCATGGCGGACACAGTTACCTGAACAATTAATTTACGCAGGCATATCAGAACAACATGCAATTAATTTTGCAGCAGGATTATCTAGTAAGGGTAAAAAAGTATATATCTATTTTATGGCATCATGGGTGGCAAGGTGTTTTGAACAAATAAGATACTCTTGCGCAATAGGTGATAATCCAATCACAATTTTAGGAAATGGTGTGGGTTTAGGTTACGCACCAGCCGGCCCTGCACATGAGACAAATGACGATATCGCATACACAAGATCGTTACTAGGTATAGAGATATATTCACCATCAAATAATAGAAAAGTAAAAGAATTAGTAAGTTTAACATATAATCAAAAAAGAAAGTTAAGGTACATAAGATTAGAAAGAAAACACTCAGCTGAGATTGAAAACTATTACCAGAGTAAAAGCATAATGGAAAGTAATGGAATAGAATTAATTGGTAAAGACAGTAATCACAATATTGCAATTGTTTCTTATGGCTATATGTTAGGCCGGTCCTTAGAAGTATGTAAAAAGCTTAATAATTCAGGGGTGAGTACTGAACTTTATGACATGTGGAAAACCAAACCCGTTGACAAAACATTTGTAAAAAACAATCTTTGTAAGTACAATTATATTATAACAATTGAAGAACAAACACTATCAGGTGGTTTTGGATCGATTCTATGTGAAGCATTAGCAGATTTAAATGTTCAAAAGCCATTATTGAGATTAGGCTTGAAGGACATGTATATGTTAGAAAACGGATCTAGAGACTACCTTATTGATAAAAGCGGTTTATCAGTTGATGAAATATATAAAAAAATAATATCTTTCACAAAGGATTGAAAATGAAAAAAGGTATCTTTGAAGAAATAAAAATTTTTACACCAACTTCATACCAAGATTTTCGAGGCGAATTGTATACTACTTGGTGTAAGCAAGATTTTTTAGATAATCTTGGTGTTGATTTAGAATTTGTCCATGATAAAGTATCAGTATCTAGAAGAAATGTTTTAAGAGGTATACACGGCGACTTTAAATCTTGGAAGTACATGACGTGCACATATGGTGAAGTTTATTATGTAGTGGTAGATAATAGAGTTGATTCGCCAACTTATAAAAAATGGGACTGGGAATTATTAAGTTCAAAAAATAGAAAAACAATTTTAATACCACCCGGCTTTGGGTGTAGTTTTTATGTTTTAAGCGATACATCAGTGGTTAATTATAAGTGGGCTTATTCTGGAGACTACCCAGATGTTTCAGATCAATTTACAATACCATGGGATGATAATGAAATTGGAATTCACTGGCCTACTAAACAACCTGTAATCTCTGAAAGAGACAGAGGTGTAAATGTATAATTGGCCGCTAATCAATGATAATATTACCCACGAAGATAGAAAAATTTTATCAGAATTCGTTTTAAGTACAGATAGATTTACGAACGGCCCCATGGTAAAAGAATTTGAAAAAGCTTGGTCGTCATGGTTGGGCGTAAAGCATACAGTCTTTGTTAATTCTGGTGCTAGTGCTAACTTCATCATGACAGCGATATTAAAAGAAAAAATGGGTAATGGTGAAGTTATTGTACCGCCAATTGGTTGGGTATCAGATATAGCACCTGTTGTGCAATTAGGAATGACACCGGTCTTCGTAGACGTCTGTTACGAAAACATGGCAATAACATATGAAAATATTAAAAATGCTATCACAGACAGGACTGTCGGTGTTGTTTTAGTACATGCTTTAGGTTTTAACGGTATAAATAAAAAAATTATTGAGCTATGCAAGAAGAAAGGTATTATGCTTATTGAAGATTGCTGTGAATCTCATGGAGCTAAACTAGGCAATATCAAAATAGGCAATTTAGGTGACATGTCAAATTTTTCTTTTTATTTTGGCCATCATATGACAACAATAGAGGGTGGCGTTGTATGTACTAACTCTGATGAACTTTACGACTATGCAAAATTATTTCGTTCCCATGGTATGACCAGGGAATGTTCAACCAGTCTTAAAGAAAAATATTTAAAAAACTACCCTGATTTAAATCCTTTATTTACATTTGCTGTACCCGGTTACAATATGAGAAATACAGAAATAAACGCTGTGTTAGGGTTGAATCAGATTAAGCGATTGGATAGTAATATTAAAATTAGAAGTACTAATCTAAGAACTTGGCTGACTGCGTTGGACGAGAATAAATACTTTACAAATTTTGATATTACCGGAAGTAGTAATTTTTCACTGCCGCTTATCTTAAAAGACAAAGATAAGATTATGTTTTTAAAGATCCAAGATATTTTAAAAGACGAAAAAGTAGAGTTTAGGGTGGGAACAGCCGGCGGTGGCAATCAAGAAAGGCAACCTTACCTACAAGAAGGAAAATATCAATATAGAAAAGTAGGTCTTTTAGATAAGGCAAATCATATACACGATTATGGCCTGTATATTGGTAATCATATAGAAGTATCAGGCACGATGATTAAAAAAATATGCGAGAAAATTAACAATGTCAAATAGAAAATACTTGCCAACATTAGCAGAGCTAATAGATAGGCTTTCCATAGCACAATTAAAAGAAGTTTTTATTCCAAAACATAAAAATGAATATGCAAAAGAGATTAACGACATATGTCATGACATTGATATTCTTTTATCTAATAAAAATTCAATCAATGCCGATACTTTAAGGGCAATTGTTGTTTTGTCACAAATGAACTTGCACATTTGGCATAACGAATCTAATTATCGGAAAGGGATTAAAGATGGGAATGATTTAGAACTAACTCACGGGCTTAACGGAATTAGAAATACAGCAAAAAATAAAATACAGGAAATCGTAGGCGGTCGAAAAGACTATAAGATTGACTGTTTAGCAGCAGATTTTAAAGATTGGGAAGTAAGTTGGGATTTAAAAGATGAATAAAAAAAATAAAAGTCATGATATAATCATGTCTCATATGAAAACAACAAGAGAAGCGTTTGAAGATGGTTCAATTGACGATCTTAGAAGTATCAATCTAGACAAATATGATTTAATAGAAGTTGAATATTCTTTTGGTAAAAGAAAGTGCCTTAAGGCTAAAGAAAAAAATGATTATTTACTGATCCAGAAATCAAGATGTGGAAGTGTTAATTTAGAAGAACATGTAACTATTAGTGAAAATTTAGAATTTGCAAAAAGTAAGATAGACGACATACTTGATATAGATGAAATAAGAATTGAAGAAGTTGATTTATTAATCAAAGAAAAACTAGTTAACATTCCTGAAGAAAGTGTTTTTTCCGAACTAGGATTTAGAACAGCAAAATTACTTAATTTTTATAACAAAAATAGAAATATGAAGTCTTTTGGTTTTGATGTAATTCAATCAAATATTGAAGTTGCAAATTGCTTAGGGTATGAAACTTTTTTATACGACTTTAACGACTGTCTTGAGGACTTGAACTTAAAAAACTCTGACTTAGTTGTTTCATACCACATGCTTGAACATGTAACATACCCCTTAAAAGCAATTAAAAAAATATTTAGTGCAATGAAGGCTAATTCTTACTTTCATGTAGAAATACCTATTGAACCATATGGTCCTAACATAAGATACTGTCATATGTATCCTTTTCATCCTAAAGATCTTTACTATATGCTCCAACTAGCTGGATTTGAAATTTTAACATATTCCGGAAAAGTTGCAAAAAACGGCCCTATGTCTGAAAGATACATGGCTATAAAACCAAAAAAGACTTACGTTTTTGACATAGATGGTACTGTATGTACACAGGTTGAGGATGGAGACTATTTAAAGGCAACACCATATAAACAAAGGATCATGAAGATCAATGAACTCTACGATCAAGGTCATGACATTATTTTTAATACAGCAAGGGGTATGGGAAGACACAATAATCAAGCAGAAAAAGCAATTAAAGATTTTTATTCCCTTACATACGAACAGCTAAAATCATGGGATATAAAATTTCATAATCTATATTTAGGAAAACCTTCTGGTGATGAATATATTGACGACAAAGGAATTAAAGATGAAAACTTCTTCAACCCAGAAAATTAAATTTGTTCCAAAAGGTTGGGGTTTTGAAAAATGGATTGTAAACTGCGATAAATATTGTGGAAAATTACTTTATTTTGCAAAAGGTAAGAAGTGTTCTTGGCATTTTCACAAGTTAAAAGATGAATACTTTTATGTTCAATCGGGTGAAATAAAAATATATTTCAGTGATAGTGACGATATAACAAAGGCAAAAACTTGTATTTTAAAAAAAGGTGATAATTTTCATGTATATCAAGGTTTAAGACATAGAATGGAAGCAATAGTAGATACAGAATTATTTGAATTTTCAACCCAACATTTTGATAGTGACAGTCACAGATTAGAAAAAGGTGATACTCTGCCGGAGAATAAATGAAAATTGCTTTTATAATCGATAAAACACAAACATTTCAAATTATTGCAAAAATGCTTAAGACAGCTCTTCAAAAAAAATATACTTGTGATGTCTATTGTTGTTTTGATATCGATCAATTAAAATATGTAAAAGATTACTACGGTGAATATATTTCTAAAATTAATTGGGTAACAAATAAGAATAGAAATGTTTTGGTAAATCAACTTTTAAAAAATAGAAAATCGTACGATTCAGTTGTTGGAATAAACTTTTATAATCGTGCCTTGCGGCCTATTTTTGAAAGCAATAATATTCATAACTATGGGTTAGAATATTGTTGGAATGAAATATACAACAGTACAGAATCAAAAGCGTCAAACTTTAAAAGTAGCGGTACTTTATTTTGCAATAGTCTTAAAACAAAAAAAATGATAGGTGAGATTATTGGATTTGAAAATCTAGATTATCTAGGTAGTCCATGGTATGAATTTCTTGACGAAAACAAAGTCCTAGAAAAAGATAATAAAATAGTCTTCATGGTTCCACACCAAAGTTTTTATAATAGAGTTCCAGGACTAAGAAAATATGTCAACTTATTTTTAGAAATATTAGGCGAATATTGCAAAAAAAATAAATACGAACTCTTGTTAAAAACAAGATCGAAATATTCTGAAAACTATAATAATGCAAAAAATGTTAAAATAATATCAGACTCGGAGTTGTGTAGCCATATATCAACTTACAAAAATGCAAAGCTGGTTGTTAATTTTTGTTCTTCAGCAATTAATGAACTTACTTACTTACAAGTTCCCTTTCTTGTAATCGGCACACAAATACAAAAAAAGCTACATCCCGACATGCGGTGTGACGAAGGTATTAAATTAATACATACACAATATTACAATGGATTGATCTTTGATAAAGTTCATTGCGAAAGTATTGAAATAGAAGATGATTTAAATTTTAATATTCTTAGTCAACTATTTGATAATTTGATTGATTCTAACAAAGACTGGGATACATTCCAGGAAAATTTCTTTTGTGGCAACTTTAAAGGATCTTCAGAGAGGATTTTTAAAAAAATGGAAAAAAATGCAATTAAGAAAAATTCAGTTAGTTAGTAATTCACTACTTAATTGGCTACTCCAGGGAAAAGATAACTCTTTTAATTTGCCGGCTCATACAAAAAATATGATTTGCCAAAACATTGTTGAGTCAAAAAGCTTTTATTGTGACTATGAACATAAAAAAGTTGAGAATATAAGTTTAGAAGACTTTAACTTACATCATTATGCTGATCATGAAGAAATAATTGAAATAGTCAACTATTTAAAAGATAAGAAGGGTTTATTTTCTCATTTCTTGATTCACGGAAGTTACAGCGATTTAAAAATAGTACCCGGGTGGAGTGATTTCGATTCAATCGCAATAATTAAAAAAAATATACTTGCGCAACCAAGTAAAAGACAAGAGTTGCTCAATACTTGCATTGAATTAGATAAAATAATGAGAAAAGTAGATGTATATCAACATCACGGAATTCAGTATATGCTTGAAGAAGAATTGAATTCATATCCAGACTTGTACTTACCAAAAGACATCATTAATGATACTAAGTGTGTGCTAGGTAATCAACATTTAAAAATAATGTCAGTCGATTCAAAGTCATACGAAATAAATAGATTGATTGGGATATATAGTCTGCTAAAAGAATCATCACAAACCGGTGTATTGTTACATCATAAAAAAAATGAAGTATACTTAGTAGAAAATTATAAAAATATTGAAACAATGTACCAGTTAAAATATTTTCTTTGTGTGATAATGCTTTTACCGACACTTTGGTTAAACAATCAAGGTGTTTATTGTAAAAAGAAAGACTCTTTTGAATTAATTAAAAAACACTTCTCAAATAAAGAACTTGAATTATTGACATGCGCTTCTGAGATAAGAACTAATTGGGCCCAAGAGATTAATTTAGATTTGAATTTGAACGTAATACCCATGTGGATTCGTAATATTCTAGGAAGTGACTATTTAGCGAGAGGAGGAAAACTTGCAAAAATCTTTGAAAGAAAAAACATTAAATGATTATAATGATGCAATTAACACATTCTGTCATGACAATAAAGATTTGACCATATACCTTGCCGGTGAAATTAGTCATCCTGGGATATCAGATTTAGACTTCTTAGTTGTTGATCACAAGCCTGTCATAAATAAAGAAGTAAAATTATTCTTAGCGGGGGGTAACGTAATAATTGTGCCTAGCTTTCTTATGGAAAAAGTAAGAGACTTTGAAAATTTAAATTTAAAGTTATTGCAAGGAGAAAAATTTAAAATCAAAAGTCCTAAGCGACATTTTAAATATATAGAAATTATTGAGTGGCTACCTGAAAGAATACTAAAGCTTCAAAGCTTAAGAATTAAAAATTACACTAAACAAGAACTGCAGTTATTACACAAATCAGTTTTTAGAAGTGTTGAAGCAGTATCATCACTAACAAAGACTGAAAACAATCTAATAACTGTTGATGAGGTTAGAAATAATTGTAAATTAATTGATCAAAATGTTTTAAAAGAAACAATATATCATGCAGGGAAGTCATGGGACGTTTTTGAAAGTTATGTTTTTGACAATAAATTATTAGGTGGCGATGTAAAAGGTTCAGTTAATATTTCTTCATATTATAATTTTTGTGATAAATTTAAGTGTTTAATGTTATACTTTAAAAGTATGAATAATATTAAAGAAAATAGTCTAAGTAGATCACTCCAACGCGCATCTAATATCAGTGGTAATAGCTATATGAATAAAGATTTTGAAAGCTATGCTATTAATAGATGGGAAGATTTAAATAGACTTTTTTTATGGTTTAATGAAAAAAAGTTAAAAAGAGGTATGATAAAATATGGGTGGTTCTTATAAAAGCAATGCCAAAGTTTTGGTTGTTCATTGTGTCGACACAGAAGGGCCGATTGGTGGCAATGTAAGACGACGTCCAGATGGTTCAAAAGAATTTATGGACAACTGGAAAGATATCAAAGCTAGCTTAGAAGATATAACATGTGATAGTTTTCGAAAAAATAATTTAGACACAAGCGGAAGTGTCTTTATTTTAAATTGGTTTATTATGGACTTTACTGGGTTTAGCACAAATCCTAAAAAAAGAATATGTGAATATAATAATACTTATGATAATATCAAAAGTTTAAACACATCCGCAGATCAATTTTATTGGCATTACCACCAACCGCCTATATGCGGAACGGGTGACATGTGGAGTAGCGATTGGGAATCATCAAGTGAACACTATAATATCTTAGGTCATCGGTTAATTGAGCGCGCAGACTTTCCTGAAGCCTATAGAGCAGGCGGTACAATTGAAGATAATAAATGTTCACTCTGGTTAGAGGAAAATATTATGATAGACTTTTCAAATAGAGTTTCAGATAGTTCTTATGACACAAGCAATATTTTTGACTTTAATTGGTATAATGCGCCAGACAGCTTAGGGTGGTATCACCCTTCAGAATCTAATTTTATAAAGAAAGGCAGCATGAAGAGGTATATTGCAAAATGTGTGGATTTAGAGTCTAGACTTCACATATTAACACAAGAAAAAGTTGATAAAGCTTTTTCTGAAGCCAAGTCAAAAAATAAGAATGTTATACTATCGTATTTTAGTCATGACCATAGAGACATGCGTGAAGAAACATTCCGTGCAATAAGTATGGTAAATAATGCTAGCATAAAACACAAGATTCCATTTGAATGGTCAGATCCTGTCGCTGCAATACAGAAAACTGACAATATTAAAAAAGTTAACGTCAAGATAGGGGCAGAAAAAATCAACAAAAATCAAATTAAGATTCATTTTAATAATGCAATATATCAAAAAAGTCCTCTTGTATATACAAAGGATGATAAGGGTATAATAAAATATCACAAAATAGACATATTGAGAAAGCCAAATTGTCCCTATTATTTAGAATACTGTATCTTAAACATTGTTGATGAAGATCGTGTATTAGGCGTAGGTTGTACTTCACTATCAGGAAATAAATCAGTTTTTGTAACAAAGATTAGTGATATTGATTAATTTTAACTAGGAGTTTTCATGATAAAAAACAAAGCAAAGATAGTCTGCATAATACCTGCACGAGGCGGAAGCAAAAGGTTGTCTAGAAAAAATCTATACAAAATAAATAATAAGCCTTGTATACATTATGCTATTAAAGCATGTCTAGATAGTGAATACATTAAAGACTTTGTTTATGTAACTTCTGAAGATAGAGAAATAATTGAATATTCACTATCTCAAGGCGCTAAGATAATAGAAAGGCCAGTCCATCTATCAAAAGATAATGTTTGGACTCAAGATGTTCTTAAGCATGCTGTTAATCATTTAAGTGAAGAAAAATTTACACATGTGATAAGGGTCCAAGCAAATTCACCGCAAGTAACAACTAAAAAAATTAATGAATGTATAGAAAAATTAGTAAAATACAACTTGTGGGAAGTTTTTACTGTGGATGGTAATGGAATAGAAGACGCAGCAATTCACGTAATGAAAAAAGATTGTGTTTTCCAAAACGCGCTTAGTGTTTACAAAGGTGTGGTCACAACAAACTACATAGACTTACATACTTTAGCTGATGTAATAGAAATTGAAAATAGGATGAAAAATGATTAAACATACACAAAGCAACCTTCTGCTTATGAAAGAAATAACAAGTTTTCTAAAATCAAGAAACAATAATTACAATTTGTGGTATTGGGCAATATCTGTACCCTTAACAGAAAGATTAGATCAACTATTTGGTAGACATAATTTTTTAGTAGATGGTTTAGAAAAAAATAAGAAAATAATAACAGACGGTACCGTTTTAGACTTAGGTTGCGGTTTTTGTCCTTACTGGCCCTTTTTAAGTAAATTAGGTTATAATAGATTCTTAGGTTATGACCTGTATTCAAAAAGAGGTTACGGTTCACAAGAATATATGAAAACTGCAAAACTTTTAGTTGAAGAATTTTGCGAAGATTGTGAATTTATGATTGTTGAAGATGATGTTAGAAATATTGCTTTTTTTGATCCAGGAAAAACTTCTTTCCTAGCTTCGTCAGAACCAAACTTTGTAAAAGAAAAAAACTTTGATTTGATCTATACAAAAAACACTGATTATAAAAAAGTAGGATCTACTGGTATACCAGTTAAAATATTTGAAGATGTATGCAAAGACTATCTTAAGCAAGACGGGACAAGAATTTATGCAGGATAAAATTAAAATAAGCGTAATAATTACCTGCTATAATTTAGAAAAGTATATAGCTAGGTCAATTAATAGTTGCATTAATCAAACCTTAAGTGAAGAAAACTACGAAATAATTGTTGTTAATGACTGTTCAACAGATAATTCAATGGAAGCAATTAAAAGTTACGAAGGTTTAGTTAAAATAGTTGATTTAGAAAAAAATATGGGTGTTGCTTACGCATCTAATGCAGGTATAAGAATAGCAAATGGAAAATACATAGTAAGAGTAGATGGTGATGACTTTATTAATAAAAACTTTTTACATACAATGATAGAAATTCTTGAATGGAATGATGACGTTGGGTTTGTATATTGTGATCATATTATAGTTTCCAGTAATAACGAAAGAAAACAATCAATGAATACTTTGGAAAAATTATTAGATCACGGTGCTGGTGTTGTTTTTAGAAAGGAGTATCTTAATGCTATAGGACTGTATGATGAAAGTTTGCGTAATAGAGAAGATTATGATTTAATTTTAAGGTATATTAAAAATTTTGATGGGTACCGTGTAAGATTACCATATTATCGATATTTCCAAAGAAACAATAGTTTATCTAAACAGCATAAACAAAGAAAACAATTAAAGGAAGAAATTAATGAAAAAATTATGGGAAAGACTTAAATCCGGACAGCCTTTTTTTATTGCTGAAGCAGGGGTTAACCATCTTGGATCACTAGAATTAGGTGAGCGTTTGATACGTGAGGCAGCAAAAGCAGGCGCACACGCCATAAAGTTCCAATCGTATAAAGCTAAAAACTTGACAACTAGAGATGCACCTAGATTCTGGGATTGGGATGGTGAAGAGAACTCAGAAGGGACGCAATTTGATTCATACTCAATATTAGATTCTTTTGGAGAACAACAGCATCTAGAATTAAAAAAAATGTGTGATCAGTACAATATTGAATTCATGTCAACACCTTTTGACAATGAAGCAGCTGATTATTTAGATCGAGTAGGTATAAATGCATATAAGATTGCTTCATGCGATGTAACAAATCATCCACTTTTAAGACATGTCGCATCAAAAGGAAAAATAGTAATGCTATCGACCGGCGCGAGTACAATAGAAGAAATAAAAGAAGCAGTTGATGTCTTGAAAACCGGCACAGACAAGATTGTTGTCATGCATTGTAACTTAAAATATCCTACACCAGATAATGAAATTAACCTCAACATGATAAAACACTTACAAAAAGAGTTTTCTGATTGCTTGATAGGCTTATCTGATCACACCATGAATCTTATGACACCTTCTTTTGCTTATATTTTAGGTGCAAACATATGTGAAAAACATTATACTGTTGATAAGACTTTGGGTCAAAGTGCTGATCACTGGTTATCCGTAGACCCGGATGATATTAAAAAAATAATAGAAAGTTATGATCTGACTAGTAAGATGCTTGGAAGTGGAAAAAAAGAATGCACAGCAGGTGAAGAAAGAGCACGATTGTATGCAAGAAGAAGTATTGTTGCAAATAGAAAAATTAAAAAAGGTGAAATATTAAACAAACATAACTTGTCATGCAAAAGACCCGGGACAGGTATACTGCCTAAGTTTTTAAATGATATCATTGGAAAGAAAGCATGTCGTGAATTAAGTGAAGATACAATACTAGCTTTTGAGGATTTTGAGTAAGTGCCTACAATAAGTTTAGTAACCGGTGGGTGCGGCTTTATAGGGAGTCATATTGTCGATAAACTAGTAAATCTAGGTCATGAAGTCAGAGTAATTGATGATCTGTCAGCACAGGAAAATGAAAAGTTTTACTATAATATTAACGCACGGTATTGGTGTGAAGATATATCCAGTGATGATTGCAGTAATGCTTTTATAGGTGCTGATTATGTTTTTCATCTTGCGGCAAGAAGTAGAATCCAACCAACAATCGGCTCACCAAATAAATGCTTCGAGGTCAATGTAATAGGTACACAGCGGGTCCTAGAATGGTCCAGATTGCATTCTGTAAAAAGAGTCATATATTCAGGTACTTCTTCACTTTATGGTAAACAGAATGTAATACCATTTGCGCCTAATATGCCCGCAGATTGTCTTAATCCTTATTCCATGTCAAAATGGATGGGAGAACAACTTTGCAAGCTATACAGTCAACTCTATGGCTTACCTAGTATAGTTCTTAGATATTTTAATGTGTACGGCCCGAGAGAACCAATAAAGGGAGGCTACGCTCCTGTAGTTGGCCTGTTTAAGCGACAATATGCAGCTGGTGAGGCTATGACAATTGTTGGTGACGGTTTGCAAAAGCGCGACTTTACTTATATTGATGATGTTGTTGAAGCAAATATTCTTGCAATGAAAAATTCTGTTAAGAAAATACACCATAACACTTACAATGTAGGTACAGGTAAAAACTACTCGATCCAAGAAATTGCTGATATGATCGGAGAAAAACGAATAACAATCCCTTCACGACCGGCAGAAGTCCAAGAAACATTAGCAGACATTAGTGACACAATAAAAGACTTAAGTTGGGTACCGAAACATAGTTTAGAAGATAAAATTAATTCATATTAAAAAAGGATGATAATGTTTAAGAAGTTATTAAAACTTATTTTTGGTGATAAAACATCAAATCTAAAGAATAAAATTAATAAAAAATATGCCAAAGCAGTCGCGTTCCAAAGGATCGGCGATATAAAAATGTATTCAGAGACTATGACAGAAATAGAAAAACTAGAAAACGAAATGATCAAACACAGTGAATTATAATGTAAAAATAGCACATTTTGTATAAAATGTATTATAACAATTTTATTTAGGTGACAAATGAGTAACGACAAACCCACTTTTCCAAATGGAAAACCACATGTATCTTTTTCTGAAATTAAACAATGGAAAGAATGTCCATTTCGACATAAGCTAGCTTACATAGATAAAATTGATACATTCAAACCTTCACCTTATCTTCATTTTGGAACTGCTGTCCACGAGGGTTGTGAAACACTTCTAGAGTCACGACAAGTCGACCGTGATAAAATACTAGGGGTCATGAAAGAAGAGTGGCAGAATGCTGGATATGAAAACGAGGAGTGGTATTCTAAGCAGCCTGGGTGGTATAAACATGAACCTAGGACAACCTGGGAGTCGTGGGCCAACAATATGTGGAATGAAGTACTAGATTTTTTAGATAAAGAGTTACCCGGTTGGGAATGTTTCAAGGCAGAAGAAGAATTATATGAGGAAATTGATAATCTAGAAGAGCCTCTTAACTTTAAGGGGTTTATAGACGGTGTGCTTAAGGTTCCAAAGAAGAGAGGTAAAGGTCACGTTTATTGGGTTATTGACTGGAAGACGTCAGGCTCGTGGGGTTGGCGAAGAGATAAAAAACAAGACTTAGGGATGACAGCACAATTGATTCTATATAAGCACTTTTGGGCAAAAAAGCATAACATTGACTTAAAAGATGTCCGCTGTGGCTTTGTTTTATTGAAACGAGGTGGTAAGGTTGGCAAAATTTGTGAACTGGTGAATGTAGCTGCAGGCCCAAAATCTCTAGAAAAGGGTGTTAAGTTAATGCGCAGTATGATTAAGTCTGTACGAAAGGGAATGTATCTGAAAAATAGAAATAGTTGCAAGTACTGTCAATTTCATCAGACAGAACACTGTACATAATTTTGTTTACGAACAGCTTTTAATGTATAAAATAATGAACATAAGTATTATTTGTTGTACAAAATAATAAACATTAAAAGGTGACTGAATGACAGAAGATGGAAAATTTAAGGTATTGGTCTTATCAGATCATGCTTTATCAACTAGTGGCGTGGGTACTCAAACCAGACATTTGTTGGAAGGGCTTATTAAGAAAGGCGACTGGTGTTTTAGACAATTCGGCGCGGCGCTTAAGCATCAAGATTATAGAACAGTTGTTGTTAACGATGATTTTATAATTAAGCCAATTGACGGGTTTGGTAATCCTGATATCATTCGTGTAGCTTTGGCAACTGAAAAACCGGACTTAGTATTTATTTTCACAGATCCTAGATTTTTTACTTGGCTCTTTGATATGGAAGATGAAATCCACCAAGTCTGCCCAATTGCTTGGTGGCATGTTTGGGATAATTACCCATATCCAGACTTTAACGATGCATACTACCAAGCAACTGATGCTATTAATTGTCATAGTCATATGACATATACAATGTTGAGCGAAAAGTACCCTGAAAAAACAAAATTCATCCCTCATACATTACCTGATAATTTGTTTTTTAAGATGAATTCACAGCAAATTGTCAATCATAAGAAAACATTGCTAGGTACAGATAGGGAAGATCATTTCGTAGGGATGTGGGTTAATAGAAATGCGAAAAGAAAAAGGCCGAGTGATTTATTAGCAGCATGGTCAACTTTTTTAGATAATTTAGAGAAAAGTCAAGGCCATAGAAGAGCAACATTGATTATGCATACCGAGCCTTTAGACGCTGAAGGGCCTAATTTGTTTAAAGTAACAGAATTACTAGGAATTCAAGAAAACGTTTTCTTTTCTCGTGACAGGATTGAATTTGAAAAGATGAATATCCTGTATAACATCACAGACTTTTGTATCAATACATCATATGCTGAAGGTTTTGGACTCTCAACACTTGAAGCAATGATGACAGGTACGCCTGTTATTGCTCCAAAAACAGGCGGCTTAACACGACAGGTTGAAAATCATAAAGACGGTACACACAATGGTGTCGCACTAGAAATAGATTTTAAAACTCTCGTTGGCAGTCAATCTGTACCTTACATTTATGAAGATTATGTTAGTAATGATAATTTTGCAGCTGCAATGATGAAAATTTATAATATGGATAAAAAAGAGAGGCAAACATTGTCTAGAAAAGTAAAAAAATATGTTGAGGAAGAGTTTTCACATCAAAAAACAATTGATGACTGGGCTGCGTCTATGAAGGAAACAATTTCAAATTTTAAAAATAGAAAAAATTGGCAAATTGAGGAAATATAAAAATGATTAGAAAAAAAGTTCTCTTAAGAGCACCGCTTTTAACAAACAGCGGATATGGTGTGCATTCACGTCAAATATTTAGCTGGCTTCACGAAAGGGAAGATGTTGAATTAGTTGTAGAATGTTTACAATGGGGTCGGACGTCGTGGTTACTTGATGGTGATTTAGAAAACGGAACGATTGGTAAAATAATGAATTGTTCCCAACCTTTTAAAAAAGAAGATATTGATATATCTTTCCAGGTGCAATTACCAGATGAGTGGGACGAAAGCTTAGGAAAACTAAATGTTGGTGTTACAGCACTGGTTGAAACTGATAAGTGTTCTAGCGCTTGGGTTGAAAAATGTAACAAAATGGATCAAATAGTCGTCCCATCAACATTTACAAAAAACGTTTTAAAGCGATCAGGTCCTCTAAAAAAACCCGTGACAGTAATACCTGAATGGTTTAACCCAGAGTTGATGAATAAAAACAAACTGGTGAAAACTTTAGACGATGACCGGTTCAAGTGTATATCTGAGCCTTTTACTGTTTTAATGATAGGTACGTTGACCAGTCAAGCTCAGCAAGACGATAGAAAAAATCTTGTTAATACAATTAAGTGGGTGTCAGAAGAATTTAAAAACAAAAAAGATGTAGCAATTTTAATTAAAACAAACTTTGGAAAAGGCACCACAGAAGATAAAAAATTATGTTCAGAATATTTAAAAAAAATAAAGCCGACCTTAGGTTTAGCTGAATTTCCAAAAATAAAATTACTTCATGGTAATATGAAAACTGAAGAAGTAGCTGCATTGTTTAATCATGAAAAAGTAAAGCTATATGTGTCTGCAACAAGAGGCGAAGGCTATGGCCTACCTTTGGTAGAAGCTGCTGCATCAGGGTTACCAATAGTCGCGACAGGATGGTCCGGTCATCTTCAATTTTTAGATAAAGAAAAGTTTGGATGTGTTGATTATAATTTAAAAGAGATTAGTGAAACAAGGGTTGACAATAGAATCTTTGAAAAAGGATTTAGATGGGCGGAACCTTTAGAGACTAGCTTTAAAAGAGAAATTAGGAAAGTCTACGAGGATTATAATACATCAAAAGTAAAAGCGCAAGAAATGATGAAAAATATCCAAAGTAATTTTAGTGATACTGCGATTAAAAAACAATATGATGAATTATTTAAGCAGTGTGTTAAAAAATGAGTTTTGAGTTAATACTTATTTTTTTGTGTTGTCTGCTGTTTGTTTTATCACTGCTACTTTCCTGGAAACTCTATCAATTTTCTATTGTAATAATGGATATTGAAGATGCTATAGAAGAGTCACTTGACATTTTAAATGAAAAATATAGCAAAATGAACGAAATTATTCAAAAACCTGTATTTTTTGATTCGATTGAAGTTCGGCAAGTTATTAGCGAAATAAAAGACTGTCACAATGCAATACTGATTATAGCTAATAAACTAACAAAGAAAATAGGGGCAACTAGTGACGAGACTAAAAAAGAAGACAATTAAGACAAGTAAGCGAACCAAGTCAAAGGTAAAAAAATTATATTTTGGAAAAGAAGCGCACGAAGCAATTGTAGAGTATCAGTCGACAGAATGCAGAGAAAAACGACATCAAATTTATGAAAAAAAGATAATGAATTCTTTTCACAAACTTGTTGAGAATTTAATATTTATACACAGCTTTGCCAGAGATCAAGTTACATTCCAAACTTTAAAATTTGACTGCGTTACTTTTCTATATGAAACTTTAGAAAAATTTGATCCTTCTAGAGGTTCAAAAGCTTTTTCATATTTTAATGTATGTGCTAAAAACTTTTTAATAATACAGTCAAATAAGAGAAATAAAAATGCCCGACGCAGTGTTAGTTTTGAAAATTATGCTAATCTTAACTCTGCAGATAAGAGAAGTATTGATCTTTATAGCTATGTCCCCTCTCCAGAGGCCCAATTAATCCAGGCAGAGGATAGAATGCGGATGTTTGAAGTTTTAAAAATTATTAAAGGTCGAGTTAAGAATGAAAATGAAAGACTCTGCGTCCAAGCTGTCTATAAATTATTTGAAAATATTAACGAATTAGAACTGTTAAACAAACGCGCCATTTTCGTTTATTTGAGGGAAATATCAGGCTTGAACCCCAAACAGCTCTCAGTAGCAATGTCAAGTGTAAGAAAACACTTCAGAGAAATAGTTAAAAACAATGATGAATATAAGTCAATGTTTAAAATGGGTTTTGGGTGAAAAATGGAAAAAAATAAAAAAATTAAAGAATTTTCTGACCTTTTAGATAATCTGGCTGATACAGAAGATAAAAAAAAGTTACTTTGGAAAGAATCGTACCAGAATGCAATAGAAGATAGAGAAAGCGCATCAATTTTATTAAGTGATTTATTAGTTACTATACCTGGAAATCCTACTAGTCATTCTACACACGGGTCTTTGGCAACAAAATATTTAGAAAGAATGTCAAAAAGTAATGATCAAATAATAAAATTGGCAGAATTGATTGCAAAAGAACAAGAAAAACAAGACGCAGTCTCCCCTGATGATATATTTAAAAGCATAGGGGACTAAAATGGCAAAAGGCAAAGATTATCGATTTTTAAAATCTACCTTAGGGCAGATAGCAGGTGATGGTCTTTTGCAAGGTGACGATGACTTACTGGAAAGAGGCGTAAAATATAATTTCTTAACAGGTATTGTTAATGATGTTATATCAAATCCATACACGTATCTTAGAAAACAAATAGATGAAGAAAATAATCAAAAGATAACTGTAGGTGATATACTTTCTGGAAGGAAAAAAACAAAAAACATCAATATCGGTATCAAAAACAAAGAATTGGTCGACACTGCACCCATCAATTCAATTATTGCACAAATAATCGATCCAGGTAGTAGTTCAAAAGATGGTGCATTACCTGTTTTATGTTATCCTTTTTTTCCTCCTCATATATCTTTGCCACTAAAACCTGGCGAATACGTTTGGTTAATAGAATGTGATGTAAAAGGTTCAAAAATGTATTATTGGATGTGCCGACAAGTAGGAACAATACACGTCGACGATTTAAACTTTACAAATATGGAGCGTTTAATAGCGTCAGGTATGGCATTTGATAGATATGTTAAATCTGAAAAAACAAAAAAACCTTCCGACGAATTATTAGAAAAGGCGTCAACTTTAAATAAGGAAGAAAACAAATTATCAAATTCAAATTTAAATTTTGACAAACTGTTCTCTAATTCAAACGCCTTTAGAAGCGAATTCACCGGTGAGCCGGTCCCTAGAATGGTCAAGGATTGTGCTGATTTATTACTCCAGGGGTCTAATAATTCAGGTATTCATCTAACAACAGAAAAATTTTCTAATTTAGATACTATAAATATAGATACAACTAAGTTAACGGGAAAGTTAAAAACAGAAGACGTGCTGCCGACAAGAAAACCAGATATGTCTGCAATTGACATATTTGTTAAACGTAAAAAAAATGATTTAGATAAGATCGTAGGCGTAATTGACGACGCAGAAAAATACGATAAAATCAATACAATTAAAAATAATTGTGATAATGATGTATATACTTTTCTAGAAAATGACAAGTTGGCAGATTTAAGATACAAAGATGATACTGTTTATGACAAAGAGTTAATAGACGACGCATCAGATGCAATTGATATTGGCGCAAGAATGTATCTGTCGCACAAATGTGATGTAGATAATTCTTTTCTAGTTAATTTTGATGACTTGGCTGATAATGCAAAGCTAGGACCTTCAATTGTAACATACGCTCAACACAATAGAGTCATAGGTGACCAAGACGTCAGACTAGTCTCACGAGCCGGCCAGTCTTTTATTAATCTAGACGAAAAAGGTAACATAGTATTAAAAGCAGCACAAGGTGGTGCATATATTTCACTAAAGACAGACGGTTCAATTGTAATTGTGCCTGGTGAAAAGGGATTGTTGTACTTAGGTGGGGAATTTGGTGAAGCTATAAATGTACCACTCGGTAACGTCGGCGCTGGACCTACATTACCGGGTACAGTATTAGGCATTCCAATTGTTTCCACAATGGGTGGTGTAGTAGGACAAGAAGGCCCTACTGGTAATTTTGCCTCAAAAGTAATGTTCAAATAGGATAATATGGGTGCTTTAAAAAATATAGGTATAGATTTAGAATCAGAATCATTCACCAATTCATTTATAGATATGATATCAGAAATGATCGAATCGGGTGTACAACCAGCAATTGAGTTTATTGATTTAAGTTTTGGTTTTGATGTAGAATTACCAAAAGGAGAAAAAGCAGCCCAACAAGCAAAGCTATTCAAACAAGAAGCGCTTAAGCCTGATTCAGAGTTTAAAAATAATTATATACCAGCTTTAAAGACAATTTTTGATATACTCGATTCGATACCCGCAGTTAACATACTTAAAGTATTTCAGATCACAGATCCAACAGCAGCACTCTTACCAATATCAAACATTATCACAGAATTATTAGCTAGTCTACGTATTCCTAATCCAAACGAAATACTGTTGACGAAACTTCCTTTAATTATTGAAAAACAGAAAGACCTTTTAAAACAAATTAAGAAAATTGCATCTGGTACTGAAGAAGAAATAACTAAGGCTGTTATCAAGTTGTCAGAAACATTGCAAGAAATTATTAATATTCCAGAGTTAACTATCTCCGATTTGCAAGCAAAAATCTTTGAGGTTGTTGATAAGATTCGTAGTTTATTTAATTTAGAATTACCTGAGTTGTCTATCCCTAACATAAGTGACTTTATTGAACTGTTTGGGTTAAAATTACCAAATTTACCTGATTTACCTGAATTACCCAACATGGAAGATATTATTGCTATGTTCTTTGATTTTGAGTTAGAGATACCACCGATTGGTGCCATGTTTGTTGAACTCTTAAAAGTGAAATTGGCTATGCTATTGGAATTAGCAGCAGGAATCCCCGGTTGGTTACAACCCGCAGTTGATAAAATTATGTCTCTTTTCCCAGCAAATTTTGACATACAACAAATATTAAAAGCAATCGCTGAAGCGATTTTTGGTTATTTTTTTGAAAAAATTAATATGACAAAAATTAAAAATTTAATTGAAAAGGCACCTACACTCGTAGCAGTTTTGCACGGCACAATACTGGTTCTAGTCGGCTCACTTGTTACTTTGGTTGTAGGGATTTTGTTTGGGGAAGGTTTTATTATGAAAACTTCAGCAATAGGTTTAGGAATTATCAGTTAGGGGATAATTATAAGGAGCGGAGTTAATAATGGGACATTCACAATTTAAATTTAAAAGCAGTGGTGTAAGAACAACTGATCACCAGTTTACTAAAAAGCCAACAACAATTGATCGTCCGATTGGGATTAAAACACCTCTTGAGCCTGGTGATGATATGTTTAAGATGCACACTAGTCCTATAAGACAACTGACAGATAATTTTAGAAATTTAATCATGACCAATCACGGAGAACGTCTAGGGATATTTAATTACGGTGCAAATTTAAACAGTGTTGTTTTTGAATATAGTAATTCACCAAACTTAGAAGAAGCAATTGGTAACGTAATTATAGATGTAACTAAAAAATATATTCCTGCAATAACAATAACAGATATATCACATGTTCTTGTTGATGAAGTAGAAAAAAACGAACTTAATAAATTAGGCTTAGCAAAGTTAAGAATAAGAATAGAATATAGAATACCTAAGTTTAAAAGTCCGCAATTGGCTTTGGAAGTCGATTTAAATCTCGGAGGTTAATACATGGCGAGAAATATTAAAAAAGAAGTTCAAAAACATAAAGAACGAAGTTATACTAACAAAGACTTTAAATCTTTAAGGAACGAGTTGCGAAGATATGCACTTACACACTTTAGTGATAATGTAATTGATTTTTCTGATGCAAGTATGGGTGGTTTAATTTTAGACCTAGCATCATACGTTGGTGATGTAATGACATTCTACATGGATCACCAGTTTAACGAAAACTCCATTGAAAATGCTGTTGAACGTAGTAATGTTGAAAGATTAATTAGGGAATCCGGATTAGAAATACCTGGAGCAGCACCTGCTTATGCTAATGTCAAGCTTTCAATTGTAGTACCTTCACAAGTTGTTAATAGCGAATATGTACCTCAAAATTTAGCATTACCGATAATTAAGAGAAATTCCATTTTCAGTACATCAGGTGGTATAGACTTTGTATTGTTAGAAGATGTTGACTTTACATTGAGAGATGATGATAATAATTTGTTAGCAACAACAAGTGTTGGATCTTTAAGCGGTGGAAACCCACAAAACTTTGTATTATCAGCAGTAGGTGTAGCATCAAGTTCAAAAATAGAAACAGAAACATTTGCAATTGAAGACAAGCTAATACCCTTCCGGACTATTACACTGGCACAAGGAAACGTAACAGAAGTAATATCAACCATGGACACCCTAGGTGATACATATTATGAAGTTGACACCTTATCACAAGATACAGTATTTAAAGTTTACAAGAATACGTCTTATGACAGTACCGACGTTCCTTTTAGAATGGAGTTACAACATGCACCAAAAAGATTTGTAAAAATTAGAAGTGCAAATACAGGAAAGACAACGCTAAGATTTGGCTCGGGTGATGATGATGCCTTTGATGAAGACATTATACCTGATCCTAGTGAGCATGCAATTAGACTTTTCGGGGATCGAACTTCAATAACAACAGTTGCCATCGATCCTAACAGCTTTTTAACAACACAGACGCTTGGTATATCACCTAAAAATACAACATTGACAATCACTTATAGACACGGTGGCGGTTTATCAAATAATGTATCTGCAGGAGAAATAACATCAATAAGAGTATTGTTAACACAGTTTAACACAGCAACACCACCTTCAATTGAAGCTTCTGTGCGATCGTCTACTGATGTGGTTAATTTACGTCGTGCTAACGGCGGAGAAGACGAACCAACATTAGAAGAGTTAAGAAACATAGCAATATTTAATAGAAACGCACAAAATAGAATTGTCACACGTGAAGATTTATTGACGCGAGTTTATTCAATGCCTTCAAATTTTGGTAGAGTATTTAGGACAGCAGTTTCCGACAACCCTAGGAACCCACGTGGCGCGCAACTTCATATAATTTCTAGATCATCATCAGGAAATCTAATAACATCAACAGACACACTTAAACAAAATTTAGCAAAATATTTGAATAAATTTAGACTAGTATCTGATGCTATTGATATTTTAGACGCAATTGTTGTTAATTTAGGTATAGAGTACACGGTAACAATAGAAAAAGGATATCAATCCGCAGTTGTGTTAGGTTCAGTTGCATCTAAATTATCAACATATTTTAGTTCAAAAAACTTTCAAATCAACAAACCTATAATCATAGGCGAAATTGAAAATATTATTTTAAATGTACCCGGTGTCATGTCTATAATCAGTTTGAATATTGTCAATAAGAAGGGTATCATAGATAGCAGCATATACAATTCATATAGTTTTGATATTAAGCAAAATCTTAGTCGAGGCATGCTTTTCCCACCAGTTGGCGGAATATTTGAAGTTAAGTTTCCAAATAAAGATATTACTGGGAGGGTTATTTAATGCATAGAATACTAACAGCATCAAAAGATACATATATTACCAATAAAATAATAAGAAACAAGTTTAGAGCAACAGACGCTAACCTAGGTTCAGCAGGAACTTTGGACTTGTTTAAACTCTATAATGAAAATATAATAGGATCTGAAACCAACCCAATAGAGCTAAGCAGAATATTAATTAAGTTTCCAATAGCAGAAATATCTACAATGGATACTAACGGTGACATTGATATCAATGACAGTTCTTTTAAATGCACTTTAAATCTTCACGATGTTTACGGTGGCCAAACTACGCCTAGTAATTTTAGGGCTATTTTGTTTCCTTTAGCAAAGGACTTTGATGAAGGGCCAGGTATGGATGTAGTTAATTTTTCAGATGTTGCAGCAACAAACTTTATAACTGCCTCAGTAACAGATAGCTCAGCAGTTGCCTGGGATACAGCAGGTGCCAATGCATCAGGTTCATTAGGTGCTTCTAATTTAGATGTTTACGTCAGCGGTACTCTCCAAGGTCCATCAGGAACATCAGCAATATCACTATCGCCAACACAGTTTTTTGTAACTGGAAAAGAAGATTTAATTTTAGATGTAACAACTATAGTTTCCGGAACAGTATCGGGACAAATACCCGATAAGGGGTTTTTGATTGCATTTTCTGGAAGCTATGAAAAAAGTGATCGATCATATTTTGTAAAAAGATTTGCTTCTAGAGACGTGCAAGTTGCAGGTTTGAGGCCTAAGCTAAATATTGCCTTTGATGATTCGACCATAGATAGACATTCCGATTTTATATTTAACGTTACATCATCGTTGTATTTAAGAAACTTCCAATATGGTAGTTTAGCAAATATTATTAGCGGCTCTGCCGGCACTGAATTAACTGGTAAGGATTGCATGATCTTAAAACTCGAAAGTGGAAGCTTTAAGAAAAATTATAATGTATCACAAGCATTGTTAGGAAGACACAGTAGAAGAGGTATCTATAGTGCATCTTTCGCAGTTTCAAGTTTCGAATCACTTTTGTACGACCAAGCTAATCTAACCGGATCGATAACTTTTGATGCAGTCTGGTCTAATAGCACAGAAACAGTAACATACTTATCTTCGTCTTTAAAGATAGCGCGCGCAAAAAGATCTTTAACTAATTCACAAAATCAAAACAACTTATTAGTAACAGTACTCAATGTCAATGACGAGTATCGCACAGGTGAAAAAGTTAACATTAGAGTTTTTGCTGAAAGCAGGGATAGAGCTATTTCGTTGGTTCGAACACCTTACGAGAAAAAAAGTCAGATATATTCAGAAATGTTTTATCGTATACGCGATGCTGTCGACGGAAAAATAATTGTTGATTTTGATTCAGTTAATAACTCAACAAAGCTATCGACAGATCAAGATGGGATGTTTTTTACTTTCTACACAGATTCTTTACCACCCGGCAGGATTTATGGTTTTGATTTTTTAATTAAAAGGAACGGTAGAGACACGGTTATAACAGATGCAGCATCAAAATTTAGGATTATTTAATGTCGAATAAAAAATTATTTGAAAGAGCCAGCGGTCGCCTTTTTGTGCCTAGGTTTTCTAGAGGTGATAATAAAGCATCCAGTTATTTAAATGATCAAAACTATAAAGGTGAAGATAATAATATTTTTAAAAACACAAACCTAAGTAGTACTTCATCATTTAGATACGGGGATAAACCTTATCTCGTATCAACACAACAGCTCAGGGTTGACTGGTCTAAATTTGAAAATCATACTTTTTTCCACTCAGCAGTTGCAAATGTTAATGAATCATTCGATAGAGTTGTAAACTTTTATCCTTTTGAGGGGAGCGAAAAAGAAATAGAAATATTTGAAGACGGTTTGACAGGATATGAAAAACATATTTTAGACCAATTTCCTAAAAATGTCGGCTATTTAAATTTTTCAGGTACTGTAGTTGGAGAATCCCTAGGTAACGGTACTCAAATAAGTGTAAATGACAAAAGAGGCACCTCAATAAATGGAATATCAAATAGGTCTGACGGCGCACCAGTATTAGATCCGAAAAAGGCACCTTTTTCAATTGAAATGTTTATTCGACCATCTGCAGAAGCAAATGATAATCAAATTATTTTGCAAAAATATAGTTCACTATCAAATCACTTTACACTTGCACTTTCGCAATCAGCTAGTACGACAGAATGTGAACTTCATTTTGGTATAACATCAGGTTCAAATTTTTTATCTGTAAGCGGCTCGATTAACAAAGGCACATTTAGTCATATAACAGCGTTTTATGATAGTCTAAGCGATCAAAGATTGAAATTATTGATAAATGACAATATATTTTCTTCTAGTTTTTCTAAAAAATTTAGTAATCTAAACTACAGCGCTAACAATCTTACCATCGGGAGCGGAAATACTTCTCGAATTAACGGTACAGTTTTTACGCCAAGAACGACATTTTCTGGATCAATTGATGATTTAAGATACTTTCATTCTGTTGAAACAGTTAAAAATATTAAAAAGCGAAAATATAGAAGCTTCTACCCTAGCGACCTAGATCCTACACTTAAATTGTATTATCGTTTTAATGAACCGGACGGTATATATGACGGAAACAATATAATTTTAGATTCTTCCGGAAACTCTTTACACGAAAAAATTATTAATTTTAATATTTCTAATAGGCAAACTGGCTCTGATCAACCGGTCCTTTCTGAAGACCTATATAGGAATCCCGTTCTTTTTCCAACTTTTGATACAATAAAAAAATTAAATTCAAGGCTTTTGGTATCAGCATCATTGTACGACTCATACAATCCAAATATTATAACAAAACTAATCCCTACACACTATTTTCAGGAGGGTACAAACTTTAGAGAATTTAATGAAGAATTAGATAGATTAGGTAGAGGTTTTCATACATTTTCTAACAATACTCCCGGGTCTAAGCAAAGTGAGTTATTAGGACCACAAATGTTAATAAAACTATTGTTGACGTACGCAAAGTTTTTTGATGAGCTTAAATTAATGATTGATGGCATCACTAGTATTCATCATGTAGAATACGAAGAGTACGATACAACCCCCGATGTCTTTTTAAAAGAAAAAGCAAAACACTCAAACACAACTTTGCCTGAAATGTTTACAGCTGGAGATATCGCCCAATATCTTAAAGGTATAGACCTAACAGATAATAAAGCAGCAGCAGCAAGATCATTAAATCAAATCCAAAATTTAGTTTGGCGAAGAATGTTATCTGAAGCACCTAAAATGAAATTGCATAAAGGTACAGTGTTTTCTATTAAAAGTATTTTTAGGCAGGCTGGAATTGAACCAGACAATATACTTGCATTCCGTGAGTACGGTGGGTCAAAAGAAAAGTCGCTCAAATCATCAAGAGAGTTAAAGAGAGATGTTTACCGTTTTTTAAGTTTTACCGGCTCGTACAGAAAAATTACATCAACTATTGATTCGCTAGGTTATCCAACAAATGTTGAAATACCTAAAATTAAATCAGGGTTTTTGTCAGGATCACGCATACAAGTAGGGAAACCTTTTATCCAAGGCTCATTTGTCAACAAAACAAGAAACAACCCACATGGGATTAGTAATAACATTAGTGATGGACTATTAACATCAGGTAGCTTTACATATGAAGCGTTGTATGATTGGGAACAAGGTTACAGCGGTGATAAAGAAAGCTTAGTTCGAATGCACTTAACTGGTACGTCTAGTCCTGCATCGAAAGAAGCACCGATTGTTAATCTTGTGGCTTCTGATAGTAGTTTAAACCTGTATATTAGAAACAATAATTCAGTTTCCGCCAAGACCCATCAGTTATTTTTGACTGGTGTTGATGTTTTTGATAAAAATGTCTGGTATATATCTTTTGGAAGGACAGCCGGCCATGATATATCATCGACAAATTATAGTTCTTATTTTCTTCGGGCAGCAAAACAGTTGAATGGGGATATCATAGAGCAGTATAGTACCGCGTCAATTTTTGAAAACTCAACGAGTGCTTATTACTTTATTAACAAAGCTGACAATTATAATGCTAGCGGTAGCTTTTTAGTAATAGGAAGTCAGTCATTCCAAGATGGCGGATCAAATCTTTTCTTGAATGGCGATACTAGCAATGTACCTGCTGATGCAAAAATAACAAATTTTCATGGTTTACTAGCAAATGCAAGATTCTTTTCAAAAAATACAACTCGCAAAGAATATCTAAATAGAGCAAGAAACTATGACAGTTTTGGTGTGAATGATCCTAGTGTCAATTATAGCTTTACCAATTTAGAAACAGGTTCATTTGAGCGTTTAATATTAAATACAGATGCAAAGCAAGGTACACAGACGACAGACGCTAGCGGAAATATAAGATTGTTTGATTTTTCTCAGAATAACTTTCATTTTGAAGGAAGCAATTTTAAATCATCCGCCAATGTTATGAAAAATATAAGGGTAGATTTTGAAGTGCTTTCTGATAAATTTGATTTAAATTATACACGTGAAAAAGTAAGAGTTAGATCTTTCCAAGATGCTGATAATTTAGAACAAAGCTATTTTGCAACAACACCTCCCGTTTATGAAGTACTTCCTTTTGAAGAAAGCTTAGACGATAATCGTCTATCACTAGACATGTCAGTCATGAGAGGATTAAACGAAAACATCTTAAGAATGTTTAATAACTTTGACCCGCTAGACGATGCATTAGGTCGTCCAAATTTAATTTTTGGTGCGTCCTATACAGAATTGCGACATTTAAGAGAAGTTTACTTTAACAATGTACTGGAAGTCCTAGATCTGCAAAAGTATAGAGATTTATTTAAGTGGATAGATAATTCATTTACAGATGTAATTTATTCAGTTGTCCCCAGGACAACTAATTTCTTAGGCGTTAATTTTATTTATGAATCAAGTATTTTGGAAAGAAATAGATTTAAATATTTGTATGATGAAATATATATGAAGTCTGGTGAACGAGATGGCAATAGAGGCAATATATTTTTGTCACAATTTGTTGCTAAAGTAAAAAAATATTAAAGGAATCATATTATGTCAATTTTTACTAATAACTTTTTTATTGACGGTGTAACAACAGCTGTCCCTGCGATGCTACTTTACTTGACGGGAGCTTTAGGCGAGAATATATACACAACTGCTAGCTTACCTAGTACTGCAAATACTTCTGCAACACAAAGAATTGGCACACCAATTCCTAGTAACAATGCTGATGTTAAGAATTTTGAAACAACAGACGTAGTCGGAGGCGTAAGACTAGGTAACGTAACAGTTTTTGAAAACGGAGAACCGGCTGATCAAATTAATATGTCAACTTTCGACGGTTTTAGAACTGGCAAGAATATTAAAACATTTGGACAATTTGGCGGCGCTACAAACGTTAGGCCCATGATTAGAATATCTCCAGAAGGATTTTTTGAAAAAACGTCAGGAGGGAAAATTAATCATTTTGCATCATTTAATAATTTTGGTATGGGGATGCATTATAAGACTGTTGACGAAAACTTTACTTTAATCCCCTTCAATGATTTCTCAAAACTAATACCTAAAGATTTGATTGGTAGAACATCGGTATTCGCATATCCTTTCGTACATAATTCATTAAATAATCTAGATCAGTTCACAGACCCCTCGCATCCAGGCAACGATGGTGCGATTGACGTTTTCGAAGTTAGAAACTCTTTAGTAAACTTATCACATTCTGATATAAGGATTTATGGCTGTCATGGTAGTTACCAAGGCGGTGGAATAGAAAACACAAGAAAGGGCGGCATCGCGATTGATAGTAAATATGAAGTAAATTCCGGTAAAAGCGCAATATTTTTAGATTCGCAAGAAACAGAATTTAGCGGTTTTAGTTTTCCAAAGATAGGCTTAACAGGAAGTTCAGGCTTTACATTTCCACTGCCAGGTTTCATTGATGATAGCAAGTATAGACTAGCACCCTTCAAAGAAAATACTGATTACTTGCAAGGTAGTTACACATTTACATCGCCAAATGCAATAATGAGTAATTTTTTATCTAGCTCCAGAAACAATATAAGTGAAATAGGTACACGTTTTAAGTCGACAACTTGCGGGTTAGTATATGGAGAAAGCAATTCGCTAGGAACAGACTCGATTGCTTTTGGAGGTTTGAAAAAGTAATGCCTAAGATTACAAAGAAAGGAAGCTATAATCTAAATGACAGGTTTGCTTCAACAATTGTTGAAGCAAGCTATACTCAAAATGATTTTAAAAATTTAATAATGTGGGTTCAACCTGATAGTACAACAGCACTCAAAGATGGCTCTAGTTTTAATCATACAATAGTAGAAACCAGTTTAGTGTCAGTAGGTAAAAATAGGATCACAGATCAAGGCTACGAGCAAGCATTTAGTTCTGTCAACTTTAACGGCTCAGCTTCTCAGTTTAGAGTTGCTGATGCAGATGTTTTTTCCTTTACAGACGGTGCTAATAATGATAAACCTTTTTCCGCATCAATTTGGGTTCGGTTCACAAATCTTTCACAAATACAAGGTCTTTTTGGTAAAGCAGCTAGCACATCCACAAGAGAGTACTTTACATCTGTATCCACAGCCGGAGCAATATCATTCCAATTGTTTGACGAGTCAGCAAATCATGCCATTACGAAAACCTCGATTGATGGTGTCGTCGTCGCCAATACATGGCATCATGTAGTTGTGACATACGATGGCAGTGAAGGGCACGCCGGCATTAACATCTATGTTGATGGTGTGTTAACAACAAGCCAGAGCGCAGCCACAGGTGGTAGTTATGCAGGTTCAGAGAACCTAGGGTCGTCATTTTTTGTTGGTTTGGGTATGGATCCATCGGGTTCCGGCACACTGAGGTACTTGAAAGGAGACGTAGGTGGGTTTGCCCTATGGTCGAAAAAATTAGCTTCCACTGCAGTTACTGCACTTTACCATAGAAAAGGCTACAACGCCTACCGGTCAGGATTTTTAAATAATCCAGTTCGAACGATTATAAGAGATAGAGATAATCATATCTCAGAGTACCCAACGATTCACAGAATGAATCGAAAAGACACTACTGGTATATTACCTGGTATATTGTTTGACGATAACAGGACAGTTAAATTTGGAAACTTAATAAACGACGATTTCACAATTGAAGAAGCGACAGTTTTTACAAGAAAAGTTAATACAAGATTGTGGGATGTTTCAACAACCGACGTTTTAATAAAAAAAGAATTCAATCCTGGCGGAGATCTAGAATTGACAACCGGCGCAGTTGTATTAGCCGGCGTTGGAGACACTGACGGGAGATGGATTCAAACAAAAAACAAAGTAGGTAATCCAACACTTGCTTTTTCTCTTTTGCAAGGACCGTATGGCACTTCCGGAGTCTTATCTAGATTTACACTAAATCTAGGCGAAGGTAAGGAAACTGATGTGTTTAAAGTCCAAGCTAGCCTAGACGGAAGCAACTGGACAGATGTAAAATTAAAAAATGTGCATCTTGGTGCAAAAAATCGCCTTATCGTAAATGAAATAACAAATGAAATAGCACCAATAAATATATCCGATTTTACGGGCGCCAACGAAGTTGTAAATAGTCAATTTAAACCGCTTCATAAAATAAAAATTGATCCTATTGATTTTGCGCGTTCTGGTTTTACAGAACCGTTCTATATCCGGTTCATACAAACGTCAATAAGCGACACTAATATAGCAGTTTGGGCAATTGGAAATATTAAAATTAATTCGCGTAATGAGCAAGTTGAATATCCTTTCTTAGGTACCGGTACCAGTGATTCAGCTGCATTGCATTATTTAAATAAAACGATAGCAACGCCAAACCTCAGAGGCGGCTTAATATCCTCAGGTTCATCCATCACAGGTATAACTGATCTAAAACCTGTTCCTGACATTAAAACAATAACTCCGTTTGATGAAAACATAACAATACAAAACAACAATAGTGGTTTTTTTAATGTAGGGACACAAGAAAGTATTACACCCGGATTTAGCCGACCGTTAAGCTCAAAAACAATAATTAATTATCACATGAACCCTAGCGATTCTGATGTAATTGGTACAGGTTTGACAAGACAGGGGACTGCCGCGGACGTTGGCTTATCCAATGATGACGGCCAAGTATTGTTATCATATTGGAATTTTAAGCTAAATAGGTGGGAGGAGGTAGGTCAACCGCTCCGAGATAATAGAGGTAATCATGCTTCCCAAGCCGCAGCGCATGAGCATTTATATGATAATATTACCGGATCTTGTGCAGGTTTCGGCCCTGGACTAGATTCATTGGTTGAAGGTAAAGTAGGCAAATTTAACCTTAAACCCCCTAAGGCTTTTGAATATGCATATTTACCTATTTCTACTTTTGGATTTCCTAATGCAGCAAAATATCACGCAACATCAAGCCAGCACGTAACTGCAAAAGATTTAGGAATAACCAAACCTTTTCTTTTAGAAAAGTTAAGTTTAGATTTTGACATGAAATTCACAGTTCCGGGGACTAGAAATAGTGCTCCGGGAAGTGGTGCTGATGCTGATGCGTTCACAACAATCGCAATCGATACAGAAACCGGTGGCTCGCCATATGAAATTAGACGACTTAAAATAATGACACCAACATTCTTCCTATTGAGGCAAACAACAAAGAAGAATAGTGCAGCTGTAAATGCATACACGACCAAAACACCCGGAACTTTAGGTTTTCCTGGTAGAATATTTGAACCTATTCCCAAAGCTATAAAGCTAGCATCTGGAAGTCTTGACCTAACAACTATTTTTGATACGAGAGAATTGATAACTTATGGTCAATATAGCCTATTTGTAACAGCTAGTGATGACACAGCTGGTACGCCAGACCGGTTAGTTGATTCAAGTATTACCATGGCGGATGTGCTCAATTCAGGTATCGTAAGGGACGGTTTTACTGTAAAGGAGATCGCTGATGCTGAAACTGACAATACTTTTCACATTAAAGATAGGATAAATTTCCCATCAAGAATAGCAGCACGTCATAGTGATGTACTATCAGTGTTGGTTCACAATAATCAACCTGCTGCTACTAATGGCGTAACCGTAATTAAATTAGAAAATGCCAATGAGTCTAGATTAAAAAGTTTAGACGGAGCCTGTAGAGCTATTGTTAATGGTGTTACTAATACAAGATTATCCAACCCTCAGCAATCATTAATAGTATCACAATCCCTACAAATCAAAACAGTGATCACCAACGAAAGTCTGGTTTTTGATTCACCTTATTTGATACTTCCGGAAGACAAAATTATTTTTGGTTGGCAATATCCTATGCCTCGAGACTTAAGGTTTCCATTAGGAATACCTGGCAATACGCCTAATGCAGTAAAAATTCAAAGTTGTAATTTAAAAATGTTTGGATCACAAATTAAAAACGGGAAAGAATTTCACGAAGGACTGAACCAGAATCTTGTATCAAGTGCCATTCACGAAGTGATCGGCTCCGAGCCAGTCATTGACCAGTGGCAAGTTGCAACGCGAAACGAAATGACCGGTAGTCTAAGCGATCAATTTATGTTCGCCATCCAGACAGCCCCTGCAGGAACAGAAGATTTTACCCTAGGGTATGTTATAGGTAAAATAATCTCACCGCCACCTGATTCAAACACAAGAACTAGAATACAACTTCTTTGGAATGTTGGCAACAACCCAGTGCGAAGAGTTAACTCCAGATTTAATGCTACGTTAGGTAATTCTTTTAGCCTTTTAGGCGATAAAGCATCTGTGATAAAGGTCATTGATGATATTGATGGTCCAAGGCAGCCGGCAAACAGTTACTACCATCAAATACAAGCATTTACTAGTCTAGTAGATATAAAAAGAGTCTATAGCGACTCTACCATATTAAATGGAAGCGACGCAACTCTCTCATATGGGAGTTCACAAAATTACACATATTTTGGTGGAGGTTCAAGCATTATTAAGCTAGGCGGTTCTCCTAAATATTATTTTAGTCTAAAACACTATGGCTATTTTTCTGATTTAATAAGACAAGGATTAGATAGTAAGTCTGAAAGCGTTATTGAACGAGGCTTCCGAACAGTTGTAGAACCTGCTGTTAGAATACGTTTTGTTGAAGACGATTATGATGAAGAAAACCTCAACTTTAGAAAGTTTAGTTTGGTTAAACCAAGCGATATAGACGGGACTGCATACGAGACATTCCAGAGTTCAAATATAAGTCTTTTTGCAACTTCTAGTTTACCCTTTAAAGAAGGTAAAAACGGTAGTGTAAATGACGATGTCCCTACAAATAGAACATATTCAATATCAGCAGTTGAGGTGTCTTGATGGGCAAAAAGCTCAAACAAAAAAAAGTTTCTGATATTAAAAAAACTGAGTCTTACAAGAAAAATAATACGTTTGGTGACATTGAAAAGATTATATTTCCAAACTCCATTCAAGTAGGCTTAAATAATGATCTTTTTAATTCAACGATTAGCGGATCCATTCAGCTTACACGTCAAGGTTTATCTTATCTGGTCGCTGGTTCAAATATAGCCATTGCATCAGGTTCTAATGGTCAGGTAACAATATCAGCTACAGCTGGGGCATCCGCGTCCCCAAATGTTTCTTTCACACGATCAATTATCCCAGTAAATACAGATGATACTGGCGGTGCACTTGATGATGGCGGCGATCTTAGCGACGCAGACATATCTGATCAAGCTTTTACTAAAATAGACGTCAATGTAGGTACAACAAATGTAACGTTTGCAGGTCATAACGAGTCAGGTAACCCAGTAAATAATACATATAAGATAGTTTCAGATAGCATAACAGCATTTACTGATAATGGTACAGAATTGACAGAAGCAAACTCTGCTTCTGAGGGCAATACCGCTTATAATATCACTTTCGCTAATTCAGGGACACGACTAACATTAGCAGTTTCGACTGATAGCTCTGATGCAAAATTAAAAGTATCATCCTTGTCAGAACATGAAGTTAGTACTACAGATTTCAACAGTGTGCTTGTGAATGTGCCAGTAAAGTTGACGACAACTGCAGGCACTCAAACAGTTACAAGAAGTTTTACTGTTCAAAAAATTAAAAAAGGTACAACAGGCCCTGATGGAACACTTGCACTTGCAATATTTGGAATTGATTCATCTAGTGCCGAAATAGCTGTAGTACCGACAGCTTCATCAACATCAGCACTCACAACACCATATGACACAGCTATAATAAGCAATACAAATGTTGTAGCAAGTAACAGTTCGGGAGAACTAACATTAGCAGCAACTGGAACGTATTCAGTAACAGTGTCAATAAGAATACAACAGGAAGGCGATGCATCTAATGGTTACGAGTTAGTTTTATCTTTAGACGATGGCGCAGGAAGTTATACCTCTCTCTCATATCTAGATGATGCAACACCAGGTGGCGATGAAAAGACGTCAAATTTATTAATCAGTAATGCAATTGTTATTGTAGCAAGTAGTGGGACAAAAAAAATAAAATCAGAAATAAAAAAATCAGCTGCAAACTCAACTTATGCACACATACCACAGTCAGATCAACGATTGGCAACTATACGGGTTGAAAAATTAAGTTAATGAATAGTTATTAGTAACATAGGTTAAAAATGGGAATATTAGATAAAAAGACAAGATTTATAGACTTAGTTGTAACACAAGAAGGCAAAAGACAGATAGCAGCTGGCAAATTGCGTGCAGAGTTTGCTTCATTATCAGACTGCAATGCCTTTTATGATAAAGCTCATAAAGATGATGTCTCTCAAAGACTTTATTTCGAAGTAATGGAACGGCCAGAAAATTCTATTATTTTAGAAAAAGACGATAGTGGAAAACTTTTAAATTTTAATTTTTCGCCAACTGGGTCTATTGTGGGTAACAATATATTCCTCAAAAACACATCAACGGCACAAAAACTTAGTCTGCATGCAGTAACAGGAAGTCAATTTGAGATTGGCCAAAATTCTGTTTTAGACACGTCTTTACGTCATTTTAAACAAAATTATTTTATTGGAACAATAGATCGACTTAAAAATAACAATTTTGAATTAACACAAAAAGAAATAACATACACTATCAATAATGTTCAGCCTTTTGGTAGGAGTCCGTACAGTGAAACGATTAATGTTAACAATGCAGAACCTTTCTTTTTGGACCCTAAGCTAACACATTTGCCAAATTTTAAATTCTTACCACCTAAGAATACAGATGGTTCAAATTACGGTACTTATACAGACATCAGATCAACATCTAAAGAATCTTGGGATGATATTAAGGATAGGTTAGGTCGGGAATTGTTTAATGACACAGATGTATTCTTAGACTCTGAAGATAACAACATCAAAAATAACTTAGTAACTCGCGGTAATAGAAAAAGTAGAAAAATTATTATTGATGGCCAACTACCAGTAATAACCCCGCCAAGAAAAGAATCAAAAGAAATAAAATTTATTAAAACTTCTGCTGATAATAATTTAATCATCCAAATGTTTGAAGATGCGCCAGGTGCAACAATGAATAAGTTGGATATTGTAGATGCCGGAATATTCACTGACACTGAAGACAAAAATAAAAGATATCAAAAAAGAGTTTTCTATGTAGGCAAAACATTTTTTGATGATTTTAATACCCCTACTTTCGTCAATATATTTACTATCATAATGGATTAACATGTTTATAAACGCAAAAACAAGAATTAAATTTTTAGCAAATCAAGTTAGTAAAGATATCGACATGACGCCGCAAGTCTTATCTGTACTGGAAGAAAAAGATCATGATGGAAACACTAGAAAAGTTTTAGTTTTAAAATTTTTTTGTCGTGTCAATCAACGGTTACTAAACAAGTCCGTTTGTAGCAAAATAGACGTAAAACTATCAAACCTTGGATTAACTTATTTTAAAGCAAAATCTAGCTTAACACAAACGAAGGTTATGATTGCTAGTGTAGGTAAGGAAAGAGGGGCAATTGAAAACGTAGATAATAGTGAGTTGCAAAGTGCTTTATCTTTTAATACGCAGGATCAAAGAAAGGCCAGGAAAGAAAAAAGACGCCGATCCCGCAACCAAAAGAGTAAGGGTGATAATAGCAAAAAAAATAAAAGATTAAGAAGAACTAATCCTGTAAGGCAATCTTTAAATAGTAAGGTTGCTTTAGAACCAAAAAATTTAGCAGTAACAGCACAGAATGGATCAAAATTTAAGTTAATAAAAAATCAAAGTCTATACAATGGTGTAAAAAACATAGCATCGATCAGCGTCAACACATCACCATCTTTCCTAGGAAAGACATTTAAAGAGCGAAAGACAAGTCGAGCACTTAACCAAAAGCCAGAATTGATTCTCAGCATAGAAAAAAAGAATTACTCAGATGCCAGCCAGCACGATTCGATCTACAAAAGCAACCCTATTTCTTTTAGAAGATTTAAGAGGAGCTATAATAGATTAGTAAACACTAGCATCGATCCGCTTTCTTTGTTTGAAAAAGAAATTAACAAGGCCAGTTACCAGCAACAAAGAAAAGGAATAAGCAACAAACCCACAATTAGCCGGTTCGCAACCAAACAAGCCAGTGAAGTAATTGAGGAAATACAACGAAGAATATCAATTGTTTCAAAATCAAGGTACGAATTTAAAAAAGTTCAGAGCCAGTCAAAATTTAAAATTTTAGAATGTACAGGTAGGATTAGTTTAAAAGATTTAAAGTTGATGGGTTCAACCGGTAATATTATTTTTATTGCAAAAGATAGAAATGGTATTAATCTAGAATCACAAGATATTGTTTTCAATGTTAACGAAATACTAAAACAAACAATCAAACAATCCACAGAAGCTTTCTGCAATGTAACTAGAAAGCCTAGCGGGGTTACTAAACTAGTTATTAGTAATCTTACGCCCCAGTCTTTATTGGACGTTAACGTGAATGTTAAGAAAATTACACGCCAAGTAAACTTTTTAGAAACATTTTATGATAACATAGTAGGCGATCGAAAAATACCTGCCAATTCCACACTTTCAATAATCGATGGAGCTATTGATTCAAATCCTAAAACCCCTGTTAACTTTAATGCTAGCGAAAGTTTATTTTTTAGAACAACATTGAATTATAGAGGTAAAGCCTATCAAAACGCGCATAGCGCGTCAATAAAAGGTGTCCGCGGCAGTAAAAAAAATGATAATATTCCAAATTTAAATATTATTGCAAAATTAGACGAATTCTCTAGAGGTATTAATGTAGCCATAACAAATATTTCAGACAATGTTGTTGCAGTAAAGCTTAAAAAATATCGATACACATCTTCAGCAAAGGGAATGTTGCTAGAAACCCACGATCTAGATCGCAATATAAATAAATTTGTATTCTTAAGTCAGGAGACAGGTTCAAAAAAAGCAAGATCTCTTAAACTTTTTGACACTGATGTTTTCGAAAATAAAGTTTATATGTATGTTGTTGAATGCATTATGAAAAATGGTGAAAAAAAATTAGCTACTGATTATTTTATAGAAAAGTATGAAGAAAGAAATGAGATATTAAAAATTGATAATATCACTATAGATGCTGAAAATTTAATACTTGATGCATCCGCTAGCTTAAACGAAGAAAGAAAAGCAACGCGAACAGTAAGTATTAATTTTAAAATAAGCAAAATTAAGACGGAAGTAGATAAAATCATTAAAAACTTATTCGGTAATTTATTTGAAGTATATAAAGAAGAATTACAAAAAATAAAAGATGTTCAAGGGTTAGTCTATTCAATTGAAGTACAACGAATTGAAGAATTAACTGGCAATACTATAACAGTTGATAAAATCACTGCTGATAAAGACGGTCAATGTAATTTTACTGATACAACAGCCCCGGTATTTTCAAATTTAATTTATAAACTGATACCTCGTGTCCGCCCAGCCAATGAAGTAATTGCAGCAGTAGTCGCCCAAACGCCTAATTTAGCAAAAAGGACCTTAAACTCACCGATTAACTTTGTTTCTGCAGCAGCCCGTGTAAATGCAAAAAATAGAAATAGTGGTGTATATACATCAAAAAAGAATAAATACAACGACAGACAAGTATTTAAAAGAGGCAGAATTAGAACGCCGAAAGATATCTTAAATCAAAACGCTAATGATTTATTCGCAGACGCATCAACTGGTGATATAACATATGTTGAAGTTGGTGGGTTGTCATCGTCTAGAGTTTATGATGAAATTAATTTCACAAAAGGTACAGTAAGCGAGATAAAACACACTCATTCATTAGCTGATTCTAACAGTTCATTAGTTAACAATATGATCACAAAGTTCTATGAAATGGAATTCAATTCAAACAACGATTATCTTGTTGATTTTTATGCTGTTTTTATTAAAGAAGGAACACATGTATACTTAGACGGCGCAATTCATAGCACAGATACATTAGTAGCAGACAAAAGATACGCATACTTAATTAAGCATACCGGTAGTGTAGGAGTTATCGAATATTATGTTGTCCCTATTCTTAAAAATGGAAAAATTCTAGATCCTAAGCTTGTAACAGCACAATTAATTAAATAAAAGGTAATTTTTAATGGCGATAAACTTAAATAAAGTAAAGGTTAATTTAACTGCAAATCAAACAGCTAATCTGCCCTCAGTAGCAGGAAGTTTAATTGCTTCTTTAAAAGAATTTACTGATAGTGCACCAAAAACAGCTGAAGGGGAGATCGCTTTTACAGATGAGGATACATCAGCAAGATATATTCGCCTGCAACGAAAAGGTCTTAATATATTGCGAACAGAAATTATTGCTATTACCGAATATATTCCGGTTGCAGTAGGTAATGATTTAGATGAAAATGTTAATAAAATCCAATACCAGTTAGGCGATAACAAACAGGTAAGTATAACAAATGTTGCTAGATTAATAGAACTGCATAGACAGATTAGAGAATATGTTATGAGTGCTACAGAAGCTGTACTTAAAAAAATGTACCCAGATATCTACAAGCCTAGGTTTTTAAAAAAATTAAAAAAAGTAATTAATGATAATTTTGAAAACTTAGTTGAACCTGACATAGAAACTACAATTTTAAATATCGCAACAGTTGTTAAGGAATCAGAATCGGGCAGATTTGCAAGAATTATAAAGCGAAATGCAAACAATCCTTTTTTAATTGCAACAATGGAATATTTTATATATGAAAACTTAATCAATACTATTATTTCATATTTAGGGCAAGTAGCACAGATTGATGAAGTAGCTTCAAAAAATTGGTCAATTGATAATTTTAATAAATTAAAAAGTTATAGTCCGGAAAATGTGTTTAAAGGAATAATAAAAAATTTATATACGTCAAGCTACACGACAAGGCTCGGCAACGCAAACTTCGTTGCCAAAAATGTTTTAGATATGCACAAAAATTCTTCCAATTCTAATATTGATATATTTACCAATGCGCAATCTCACTTAGTTAGTTTAATATCGCTTAAAGACTCAGCCAGCGTATTATCAACCAGCAGCAGAACTGATAAATCAAATTTAGAAATTGACTCGGGTAATGTACGGTATGGTATTAATGGAGACTTGGCTAGATCAATTAATAAGTTAAAAAGTATAGAGTTTAAAGACATGGCAGCGGGTCTTCCGTCAGGGACAGGTGAAGATAAGAAAGCAATTGGTATCCGAAATTTCAATTCAGACTTAAACATGTCAACACTAAAAAAAGTTTTTTCTTCCATTGAAACAGCATCAGGCGAAAAAACAGGTGATATCTCAGAAGGTATAAATGAGCTTTTAGCTGCACTATCATATGATTTTATTACTTTTGCAGTATGCAAAAATAACGTTGCAGATCAACTGTCAAGTCTCAAAGGATCAATTACCGGTAATCATAAGGATATCCTAAACCAATATTTGGAAGCTTCGCTTGGTGCGTCACCTAGTGATCAGCACACCCGGTCTGGCGCAGTATTAGCAACAAGAAACGAAATCCCAAACAAAGGGAATGTTAACAATAAAAGATATTTTGGAAATTTTAGCTTACCTTTGGCCGGCCTAAGGCAGGACAATATGCCGAATCAATTCGGTCAAGTTGATAGTGACGTTTTTTACACACCGCTAGAGTCGACAAGGAAAGAAGTAGGTGAAAATGGCCAAGGTTATATACCCGCCCCCCAATATTTTATTGAAAATGCAATTGAAAGAGCCGGCGCAGATGACAATGGAAATGTTAATATTGATTTTAAAGAGTTAGATAGCTTTACTGATGAATATAGAGCAGCTGCTGATAATCTTCATTTAGATATCATGACATTAATACCAGATACGAATAATAACCTTGAGCACATTGGTCGGAAATCAGCTGGAACAAAAGGCGCTTTTTTAGGAAATGATAACAACACCTTAAGTTATCTTAAAAATTTAAATGAAGAATTAGCACAAGATATTCACGACATAATCATGGAAGGACGAGACACTGAGACAAGTATACTTCCTATATTGGCAGTATTTATATCAGATGTTCCAGACAGTCAAAAAATTAAAAATTTTATGTCGATTTTCTGGTGTCTTATTGAAAGATATAGCAGCAGACTGGGTTTCGCCGATAACGGACGCAAATTAGTTACAGATGCTCTCAGAGATAAGGGCAATGTACACGATGACTTTGTAGAGACGATTGCTAGTATGGTCGAATATTATAACGAATCCGCTGTACACGGGTTTTTAAATGATACTTGTAATTTTGATCTAAGATCTGGAGGCGTAGGTAAAAAGAAGCTTCATAAATCCAGGAAGAAATTCACAGTTGTAATGGCTGAAGCCGGAAATGTTGTCCATAGTAATGGAAAACACACCAAAGACAAGATACCTTCTGACAAGGCATTAAATAGCGACGCGCTAGGTATCCCTAGAACAAATTCTACTGTTTTCAATATTGAGCCTGGGCAGATCGATAATGTTTTTGATAACTGTTTTGGTAATGGTAACAGACACCAGAAAATCAGAAAGACTGTCAGGAACGGGGCCCAACCATTTGGTTTTCACAGGATACTCCACAGATCCTTAGTCGCTGTTGCATTCGGAAAAGATAGTAAAATCGAGAGTGCATTAGGTAAAGACTTGGCATGGGGATCCAATTTATCTAATATAGCTGACAGGAATGACGAAGACGATAAGACGACTTTGATGTTCGACTTGGATTCTAACAATGACGTCAAATTAACAACAGGCTTAGGAACGTTAGGTAGCATATGTCAACTTAAACTTCATCATCGATGTTTAATTTGGATATATTATGTTTATAACTTGCTTCGAAAAACAATTCAAATTCACATTAAAGCAGGTAGCTCCGGTAATCTTGAGCTTAAGATCGACTATGATCAACTGAGAGGTTTGAGAGACGCCTTACGTGGTAATGCAAGACCAGCAACGGCAGGTTCAAAACGACATTCTTACGATGAAGCAAGCGCAATTATTAATGACTTATATCTAAAAGTTGACATTAGACAAGCTAAGATTAAAGACACATCAGCATTATTTACTTTACATGCTGACGCGCTAAAAGAAGTTAAGCGAACTGCTAAGAGTGTCATAGCAGGAAACAGTACGCAAGATAATAAGTCATCCTTAGCTATTAGTACAATGATAAAATTAAAAATATATTCTGATGCATTGACGCTAAACAATGACGAGTCACCCGCTTTAATAACTCAATCTTTTCAAAAAAACTATATGACGACCACAGATTCACTACTACCTCGAGACATATATTTTAGTGCAAATAAATCAAAATTTATGTTAAAATATATGTCTACTCCTGGATATGGATTTTTAAAGAATGAAAAGCGAGGAAATAAATCTGTTTTGCACGTAGGGATTCCTAATTCTATGATAAGTGCACTTCGGTTAAATGCTTTTGAAGAGACAGATGACATTCGTTACTTAGATAGTCCTTACGTTTGCATTAGCGTTTTTAAAAAGAGTCACTTATATCCGGATTATAACTTTCATCCAAAGAATTATATTTTTGATACTAGCGCAAATATTTTAGATTATAATCCAAAAAATGGTAAAGATGCACATCATTTATTAAATTTTAAAGATGACTCAACTTTTGATGAATTACTTAGAAGTATAGAAGTGAGTCGTTTTAAAGTAGATGAAAACGGTAATATGAATTCACGTGTTAGCAAGGGTTACGGTCAATCTGCCTATCATGGCTTATATCGTAAAGATGTTTTAATTAACCATGCAACAGATTATGTGTTGAAAGAATATAATAAATTAACAACCGGTCTAGACTTTGATGAATCTTCTTTTTTGTTAATTGATGAACCTCTAGACTTTAATAAAATTAACCCAACACTGTTACTTGGTGACAAATTATCAGGAGAATATCTTAAAATTTTAGAAAAGATAGGCAATCTATACCCGGAAACTGAGACGGATCAACAATTAAAAAGCGAAGTATTTAGATTGACCAAGCTCATCAAACAGTCTGCACCTTTTTCTTTTGTTAACCGATTCAAAAAAACAGTCATACCGAAGTCTTTTGACAAAGTATATTCGATCATTGTTAATGAAAAAGATTTTATTTTAAATACAGCAGAAGATATATTTACACAGCCAGTAGAATTTCATATAAATAGCAAAATCCAAAGACCAGAAAAATTAAAAAATTCATTCGGGGATAAGCTGTTTTTAAAATCTTCTAGCACAAACGTAGCAAGACCTACTAGTCAACAATCTAAATACGCAAAATCAATAGCAGAAAATTATCCTGAAGTGTATAATTATTCTGTTGCTTTATCACTCCTACCTACAGAGTTTGAACCGGGTGCTGTTTTAAAACCGCCCTTTAAGGAATCCCAATCACAAACAATAACAATGGAACCAGCACCCGACATTGGTGGTGCACTCAACTTTAAAATAACATAAGGGTAAAAAATAATTTATGGACTTTATTAAAATTATAAAAAATAAAATTTCTGAAGCAATCGATAACACGATTGACGATTTATATGACGATGCTATTGAGATATCGCTAGAAGAGTCTGGCATTGAAACAGACGTTTTCGAAACGTTTTTATCTAGACCGGCTGATAAGATTAACTTACCCGAAATAGTTCGTGCAAGATCAACTTTTATTTATAATTACTATACACGAGATGAAAGGGTTCGAGAAGGTACGACTAATGCAAAAGAAAAAATATTATCTTTAGATGCCAGTCTAACTGAAGAAATATTTTTCCAGACAAAAAATAAAAAATTGCCCAGGTATGTCAGAATAGCAATTAAACCGCCTAAGATTAATGATAATTTGATCAATACAACGCCATTAAACCAGTTAGGCATTGATTTAGAAAAAAGTTTAAATTTAATAGTTACAGAAGGCGCCTCTTCGTCACAAATATTTACTGGTGTGGAATTAATTGACACAGGAAGAGAATCAAAATTATATTCAATGTTGAAAGGTACAATGGTTTTTTCAGAATTAAACGTTGAAAAATCTTCCCAAAAAGAAGCAGCTGCCAAGCTGCATTCAACATTAAAAGAAAAAGGTGGACTTTACGGACAAGATAAAAAGTTAATAACTGAAGCTCTATCCAATATAGCATCAGAAGGTTATAATTTAGCACCTTCTGACGTACCTGCTGATATCGCTGCATTTGCTAGTGATCCAGTCGGTAAACAATCTTTCTCAGTCCAGTTTAACAACTTGTTAATGGCAGACATTATTGCAAATTCAACTATAATACCAGATAACACATTCCAAGACGAAGTTAGAGGGCTTAGCTCTTTTTCTCGTGATGTTAAAAGAGAAGTATTGGGATCGATCCCGCCACCAAACACTTTTAGAGAAGCTGACTATGACTTACAAGTAAAAGCTATTCAACAAAGAGAAATCGTTGGAAGTGCTAATTATATTAATCAAATTAAAGCGCAATATCCTAAGATTAGATTCACTGGGTACTTGATTGAAAAATACGAAATCTTGCCTGATGAGAGCGTTGAATTTTTAGGGCGTATGTTCGTACAAGGGCACAATTCAACATTTGCAATTGATAATAGAGTTCGTTATGGCGCCGCTTATTTTTACAAGATAAGAACTGTCTGCCTTGTAGAAGCAATTGCAAGTAGTGAAAACAGAACAGACTCTTCGCTTAATCAAAACGTATTAGCAAAGATGCTAATGGCATCAGAAGGCGTCATGACTAGTGTAAGTTGCGTTGAAAAAATACCTCCTCCAGCACCAGTCTCTATGCGTGCTACTTTTGATTTTGATTCGTTAAAGCCTAGAATAAGTTGGCAATTTCCATTAAATAAACAGCGTGATATAAAACGTTTTCAAATATTTAAAAGATTCTCAATAGAAGCACCTTTTATTTTACTGAAAGAATATGATTTTGATAATTCTTTAATACGCGGCGCAGTACCAGAAATCGCACCAAAAGAAAGTATTGTTAAGTTGCCTCGACCGGTCCTTTCTTTTGTCGACATTTCACATGTGGAAGGTGAAAAACCAATATATTCAATTGCATGTGTTGACGCACACGGTATGAGTTCAAATTATGGCCCGCAAGTAAGAGTTGAAAGAGATCGTTATACGAATGTAGTTACGCGAACTATAATTAGTGGGCCTAATGCACCTAAACCGTATCCGAATCTTTTTATTAATGTTGACGCGTTTCAAGACTGCATCAAAGTTAGCGGTTATGATAGAATTAAAGTTATCTTAGATCCCGAGTATTACAAATTGACGCGTACGAAAGAAAATATTAATTTAACGAATGCAACAGCTAATGATTTTCAAATAAATACTGTTGAACAAACTACAAATGAAATTGACTTAGGTTTGTTAGCAATCGATCCTAACAATTTTAGGTATAAATTGCACTTTATGAACATAGATAATCAAAAAGACGCTATTGTTAAAATTAAACTACAAAACTTTGCTAGTCCAGGAAGTGCTGATGAAAATGCATTTGAGGTTAGCGCAGCAAAGTTTTCAGAAAAAAATATTAACTTTCAATACGGTATTGAATAAAAAAATTTACTATAAGCTTAATTATGCATATATTTATAGGTAATAATCACGGAGAATAGAATGGGATTTTTAGATCATAGTACAAATAATATTATCGTTGATGCTGTGTTGACTGACGCAGGTCGTCGTGCACTCGCAAGAAATGATGGGTCGTTCCAAGTGTTTCAATTTGCTTTAGGTGACGACGAAGTTGATTATGAAATAGTTGAGCATTTTGGAAGAACTGTTGGGAAAGAAAAAATAGAAAAAAATACACCTATTTTAGAAGCACTAACAGCCGGAAGTTTAGCTTTGAAACATAAGCTTGTGAGTATAGACAACGAATTTGTTACTCATTTCCCCTTGATGATAATTAGGGCAAACGCTGAAACAGTTACCGGAACTGGATCAACAATCCCAGTATTTAAGCGAACAAATGCAACAGGTGCTAATAAAACAAAAACAATTAACATTGAGGTTTCACCTGCAGCCGGAACTCCTGATGTCGATGTCCAATTAATTGACAGTTCGTTTAGGATTGAAGTAAATAATATTTTCCTAAGATTAGATAATGAATCACCTGATATTGTCTACACAGATAACATTTCTGTTTATGAAAAAGGTGCAAGCATCGGTGCGGGAAATGTAAGTGCAGCTGCTTCTTTTAATTTATCTTTAAAAGAAATGACAGATACAACATTTAACGTCTATAGTACATCTGGCGGAAACTTTATTAAAACATTCGTAAAGATAACTGGAATTAATTCCGGCATATCATCAACTTTTGAAATACGAATTGAAAACTAAACATACAAGGAAATAAAATATGGCTACCTTTAAAACAATATCAAGCGATGATATTAAAGAAACAACATCAGTATTGAATCAACTGGTTGACTTTGTCGAAGAAGATATATCTGGATCAAATACACGTAAAAAATTCCAAGTTTTTGTAACTAGTTCAGCTACAAATTCAATTACTTCTTCACTTTTCCAAACTGTCTTTGATCAAAATTACACCTTGCAAACTGCAAATGAATTATTTGATACGACAGTAGGTCTATATTATAATAGTACGACTGTAACAGGCTCGAGAACTAGTATTGATGCAAATGGGAAATTTTTGTTTCCATCACAGTCATTGATGATGCGTGAAAAGATAAGCGTCTATAAACAGTTTTCACAATTGTTGCTAGGTAGTTCAACCTCCAGATTTACTGCACCCTTTTCAAATGCAACATCAGGTAAAGACGAAATTGATGAAGCATTTTTTATCTCTTTTAAGCGCCTCTTTGTAAGAGACGGAATTAAAAGAGAGACTTTTGCAATGAAAATGATCCAAAGTTCGTCACAGCCCCAAGACACAAATGCCGCTCACCCACGTGATGTGAATGCAACAAATATTACGATCACCCAAGATCACCCAGCAACAGGTTCCGCGATTTTTACAGATGTAGGTTCATCAACAAGTGTAGAAAGGTCTCGAGCAGGCGGGGATGTAGGTAATATTGTTGATGCTTCTAATACCGGAACTACAGTAGGCTTAATGTTTTATCAACAAGGTATCGCAGTATTTGATTTGAAAAAAATATTAAATGGTAACGGTGTAATATCCGGCTCGATATCATGTGTTGGTGATCATGCAACAACACCAGTAAGCGCATCATTGATACCTGGCTTTGTCACATCAGCATCGATCGATCAGATCTTAGATCATATTTCTGAAACACGCTTTGGTTCCGGCTCAAATACAGTCATGACATTCCAGAACAATACAAAAATTAACTCTACTTTGTACTTTTGTAGAGCAACTGCTGATGAATTTAATTTCTCAACAAACCCTTCTTACACAAACACAGAAGGTCGAATTAGAGTTATTGACACTGGGCAGGAAGACATTGAAAAATCTTTTGCTTTCGTATCAACTGTGGGGTTGTATGATGCAAACGAAGAATTACTGGCAGTAGCAAAACTAAGTCGTCCAGTGGAAAAAAATGACGAAAAGGACTTAACATTTAGAGTCAGATTGGACTTTTAAGGTAGGTTGATGTCGTTCGTTAAAATAGACAATAATAATTTTGAATATTCGGGATTGAAATTAAGACCTAATGTAGCGTTTATTTCTTCATCGATAGGTATGGGCGTGACCGGTTCTAGTTTTGTAGCACCAGTTAGATCTAAATGTCTAAAGCAGGTGATACCAAGTAATTTTGATTTGAATAATGATGGTAAAGTAACAATAGGTGAAGCATTAATATCAATTTTTACTAGTCCTGCTTTTACCCAACAAACAATGCAAAACCAGCCATTGAGTTTTGGAATAGTTAATAATCACATGCAAACTGTGGGTAAGGCCGGCCAAATTGAAAAAAATACAAAAACAATTGATATGTTTAGGTTTGACTTGCCTGTCTTTTTTAATGCAAATAGAACAGTAAAAAATGTTGTCCGCAATGTACTAATGCCATATCATCAACATCGATATGATAATTGTGCATTTACATACTCAAATTATCATTCACTTAACTTTTTTACTTCTGATACAGTTCCAACTGGATCTGCTTTAATATACCCGAATAAATCAGTTGATGGAACAGGAGTCTATAATTTACCTAAAAACTTTAGTGTTAATTTTTGGATTAACCCTAGGTACACTAATGAAAATTATAGAGCAGGAACAATATTGCATGTTTCTTCATCCTTAGCTGTTTCTTTGGTGTCTGGTTCATCGCGAGATGAAAATAATAATCCGAATGATTTTAAGTTAATGTTACAGCTAAGCCAGAGTGCAGACACACCACCCTCAGCAATTAGCTTAAACTCACCTTCTAGCGCTTACCCTAATGACCTAATTTTTACTTCATCACATACACTAAGTAAAAATCATTGGCATCACGTCTGTATACAGTGGTCAAATTCAGTTAATAATTCGACGGGTTCAATTTTCATTGATGATAAAGAAACAAATTTTCATATTCCATCAGCCTCAATCGCAGCCAATGTCAACTCAGATCCAAGCGGTATAGTTTTAGGTAATTATTTTGATAGCGACAATATTACTTTAAACAATCTATTAAATAATAGTTTGGCAACAACACAAGGATTTACTAGTATCGGAAATCCAGCAGAGACGCCTGTTAATGTTGATGAAAATACATTTTCACATCCGTTAAACGCTGAAATACACGAGGTGAAGATATATAACAAAGTACTTGAAGATCCAGAGGTTGTGTTTGAAACAGAGCGACAAGCAGCACGCAATAAAGGGCCTACTAATTTTAATAATTTAGTTTTTTATGTTCCGCCTTTCTTTTACCCAACAACACCGACAAGAGAAGTTCACATAACACCGTTCCAAACAATTACCAGTACAACAGACGATCCTTTCAATGTTGCATTTTCTTTTGGTGTAAATGGAAAACTAATTAACTTAGAAAACTTTACCAGAGAATTTGTCAGAGGTACTAATCCTAGATTGTACAACTTGTTTCCTGAAACTATAGACGGCACAATTCAAAACATAACTGCCGATCAATACATATACGACTCTGGGTCACATAAAAAGCGCAACATGACCATACTTCCTAATGACAATGGACTGTTCGAACCGAACTACTTTGCTATAGCTAGTTCTGAAATGTCTTCAAGTGCAAAATTCTATCAAAACCCACTGCAAACAAAAGAACTAGCTGATTATTCAATAATCAGCTTAGAAAACCTCATACCTAGTGGCGTAATTTATAAAAATTTAGCAGCAACATCCGGAAGCATGTACAATTCATTAGTAGCATCAACTAGCATTGAAAGTCCTGGTATCGGAAAAAGTGTCGACTTAGATATTGCGCAAAGAACAGGTGATAGAAGCAGTAATGAAATTGTAATTTATGACATATCGAACCTTTACTACGGAAACAGAATTCACCCAGGTTCTTTTGAATTATTTGAAAAGGACTTGACCGGATCTGATGGCAAGATACAGATAAAACTAAAAGATAATGAGCGCGGTTCCCTATATAGAGCTGATGCACTAACAAAGCATGCAAAATGGAACAATGTTGGTACTGTTTTATACGATGAAGGTATGGCCGTTGTAAAATCACCTCATCTTTTCTTTTTCAATAAAAATGAAACAAACGTTACTTTTCGAGGTGAACAAAATTTACACACAATGATATTAAATGTGCCGGCCTTTAAAGAAATGTTTACGTCATCATCCAACCCAACCTTTACTGTAATTCCGCCGTCTGATAATGCAAATGATGAAGAATTATCCACTTTATACATCACCACAGTTAACATTCATGACGATAACTTTAATATTATAATGAAGGCAAATTTTGCCCAACCCATCTTTAAGACAGAAGAAGATGAATTCATTATAAGATTGAAAGAGGATTTTTAATTGTTACTAGCATTAGATATATCGACAAGCTGCACTGGGTATTGCATCTTTGACGAGGATAAACTTATAGACATCGGAAGTATAAACCTAAGTAAACATAAGGGGTTGTTCGCGAAAGCAGCTCTAGTTAAATCTGAGATATTAAGATTGAGCAGCACGTACCAAATTAGTAATGTTGCTGTTGAGGAAAACTTGCAGGCATTTCGACCGGGCCTGAGCTCAGCCAAGACATTAATGACATTGGCACAGTTTAATGGTGTTGTACGATGGATATGTCACGAAAGATTAGATGTGCCAGTTGTTTCAATTAACGTTAATACAGCACGAAAAAATGTTGGATTAAAAATTAACAAGAAAGATAAAACTAAGACAACGAAAGAAAAGGTGTTAGATTGGGTAGCAGTTGAGCTTCCGCAGATAGAATGGCCAACAAAAATATTAAAAAGCGGCCCAAACAAAGGAAAAGAAAGGATTTGCACTGAAGCATATGATATGGCAGATGCTTATGTGATAGGTAAATCATTTCTACTAGAAGTTTAATTATTTGCCAGATATGTATTCATAACTGTAATATCTTACACAAATGGAGTTAATAATGAAAGTTTCTAGAAAAGAATTGAGAAAAATGATTAACGAAGCCTTTAGAGGCTATCAATATCCGTCTAGCGACGGAAGTAGATTTCAAGGCGCTGGCCCATCTCGTGTTTTTAACTTAAAAAGCGCAGATGTCCGCCTGCTAGAACAAGTTATTGTAGAAAGCTTGCAAGAATCTTTAAGATTAGGTCACCAATTAGGTACTGCAGTGCACACTGCTTCTTTTAACATCAAACAGTCTAACGCAATACCCGTTCTTAACATGTCAGTTAGTGAGTTTGATGATGAATATATAAAGGACGCAACAGGAGTTACATCATATGCAGATTCAGAAGGAAATCCGCGCCCATATGGCCAGCAAGGTGACGAAAATCATGCGAATAGCATAATGACAATGACTAGAGATACAGAAATGGCATTAGAAAAAGCATGTGATAAGGCCTATTATAAAGTACTCGACAGCGCAGAAAATGTATCTAATGATATGGTAGATTTTGTTATTCAATTTATGCAGATGCTCAAAAGAGATATTTTAGATGATGTTAGAAACATTTAAGAAAGGAGAACTATTATGAAACTATCAAGAAGTTGTCAATGATGTTGAAAGCCGCCGCAACAGTTAAATTTTATTGAAAATATAAAAAATACGTAATACAATTCCAATATGGAAATTGTTACAAAACAACAGAAGATTGACGCATTAGAAGGTATATTTGGTGAATCCACGTTAGCAAACAGTGGTAAAAATATATCAGTCATATGCCCAGCATGTAAATCAGACTCAAAATCTAGTTCTAGAAAGAAAAAACTATCAATATGTCTTAATAAGGGCATATATCACTGTTGGGTATGTGAGTCAAAAGGTCATAATATTGCTAAGTTTGCAATACGCAATACTTTTATTAATAAGTCCGACGTCGCAACTCTAAACGATTTATTTTCATTTGATGATAATAAAGAAGAAAAAGAACCTGAGTACATCTTAAGGTTGCCTGAAGATTTTTGTTTGTTAGTAAATGCACCTGGTAGGATGGCCAAGATTGCTATGAGTTATCTGCACAAACGAGGTTTAACACAGAATGACTTTCTACGTTATAAAATAGGAATAAGTGGCGAATATGAATTTAATAACAGAGTGATATTTCCGTCGTTCTGTGATGATATGAAATTAAACTATTTTTTATCTAGAACATATGATGATAACCAATTTAGAAAGTACAAAAACTGCCAAATACAAAGAAAAGACGTTATTTTTAATGAACACTTAATTGAGTGGGACAAACCCGTTATTTTAGTTGAAGGTGTTTTTGATGCAATTAAGGCAGGGGATAATGCTGTACCTATGTTGGGCAGCTGGATTAATGAAAGTCATTATTTGTTCAAGAAGTTAGTTCATGAAAAGTCAGAAGTTGTAATGTGCCTAGACCCGGATGCAATAGATAAAACCATGAAATTGGCAAAAAGCTTTAAACAATATGGTTTAAATGTTAAATTGGCAATGCACACTGATAAAGACTTTGGTGAAATGAAAAAAGAAGAAGCAAATTATTACATACAATCTGCGAAGAAGTATGAACTTACTGATAGAATAGGATATTTAATACAGAGTATCAGTTCAGGTTCGATATTTTAGGAGACATAATGAATGAGTTAATGAAGGCCAAAATTCGTAAAATGGTTATGCAAGAATTGGCGTCTATGGTGGGTGAAGATGCGCTTATTAGCCGCGGCAGTACAAGAGATGAGTATCGACGCACACCTCACAATTTAAGCCTCACAAAGCACAGTGATAGCTACGATGACTTTGGCGGGGCTCAAGATGTATGTGAGCAATGCGGAAGCAATGATGTGTATGAAGGTGATTGTATGGAATGTGGATATAGTAGTGGCAGAATGTTACAAGAGGGTGGCTGCGGTTGCAGTGGTGAATCTAAAGATGACGAATCAGACTATTCATTAGACACAATGATGGAACCTGGTCACGGCGAAGTTCATAAACACAAGCATAACAACTACATGGCAAAACCTTCACTTTATAAGGTCGCAAAATACGCACAAAAACTTTTACATATGATCCCAGATGGTTATGAATTAGATGACTGGCAACGCACAAAAATTGCCCAAATATCTGATGATATATCAGAAGTATATCATTCATTAGATTACGACTTTCACGACGACGAGTATTAATGAGATCGATTAGAGGACTATTTGAAGCAACAAATCAAGATATTGATGGAGACCATTTAGATCGAATGGCCAGGAGACATCGATACTTTGATAGCGATTGTTATGACAATATTCCAAAAATGAAATATCCAGCTGAAGGGACGCAATCATTCCAAAATGATTTTAAAGAAGTTTTGAGATGTCATAATCACCCAAGTTTAACAACAAAGTTTTTACGAAACAGTGACGACTCTGTTGCAGAAGTATTTGAAGAATTTTGTAAAGAAAGTGGAATTACGCTGATTGATTGGAGGAAAATTAAAGATATCGTAAGCGACGTTGATTCGATTGTCCTTAAATTAAAATATGACAATAATCGGCCGCGACCTATTCACTATCTTAGCGATGTGTCAGATGATGAACTTCATATAAAATACAAAAAATCGCCAAGTTATCCTAGCGGTCATACCGCAATTGCCTATTTTTTGTGTGATATATTATCTGCAAATATTCCAGACTTGCAACAAGACTTGCAAACTTTAGCCTCACTAATAGGACAAACAAGAATTGAAAATGCAGTTCATTTTCCAACTGATATTGATTACGGACGTCTAGTCGGTGAAACTTTGGCAAATTTATTTTTAAGCCAAGACAATAATAAAATTAGCTTTGGATTAAAAACAAAAAATTATCGTGAATTTGGTAATAGGCTTTGTGATAAAGCACAAGAAGTTTACAGTGATGACATTGAAATTGATGCATATGAAAACTATGCACGTGATATGGCTAGCTTTTTGCACCGAACCAATGAAATAGAACTTTATAAAACACCGTATTCTGAATGCCTAGAAGCAGCAAACCACGCAATGATGGGTTTTCCTAGTAGCTACGCTACAAAAAACAAACATATTCAATCACAATTGGACGGTTTGACAATGTCTAATAAATGTGGTGTTATCGACAACAACCATAAGATAGTTCGAATACATGAATGCTTCGACACAACAGTGCTAGAACGCGGTGCACCCGGTGAATTTCGTAATTTTTCACATAAGTCGCGTGCAGGTGTTCAATTTCCAGAACCGAGTGATCTTCATAGGAAGCTGAAATCGTGTCATTTGATTAGAGCTAAAGCTTGGATACGTCATCTATTATATGAATATATTCATCCATTCTGTGATGGTAATGGAAGGTCAGGCCGCATTATACTAGCTAATGATTTAGACTATAATTTTAAAATGATAAACAAGATGATTGGTCTAGACTATATACCTACGATTGTTAAGCAAATGGAAGCTAATAAATTAGAAAAGTTGTTATAGTGTAACTCTTGACTTTACATATTATAATAAAGTCATAGGGGGAAATATGTCACGTAAATTTAAAAACAAACAATTAAGTAAGGTGAAAGCTGCACTAAAAGAACAAAAGATTGCAGAAATTGATGAATCAGCCCAAGAAGACCTAAGCTTACAAGAACAGACTCTGTCAAAAGAAGATATTAAAAAGATGTTTAAAGCAACAGTTGAAACTGATGAACAACTACAACCACCCACCAGAAAACAATTAAGTAAGTTAAAACGGAACTTGCGAAAACAAAAAGTGATACCAAAGAAAACAATTTCTTGGCAACATGAGATAGGTGACTTAGTACAAATTCCTTCAGATGCAAGGATTCGTTCGAAAGTTATGAAAACTGCTGAAGATAGTTTTGGTATAATCGTCAAAATGACTGAAGGCGACAATGAAACGAAATTACATGATTCGCAGTCACTGGTTTTCTCTCCTAGCGGAAGAAGCTGGTACTACACTAAAACCTTGAAAAAAGTGTAACAGCATAAACAATAAGGTATAATAAAACCACAACCAAATAAACCATTTAGGAGAAATAATGGATATTAATACATTCGTCCAAGTAATTTCAAAACTACCACCTCAAATAGCAGTTCTTGCCAAAGGCCCAACAGGTATCGGTAAATCACATATTGTTCACCAGATTGGTGATCGTTTAGGTATGGAAGTTATTGACCGTCGTCTGTCACAAATGACTGAAGGTGACATTATTGGTTTACCAGAATTGGTTGACGGCGTCACTCGCTTTGCACCCATTGATTGGTTTGTTCGTGCATGCAATGAACCTGTTATCTTGTTCTTTGATGAATTAAACCGCGCCACTATCGAAGTTCAGCAATGTGCTTTTCAAATTGTGCTAGATAGAGAACTCAATGGTCACAAACTACACCCAGAAACACGTGTTTATGCAGCAGTTAATGAAGGTAGTGAATACCAGGTAACTGAAATGGATCCGGCTTTGCTGCGTCGTTTCTTTGTGTCAACCCTGGAACCAACAGTGCAAGATTGGCTAACATGGGCTCACAAAACAAAAAGAATCGACCCGTTAATGATATCTTTTATTGAAAAATATCCTGCGCGTTTGCGACACACCGGTCAAATAGAACCTGGTAAGGTATATCCTAATCCTGCATCTTGGGACCGTCTTAATACTTCATTATCATATGCAAACATGTCACCCACTAGTTGCTGTGGCGCAAACTATGATATTCTCTTTTATTCAATGTGCTCAGGTTTTCTTGGCACTGAAACAACGGTTTCGTTTGTTGACTATGTTAAAAATTATGAGTTTAAGTTTTGTGCTGAAGATATCTTAAATGACTACGAAAACAAAAGCGCCAGCATTGATACTCTTTCAACAGATAAGAAAAACAATCTTCTTAATCTTATCGTCACATATTCAATTAACAATAATATAACTGTTACACAGGCACAAAATGCATGCAATTTTGTAAATAAATGTTCTGATGAAATGCTTGTTAACTTTATGAACATGATTATGGAAACAAAAAAATTACCAAACATTCGTAAGTTTCATAAAATCATTGGCAATAAGATTGTCGAAGTTGTAAATGCTGCTAATGATGTAAAATAAAGTGCAACCTAGGCTGCAATAGTATATAATAAAACACAACCTAGTAGGAGTACTTATGATAAAAGAATCATCAACTGAAGCAGAAGTTGAATTATTGACAAAAGAACGATTTGACAAGGTGATGTTAAAATTTCTAATTGACGAACCGTTCTTTTCAGATATCATGCGTTGTATGCGAAAAGAAATGACAGATTCTATTCCCACAGCAGGAGTGTTATGCAAAGATGCTGACATTGTTATGTATTGGAACCCTAAGTTTGTATCAAAGCTACCTGTACGTCAAATATTTGGTTTATTAAAGCACGAATGTTATCATTTGATATACCAACATTGTACTTCTAGAAAACAAGAACCTCACTTAATGTGGAATATAGCTACTGATTTAGCAATTAATTGTACAATCAACCATTCAGATCTTCCAAAGGGTGGACTGATTCCTGGTAGAGCATCAGAAAAGCCTGACGATACATCACATTTATCAAAAGAGGTATTGGCACAGTCCCAAAAGCTATCTGATTTTATTGAACAATTGCCACCTTACAAATCATCAGAGTGGTATATGGAAAAAATCATGAGTAACGATGATATCCAAGACGCAATCAACGATTGTATGGGCGGTAAATCAATCATGATAGGCAAGCCAGGTGAAGGTGAAGGTGGAGGATGTAATGCTACAAGTGCTGGTTTTGATTATCACTTTGAAAACGATGACATGTCAGCAGGCGATCAGGCAATGATTGATGCGAAAATCAAAGATATTATTAAAAAAGCAACAGAGCGAGCCGATCGGTCTAATTCTTGGGGTACAGTTGGTGCTGAGACTCAAAAACAAATTCGTGCCATGATGCACAAAGAAGTCGACTGGAAAAATGTACTTAGATATTTTTGTGGCACAAAACAGCGTGCTAATCGTTCCCGAAGTTTTCGAAGAATTAATAGAAAGTATCCGTATATCCATCCAGGTCGAAAAACTAGTCATACATCAAGTATTGTTATTTATATCGATCAATCCGGATCAGTAAGTGATGAAGACCTGACGTTACTATTTAGCACCTTAAATGACTTAGCATCAAGAGTAACTTTTACATGCTATCATTTCGACACAAAAGTTGATGATAATAGTAAATACGTGTGGAAAAAGAATAAAAAGGTTGACAAACCGTATCGTACACG
>Ga0075444_10000040_pt1 | contig 63498 bp, 60 predicted proteins | sample CoawatmetaG01DNA_FD_76836 | JGI IMG/M metagenome (GOLD analysis project Ga0075444, IMG submission 76836) | Marine microbial communities from the West Antarctic Peninsula - Coastal water metaG017-DNA | ecosystem: Environmental > Aquatic > Marine > Coastal | place: Atlantic Ocean: West Antarctic... | reverse complement strand
TGCCATGGCACGAGAGGGGCTAATGAGGTCATTTTTCCAATTAGAGATAAGGTGCTGAATAGGTTCACATGAGTCTTCTGCAGCTTCAAACTCTTTGTGGGTAAGGTCTTTTAATAGCGCCAATACATCCTGTGAATCAAAAATAGAAAATCCAGGTTTATATCCCAGTGCCTCTACTTCTTTACGGATGATATTAAGCCCTAAGTTATGAAAGGTAGACACTGTAAGGCCACGTGCTTCCTTACCTGTCATCAAGTTACCCACCCGCTCTTTCATTTCTCTAGCAGATTTATTGGTAAAGGTGAGGGCAATAATTTGATGCCCTTTAAGGCCACACTCTCCGATTAAGTAAGCAATTTTTTGGGTGATTACACTGGTTTTGCCAGACCCAGCGCCTGCCAATACCAATACTGGCCCGGTGATGGCTTCTAGGGCTTCTTGCTGGCGTGGATTAAGGCGGCTCACAGTATGCTAACTCGGTATCAATGTATCTAAAATTAGCTGCGCATTATAGGCGTTTTCTCGCTCACATGCCTGTTATATTTATTGGCTCTCCATGGTCAATACATCAAGGCGTCTATAACTTAACGCCTCTAGCAGGTGATGTTTGTCGATTGCTTCTTGCGCGTCTAAGTCTGCAATGGTGCGCGCTACTCTTAGCACTTTGTGCACTCCACGAGGTGAGAGTTTTAAGCCAGTAATGGCACTAGCTAGCACCTTTTGTTGTGTTGGCTTAAGAGCAGCGTGGGTGGCTAGTTGTGCCGCAGGCAGCAAGCCATTAAGTGTGCCACTGCGGTCTAGCTGGCGTTGTTGTGCCACTAAGATCCATTTGGCCGCTTCTTTGGTAGTCATGCCTTCTTGAGGAGCCATAAGCGCAGCAGCGCAAGGGCGTTGCACGGCTACTTGCAGATCTATGCGATCTAACAGTGGCCCAGACAAACGCTGTAGATAGTTAGCCACTCTAGTGGATGTGCAGCGGCAGGTGTTGTGCTCGTCTCCATAGTAGCCACATGGGCAAGGGTTTGTGGCGGCTATAAGCAGAAATTGCGCAGGCAATATGCTTTGATAGGCTGCCCGTGAAAGATGTATTTCTCCGCTTTCAAGTGGTTGTCTTAGGCTATCAAGCACGTGTCGTGGAAATTCAGCTAATTCGTCTAAAAATAATACCCCATGGTGTGCCTGGCTAATTTCACCCGCCCTTGGCACTCGTCTTCCTCCCACTAGCGACACCGCTGAAGCGCTATGATGCGGTGCTCGCCAAGGGGCTTGTCGCCAGGTGTTTGGGTTAAATAAACCTAAGCTTGAGTTAATAGCCCCAAGTGATAATGCTTGAGCTTGAGAAAGGGGTGCTAAAAGCCCATGTAAGCGCTGAGCTAACATAGTTTTACCCGTTCCAGGTGGACCACACATCAGTAAGTTATGGTGGCCTGCAGCGGCGATAATTAACGCCCGCTTAGCTTGCTCTTGCCCGCGCACATCTGATAGTTCGGCACTTGGGGAGTGATACTCAGTATATTGTGATGGTGTTGGGCTGATTTGTTTTTCTGGGTGATGTAGCCACTGGCTCAGTTCATTTAAGTGCCTAGGGCAAAGCACGCGGCTGTCTTGAGGCATGGTTGCTTCTGCTGCATTATCTGGTGCCACTACCATTATTCTATGGCTACCTTGACAACCCACCGATGCGCTCAAAATAGCAGGGCAGCACCTAAGCTCTGAGCTTAATGCAAGCTCAGCCACAAACTCATAACCTTTTACTTCATCTACCGGCAGCTGGCCACTAGCAGCTAAGAGCCCAACCGCGATGGCTAGATCAAAACGACCACCTTTTTTGGGTCAATCTGCTGGGGCAAGGTTAATAGTGATGCGCTTGGTGGGAAACTCAAACCCTGCATTAATAATGGCACTGCGTACACGGTCCTTACTTTCTCTAACTGCAGTTTCTGGCAGACCTACTATGGTTAGCGCCGGCAAACTGCCACTTAGGTGGGTTTCAACACTAACTAAAGGGGCTTCTACACCCACATAGGCACGGCTGTAGGTAATCGCATAGGACATTGCCTTTCCTTGGCAGCTGGTAATAATAATTAAGTTTAGCAGGACATTGCTTTGCTGCACCGACTCCTAATGTAGGAGTTCCATTTAAGAGCAAACATCCATACTAGTGCGCCACTTTAGAGCTATTTTTGTTAGACCTGAACACTATTACGCATGCAGGGTGGCGCATTTAATGTAACAATATTGTATTTTTAATGGCGCTCATATCAGTATAACGCCAATAAAAACAACGCTATTATCGCTAAACCTGAAATAGTCGTTGCCCATATCAAATGCGCTTCATAGGCGCCACCAACAGCTTGTTTTTTTTGATTCAGCCATAACCCATATAAGGGTAACAACTGCATCATGTGTGTCGCTAAAAAATGGGGAATTCTGATATCTTGCCCATCCAAATACCATCCCAGCACGGGCACACGAAGGGCTTCATATGCGCTAGTAGTGATCTCATTAGCTACCTGTGAAGACATATAGCCAGCAACAATTAACGTCAGTACTGATCCCGTGGTCAACCCTAAAGCTGAGGCAAGGATCAGAGGTTGATCGCGTACCGATTGGTATTCCTTAAACAATAAATAACCCAAATAGAAACTCCCCAACACCAACATCACCGCACCAAGGCCCATTAAACTGTACATGGCTGATTCGACGGGCGTGGAACTATTGAAATGAGACTCTCGTCCTCTAGCAGCTTGTAAAAAAATATACATTACTTCTAAAATTCCCGCCGCAACCACGCCATAAGACATTACTTTCCACCCAACCCCATTGCGCTTAGCGGGGCTGAGTAATGAGGCTAAAGCAGCAAGTGTTATGAAATGGATAACAATGGATATTGCAAACTTGGCAGGCTTAGCCCAAAGCGCCTCATCGGCTAGTAAGCGCTGATCGAAAGCGCTAAGGAGAACACTGAGAGCAAAGAATACAGATAGTAAAAGTGCGCCTTGCCACCATATGTTTAAATGCGTTTGCCGGTCACCATAAAAAACTGAAGGTGCTAAATTCATGATGTTGCCTCTGTTCCAGATTCGGTAACTGTGGACTTAAATCGCAACATCACTATTTTTATGAGCATAAGGAGCAAGTACCCAAATGGACCGAACATAAATGTTAGCAGTAAAACGGGCGCTTGAATCATCCGGGACAGCCCAATCTCATCAGCTTGTTTTGCAATAACACCACCCACGAACAAATCAAATGCCAGATAATGCACCCAACCAGCCAATGCCACAGAGGGATATGTAAAGAGCTGTTGAACATTAGCCAAAGTGTTGAACCCTCCCTCCGCCAAGAAAAAATAGCGTGCAATTAAGACGCTGTACAATACAGATAGAACAAGTGGAATTAACATAGACGCAACCGGGTTCAGCCATTTCCAACCACGTGGGAGAAAAATTAAGATACACCAGCCCAGTATGGCTAGAGTGCTTGCAGAAGCAAATAGTTGTTCAAAAGACATTTTAATACTCTTTATGTTTACAGCGTACAAGATATATTATTCACATATCTTTACACTGTCAAGACCCTGATGTAGTTTATACTGTCAGCTTATCAATCTAAAGGAGGCTTATATGGGAGATTATCATCACGGCGATCTGGCGAATGCCTTACTACAGTCTGCTCGCATAGTGCTAAATAAAAAAGGTATTCATGGCTTAAGCCTGCGCGCTTGTGCGGCTCACGCTGGCGTGTCCCATGCAGCACCAGCTCATCATTTCAAGTCACTACGTGGCTTACTCACAGAACTGGCGGTGATCGCTTTTGATCAATTCACCACTGCTTTACAGGCAGAACATAAACAAGTGATGCATGAGCCTCATAGGCTCCGCCTACAAAAAGTCTGTCAAGCTTATGTCAACTTTTCTATAAAAGAACCTCGGCTCTTTGAGCTAATGTTTTCATCAATCCCCTTGGACTTTGAAAACCCACGTTTAAAAAGCAGTTCTAGTAACGCATATCAGCAACTTATAGCCATTGTTCATCCATTATTTGATGCTAAAAAGATGGATGAAAAGCGGCGAGAGCAAACGGAACTTTTAGTTTGGAGCCTTGTTCACGGTTACGCTTGCTTACTCATGAATGAACGTGAACGCTATGGCGCTGGATGTACTAAAGAGACATTGCCTGATTTCGGCTTACTTGTTGAATTGTTGCAATAAATTGTCCCAATAACGGGGACACCTATTATTCAGCAACTATTCAGCAACTATTTAGCAACCGAAAGACACGACAATTATGTGTAAGTGTGTGAATAGTTACAATTCATCCTTCGGGCCGCCCACCCAAGCCGCATTCAACCGCTTTACCCAATTTTCATCAGCTTTCGCTCTATTAACTCAAGGTTATGTTAGCAATTACTAGCACCTTTTGATGTGCCTGTCCCTGAGGCTGAGTTTGTTAACGAGTCTCCTACCGTTATCAATACGGTTCGTCGAAAAAGGGTCGCGGTACGCTTTAAATCTTCCAGAGATCAATAATAATTTCGCATAATATCTACGCAGTAGGCGCCAGTTTTTTAGTAAAACTCTACGGTAGGTGCATTCCAGTCCAAGTATCCCCATCCAAGCATTTTGCAGCCACGATCAAGTGCAGCCTTTGACAAGAACTGTATCATTATATTACCTAAGCCTTTACCAAGCGTAGCTTCATCAATTAGGAAACCACAGATTGCAGTCCAGAGCACCCAATAAAAGCTTAACTTTTTTCATGAAACTAATAACCAAGTCCGCGGCTCCAGTAGATGCAATTCGCAGGAAGATCTTTGGGCCTTTAGTGCCAATACTAGCTATTGTTAGGCATTTTATTTAAGATTTTAGTCGTCCAGTTAAACTGGCTACGCTATAAGAAACGAGCTGTACCCTACCGGTTTTTTTAGACTGTGGATTAGTTCATGTATTTGCCAATCATCAAATCCTACAGGAGATAAGTACCTTGCTCATATTTTTATACTCTAATAAAAGTATGGGGATTATTGTACCCAGCAATTGTTAGTGCTGGCAATCCGCCACTAAGATGGGTTTCAACACTCACTAAAGGAGCTTCTACACCCACATAAGCGCAGCTATAGGTAAGAGCATACGACATGGCCTGTCCTTGGCTAAATTGAATACTTGTTAAGTCTAGCAGTTGATGTGAATGCTGCACTATCGGTTGTAAATACGCCCTAATTCGGTGCGCTATGCTCAAGCACTGCGCTAGTTTGGGCCTGCTTTACTTTAATTATGGATTAATTCCATTAAATACCCAATATTAGCGCTTTTTTGGTGTTTTTTTGGTGTTTTTTTGATCAATAAAGTTGGCACAATCCCTGCAACATTCTATGCTAGGCGATGTGCCATTTATAACTTATTAGTGCAAAGGAGCTCCAAATGAAATTGGTTAGCGCAATTATTAAACCGTTTAAATTAGATGATGTTCGTGAGGCTCTTTCAGATATGGGCGTACAAGGTGTTACGGTCACTGAAGTGAAGGGGTTTGGTCGTCAAAAAGGTCATACTGAACTTTATCGTGGCGCAGAATACGTGGTTGATTTTTTGCCCAAGGTTAAAATTGAAGCTGCCGTTGATGATAATCTGGTAGATCAGGTAATTGAAGTGATCAGTAACTCTGCTAACACTGGAAAGATCGGTGACGGTAAGATTTTTGTAGTCAACTTAGAACAAGCTATCCGTATCCGTACTGGTGAAACAGGTTCAGAAGCTCTTTAATATGATCAAATCAGCATTAAATATCATTTAATACGAACTTAACGTTACGTTATTCTCGTTTTTACACTATTTCTAGGATTAAACACCTCTTAGGGTTTAATGGCGACGAATTATCTTGTATATTGTGTCAGCTTTCTTATTTATCAAAAGATGATTAATTTGAACGCTGAATAAAGAAAGCAGATAATAATAAGGTGGTATCAGCCACAATATACTAAGAGTAGATGAGATAATATGAAACATGCTGGTTTTCGAACGGAGTTTATACTTGGGTTAATCGCTTGTATGGCGATTTTGGCTAACGCATTGTATATGGAATTTGCAATGGGCTTAGACCCTTGCATGCTTTGTATGGGCCAGCGTTTTGTTTATCTAGCCATGGCCTTTGTGTTCATGCTGGCTGCTTTGCATAATCCTTATTTTGGTGGCCACAAGCGTTATGGGTTTGTGCTATTCATACTTAGCTTAGCGGGTATAGGTTTGGCTGTACGCCAGCTATATTTACAAAGTTTACCCGCAGACCTTGTGCCTGCTTGTGGACCTAGCTTTAGCTATATGGTTGATGCATTCCCATTTATGGATGTATTCATGGCCATGATTAAAGGTTCGGGATCTTGTGCTGAAGTGCTGTGGAGCTTCTTAGGCTTGTCTATTGCAGGCTGGAGCTTGATATTGTTTATTTTGTTGGCAATTTATTGCCTTCGTTTGACCATGATCTCTACCAAAATAATATTGGTTTAAATCCACCAGGCTAGGCCCTGTAACACTAGGGCCGCCATTACTCCTGCAATAACATCATCTAACATAATGCCAAACCCACCGGATATTTTTTTGTCTATCCAGTTAATGGGCCATGGTTTAACGATATCAAAAAAACGAAACAATACAAATCCCACCAAAATCCATACCCAGCCTACTGGTGCTGCAATCATAGTGATCCAAAAGCCTACAAACTCATCCCAAACGATACCACCATGGTCGTGCACACCTAAATCTTTTGCCGTTTTACCACACAAATAAACACCCACCACACTAGTCACTAAAATCATTAGCATATAATGGTCAAAGCTAAGCTTTGATAAAGGCCAATAAAGCAATACAGCAGCAATAGTGCCAAAAGTGCCAGGCGCCTTTGGTGCTGCACCACTGCCGAAACCAAAAGCGAGCATATGTACCGGATTTAACCAGTTAGGTTTTACAATAGTGGTTTTCATATCGTACCCTTAAAAGTGTTGATAGCCTTGAGGGGCTGTATATAGGCTGCCATCGGAGTTCCAAATTCTACACCCTAGCGTGTCAGTAATACGGCCTATTACTGTAAGAGGCAGATTTTGAGCCACTGCGTAGGCTTGTGCTTCATTGACAAGCTCAGCAGGCAAAGTGAAACATAGCTCAAAATCTTCTCCACCGTTAAGTGCATAATCTTGAGCTTGGTTAAGCGGCACATGAGCACGCAGTGCGCCAGACAAAGGCAGATCTGCTAAATTGAGATCAGCTCCACAGCCACTGGCTTTAAGGATGTGCCCCAAGTCTTGTACTAGACCATCAGAAACATCCAAACATGCAGTTGCTTTGCCTCTTAACCAGTGGCCAAGGTCTATGCGTGGTGTGGGATTGTAAAAGCGCTGACTCAATAGATCTGAGGCATCACGCTGTTGCTGCATAATAGTCAGCCCACCTGCGGAGTCTCCTAAACTGCCAGAAACCATAATAACATTGCCTATTTTTGCACCACTTCGTGTAATGGCTTGCCCAACCGGCACCCAACCCATAGCATGAATACTAATAGTGAGAGGCCCACAAGTTGTGTCTCCACCGGCTAAGCTAATCTTACAGGCTCCTGCTTTAGCAGCTAGCCCTTGGCTAAAACTATCCATCCAAGGTGCATCTGCGCTGGGCATAGTGAGGCATAGGTTAAACCATGCAGGAGTGGCTCCCATTGCAGCCAAATCACTCACACTAGCAGCCAAACAACGCTGGGCTATTTGGCTGGCAGACATATCAGCAAAGAAATGTACGCCAGACACAAAGGTGTCACTGCTGACGCAAAGTTGATGGTTGGTAGGGAGTTGGAGCAAGGCGCAATCGTCACCAGGGCCAAGGGCCATGGCGGGCCCAGGCCGAAGCTCTGGGCGGTCAAAGTAGCGTTTGATTAAATCAAATTCGCCTATAATGGTCACAAGGTCTGCCTAGCTAGCGCTAGCTTTTTGTTTAGCTGTAATTTCTACTAAACGGTGATCTAGTGCGATTTTATCTAAAATACTGTTCACGTATTTGTGGCCATCGGTAGCGCCAAATACTTTACCCAGCTCAATACATTCGTTGATTACAACACGATAGGGCACTGATACAGAATCACTTAATTCATAGGCCCCCATGCGTAATACGTTAAGCTCAATTGGGTCTAAGTCTGACAATTTACGATCCAAATACTGTTCAATCATCACATCAAGGCTTTCTCTTTGTGCGGCAACACCACGCAAAAGTTGGCCAAACATACGCTTATCTGCATTTTTAAAATCTTGATCTACTAAAAATTCAGCTTGCACATCTAAGGCGCTAGCGCCACTCATGTGCATTTGATACAAGGCCTGCAGCGCTAATTCTCTAGCTGCACGGCGACGGTCTGGGCGACCTTTATTTGCGTTCATTTATGCCTCTAACTGACGTAACAAACTAACCATTTCTAGTGCAGACATAGCGGCTTCTGCGCCTTTATTACCTGCTTTGGTACCTGCACGTTCAATCGCTTGTTCTATAGAATTTACGGTTAGTACGCCATTTGCTACAGGAATACCATGGTCTAAGCCAACCTTACTGATTCCAGAAGAGGCTTCACCAGAGACATATTCAAAGTGTGGCGTACCTCCACGGATGACAGCACCAAGGGTAATAATGGCATCGTCTTTGCCTTGCTGGGCAATTTTTTGTGCTACTAACGGAATTTCAAAGGCACCAGGTACTCGTATAACACGAATATTATTCGCGTCCACTCCGTGGCGCTTTAGTGTATCCAACGCGCCATCAACAAGGCTTTCTACTACAAATGAGTTAAAACGACCTACAACTAAGGTGTAGTGGCCATTGGCATCGTCAAAACGTCCTTCAATATGAGTTACAGACATATATTTTTCTCCAATTATCCTGCATCAACTGCTTAATCTTCGCAGTCGATATATTCTTCAATTTCTAAATCAAAGCCAGAAATGGCATTGAATTTCATTTCTTGACTCAATAGACGCATTTTACCCACGCCTAAGTCACGTAAAATTTGTGAGCCAGTACCTACATTTAAGTAAGCTCCAGAGCCATCTGTATTAAATTGGCGAGGTACCGCCGTGTCAAAAAAGGCATCTATGCTGCCTTGTAAGTTGCGATCTTCCGTTTGCCCCAGTAACACCAATACTCCTTGGCCTTCTTTAGCAATACGCTCAAGACAAGAGTCGATAGTCCACTTAGGTGCAGAAGGTACTGCCCCCACTAGATCGCGTAATACGTCAGCTTGGTGCACACGCACAATGGTGGAGTCTTGTGGCTTAATGTCGCCCATCGTGAGTGCTAGGTGCGTGCCCCCGTAAATATTGTCTTCGTAGGTATGTAAACTGAAATCTCCGTGCCGTGTGGGCAGCAAGTGATGACTCACTTTATTAACAGTCTTTTCGTTGAGATTGCGAAAGTGGATCAAATCTGCAATGGTGCCAATTTTGAGATCATGTTCAGCAGCAAACTTCATCAAGTCATCACGACGAGCCATAGTGCCGTCATCATTCATAATTTCAACAATGGCGGCGGCTGGCGAGTAGCCTGCAAGCCGAGCCAAATCACATCCTGCTTCTGTATGGCCTGCGCGTGTTAGCACACCACCTTCTTTTGCCATCAATGGAAATATGTGGCCTGGCTGCACAATGTCATCTGGCTTCACATCTGCTGCCACCGCTGTACGAATAGTGTAAGCCCGATCTGCTGCAGAAATACCGGTAGTGACTCCTTCGGCAGCTTCAATGGACACTGTAAAATTGGTTTCGTAGGCTGTGCCATTACTTTTTACCATAAGTGGCAAATCTAGCTTAGCGCAATGTTCGCGAGATAGCGTAAGACAGATAAGGCCACGTGCATGCTTGGCCATAAAGTTAATATCTTCTGGCCGCACTTGCTCGGCCACCATTACAAGATCACCTTCGTTTTCACGATCTTCATCATCCATAAGAATGATCATTTTGCCTTGTCGCAGGTCTTCGATCAGCTCTACTGAGGTGTTCATGTGCATGTGATAACCTATACTTAAATTCAAGGCCTACACAACGAAGTGGTGGGTAGGTAATTTAGCCGACTATTGTGCCAGATTTCGTTGGCAGTGGCTAGCTATCAGCGCTTTTTGGGGTGGCATCAATGCGCCAATCATGGCCTACTTGTGAGATGTGTTTAATATCTAGGCCATAGGCTTGTGACATTTTATCTAATGGCAAGTTAAATAAAGCTTTGGCTTTGCTGCCTAACAGCTTAGGCGCCATATACACGACTAGGTGATCTGTTAGACCTTCCGTTAAAAAAGCACCACTTAACCCAGCTCCAGCTTCTACTAAAACTTGATTACACTGCCTTTGGCTGAGCACTTTTAGCACGGCGGCTAAATCCACTTTTTCATCATCGTTTAGAGCACACACCACAAGCTCTGCCCCTGCATCAGCCAAAGGCTTATGCAATTTAAGATCTGTCACACAGGTGACCACTAGCACTGGCCCTGACTGTTGCAATAGCTTGGCAGTAACAGGCATCCGTAACTGGCTATCTAATATCACCCGCAAAGGCTGTTTCATACGTTTGACCGTGGTATCAGGCACACCTGATATCATCAGCTCTTGTGCCCGTGCGTTCATGCTAGGATCATCTCTTAACACCGAACCAATACCAGTAATTATCGCACAGCTTTGAGCCCTTAAAAGGTGAACTTGGGCGCGTGCTTGTGGGCCAGTAATCCATTGGCTTTCGCCAGACTCCATTGCCGTGCGCCCGTCTAAACTCATAGCCATCTTATTGATAACATAGGGTTTGTTAGTGGTAATGCGCTGAAAAAACGCCTTATTAGATTCCTCGCACTGCGCTTGCATTACTGGCCCAATCACCTCTACACCTGCAGCGCGCAAGTGGGCTAAACCTTGTCCAGCAACTTTGGGATTAGGGTCTTGGCAACCATATACAACACAAGCTACACCCGCTTTGATTAGCGCCAGACTGCATGGCGGCGTACGACCTTGATGACTGCAAGGCTCTAAGGTGACATAGGCTGTGGCGCCTGCAGCATTACCAGCAGCGGCTTGTATCGCCATCACTTCAGCATGGGGACCACCTGCTTCTTGAGTGAAACCTGTTCCAATGACTTGGTTTTGCTTCACTAATGCGCATCCAACCGCTGGATTAGGCCTAGCAATAAGCTGTGCGTTACTTGCTTGCTCTAAGGCTAGTTCCATAAAGTGTTCGTGGTTAAGTTGATGCGCCATTAGCTTAGCTACCTTGATGCTCTTGTTCTAAACGTTCGATCTCGGCCCTAAATTCATTAAGGTCTTTAAAGCTACGATACACAGAGGCAAAGCGCACATAAGCCACTTCGTCTAATTTACGCAACTGCGCCATTACAGCTTCACCTACTAACTGAGTGCCTACTTCTCGCTCGCCGCCTGCTCTAAGTGCTTGTTTAATACGGTTAATGCTGGCTTCTATCGCTTCTATACTCACCGGACGCTTTTCTAAAGATCTTAAAATACCTGCGCGTAGTTTTTCTTCATCAAAGGGCTGACGTGTGCCATCTTGTTTTACTATTCTTGGCATTAATAATTCTGCCACTTCAAACGTAGTGACACGCTCATTGCACGTTAAGCATTCTCGCCTACGGCGAATTTGTGTCCCTTCACCCACTAAGCGAGAGTCGATTACTTTGGTTTCTGGGTTGCTGCAAAAGGGGCAATGCATAGGTGTTATGCCTGTAGTTTGAAGGAGTAATCCATATGGCATTATAGCCTTAATATTTGGCTCTGGGCTAATAAGCTTGCAGTGGCCTAGGCACGAAGGTCTTAGTATTAGAATGTATTATACTAATGAGTGGATTTAGAACCAATAGCTGCTATGCTTGCGCACGTCTTCATTTTAAAGGAATAGCATGAGTAACTTGCCTTTGGCAGAATTAGCCGCGTTAGGCGCGGCAATATGCTGGACTTTCACTGCTATTCTAGCCGCCCCAGGCGTTCACCACTTTGGCGCTGTGGCGTTTAATCGCTATAGAGTTGTGTTTGCTGCTACTGTGCTTATTGTTATCACCAGTGTTATGGGTTTGTGGTCTAGCATGACAGACAACGCCGTAATCGCTCTTATCGGCTCTAGCTTAGTGGGTATTGTGGTAGGAGACACCGCGTTAATGCAAGCTTTGAAGCGCATTGGCCCAAGACGCAATTCAGTATTGTTTGCCACCAGCGCGCCTATGGCTGCTGGTATGGGTTTTCTTTGGTTGGGTGAAACCCTAAGTACCAACTTACTCATTGGCTGTGGGTTAATTTTGGCAGGCGTGGTAAATGCAGTCTGGTGGGGACGCAAAGCTTCGGGTGAACACCGCCTAGAAAAAATTAGCGGACATTTAGGTTTAGGCATTTTGCTAGGGCTTACTGCTGCATTTGGCCAAGCTGCAGGAGCGGTTATGGCTAAGCCTGTATTATTAGCTGGAGCAGATCCCATTGCAGCTTCAGCAATTAGAGTAGGCTTTGCTGCTGTGGTGCTGTTACTTGTGCGCTTGCTACCATTTGCATGGGCTAAAGCTAATGCCAAGCCAACTGTTACCTTTGTTTTGCGCACTATGTCCAGTGCAACCTTAGGCTTAGTGTTAGGCATGACGCTAGTCGTTTATGCCTTGGGCGCAGGAGAAGTGGGCATTGTAATGACCTTATCAGCCATCACCCCAGTACTCATATTACCCGTGGTTTGGTTTATTACTGGGCAGCGTCCTAGCCTTGGTTCGTGGCTAGGTGCTGGGCTCGTGGTAATAGGTAGTAGCGTGCTATTTTTGAGCCACTAAGGCCCATTTACTGGGCCAGATAAGCCGCCAAAAAGTCATCGAAAGATTCGGTTTGTTCAGCTTCAATTTGCTCTTGCTTAGCAATAGATTCATGCACTTGATCACTTAGCTCTTGCCTGCGCTGTAAAGATATAGTTTGCTTCAAGTGATACTCTTGGTGCTGCTTAGCTAATTTAAAACATAACTCTTGATGCGACAAACCACCTTGCTCCATAGCCGCTAGCACTTGGGCTGAAGGTGTCAGCGTGGAGTCATTTATACGCGCTGTCATAGCCTCTATGGCTGCCAAAACCTGTTGCTTTTGCGGCATGATATCTGCCACTAAACGCAGGCTTTCCATCATTTCAAGGCCTAAGCTGTGTAAGCTTTTTGGGCCTGCACAGGTTTCAAGCATCAGTCCAGGCTTGCGGCCTTGGTGCACCACAACCGTTTGGTTTACACCAATAACGCTGCACTCTTGGTCACTAATTACTGGACTTTCAGAAAATAAACACCAACTAAGAAAGGCGTTTATAAACTGACTTTGTTGTGCATCTATACCTAAAGGCAAGAAGGGGTTTAGGTCGATGTTGCGTACTTCGACATACTCCACACCTGCTTCTTTGAGAGCATGTACCGGCTTTTGGCCGGCACGAGTCACCCGCTTTGGCCTTATGTCACTGTAGTACTCGTTTTCAATTTGTAATAGGTTAGCGTTGAGTTGGCGATATTCTCCATCCACCTTTACACCTATTTTTTCATACATAGACAAAGGGGTAGAGATCGCATGCTCTAAGGATTTTGCATATTTTTCTAAGTCGTTAAAACACAAACTCAAAACCGACTGCACTTTATTGTTATATCCCACATCACTCATACGCAAAGAGGTGGCATAAGGCCCTACTAAAGAGTCGCCTGGGCCTTTAAGCAAAGGCACATCGCGCCCTTTTACGAAGCTTGTATCAATAGCGGGGGACGCTCCAAATAGGTATAGCAATACCCATGAATGGCGTCTAAAGTTTCGAATCAAACCAAAGTATTGGCTGGACTGAAAATCACATAAAGGCTGCTCATCACCTAACAGTTTTTGATACTCTGGCCAAAAGTTGTCTTTGGGTGAGAAGTTAAAATGCAAACCAGCAATAGATTGCATAATCTTGCCGTATCGATAGGCCAAGCCCACTCTATATGTGTGCTTAAGCTTGCCTGTGTTTGAGGACCCAAAATCCGCAATGCGAATATCATCTTCTCCATCCAAGAAACAAGGCATACTAGCAGGCCATAAATACTCTCCACTATGTTGTAACTGGCTGGCGCTAAAACTATGCAGTTCTTGCATGAATTCTAAGGCCGCAACAGGGCTTTGGAAGACAGGTGTGATGTATTCCAACAAAGCTTCTGAGTAATCCGTAGTAATACTGCTGTGGGTTAGGCTTGATCCTAACGTTTTGGGATGACCAGCATGGCTGACTCGGCCATTTAAAGACACGCGCAAGCCTTCTTTTTCAATACCGCATTGCAGGCTTAGCAAGGTGTTAGCCACGGGAGAGTTTTTCACCTTTTTTAGGTGTTGTGATAAATATGTAGGCATTTATAGTTCCAAATTGTCTTAAATAGCGAAGACTAGACGAGCGGAGTTTAGCCTAGTTTGCGTTCAATTTCTGTGTAGGTGTTACTTTTTTAATTGCGCATGAGCATCTTTTAGTTTTTGCGCCATACTGCCAAGTGCTTGTTGAGGCTTAACATTGGTTTTAGCCTTTTGAGAAGGCTTGTGGTGAGCTTGAATAGCCGCAGCTTTATCAGAAGTTGATGGATCATCTTGTGTGGGTAATTCATCACTTAAACGCATAGTTAAGCCTATACGTTTGCGAGCCACGTCTATATGCATCACTTTCACTTTTACAATATCTCCAGCTTTAACAATGTCGTGGGGGTACTTTACGTATTGTTCACAAAGTGCAGAAATATGTACTAATCCATCTTGATGCACACCAATATCAACAAAGGCGCCAAAGTTTGTGACATTGCTAATCGTTCCTTCCATGATGGCGCCTAAAGAGAGGTGTTTAATGCTCTCTACGCCATCAGTGAGTTTGGCCATTTTAAATTCTGGCCTTGGATCACGCCCAGGCTTTTGTAACTCAACCAGTAAGTCTTGTAAGGTGTGTTCTCCAACGCCTTGCTCATGTAGCTTTGCAACCTGAATGCTTTTAAGCTGATCACAACCCAACAACCCAGCAACACTCAAGTGCAATTGTTGAGCTAACTTACCCACTAAAGCGTAAGCTTCTGGATGTACGCAGGTGCTATCTAGTGGGTTATCACCTCCACGTATGCGCAAAAATCCAGCTGATTGCTCAAATGCTTTGTCACCTAAGCGTGCCACTTTAAGTAGCTGTTTACGATTATTAAAGGCACCATTTAGGTCTCGATACACCACTATATTGTCTGCCATAGTTTTATTTAAACCTGCCACCCGCAGCAATAAGGGCGCTGAAGCCGTATTTAAATCTACGCCCACATTATTCACACAATCTTCTACTACGTTATCTAGCTTTTTTATCAATTGTACTTGGCTTACATCATGCTGGTATTGGCCTACACCAATAGCTTTGGGGTCTATTTTTACTAGCTCTGCCAATGGATCTTGCAGGCGTCTGGCGATGGAGACCGCCCCTCGGTAACTTACATCTAGCTCTGGAAACTCTGCTGCAGCTAAAGCTGATGCCGAATATACTGATGCCCCTGCTTCACTGACAATAATACGCTGTGGCGCATCAACACCTAGTCGAGCTTGAACTTCTTTAACTAGCTTATCCGTCTCTCTGGAACCTGTGCCATTGCCTATGGCAACCAATTGAATTGAGTAGGTTTTACACCAGTGCGCCAAAAACTCTATAGCGGCCTGCCATTTGTTATGAGGCACATGAGGGAAAATAGTTTGCGTACTTAATAGCTTACCTGTTGAATTTACGACTACGGCTTTTACCCCTGTACGTAAGCCAGGATCTAGCCCTAGGGTCACTTTGTCACCTGCTGGGGCAGCTAATAATAGATCTTTTAGATTGTTGGCAAACACATCTATGGCACTGTGCTCTGAGGCTTCTCTAACTCGGTTAATAAGGGCTTTTTCTAATTGGCTAGACAGCTTGACTCGCCATGTCCAACGCACCACTTCATTAAGCCAGTTATCCGCGGCTCGACCCTGATCTTTGATGTTCCAATAGTTAGCTACTTTAGACTCAAAGGGCAGATGTTCGTTGGCAGACCATAAAATGGTAGCCTGCAAAAACCCTTCATTACGACCTCTTAAAATGGCTAATGCTCGGTGGGATGGAATAGTTTTTAAAGCTTCTTGAAAGTCAAAATAGTCTTGAAATTTTGCCCCCTGTTGCTGTTTGCCATCAACCACCTGCGTTTGCCACTTGGCGTTTTTCCAGCCCAAGATACGCAGATCGGCCAGTAAATCAGCCGCTATACTAAAACGCTCCATCAATATTTGTTTGGCGCCATCTAGGGCGTCTTTGGCATTATTGATGAGTAACTCTACATTAATGTAATGCTGGGCCACCTGCTCTGGGTTAAGGGCAGGGTCTTTCAATAAAGCATCAGCTAATGGCTGCAAGCCAGCTTCTATGGCGATTTGAGCTTTGGTACGGCGCTTTATTTTATAAGGTAGGTATAAATCTTCTAAGCGGGTTTTATTATCTGCCGCATTAATAAGGCTAGTAAGCTTGGGCGTGAGCTTATCTTGTTTTTCAATACTTTCTAGAATACTTTGACGTCTGGCATTTAGCTCTCGCAGATACCCTAGCCGCTCTTCTAATGTACGCAGTTGAGTGTCATCCAATACTCCGGTGACTTCTTTACGATAACGCGCAATAAAAGGCACCGTAGAGCCTTCATCTAATAATTTGATAGCGGCATCTACCTGCCAAGTTTGTACCGCAAGTTCGGTGGCAATTTGCTGATGTATCACAAACTTAGCATCCTTATCATTTTTAAAGCATAGCCTTATTAATAGGGTCGCTAGATGATGTTTTAAAGAGGTTGATTTAAAAGCATACGTAAAGACGTATTTTAAAGCAAAAAAAAGGCTCTAAAAAGGAGCCTTTTATAATCACAGCATAACCAGTGGAGGTTTAGCTTTGCTGTGGGCCTGCGTCAATGATGTCTTGTGAAACACTAAAACGTTTGAAGTTTTCGTTAAATTTAGCGATTAAAACATCAGCTTCAGCATCGTATGCAGCTGGGTCTTGCCATGTGTCACGCGGATTTAGCAAATTGCTATCTACGCCATCTAGGGTAGTAGGTACATCTACGTTTAGCCCGCTTAAGTGCTGGGTTTGCGCTTGGGTGATATTGCCGCTTTGAATGGCTGCAATAATGGCGCGAGTAGTAGGGATGCTAAAGCGCTTACCCGTGCCGTATGACCCGCCTGTCCAGCCAGTATTAACAAGATACACCTTGCTGCCAAACGCTTGAATACGCTTCATCAATAACTGCGCGTACACTCCTGCTGGGCGAGGGAAAAAAGGTGCGCCAAAGCAGGTAGAAAATGTCGAGCGAATCGCTGCACTTGAGCCCATTTCAGTAGACCCTACCAGAGCGGTATAGCCACTTAGAAAGTGATAGGCTGCTGCTTCTTTAGATAGGATAGACACAGGAGGCAATACACCTGTTAAATCACAGGTTAGGAAAATAATGGCTTCAGGCTCGCCTGCCAAGTTGTCTTGTGTACGTTTTTCAATGTGCTCTAAAGGATATGCACAACGGCCATTTTCTGAAATATCAGTGTTGTCGTAATCTGCTTCTTTACTGTCTTCGTCCAAACACACGTTTTCAATAATAGCACCAAAACGAATGGCATCCCAAATAAGAGGCTCATTCTTTTTGCTAAGGTTAATGGTCTTAGCATAACAACCCCCTTCAATGTTAAACACTACGCCTTCACCCCAGCCGTGCTCATCATCACCGATTAAGTAACGTGTTGGATCTGCAGAAAGTGTAGTTTTACCTGTGCCAGACAAACCAAAAAACAAGGTTGTTTTGCCATCATCGCCCACGTTAGCAGAGCAGTGCATTGGTAATACGTCATTTGCTGGTAACAGGAAGTTTTGTACAGAGAACATGGCCTTTTTCATTTCGCCAGCATAACGCATGCCTGCAAGCAGCACCTTGCGATCGGCAAAGTTAATCATGACACAGCCATCGCTGTTAGTGCCATCGCGCTGCGGGTCACATTCAAAGTTGGCTACGTTAAGAATTTGCCACTCATCTTTGCCGGTAGTGTTGTATTGCTTAGGCACGATAAAGAGATTTTGCCCAAACAAGTTTTGCCATGCCGTTTGAGTGGTCATTTTAATAGGGATGTAATGATTTTGATCTGAGCCTACGTGCACGTTAGCCACATATTGATCTTGACCAACTAATGAAGCCTCCACACGATCCCAAAGGGCGTCAAAAACTTCTGGCGTTACCGGACGGTTTATAGCACCCCATTCAATATCATCTGACGTAGTTGGTTCTTGCACAACAAAGCGATCTAAGGGTGAACGACCTGTGCGGTGACCGGTAATCACGTTAAGTGCCCCAGTGTTAGCCAAAGTACCTTCACCGTTAGCAATCGCTTTTTGGATCAGACTTGCAGGGGAAAGTTGCGTGTAGGTGGTGCCAGTATTTGTAGCTACAGTTGCGGTCATGTATCTATACCTTTGAATTACTTAGGTTTTTAAACAAGGTCTAAAAACCTAAACGGGAGTACGCCATTTTGGCGATGAAAATTTGGCTGTATTATGGCAGAAAAGTATTATAAAAAGTTGAAAAAGTATGGCTATAATGAAATATGGGCCATTAGTGCTAATTATAATGGTTACTGTGTTAATTAAAAATCTACAAAAGCTCCTTTAATAACCTTAATGCACTGCTTGGGGTTCTTTATCAGCGATCACACCTTGCTCAAACAAAACATGGCAATCTACCTTATCAAAAGAGTAATGGGCGTTACAGAACTGGCAATCAATCACGATGGCTTCTTGCTCTTGTAATATTTCATCCGCAGCAGTTTTTCCTAAGCTTGTGATGGCCCCACCACAGCGCTGCCGACTACAGTCACACTCTTGCAAAACAGCCCGAGGAGCAAACACTTTTACTTGCTGCTCATGAAACAATCTATGTAATACTTGATCTGCGGGTAACTGTGCAAGTTCATGCTCTGTCAGTGTGGCAGACAAAGCATGCACTAGCTCCCAATCTAAGTCAGCTTGGTGTTCTTCAGCCTCAGTTTGAGGTAATCGTTGTAACATAAAGCCAGCAGCACCTTGGTCTGTGCTCACCAGTTGGATATGAGTAGGCAGCTGTTCTGATTGGTAAAAATAACTTTCAATACATTGAGCCAAGGTGGGCTGATCCACCATCACTACACCCTGGTAGCGCTGCCCTTGGTCTGGCTCGATAGTGATAATTAAACGGCCATCTGCCACCATTTCACTAAGGGTTGCGTTGGGAGCGATAGGTTCATTGACCTGCGCCATGCCTTTTACTCTAAATGGCTGCTCTGGGTCGTCACTTAGCTGTCGGCATTCGGCCATGACCCACTTAAGTGGGCCATCACCACGAATTTGCACGCTCAAGCGACCCCGTAATTTAAGCTTTGCACTGAGCAAGCACGCCACAATCAGCATCTGCGCTAACAAACTAGCCACAGGGGCAGGGTAATCTTGTTGATCTAGTAAGGTTTTTACACCCTGATCTAGCCGCAAGTGAACGCCACGGATGTCCATATTGTCGAACATGAAGCCTTGCATTTTGTCATTGGTCATTTGATTAAGAAGTCTTAAAAGGTGGATACATGTTAATTGTAAACTACAACTGCTGTTGTTCAAAACGCTGCTGGTCTCGGCGCTGCTTTTTTGTAGGCTTACCTTGTGAAATAGTGGTTTGACCCATGGCTTTTTTGCCGGCAGCTAAGTCTGTTCGCGCTTTTTCACTCTGTGCTGTTTCGTGATACAAAAGTGCCGCTTCAGGTGCACCTCTTCGAGAGCCAGAGAGAGCCTGCACTAAAACAGTTTTTTCATCAGTACCTTGGCGTATGGTTATTTTTGCGTGTAGCTCCACCACACGACTGCATTTAGTTTTAGTGCCTTGATAATGCACCTTACCGCTTTCAACAGCTTGTTTTGCAAGGGCACGGGTGCGATAAAACCTTGCCGCCCATAGCCACTTATCTAAACGGATTTTATCATCAGTATTCTTGTCGACTTTGTTGCCCATGTGCATTCTCGTTTGTTTACAAAAGCATGACATAAAGTGCCTGAAGTATGGGTTGAATTATGCTAAAGTCAGGCGCATATTTTTTGTTGTACCATATCATTATATAGGACTCCCCATGAGCGAAGTAAAGCACTGTAAGTTACTAATTTTAGGTTCTGGACCTGCAGGCTACACTGCTGCAGTATATGCAGCACGTGCTAACCTTAATCCAGTGTTAATTACAGGTATGCAAATGGGTGGTCAGCTAACCACAACTACAGAAGTGGATAACTGGCCTGGCGACGTGGAGGGCTTACAAGGCCCTGCCTTAATGGAGCGTATGAAAGCTCATGCTGAACGTTTTGAAACTGAAATTATTTTTGACCAAATAGATGCTGTAGACCTAAATCAGCGACCTTTTCAACTCACAGGTCAAGGCACTCACTATACTTGTGACGCTTTGATTATATGCACAGGGGCAAGTGCTCGCTACCTAGGCCTTGACAGCGAAACTGCATTCCAAGGCCGTGGCGTATCTGCCTGCGCCACATGTGACGGCTTCTTTTATCGTAACAAAAAAGTAGCTGTCATCGGCGGTGGTAATACTGCTGTTGAAGAAGCGCTTTATCTAAGTAATATTGCTAGTGAAGTGACGGTAGTTCATCGTCGTGACAAATTTCGTAGCGAAAAAATTCTCGCTGATCGCTTGATGGATAAAGTGGAAAATGGCAATGTTAAAGTAGAGTGGCATCACAACCTTGATGAAGTATTAGGTGATAACATGGGCGTAACTGGCATGCGTATTAAGAGTAGCGAAGATGGTAGCACCAAAGATTTAGACGTTGATGGTGTATTTATTGCTATCGGCCACACACCAAACACAGGGCTATTTGAAGGCCAATTAGACATGGAAGGTGGCTATATTAAAGTACAAAGCGGCAGCCACGGTAATGCTACCCAGACCAGCATTGAGGGCGTATTTGCTGCGGGTGATGTAATGGATCATATTTACCGTCAGGCGATTACTTCTGCAGGCACAGGCTGTATGGCAGCCTTAGATGCAGAGCGTTACTTAGACGATCAATAGTTTTTGTTGCAAAAAACTAGAACAGGCCGTTACATTAATTGTACAATAGCGGCCATCACCCTTGGATCTAGAGACTGCTAGAACCATTATCTTAAATTAAATTACATGAGAGGCGTACTATGGACTTATTAGGATTTTTATTCCGATGGTCACACGTTTTATTCGGCATTACTTGGATTGGTATGCTGTACTACTTTAACTTTATTCAAGGTGGCTACTTTAAGCAAGCTAGCCCTGAAGGCCTAGCAGATGCTAAAGCTAAGCTAGCTCCAAGTGCTTTGTGGTGGTTCCGTTGGGGTGCTATGGGCACTTTCATAACTGGTATTATCCTTATTGGCGCCCTTGGTGCAGCACTAAATAACTACATTGTTATCGGTGCTATCTTTGGCACACTAATGTTTTTAAACGTTTGGATCATCATTTGGCCAAACCAGAAAATTGCTCTAGGCATGGTTGAGGGCGACGCTCCAGCTGCCGGTGCTAAAGCATTGTTGGCTTCACGTCACAACGTTTTATATTCTGCGCCAATGGCGTTTTGTATGCTTGCTTCTGGCCATCCTACTGGCGGAATGGGCTACAGTGCATTTACTATGAGCAATTCTATGATTGCTATGTTGGTAATCATTGCTGCTCTGCAGGCCAACGCTATGTTTGGTAAGCAGGGTCCTTTGGCTACAGTGAAGGGCGTAATTCATGGCTCTTTAGGCCTAACTGCTGTGATGGTATTGGTATTGAACTACCTATAAACCGTAAGGTTTTATAGCAGACATAAAAAACCCCAGCTTGCTGGGGTTTTTAGTAATTAAGCTATGTTGAATAGCTTGTAAACAAAAGGTTTGGCCTTATTGGCCTATCTTGATCAATTCAACTTCAAAGATTAGCGCATCGTTGGGCCCAATCATCTGGCCAGCACCTTGAGTGCCGTAAGCCAAATCTGGATGGATAAAGAACTTATACTTAGCGCCAACACTCATTAACTGAACACCTTCAGTCCAGCCCGCTATAACCCCGTTTAGTGGGAACTGTGTAGGCTCACCGCGATCTACAGAGCTATCAAAAACCTGTCCGTCCAAAGTAGTGCCATGATAATGCACTGTCACAGTATCAGTTGCTGCAGGCTTTGCGCCCTCACCTTCAGCCAACACTTCATACTGTAAGCCACTTTTAGTGACTTGAACGCCTTCTTTTTGCGCATTTTGTGCTAAATAATCTTCACTATTGACTAAAGCGCTATCAAACTTTGAAGCAGCCACTTGGCGTTGGTAATTTTGCACAGCAGCCACTGCTTGTTCAGGGCTTACTAGCATTTTTTGGCCAAGGTAAGCCGCATTAAACCCTTCTACAAAAGCTTCTAAATTAAGGTTGTCAAAATCGCTCGCAAGCTGACCAGCAACCAAAGTGCCTAAGCTATAGCTTACATTTTGCTCCACGTTATTTAGGTCGATCTCTGCAGCAGCCGGTGTTGCTGCAAGGCCAATAGCGCTGGTAACGGCCAAGCGACTCATTAAAGTTTTCATAGTATTCCTCTGTCATAGTGCTAAACGTTATTATTCAGCGTGCTGCATAGGATATATAAGGTTCAAACACGAAGCAAAAGTATTTCCAATTGTTTACATTTGATTGCATTTTGTTGGCTATATTTATGAGTGTTTAGGCTTATGGCTAGCTAAGCATGTGGTATCATCCGCGACCATGATTAAATTTGACGATATCACTCTACAACGCGGTGGCCAACCTCTTATTGAGGGGGCTCACTTGACCCTAAATTCAGGCCAAAGGTATGGCTTAATTGGACGCAATGGCGCCGGTAAAACGACTTTATTTAAGCTGTTGCTTGGGCAATTACAGCTTGATGCTGGACACCTCACCTGGCCACCTGCTATGCGTATGGCACACATGGCCCAGGAGATAGGCGACGTAAATCGCTCTACCTTAGATCATGTGTTAGACGGCGACGTAGCTTTAAGGGCAGCACAAGAGGCCATTACGGCAGCCGAAGCCACTCATGATGAAGCCGCTTTAAGTCACGTTTATGCAGATTATGACCACGTGGGTGGTTATAGTGCGGTAAACCGTGCGCAGCAACTACTACAAGGCTTAGGTTTTCCAGAACAAGATTGGAGCCAACCTGTGGGTAGTTTTTCTGGGGGCTGGCGTGTGCGCTTAAACTTAGCTCAAGCGCTCATGTGTCCATCAGATTTGTTGCTTTTAGATGAGCCGACTAACCACTTAGACCTTGATGCCACCATGTGGCTTGAGTCATGGTTACAAAAATATCCTGGCACCTTATTTCTAGTATCTCATGACCGTGACTTTTTAGATCAGGTAGTCCAAGTGATTGTGCATTTGGATCGCAAAAAACTCACCTCTTATCGTGGTAACTATGCGGCTTTTGAGCGTCAAAAAGCTGAGCGCATGGCTCAACAACAAGTAATGTATGCCAAGCAGCAAACCGAAATAGCCCACATCGAAAGCTTTATTCAGCGCTTTAAAGCAAAGGCCAGTAAGGCCAAGCAAGCCCAAGGTCGTATGAAGGCACTAGAACGCATGGAAAAAATTGCACCCGCCTATGCCGACTCTCCTTTTACCTTTCGATTCCCTGAGTTTGAAAAAACCAGCTCTACGTTAATCGATCTAGATCAAGTGAGTATTGGTTATGACAAGCCTATTGTAAGCGCCAACATCACCTTATTACATGATTCACGTTATGCTTTACTAGGCCCCAATGGCGCTGGCAAATCAAGCTTGATCAAAACATTAGTAGGTGACCTTGCTCCTTTATCTGGCCAAGTAGTTCCTGGCGAACACCTAAAAATTGGTTACTTTGCTCAGCACCAGCTAGAAGCTCTGGACATGGAAGCCAACGGGCTGCTGCATCTGCAAAGGCTTAAGCCCGGCGCCAGTGAGCAAGAATTACGTAACTTTTTAGGTGGCTTTGGCTGGCAAGGCGAGCGCATTTTTGAGCCTGTAAAGCACTTTTCAGGTGGTGAAAAAGTACGCTTGGCCTTAGCTATGATCGCTATTCAAAAACCTAACCTACTACTGTTAGACGAGCCTACTAACCACTTAGACTTAGAAGCTCGCCATGCCCTCACCATGGCCCTACAAGCCTATCAAGGTGCTATCGTAGTCATCTCTCACGATCGTCATCTTTTACGTCAAGTGGTGGACAACTATTGGTTAGTAGCTGATGGTAAAGTGCAAGAATTTGAAGGTGACTTGCAAGACTACCAAGTACAAGTGCAAGCGCTAGCCCAAGCCCAAGCACAAGCAAAGATGAAAGACAGACAAGAAGCTCTGCGTTTGGATCCAAGCATTGCCAAAGGTGCTGAGTCTGAATCCTTAACGCCTGCAGAGCGTAAGGAACAAAAGCGTCTGCAAGCAGAAAATCGTAAACTACTTAGTCCTTTAAAAAAGGCCATCGCCAAACATGAAAAAGAAATTGATATATGGCAAGCTAAGCTAGACGAACTAGAAGTTCAACTGGCACAACCTAGCTTGTATGAAGCGGTAAATAAAGCGAAACTAAAAGACTTATTGGCTCAACAAGTCCATGCCAGTGAGCAACATGAACACAATGAAGAGCTTTGGCTTGAAAAGAACGACGAGCTTGAGTCTATGTTATTGCAGCAATAGCACTAAAAATTAACACTAAGGGCCCATTATGAGCTTTCAACCCAGCCAACGACAGTTTCCTAATAGCCGTATGCGACGCATGCGATATAACGAGTTTTCTCGACGTTTAATGCGTGAAAACAGACTCACTACAGATGATTTAATTTATCCAATGTTTGTGATTGAAGGCCAAAATCAACGCCAAACAATCCCCTCGATGCCTGGTGTAGAGCGTTTGAGTATAGATTTGTTAGTAAAAGAAGCAAAACAGCTTTTAGCGCTTGGCATCCCTGCTATTGCATTGTTTCCAGTGACGCCTTTATCGGCAAAATCTTTGATGGCAGAAGAAGCCTATAACCCTGATGGGTTAGCCCAGCATGCGGTCAAAGCAGTCAAAGACGCTTGTCCTGAGCTTGGCGTTATTACTGATGTAGCCCTAGACCCATTTACCACCCATGGCCAAGACGGCATTATTAATGAAGACGGCTATGTGCTTAACGACATTACTGTAGATATTCTCATTAAGCAGGCTTTATCTCATGCTCAAGCCGGTGCAGACGTGGTGGCGCCATCTGATATGATGGATGGCCGCATAGGCTCTATACGCGATGCTTTAGAAGCAGATAATCACCAAACCACGCGTATCATGGCGTATGCCGCAAAGTATGCTTCAGCTTATTATGGCCCGTTTCGTGATGCCGTGGGTTCTGCAGGTAATTTAGGCAAGGGCAACAAATTTGGTTATCAAATGGACCCTGCCAATAGCGATGAAGCCTTACACGAAGTTGCTATGGACATTGCTGAAGGCGCTGATATGGTCATGGTAAAACCTGGCATGCCATACTTAGATATAGTGTCTCGCGTGAAAAGAGAGCTACAGGTGCCTACATTTGCCTATCAAGTCAGTGGCGAATATGCCATGCACATGGCTGCCTTCCAAAATGGCTGGCTAGATAAAGACAGCGTAATGATGGAGTCTTTGTTAGGTATAAAACGTGCTGGGGCAGATGGTATTCTCACCTACTTTGCTAAAGATGCCGCTATACTTTTACAATCCGATTAATAACGATTAATTCGAGACAAAAACATGGCCAAAGCCAAAACAGCCTATGTATGTAATGAGTGCGGCTCTGACTACAGTAAATGGCAGGGCCAGTGCACAGATTGTGGGGCGTGGAACAGCCTTTCAGAATTTCGTATAGCTCCAGCTGGTGGCCATGTTAGTGCAAGTACTCGGGTCAATGCAGCTAATGCCACTAACGCGGCAAAGGGCTACGCAGGGGTTACGTCCCAACTACAAGATTTAAGCGATGTGGATGTTGCTAGCATGCCTCGTTTGACAACTGGTATCGGCGAGCTAGACCGTGTGCTTGGTGGTGGCTTAGTACCTGGATCAGCCATTCTTATAGGCGGGCATCCTGGCGCTGGTAAAAGCACTTTGTTATTGCAACTCATGTGCAGCTTGGCTCAGCAAATGCCTGCGTTATACATCACTGGCGAAGAGTCCTTACAGCAAGTGGCCTTGAGGGCAAAGCGCCTAGAATTGCCTACTAACAATTTAAAAATGCTCACTGAGACAGACGTGGAATCCATTTTGGCCACCTGTGCTGCGCTACAACCTAAGCTGATTGTGGTGGATTCAATACAAGTGATGCAATTAGCCGACATTACCTCAGCACCTGGCAGCGTGTCTCAGGTAAGAGAGTGCGCAGCAGCGCTCACACGCTACGCAAAACAATCTGATGCCATTCTATTATTGGTCGGCCATGTCACCAAAGATGGCAGCTTAGCGGGGCCTAAGGTGTTAGAGCACATGATAGATTGCTCCTTACAGCTAGAAGGCGACAACGACAGCCGTTATCGCACCCTTCGTAGCCATAAAAACCGTTTTGGCGCCGTAAATGAGCTAGGTGTTTTTGCCATGATGGAAAACGGCCTCAAAGAAGTTAAAAACCCCAGCTCTATCTTTCTTTCTCGCAATGACACCAGCGCTGCAGGCAGCTTAGTCATGGTGATATGGGAAGGTACCCGTCCACTATTAGTAGAGTTACAAGCTTTAGTGGATGACAGCAGCATGAACAACCCTCGCAGAGTGGCTATAGGTTTGGATCAAAATCGGCTTACTATGTTGCTTGCTGTGTTACACCGACATGGTGGCCTACATACCGGTGATCAAGATGTATTTGTTAACGTGGTTGGTGGCGTAAGAGTGTCTGAAACGGGTGCTGATTTAGCGATGTTATTAGCCATTGTTTCTAGCTTAAGAGATAGGGCGCTGGATCAAAATTTAGTGGTATTTGGTGAAGTGGGACTGTCTGGTGAAATACGTCCAGTGCCCAGTGGCCAAGAGCGTATACGTGAAGCTGCAAAACATGGCTTTAAGCGCGCTATAGTGCCTATTGCCAACGTGCCTAAGTCCTCTGGGGCTAACTCAAAAAATGACCTAGGCGGCATGGAAATTATTGGTGTTAAAACACTGCAGGAGGCTCTAGCTGCCTTATAATCCCCCCAAACCCAACATCATCACAAAAAATGGGCATATCCGCCTTATTAATACAGCTGATAGTGCTGAGTTGGCGGATTATTACTGGCGTAATCGCTCTCACCTTAGCCTATGGGAGCCGATGCGTAATGAAGATTTTTATGAGCAAGAAGCCACTTTTAACCGTATTTTAGTGGCCGAGGGTGATTTTTATGCCGACAAACACGTAAAATTAGGTGTTTTTTGCCCTCACAGCCAACGCATGCTGGCTAGCATCGATTTCTCAGATATTATGCGTGGCCCACTCCAAGCCTGTTTTGCCGGCTACTCCATTGATGCTCAACGCCAAGGCCAAGGCTTAATGCAAGAATTTATGCCACCTTGTATTGCCTATATGTTTAACCAGTTTAACATCCACCGCATTATGGCCACCTATACCAATGAAAACCAACGCAGTGCAGCTCTGCTAGATCGCTTGGGATTTGAGAAAGAGGGTTATGCCAAGTCGTATCTAAATATTACAGGCGTATGGGAAGACCATGTTCTTAGTGCTATGGTCAACCCACACCACTAGTGCTGGGCTGCAAATGTAACAGACATAAAAAAGCCGGCGTCTATTACTAGAGGCCGGCTTTCTATACCAAAATCAATTACTTGATCTTAGCTTCTTTATACATAACATGCTTACGGACTCGTGGATCGTACTTCATCATTTCCATTTTGTCAGGCATGGTACGCTTGTTCTTAGTAGTGGTGTAGAAGTGACCAGTACCGGCGCTGGAAACCAGCTTAATCTTATCGCGCATTAGTCTTCTCCTTAAACCTTGGTGCCGTTGGCACGAACATCAACTAGAACGGAATCAATACCTTTCTTGTCAACAATACGCATACCTTTAGAAGATACACGAAGGCGAACGAATTTGTTTTCGCTTTCTACCCAAAAACGATGCCAATGCAGGTTTGGTAAAAAACGACGACGTGTTTTGTTTTTAGCGTGAGACACATTGTTACCAGCGACAGGGCGCTTTCCGGTAATCATACATACTCTGGACATTTTAACTTCCTCAAATTTAATTATTGAACCAAGCCTCATGCTTAGCTCTCAGGCGGAGCAGCCCTCCAGCGGGCCAATATCCGTACCAGCCACATAACCACCAAAACTCTGGGGGTGGAAATATGGAGGCGGGACTTTAGCAGATTTTTGCAACAATGACAAGGAAACAAGGCCTTACATCAGTCCTCTGTCCGCAAAAGACACCCATTCACTTTTGCCAACAACAAAATGATCCAAAGTACGAATGTCTACCAGATTAAGAGCTTTTACCAAAGCCTTGGTAATGAGCTTATCACTGGGGCTTGGCTCAGCTACGCCTGAGGGGTGGTTGTGCGCCAGGATCACCGCTGCAGCATTTTTGGTTAATGCTAGCTTAACCACTTCACGAGGATAAACATTAGCGCTGTCTATTGTGCCTTGAAACAGCTCAACACATTCTAGCAGCCTGTGCTGAGTGTCTAGCAGCAAAACACAAAACACTTCACGCTCATAGTGACCTATCTCACACTGCAGATAGTTACCCACTTTTGAACTACTATCTAGCTGCATAGGCTGCTTGAACTGAGCTTTTTGCAGCCTCACCCCAAGCTCTCTAACGGCTTGTAATTGAACGTATTTAGTGGGACCTGCACCTTGTTGCAAACAAAACTCTTCTACGCTTGCAGCTAGTAGCTCGTGTAGGCCACCAAAGCGAGACAGCATTTGGAGTGCCATATCCACAGCCGACAACCCCACACAACCAGTGCGTAAAAAAATAGCCACTAATTCTGCGTCTGTTAATTGTTTGGCACCCAACTTAAGTAGCCGCTCCCTTGGCTGTTCTGTAGCGGGCCATTGTGAAATCGCCATTGCATCCATGCTCCTAATCCATTAGGTTGTTACTAAAGCATAGCAGCCTATAATAAATTCGCCATAATGACTCAACTGACCGACACTCACGACAACGCTGATGATGGCTTGCAAACCTTATTTAAGAATTTGCCAGGCATGGCCTACCGCTGCCTTAATCTGCCCCATTGGCCCATGAGCTTTGTGAGCGAAGGCTGTGAAGCCTTGTGTGGATATAGTAGCCAGGAGTTGGAAACACAATCTATTTTGTGGGGGGATTTTACTCATCGACATGATGTAGCAGAAGTGGATAGGCAGGTGCGTGAAGCTGCTGCTTGTGATCAGCCATTTGAAGTGGAGTATCGTATTGTGCCTCGCCTGGGCCCCAATAAATGGGTATGGGAAAGAGGCCGAGTGGTGGGAAGAAGTGCAGATGGCACGGCAATCATTGAAGGCTTTATCACCGATATCACAAGCCTACGCAACGCAGAGTTTATGGTGAATGAGCAACGGGCGCAGCTTGCACATGTAGAGCGCTTAAATACGCTTGGGGAAATGACGGCAGCGATTGCCCATGAGCTCAACCAACCTCTCACAGCTATTGCCATGTACAGTAAGTCTGCAAATTTGTTGGCGCAACAAGGCCAATACAACAAGCTGCTAGAAGTGATGGAAAAAGTAACGCAACAATCACACCGTGCAGGTGCTGTTATTGAACGCATGCAGGCCATGAGCTACCAAACTAGCCACCAGCAAGATCAGGTTAATCCAACACAGTTATTGCGTGAAATTAAAGATTTGGCGCAGATTGAAGCCCAAGTGCGCCACTTCACCATAGACTTAAAATTGCCTGCACATTTACCTCTTATTTCTTGTGACCCTATTCAAATTCAGCAAGTTATTCTCAATTTATTACGCAATGGCATGCAAGCCATGCAAACCCACCAGTGCGCACCTGGCAGCGCTATAGAGCTCAGCGCTATTGTTGAGCAGCAACAACTTTGGATCACAGTGACAGATCAGGGTACTGGCATTGAAGACAGCATGAAAGAGACGTTATTTTTAGCTTTTTCTTCCAACAAACACACAGGAAAAACCGCAGGTATGGGCTTAGGCCTCACTATAGGTAAAGCCATTATTGAAGCACATGGGGGAAGGCTAAACTATCGCAACTTAGCATCTGTGGGCACAAGTGGCGCTGAATTTTTCTTTAACTTATCCCTAAATGCACAGGAGACAATATGAGCCAAACTGTCTTCATAGTGGATGATGACCCATCCGTACGAGATGCAATAAGCTTATGGTTGGAATGCAATGGTTATAACACTGTATGTTTTGAAGACGCTGTGCATTTTATACAGCAGGTAAGTCATACATTACATGGCTGTATTATTGCTGACATTCGTATGCCTAGCATGGACGGGCTAGAGCTGCAGGCTCAGCTTAACCAGATGGGCTGCAAACTCCCACTCATTTTTATTACTGGCCATGGCACCGTACCTATGGCGGTAGAAGCCATGCGTAATGGGGCACTGGATTATTTCCGTAAACCTGTACATGAACAACAGCTATTACTTACAGTAAAAGAAGCCTTCACCATAGACCAAGCTAACACTCAAAACCATTTGCTCAAGCTTAAGCACCAAACCCAGCTTAATAGCCTCACAAACAGAGAGCTCCAAGTTTGCGCTTTGGTAGTAGACGGCCTTGCCAACAAAGTCATTGCCTGCCAACTTGGCATTAGCCAAAGGACTGTTGAGGTACATCGTGCTAGCTTAATGCGTAAACTTGAAGTGGACTCTCTACCACAGCTTGTTAAACGCTATATAAGGCTCAGCAATAGCTAGCCTGACTTGGCGATTGCCTATTATCTAAGGGTTTTCCACAGTGTTAATAATGGTTTTTTTAGTCTAGGCTATTTTTTTGAATAGAATAAAAATAATGAGGTACGTCATGAGTAGAAAACGTGTTGCTATTATTGGTGCTGGACCAAGCGGCCTAGCCCAATTACGAGCTTTTCAATCAGCCCAAGAAAAGGGGGCAGATATTCCAGAAATAGTGTGCTTTGAAAAGCAAGACAACTGGGGTGGTTTGTGGAATTACACTTGGCGAACAGGGGTAGATCAATATGGTGAACCTGTTCACGGCAGCATGTACCGCTATCTTTGGTCGAACGGCCCCAAAGAAGGCTTGGAGTTTGCAGACTACTCTTTTGATGAGCACTTTGGGCGTGAAATAGCCTCATTTCCTCCACGCGCTGTTTTGTTTGATTATATTGAAGGTAGAGTTAAAAAAGCTGATGTGCGCAAATACATTCGATTTTCTAACGTCATTCGTAATGTGTCTTTCAATGATGCTAGCGACACCTTCACAGTCACAGCGCAAGACTTACCCAACAACAAAGAGTATCAAGAAGAGTTTGATTATGTGATTGTGTCTAGTGGGCATTTTTCCACCCCTAACGTGCCTGAATACCCAGGTTTCAATCACTTTGGTGGCCGCATTATGCATGCCCATGACTTTCGTGATGCGCTAGAATTTAAAGACAAAGATGTGCTCATTTTAGGCACCTCTTACTCAGCTGAAGACATTGGGTCTCAGTGTTGGAAATATGGCGCAAAGACTATTACTGTTGCGCATCGCACGGCTCCTATGGGCTACGACTGGCCAGACAATTGGCAGGAAGTCCCAGCGTTGGAGCGTGTGGATGAAAACACAGCCTATTTTATTGACGGTACACACAAGCAAATCGATGCCATTATTTTATGCACGGGCTATATTCATCATTTTCCATTTATGGAAGAATCACTCAAGCTCAAAACCAACAACCGTCTTTACCCGGTAGACCTCTACAACGGTGTTGTATGGCAGCATAACCCCAAGCTGCTTTACCTTGGTATGCAGGATCAGTGGTACACCTTTAACATGTTTGATGCCCAAGCTTGGTATGCAAGAGATGTGATTATGGGGCGTGTGGCATTGCCCACACAGCCTGAAATGCAAATAGACATTGATAATTGGCGAGCACAAGAAGACGCTATTGCTGATGACTACGAAGCCATTGCTTACCAAGGGCGCTATACCATGGAGCTAATGGCAAAAACTGACTACCCAGCTATCGATTTAGAAGACTGTAACCAAGCCTTTTATCAATGGAAAAAGCATAAAAAGCTTGGCATTATGACCTTTCGTAATCACGGCTATAAGTCTGCACTTACAGGCAAGATCGCCCCTGCACACCACACCCCTTGGCATGAAGCGCTGGATGATTCATTAGAATGTTACCTAAATGAAAGCAAGGGTAAAGGCGAAGGTAAACAATAGTTTCATCCTATGCTAAAGCCATCTGATTGATAAGAGGGAGTGTGCCATCAATGGCCACTTCTATCTTGTCACCAGGTGCTAATAAACGCATGGGATCAAAACCCATGCCTACCCCCGCAGGGGTGCCTGTGGCAATCACGTCACCCACCTGTAAGGTAATGCCCTTTGATAGTGTCTCAATGATAGTGGGGATATCAAATATCATCTGAGCTAATGCCGCATCTTGCCTTGGCTGGCCATTCACATGGCAAGTCACACGTGTATTGCCACTTATAGGCTTACCATAGGTGGGCGTAATCGCAGGCCCCATGGGGCCAAAACCATCTAAAGACTTGCCAAGATGCCATTGACTATGGCGCTTTTGCAAATCTCTAGCTGACACATCGTTATAACAACTAAAGCCAAATATGTGACTCCACGCATCTGCCTTGGTAATGTTTACCCCCGCTTTACCTACCACCAAGGCCAGCTCTGCCTCATAGTCTATTTTTCGGGTGATTCCAGCGTGCAAAGGGATAGTGTCTAGTGGGCCAATAAGCGTGTTGGTGGCTTTAGTAAAAACGATGGGGTATTTTGGCAGGTCTGCACTAATGCCCATTTTGCCTGCAATTTCTGCTGCATGGTCGGCGTAATTTTTACCAATGCAAAATACATTTCGGCGCAAGTACGGCAGAGGCGAACCTACAAGCTGTGAGGCATAGTTAACACAGGCAATGTGTTGCTCATACGCCTGCATGGCTATGGCTTCAATATCGCTGCGCAGTTGAGGTGAGCCGTCTAGCAACCCCCACATATTTGCACATGGGAGTATTATGTCTAGAGCGATACTTGCAGCTTCAAGCTCTACTAATTGATTCTCAACAACCGCACCTAAACTACCGTTTTTAAGTGTAACAAAATGCATTTAAATACCCCCTGAATAATCTGTATAAGCTAAATAGGCCTTTGTCGCATACATAAGTGGTGCAATGTTAGGTATAATATCGCTTCATTTATGGCCTAAGGCGCAGCAATGCGACATGTGGGTCTATATTAATACCTTTTGCCTGTAGCTACACAGTCTATCAAAAGGTCCATGCTTTGGAGTATTTAATGAAGAGCCCAGTTAACGTTGTTATCACCGGTGCCGCCGGCCAGATTTCTTATTCCCTTATTTTTCGTATCGCTAAAGGCGAAATGCTAGGTAGCGATCAGCCAATCAACCTAAAGTTATTGGAAATCACCCCAGCTCTTGGCGCTTTAAACGGCGTAGTGATGGAAATTGAAGATTGTGCATTCCCGCTAGTTAACTCTATCACTCCTACAGACGATGCTGCAGTGGCCTTTGATGATGCTCACTATTGCTTACTTGTTGGAGCTCGTCCACGTGGACCAGGCATGGAGCGTAAAGATTTGCTAGAAGCCAATGCCAATATCTTCACTGCCCAAGGTAAGGCGATCAATGACAACGCTAATCGTGACGTTAAAGTACTTGTGGTAGGCAACCCTGCCAACACCAATGCTTATATCGCTATGAAGAGTGCTCCAGATCTAAACCCATTACAGTTTACAGCCATGACTCGTTTAGACCATAACCGTGCATTGACACAACTTGCCAACCAAACTGATGCTGGCGTAAGTGACGTGAAAAACCTATGTATTTGGGGCAACCACTCAGCGACTATGTATGCCGATGTAACCAATGCTACAGTGAAAGGCCAAGCAGCAACGGACCTAGTAGACCAAAATTGGATCGACACAGCCTTTATCCCTGTGATCGCACAACGTGGCGCATCTATCATTAAAGCCCGTGGCGCCTCTTCTGCGGCCTCTGCGGCCAACGCTGCCATTGATCACATGCGTATCTGGGCCGCTGGCACACCAGACGGCGACTGGACTAGCATGGGCATTCCAAGTGATGGGAGCTATGGCATTCCTAAGGATTTGATGTTCTCTTTTCCTGTGACTTGTCAAAATGGTCAGTACAGCATTGTTCAAGGCCTATCTATTGATGCAGCTAGCCAAGCTTACATTGATAAGACACGCCAAGAGCTAGAAGAAGAACGCGATGCTATTGCGCATTTAGTTTAGCCTTTAGCTAAAACAAAAAAACCGCCCAAGGGCGGTTTTTTTAGGTCTAAGTTTTAAACCTATATGCAGAGCATTACTTACTGATGATCAATTTCAGCTTTTTCTTCTGCCTTGTAAGACACTACTAGTGGCACGATAAGCATCGCTGTCATGATCCAAAAGCACACTGCCATACCTAAAGGGCTGTCAGCATAAGTGAAGATGGCTTCTGCGCCTTCCCAACTAGTGATTGGTGATGAATTAAACATATATAAATCCTCTTATTCTTAATGGGCACAGGCTAAACCTAGATAGGCTTAGCCTGTGCATTCAAGTTAGCGTGAGCGAATTTCTTCTGGATAAGCAATGCCTTCAAGCTCGTTATCCATACCGTCACGTTGCACGCCGTCACCAGCGCGCAAGATGCCCAACTTGTTGAAAATCCACGACAACACATAACCAGGAATGAAACCAGTAGCAATCATTACTGCTGCGCCTACAACCTGACCTGTCATGTTAATTGGTGGAACTTCAAAGCCATCCCAAGAGCTAAATCCGGGGTAGCCGCCTAGGAAGATACCCACAGCTAACAAGCCCCAAACGCCACACACACCGTGTACAGCTACAGCACCAACCGCATCATCGATACCCATTTTTTCAATTTGCTTAGCAGCCCAAGGGCCTAAGAAACCACCAGCGAAGGCGATTGCAAATGCCAAAGGTGGATACCACAAATCAAGGCCGGCAGCGGCTGAAATTACACCACACAAGGCACCAGACATCATCCAAAATGGATCACGAGTGCAGGCGTAACAACCAATAATACCGCCAGCAACAGCCATAAGGGTGTTAAACAGGTATGCAGAAAGTGTTGTTGGGCCACCGTAGATGTTTACCCAACCACCATTAGTACCATAGTTATATAGTACACATGCGCCGATGAAACCGAAGAAACCTACAACAATGAGCATCAAACCTGTGATGGTCATTGGTAAGCTATGTCCACGGATTACGTTAGCACTGCCGTCAGTATTGAACTTACCAATACGTGGGCCAAGGTTGATCAACACACCTAAAGCAAAGAAGCCTGAAATAGTGTGCACCACTCCAGAAGCTACAGCATCGTGATAACCAAACTTAGTGACTAACCAACCTGCTGGGTGCCAGCCCCAAGATGCTGCTAAGTTCCATACAACAGAGCCTAGAATCACCGCTAGCACAACAAAAGATGCCATACGAATACGCTCTATAACTGCTCCAGACAAAATGGATGCTGTAGTACAAGCAAACAAAGTGAACGCACCCCAAAATACACCTGTGGCTTGGTCTGCCATATTAGGTCCCATAATGGCTGACATAGGTAGCCCAAATTCACCCCATACTGGGTCGTAGGTAAAGCCTTGCCACATGGATAAGTAGATTAACCAACCGAACATATAAAAAGTGGGAATCATAAACGCGAATGCGAGAATGTTTTTGGTACCCGAAGCCAAGGAATGCTTAACACGTGAGGCGCCCATCTCATACATGAGAAAGCCTGCGTGAATTAGAATCATAATGGCGGTACACCAATAATAAAATATTTCAAGGTTAGTGTTGCTCAAACCTTGCAACGCCTCTATTGCTGCCTGCATTTCTTCAGGAGTCATTGTCTCCCTCCATTTTTTGTTGTTATTTTTAGGCCCACAGCCTTTTAGCTGTAGCATGGGAGATATAAATATATGCATACAAGAGATATAATTATTTCTCACATCAATCATAGTACCCATGAAGCTGCACTATCTTCACGCACAAAACCGCCATAGTTTTTTTGTTAATAAGTAGCAAAAATAGATGTAGTGACTTAATTTTATTAGATTAATAAGTGATTTATCATGATAGACAAAAACGACATCATTTATAGAAAACCGAGCTGGTTGCAAAAAAATGTAAAGTTTATATACATAGCCGCACTAATGTTGTCGGTGCCATGTTGGTTGTGGGTTAGCTGGATAACCCTAAATGAACAGGCCCATAAAGACCTGTATCAAAAGGTGTATGGTGATTTGTCACTGTTTGCTGAAAGCCTCAATAGTGAACTGGAAAAGTATCGCTTTATTCCAAAAGTGCTCATGCTGGAGTCTAGCTTTATAGCACAAGTATCAAACGATGATTTGACTACTACGCCCAAGCTACCTAGCCAACACCTGCAACATATACGCCAAGTAACAAATGCTGATGAAGTGTTTGTGATGAACGCCCAAGGCACCACAGTTGTCTCCACTAAATTAGAAAATATTGGTACTGAATATAAAAATAGCCCATTTTTTAACTCAGCTAAAGCAGGTGGGTCTGGTGGATTCTTTACGCTGGGTTTATATTCTGGAATAAGAGGGTACTATTTTAGTGAACCTTTATTTAATCCTGCTTCAAGTAAGGTGGTGGGTGTCATCGTAGTAAAAGTGAATATGGCCCGCCTAGAGCGCAACTGGCTCAATAAGGCCACACCTATGTTAATTACAGACGAGTACGGCGTAGTCATTGCCTCTAGCATTCCTAGCTGGCTGTTTACGACGCGCTCGCCTCTAAGCGAAGTGCAAAAACAAGATATTCGTAACAGTAGCAAGTACCCGATGGTCTCTTTTCCACTATTACAAACAAAGGTGCATAAGAACACCCCTTATGGCCAAATTGTAAGCTTACCTAAGGCAGGCTTTAAACGTGTATTGGAAGTGACCAAGGTTATGCCAGAATTAAATTGGACGATCTATGGTGAAGGAGACCTCACTGTGGCAAAAAAAGATGTTTACCAAGGCGTTGCCATTTCAACACTGCTGTGGATACTACTTCTAAGCTTAGCCTATGTTATTACTCAAAGGCGCCTTCAACTTATGGAAACTCTACATCGTAGAGAAATTAATCAAAACCGCCTACAGCAAGCCAAAGGGCAATTAGAAACCCGTGTGGCAGAGCGAACTCAAGAATTAGAGTCCAGTAATGAGGAGCTCAAACAAGCTCAGCAAGAATTAATACATGCAGCCAAACTTGCCACGTTAGGTCAGCTTGCCACAAGCGTCACTCATGAAATCAATCAACCTTTGACAGCTATTTTGGCATCCGCTGAAAATGCAGAGCAGTGGCTGGCTCGACAGCAAGCTGATAAGGCCTTAGGTAACATTTTAAAGATTAAATCTTTAGCTCATAAAATGGGCCTTATCACCTCACACCTAAAAACTTTTGGTCGTAAAACAGATGATAAAACAGAGTGGGTTTGCCCCCAAATCGCACTAGACAATGCATTATCTTTACTACTACCGCGAATAACTGAACAGGGGGTTAAAACCAAAATTCAGAACATGTCTAGCATTCAAGTGATGGCTAACGATGTGAGGCTGGAACAAGTGTTTATCAATCTATTAACCAATGCGTTGGATGCAATGAACCAAAGCCCTAATAAGCAGCTTAGTATATACTTTAAGTGTGACATGCCAGATAACCAAAAGCAGGCCACTATATATGTTAATGACACCGGTTCTGGAATTGATAGTGAGCACTTACATCATCTTTTTGATCCTTTTTTTAGCACTAAAGATGTGGGTGTAGGGCTAGGCTTAGGTCTTACAATTTCATACAGTATTATCAAAACTATGGGGGGCGAATTGCGTGCAAAAAACTCCACAGATGGAGCTGAATTCGCCATCCAGTTGCAGGCCAAAACACGTTAATAAAGCATAGTTATAAGAGAAAACACATGCCCTCCTCCACTATTTGTGTGATAGATGACCACCAAGACATTCGCAGTGCTCTAGTTGAGATGCTGCAGCTGGCAGACTATCGTGTGACTGCCTTTTCTAGCGCTAAAGACGCTTTAGAAACGCTGGATAGAAATTTTACAGGCATTGTCATCAGTGATATTCGCATGCCCAATATGGATGGTTTTGAGCTACTGTCTAGATTACAAAAACTAGACTCGGACTTACCTGTATTACTCATCACTGGACACGGTGACGTACAAATGGCTATTAGTGCCATTCGTAGTGGTGCTTATGACTTTATAGAAAAGCCCTTCCGCCGAGAGCACTTGTTAGAAGTGATCAAACGAGCACTGGATAAACGCCAGCTAGTGTGTGAAAACAGACGCTTAAAAGACGCTATAGCGTCTCAAAACAAAGAAAGTATTATTGGTCAATCCGCGGCCATTAACTCCCTTAAAGAAAAAATTACTCGCCTGGCTAAAGCTGATGTTAACACGCTCATCCGAGGCGAAACTGGCACAGGTAAAGAACTGACCGCCAGGCGGTTGCATGAACAAAGCGATCGTCATAAAGGCCCTTTTGTTGCAATCAATTGTGCAGCGCTGCCGGAATCGATGATGGAAGTAGAGCTATTTGGCCATGAAGCAGGCGCTTTTACTGATGCTAAAAAAGCCCGTATAGGCAAGTTTGAATACGCGCACCAGGGCACTATTTTTTTAGATGAAGTCGAAAGTATCCCATTAGCATTAGCTATTAAAATCTTGCGTGTATTACAAGAGCGTCAAGTAGAGCGATTAGGTTCTAATCAATCTATTAATATAGACATCCGTGTTATTGCAGCCACCAAAGTGGACCTAAAAAAGCTATCAGAACAAGGTGCCTTTAGGGAAGACCTATATTACCGGCTAAATGTGGTCGAGCTGTACTTACCACCATTGCGTGAGAGAGACCAAGATGTAGCCATGCTATTTAGGTACTTTGTAAGCCAAGCCAGTAGCCGCTTTAATGTTCCTGCACCTGAGCTATCTGTTCATATCATAGACACATTAATGCAGCATGACTGGCCTGGTAACGTGCGTGAGCTTATTAACGTTGCTGAGCGATTTGTGTTAACAGATACCCTTATTGACCAGCACACTTTAGCGAGTTGGCAATCTGACACTGATCAACAAAGCCTACCTAAACGTTTGGAGCGTTACGAAAAACGCCTTATCGAAGAAGCCCTTTTACAATCTCAAGGTTCAATTAAACTCACTTATCAAGCTCTGGGCATTGCCCGTAAGACCTTATATGACAAATTAACCAAGTATGGACTGGACCGTCATCGCTTTATCGATGATCAATAGGTGTATAGATACCCACACACCAGTCAGTTTTAGCGTGTGGATTATATTACAATTATTTTATTTTCAAAAAAAATAACCAATATTATCAATCACTTAATATGTGGCACAAAGATTGCAGTATTAGGATAGTAGCACCACTAGAGAATCACTAATAATTGTAATAACGAGGTTCAATATGAAATTGTTTCTAAAAACGGCACTCGCCAGCACTATGGCTATGGCACTTGTATCCGCTCCAGCCCAAGCTAGCGATGTTTGCCAAGATGGCGAAATCGTCATTAAGTTTAGCCATGTAACCAACACCGACAAGCACCCAAAAGGGATCGCCGCAACGGCTTTAGCTGAGCGCGTCAACAGTGAAATGGATGGCAAGGTATGTATGGAAGTGTATCCAAACTCAACCCTATACGGCGATGGAAAAGTGCTAGAAGCTATGCTGCTGGGCGATGTTCAAATGGCTGCGCCATCTTTGTCTAAATTTGAAAAATATACCAAACAATACCGTTTATTTGACCTACCTTTCATGTTTAAAAACATGGATGCCATTGATGCATTCCAGTCTTCTGAAACTGGTCAAAACATGAAATCTGCTATGGTTAAACGTGGCATTTTGGGATTAGAGTTTTGGCACAACGGTTTGAAGCAATTATCGGCTACAAAACCTCTACTATCTCCTTCAGATGCAGCTGGCATGAAGTTTCGTGTAATGGCATCAGATGTTCTTGTAGCACAGTTTAAGGCGCTTGATGCTGTGCCTCAAAAGATGGCCTTTAGTGAAGTATATCAAGGCTTACAGTCGGGTACGATCCAAGGTCAAGAAAACACCTACTCAAACATCTACGGTAAGAAATTCTTTGAAGTACAAGACAGTGTTACAGAATCAAACCATGGCATTCTAGATTACATGGTGGTCACGTCAACAGAATTTTGGGATGGCTTACCTAAAGATATCCGTAATCAGTTAGAAACTATTTTACGTGAAGTCACTGTGTCTCGTAACGCGCAATCCTTTGCTGTAAATGAAGCCAACAAAGAAGCGATATTAGCTGCTGGAAAAACTATCCATACGCTAACAAAAGAGCAGCGCGCTCAATGGAAGGCAGCTATGCTTCCTGTGTGGGATGAGTTTAAAGATGACGTAGGTCAAGAAAATATTGATGCGGCGCAAGCCATTAACGCTCAATATTAACTACCTAGGCATACTTTAACCACGGGGCTCTATTCTTAGGGCCCTACTTTTTTAACCCTATTTTGATGACCTTTAGGTGGTGTTATGACTACTAAGCCGTTACTAAAACTCCCGCTAGGTGATCGCATTGAACGAAACTTTATTGCTCTAATGTTAGGGCTAATGACGATGATTACTTTCACCAATGTGGTGATTCGTAAGTTACAAGAGATGGCTTTTTGGCGTAGTGATTGGTTTGAGCCTTGGGCCGAACCTTTGTCCACCTTTGGGCTTCAATCTCTAGAAACTACCGTATTTCTTTTTGCTTGGTTGGGTATTGTGGGCACCGCCTATATGGTGCGCATTAATGCACAACTAGGTGTCGATGTGGCCCTTAACTATATGTCACCTAGCTGGCGCAAGGCTGCCACTTTATTGGCTGTTTGTTCCTGTATCCTTTATACACTGCTGTTACTTAAAGGCAGTTGGGATTACTGGGCTCCATTTGCCAATTTACCCCCTACTGACGGCCGCATCATCCCCGAAGGTTTTAAGACACGTTATTTAAGCCAGGGTTATTATGAAGTGAACGATATTGTCATGCCGAACTGGGGACAATTTTTAGCAACTTGGTTTAATGATGGAGAGGCCTATGAAAAAATTCCTCGTTTCATACCTTATTTCGCACTGCCACTGGGCATAACCATGCTTTTATGGCGTTATATCCGTGTTGCTGTAGATGTGATGCAAGATAAAGCCAACATGATCATAGCCAGCCACGAAGCCGAAGATCTCGTTGATCAGGCCTCCGCAGAAGCAGGCAAGGATTAACCATGGAAGCCTTATATTTATTTATACTGGTCATTTTATTGCTCTTAATAGGCGTGCCTATTGCCGTGTCATTAGGTTTGAGCTCAATCTTATTTTTACTAGTGTATTCTGACAGTTCTTTAGCTTCTGTAGCACAAACCTTGTTTTCTGCCTTTGAAGGACACTACACGTTACTAGCTATCCCGTTTTTTATTTTAGCGTCTAGTTTTATGTCCACAGGTGGCGTAGCCAAACGTATCATCCGCTTTTCTATAGCGTGTGTTGGCCACTTCCACGGCGGCTTGGCTATCGCTGGAGTGTTTGCATGCATGATGTTTGCAGCCCTTTCTGGCTCTTCGCATGCCACTGTAGTGGCTATTGGTTCTATTGTCATCGCAGCCATGACAAAAGTAGGTTATAGCAAAGACTTTGCAGCAGGGGTCATATGTAATGCGGGCACCTTAGGTATTTTAATTCCACCATCCATTGTGATGGTAGTTTATGCGGCAGCTACAGATGTATCAGTAGGACGGATGTTCCTAGCCGGAGTAATCCCAGGATTGTTAGCTGGCAATATGCTCATGGTTACTATCTATTTTTATGCTCGTTATAAAGGTATGCCAAAAGGTGAATGGGCGGGTTGGACTGAGGTATTTAGTGCAGCAAGAGCGGCCAGCTGGGGTTTATTTTTAGTAGTGATCATTTTAGGTGGTATTTATGGGGGCTATTTTACCCCAACCGAAGCTGCTGCCGTGGCGTCTGTATATGCCTTTTTGGTATCGATGTTTATTTATCGTGACATGGGGCCACTTAAAACAATAGATGGGCAAGCACCACTGACCTTAAGAGCGAATCCTCGCGCTTTGCTTACAGCATGGTTTCACCCCGATACTCGCCAGACTCTTTACGACGCGGGTCGACTATCCATCACTTTACTGTTTATTATCGCCAACGCTCTAATTCTAAAGCATGTATTAACAGACGAGCAAATTCCACAAACGATAGCTACTGCAATGTTAGCGGCAGGTTTGGGGCCCATTATGTTTTTAGTGATGGTTAATTTAATTTTACTCATTGGCGGACAGTTTATGGAACCGTCTGGCTTGATTGTTGTGGTAGCTCCATTAGTATTCCCTATTGCCATAGAACTAGGCATAGACCCCATACATTTGGGTATTATCATGGTGGTTAATATGGAAATTGGCATGATCACACCTCCTGTTGGTCTTAACCTTTTTGTCACTTCAGGGGTAGCAGGAATGTCTGTAATGCGCGTAGTAAAAGCGGCCACTCCTTGGCTTGGGATTTTGTTTGTGTTCTTAATTATGGTAACTTACATCCCTGCCTTATCAACGTTTTTACCAAACTATTTTATGGGGCCAGAACTTATAATCCGCTAACACTAAGCATATTAGGACTGTAAATGGCTCAATATTTATCCACAAAAAGAGCTCGCCTTGCCACCCGGCTCTCATTTTTTACTGCTGGGTTTGTAATGGCGTGTTGTGCGCCATTTTTTCCCTTTATCAGACTGAATGCGGATGCCGATGAGCGGCAGTTTGGTTTGCTTTTACTTTGCTTTGGGCTAGGCTCCATCATAACAATGCCTGCAGTTGGAGTGGTTTGTGCAAGGTATGGTGCTAGGTCGATGTTACTTTTGGGTGGCTTTGGGCTTGTCGTTTTTTTGCCAGCAATAGTTGTTGCTCAAACTTCGTTTATGTTGGGTAGCATGTTATTTCTTTTTGGTGCGTCACTTGGCACTATAGATGTGGCCATGAATGTTCATGGTGTAGAAGTAGAGTCCTTGGAAAAGCGCTCGTTAATGTCCAGCTTTCATGCTCAATTTAGCATTGGTGCATTGTGTGGCGCAGGGCTAATGACCTTATCTATATCTCTAAATATTTCAATTATTACCTCAGCGCTGGTAGGCGCTTGCGTGGCCCTAGTGGCCATCGTGGTAGCGAGCAGGGGCCTGTTAGATTCTAGGGCGCACGAGCCCCCCGCTCTAGCACTGCCTCATGGCATAGTTTTATTATTGGGGCTATTGGCTGCTATTGCGTTTTTAGTAGAGGGAGCAGTGCTAGATTGGGGAGCTATCTTAATCATTGACCAACAATTAACAGCGCCTAAAAATGCAGGCGTGGGGTATATTTTATTTTCAGTGGCCATGGTGATTGGCCGTTTAACTGGCAGCAAAGTTGTAGGGTTATGGGGCGAGTTTTGGGTGCTTATTACTAGTGGCATGATCACTATTTTTGGTATTGCTACAGTTCTGCTTGCCACATTAGAATTTGTTGCTCTAATGGGATTTGCACTGATTGGCTTGGGTGCGGCCAACATAGTACCTATTCTCTTTAGCGCAGCTGGAAGGCAAACTGTTATGCCTGCCAGTTTGGCCATCGCCGCTGTTACTACTACAGGCTATGCTGGTGTGCTAGTAGGCCCTGCAATGGTGGGCTTTGCAGCTGATTTAACAAGCTTATCCACTGCGTTTTGGTTACTGGCTGGACTTATTACACTAGTGCCGGCCACAGCTTACGTAGTCGTTAATAAGACCTAGATGAAACATTATGGCTAGGCTGAAGCTTTGCTTTGCCCAAACACACTATTTAATGCGTACATGCTGGCTGCAACCGATGGGCCAATACCCAATGCAAAAAGCACTGTGCCAAGGCCAACAGTGCCTCCCAAAGCCCATCCAGCAGCAATCACAGCCACTTCTAAGCCACTTCTAACCCAAGCTATGGGCAAGTCTGTCACCCTTTGCAGCCCAGTCATTAGTCCGTCTCTTGGCCCCGGGCCTAAGTTTGCAATGAGATACAAGCCTCCACCAAAGCCTGTAACCACTACGCCAAGCACAGCTTCCCCTAGCTTTAGCATGACATGGTCAAAGATTGGCAAAAATGGCAGCAAAAATTCTAGCACTAAAGAGATAATCACAGCATTAAGAATGGTGCCTATGCCTGGCATTTGCCTAAGGGGGATCCAGCAAAACAACACCACAAAACTGGTCACAAAGGTCGCCAACCCCAAACTCCACCCTGTGATCTGGGTAATGCCCTGAGCGAGCACCGTCCAAGGGCTCACGCCTACACCAGCAGCTACCAATAAGGCTTCGCCTAATCCAAAAAGAGTGAGCCCTACGATAAGAAATAAAACAGAAACTAAAGGGGGTTTAATCGTTAAAGCTTTTGGCGAGCTCCAAAACAATGTGGGCACCGCTTTAACAGATAAAAATTTGGGGGTTAGTTTCATGTTGTAACAATATCTCAGATAACCTAGTGGTGGTTTAGATTTAGTGGCCTTACGAGTCGCCCGTGGGCAGATTAACCGATTGCGTTTCTACTCGTCTGGCTAACCACCACGCAGTCAGCACACCTGTTGTTGCCAGCAATACAATGATCGTTGCCAAAGCATTGATCTTGGGGCTTAAACCTAAGCGCACGCTAGAGTATACCACCATCGGCAAGGTGGTAGAGCCTGGGCCTGACACAAAGCTTGCGATGACTAGGTCATCCAAAGATAAGGTAAAGGCTAACAACCAACCAGAAACCAAGGCTGGCGCTATAATGGGTAAAGTGACTAAGAAAAACACCTTCCAAGGAGGGGCGCCTAAGTCTCTTGCGGCTTCCTCAAGGGAAACATCCATCTCTCGCAGACGCGAGCTAACCACCACAGCTACGAACGCCGTACAAAAAGTGACATGAGCAATTAAAATGGTCAACATACCGCGGCCTGCTGGCCAGCCGATGGTTTGCGCCATAGCAACAAACAACAGTAATAGAGACAAGCCCGTAATGACTTCTGGCATGACCAAAGGCGCTGTAATCATGCTAGCAAAGGCTGCCTTGCCCTTAAACTTACCCATTCGCACCATTACAATAGAAGCCATAGTGCCCAAGACTACCGCTGAAGATGCTGCAAGAAAGGCAATTTTAAAGCTCATCCATGCTGCGCCCAGCATCTGCTTATCATTTAGTAACTCGCCATACCATTTGGTGGAAAACCCACCCCACATAGTCACCAGCTTAGATTCATTAAATGAAAAAATAATAAGGATGAGGATGGGTAAATAAAGAAATATAAACCCTAAGGTTAAATAGGTCTTGCCCAAACTTGAAACTTTTTTACCCATAAATCGTCTCCTTAATTCTCTAATTCACGAGCTTGATAGCGGTGAAATAAAGTGATGGGTAAAAGCAGTAAGAGCAGCATCACAATAGCTACAGCTGAGGCCACAGGCCAATCTCTATTATTAAAGAATTCTTGCCATAGCACCTTACCAATCATTAAGGTTTCAGCACCGCCAAGCATATCCGGAATAATAAATTCGCCAACTGAGGGGATGAAAACTAACATAGACCCCGCAATCATACCTGCCTTTGATAAAGGCAGTGTGACGGTCAAAAATACTTTCCAAGGAGGTGCGCCTAGGTCTGAAGCAGCTTCCAAAAGGGAGTTATCCAGCTTCATTAGGTTAGTATAAAGTGGCAAAACCATAAAGGGTAAGTAGGCATAAACAATACCTACATACACTGCAAATTCAGTATTTAACATGGCAATAGGCTGGTCTATTATTCCAAGCCACATTAAAAAATTATTAATCAGTCCATTGTTTTTCAAGATACCTACCCAGGCGTAAATCCTGATCAAAAAGGAGGTCCAAGAGGGCAAAATAACCAACATGAGTAATGCATTACGTGTAGCAGATGGTGCACGCGCGATGACATAAGCGATGGGATAAGCCACAAACAAACAGATGATCGTAGCAATCGCAGCGATACGAATAGAGCTTAAGTAGGCACGGATATATAGATCGTCTGTGAACAGGTAGGCATAGTTGCCTAAGTTGAGCGTAAGTGTTAATTGTTCATCAGCCCAAGTGAATAAATCGGTATAGGGAGGAATGGCATAATCCATCTCCGAAAAACTAATTTTAAATACAATGACAAAGGGCGCTAAAAAGAACAATGTTAGCCATAAATAAGGCACACTGATCACACTTTTTCGCCCCCAACTCATCGGTATAGCACCACAGCACTGGTGATAGACCAATATAAATACACTGTGTCTTCCCAAGTTACTTTTTGCTCATGGCGATCATTATTGGTGCCTATGGTCATCACCCTCTTACCACTTGCTAGCTTTACATAATAAACTGAGTGTCCACCAAGGTACGCTATATCTTCTACCATGCCGGTAAGCCAATTATCTGTTAGCTCAGGCTTTTCTTGGCTCATCGTTATTTTTTCAGGCCTTACTGCAATTCCCAACGAAGAACCCAAAGGGGCGTTAACTCCTGCCTCCACTTGTATCGGCACGTGCAAATCTGCACAGCTTAAGCGGGTATAATCTGCCTCCAACTGCGTCACTGTGGCATCAAATATATTCACTGATCCAATAAACTCAGCTGTGTGTCTACTATTGGGGAACTCATAAATTTCACTAGGAGTACCCACCTGCATAATTTCGCCATCATGCATCACACTTATACGGTTGGCCATGGTCATGGCTTCTTCTTGATCGTGGGTTACCATCACGCAAGTTACACCTACGGATTCAATAATATCCACGACTTCTAATTGCATTTGGCTACGCAGTTTTTTATCCAGCGCACCCATAGGCTCATCAAGTAAGAGCACTTTAGGTTTTTTGGCTAAGCTTCGAGCCAAGGCAACGCGTTGCCTTTGACCACCAGATAGTTGATCAGGTTTGCGTTGTGCAAAGTCCTGCATACGCACCAAAGTCAGTAGCTCTAATACTTTTTTAGCTATTTCAGGCTTAGAGAGTTTATTTTTTTCTTGTTTTAAGCCAAAGGCAACGTTTTGTGCCACGCTCATATGAGGGAAGAGGGCGTAAGACTGAAACATCATATTAACCGGCCGCTTATGGGGCGGTATTTGAGAGATGTCTTCACCATCTATGAATATGGCGCCTGCAGACGGGATTTCAAACCCCGCAAGCATGCGCAAAAGTGTAGTTTTGCCACAACCAGAGCCACCCAGCAAGGCGAAAATCTCGCCCTTATTAATGCTTAAATTCACCTCTTTAACAGCGCTAAGGCCACCAAAATTTTTACTTACTTGGCGAATCTCCAACATCGGCTGACTATCTTGGGTCATGGCAACGTCCTTAGTTTGAGCTACGAATATCAGTCCAAACTCGGTTCATGGTCCGTGTAACCTTGGGTGGCATCACATCAAAAGTAAACAAATTAGCCTTAGCTTCATCTGATGGATAAATACCAGGATGAGCTAAAATGTCTTCATCAATTATTGAGGATGCTGAGGCGTTTGCGTTGGCATACCAAACATAGTCGGTAATTTCTGCAATCACTTCTGGGCGTAATATATAATTTAAGAACTTATGAGCATTTTCTACGTTTGCAGAATCGGCTGGTATCGCCAACATATCAAACCACATAGGCGCTCCTTCTTTAGGAATCACATATTCAACCACCACACCGTTGTCTGCTTCGGCAGCACGGTCTCCGGCCATCAAAATGTCACCAGACCAACCCACAGCAAAGCAAATGTCTGCGTTTGCTAACTCATTAATATAGTTAGAAGAGTGAAACTTAGTCACATTAGGTCTTACAGCCTTCATTAGGTCAGCTACCGGGCCTTTATAATCTGCATGATTAAGGCTGTTAGGGTCTAAGCCTAAATAATTAAGTACTACTGGTAAAATTTCGTCTGCCGAATCTAGTATGCTGACACCGCATGAGGCGAGCTTGGAAATATTTTCTTCTTTAAATAGCATATCCCATGAGTCTAATGGTGCATCATCACCTAAAACTGCAGCAACCATTGCTGGGTTATAACCTATGCCTGTGGTACCCCAAAGGTATGGAATGGAATGAGCATTATCTGGATCTACACTGGACAAACGCCCCATTAAAGCTACATCTAGGTTAGAGTAATTGGAAAGCTTAGACTTATCTAAGGGTTGAAAGACGCCCGCCTTAATCTGGCGGCCTAAAAAAGATGAGCTAGGCACTACTAGATCATAACCTGAGTTGCCTGATAGCAACTTAGCCTCAAGTACGTCATTACTATCAAACACATCATAAGTCACTTTAATGCCTGTTTCGGCTTCAAAGTTCGCTATGGTGTCTTCGGCAATGTAGTCTGACCAGTTATAGAGGTTAAGCACTTCTTCAGCATAGACAGAGCCTGAGAAAAGGCTTGTCGCCAACGCCAAAGACGTGAGTGAGGTGGTTAGTTTTTTAGTTAGCATGATAAAGACTCCAATTATTGTTTTAGTTTAGTCGCTACTTACTTTCTATTATTTGCGATTTGCTTACTTCGCTGGCACACAAATGAGCCTAGCTTGCACTGGGCCCACTTTTATTTAATCCCTACCCCTCTACTTGGAGTAAAGTCTGATCAAGAGACTTTTTAGTAATCTCAATCAATTCATCAATTTCTAGCTTACTGATAATCAGTGGTGGGCACATGATCATACTCTGTCCAACAGCACGCATAACCAAGCCATTAGATAACGCGTAATCTCGACAAATACTACCAATACCTACTTCACTAGAATAGTTGGTATGGCTTTCTTTATCTTTTACCAGCTCTATGGCGCCCATCAAACCAATCCCTCGTATTTGTCCTACTAAGGGATGGTCGAGCAACTCAGCTAAACGTTTTTGCAAGTAGGGTCCAGTAACATTTCGTACCTGCTCCACCAAACCTTCATTCTCAATAATTTTCACATTAGCAGAAGCTACTGCGGCTGCCACTGGATGTCCAGAATAAGTATATCCATGAGCAAACTCTCCTCCCTCAATGACGACCTTAGCTACACGCTCGCTTATCAGCACACCGCCAATAGGCATATAGCCTGAAGATAGCCCTTTAGCGATGGTCATAAGGTCTGCCTCAATACCCAGTGTTTCAGAAGCAAACCAGTTTCCTGTGCGGCCAAACCCGGTAATCACTTCATCAGCAATCAATAATATATCGTATTTTTTACATAGACGCTGAATTTCTGGCCAGTAGGTTGATGGCGGCACAATAACAGCTCCAGCACCTTGTACCGGCTCACCAATAAAAGCGGCCACATTTTGTGCACCACATTCAATGATTCTGGTTTCTAACGCTTGGGCTGCACGTAGGCCAAAGTCGGCTTCAGTTTCACCAGGTAAAGCTTCGTGGTACCAATGTGGCTGCATGATGTGCTCTATGCCGTCGATAACACCACCTTGGGAATGCATTCCTTTCATGCCCCCTAAGCTCATAGATGCCATAGTGCTTCCATGGTAGGCATTGTCACGGGAGATAATGATACGTTTACTGGGTTGGCCCTTAGCTTGCCAATAATGACGTACCATACGTACGTTAGTATCGTTAGATTCAGATCCAGAGCCTGTGAAAAACACGTGACTGATATGGTCAGGTGCTAGCTCTTTTAGCTGTGCGGCTAACTTAATAACGGGGGGGTGCGCAGTTCCAAAAAAACAATTGTAATAGGGTAGCTCTCGCATTTGCTGGGCGGCTACGTCGGCTAATTCATGACGTCCATAGCCCACATTTACACACCAAAGACCCGCCATACCATCCAGCACTTTACCGCCATCAGAGTCGTATATATAACAACCATCAGCGCCAGTAATAATGCGCGTACCTTTTTCATGCATAGCTTTGGAATCAGTAAACGGATGCATATAATGCTGCTTGTCTAATTCTTGTAGGGCTTTAGTGTCATGTTGTTTTGCGTTCATTTTATTAGTTTCCTATTACACACTTAATAGCAGGTATTCACGTTCCCAAGAACTAATGACCTGCATAAAATTATCATTTTCTTTTTCTTTCACGGTCAAATAAGCTTTGACGAATCGGTCGCCAAATATTTCCCGCAAAGGTTCACAGCGATCAAGCTGAATCAAGGCTTCGGTTAGACTGCGTGGCAATTCCCGTGTGCCTTTATCATAGGCGCTGCCCTCTACAGGTGCGCTTGGTTCTAATTTTTCTTTCATGCCTAAGTAACCACATGCTAGTGTGGCTGCCATAGCTAGATAAGGGTTTGCATCAGCCCCTCCTACTCTATTTTCTACGCGTAGGTTGGGCCCTGTTTTTTCTGGTACCCGCAAGCCTACAGTGCGGTTATCAAAACCCCAGTGCATATTAACAGGGGCTGATTCGTCTTTTAAGAAGCGACGGTATGAATTCACATTTGGCGCAAACAAAGCAGTGGCAGCTTTGGTGTATTTTTGTAGGCCTCCAATATAGTGTTTGAGTGCTTCACTAACCCCGCCATCTTCACCGACAAAAATATTGTCCCCTTTTGCGTTTAAAACACTTTGATGAATATGCATAGAGCTACCCGCTTGGTTTTGCAGCGGCTTGGCCATAAAGGTGGCAGATAAATCATGCTTCAAAGCTGCTTCTCGTAAGGTCCTTTTAAATAAGAATACTTGGTCAGCTAAAGATAGCGCTTCACCGTGACGAAAGTTAATCTCCATTTGGCCTAACCCTTCTTCATGAATCAAGGTTTCAACATCAAGATTTTGAGCTTCACAATAGTCGTACACGTCTTCAAAAAGAGGGTCAAATTCATTAACAGCATCGATTGAGTAGGACTGACGTCCTGTTTCTGCGCGGCCTGTTCTGCCCACAGGTGGCTGCAAAGGAGAGTCTGGATTCAGGCTTCTTTGAGTCAGATAAAACTCAGCTTCTGGAGCGACAATAGGAGTGAGCCCCATGTCTGAATATAGTTTAAGCACTTTTCGCAATATGGTGCGCGGCGCCAAATCAACAAGCTCCCCATTAATATCATAACAATCGTGGATGATTTGCGCAGTAGGTTCACTTGCCCACGGCAATAAGTGCGCAGCATTAAGGTCTGGCTTTAGATAAACGTCAATTTCGGCAGGGTCAATCATACTGTAGTCATCTAAATAGTCCCCTGTTACCGTGGACACTAATACCCCTTCTGGCAAACGAATTCCAGCGTCATCACAAAACTTAGAAGCAGGCATGATTTTGCCACGGGCTATGCCGGTAAGGTCGCTGACCACACATTCTACTTCTGTTATTTTGTGCTCTTTTAGCCAAGCTTTAAGGCCATTAAAATTAGTCATAGATTACCCACTGCTTTAGTTTGCATATGGCTGTTACAAGCTACAGCAAAGGCAGAAAAAATAGATTGATAGAAGTCATCTTTAGTGACTTGATATTCTGGATGCCATTGCACCGCCAAATTAAAACTTTTTCCATTAGGGTCTGTAAGAGCCTCAACTAAACCATCATCAGAAATCGCCTCAACCCTAAGGCCATCGCCTAACTTAAGAATGCCTTGGCCATGAAGTGAATTGACTCTAGCTTCTGATTTGCCATATAACTGTTGCAGCAACCCCTTATTTGTTAGGGTTATCCCATGACTATGACCATATTGGACTTCTATGGCATCGGCTTTATTTTCACGATGGTCATGATAACCCTCTACCTCTTGCACATGCTGGTGTAAGCTTCCACCATAGGCGACGTTCATTTCTTGAAAGCCTCTACAGATGGCAAGTAAGGGCACGCCACATGTTATTGCTTTTGGGATTAACGCCAATGTTAGAGCATCTCTAGCCTTATCGTGAAAAGTGCCTGTGCGACTTGGTTGCCCATAATGATGCGGCTCTACATTACTGTAGCCCCCAGGTAAGAGAACACCATCAAGGTGGCTCAAAAGAGCATCTATATCCATGTCCAGCTGGTTATCCTTATTGGTTAGGGCTGGAATCAATACAGGCACAGCACCCATTGCATCTACCACAGCGCGAGCATATTTTTCACTCACCCGATGGTAGGGATGTAGGCCATCCTGATTCACTTCACACACAAGGCCAATTAGTGGCTTAGACATTATTATATATAACCATAGAGGTAAATTTTGGAGGTTAAATAACCATTTGTTTGCTGACCTGACAATAGCATAAAGATGTTTTAATCATCAAGCGTCCCGTCTATTATTATGAACACCTAGTTAATTACAATAGTGTCTCTTGTTATTTTTATTAAGTTATTGTTTTTTAAATAAAAATTTTTACTATTTTTAAGTATATTAACTATATTTGTGTTTTTTAATAAAAAAATAATCACATTATTCCAAACATGTGGCGTTGGAAGCTTGTCTATCCCCACCTTTCTGCTACCATCTTGGATAAACTCAATAAAGAGACTTGAAATTATGCCTCATAATATCGCCGCAAGCATTGAAGCCGAAGCCTTTCTTGCTGCTCACCCAGACCTTGTGGGTGTAGATTTATTACTGCCCGATCAACATGGTGTTTTACGAGGCAAGCGCATACCAGCACACGAGTTACTCAAAGTGTACGAGCAAGGTATTTATTTACCAGGCTCAGTATTTGCCCTTGATATTAATGGTAATACCGTAGAAAGCACGGGTATTGGCTTTGATACTGGCGATTGTGATCAGCCCTGCAAAGTAGTTCCTCATTCTTTAGCTATGGTGCCATGGCAAAACAAACCCATGGCCCAATGTTTGTTAACTATGGAGCAAAGACCGGGGGAGGCCTATTTTGCTAACCCACGTCACGTTTTAGATCAAATTTGCGATCAGTTTCAAAACCAAGGTCTCACGCCCATGGTGGCAGTTGAATTGGAGTTTTACCTCACCGATGTTAACCGGCTTGAGTCTGGACTATTACAGCCACCCATTGCTCCAATAACTGGCCTTCGAGAGGCTGACACCCAAGTTTATGCTGTGGATAACTTAGATGACTATAGTGCGCTTTTGGATGACATTATGTCGGCCGCTCATGCACAAAAGATTCCAGCATCCACAGCCGTAGCTGAATATGCTCCTGGTCAGTTTGAAATAAACTTACAGCATATTGCGGACCCTGTACTGGCTTGTGACCAAGCAATTCTGCTAAAGCGCATTATCAAAAGCGTCAGTCAAAAGCATGGTTTTGGGGCCACTTTTATGGCCAAGCCCTATGCCGACCAAGCCGGAAGTGGCATGCATATCCACATGAGCTTACTAGATGCCAATGGTGTCAATGTTTTTGCTTGTAATGAGCAGAATCAACCGAACACTTTGTTAAGTAGAGCCCTAGCTGGACTACAAGCAACTATGGCTGAAACAATGGCTTTGTTGTGCCCTAAGGTGAATTCGTATCGCCGTTTTCAACCTGACTTCTTTGTCGCTATGGCGCCAACATGGGGAGTCGATAACCGCACAGTAGCTTTACGCATCCCTAACGGCTGCAGCACTGCCACACGGATTGAACACCGAGTTTCTGGCGCTGATGCTAACCCTTATTTAGCCATGTCTGCATTACTTTCTGGCGCCCTTCACGGGATTAATAACTTGCTTATATTGGGCCCTCAAACTACCGGCAATGGGGCAGAAAAAGTAGCCCCTAGCTTACCTTTGAACTGGGTGGATGCTTATGCAATGTTGAGCAATAGCAAGTTTGCTAAAGATGCCTTTGGCGCAGAATTTTTGCACGTCTATATCCAAGTGCAGCAACAAGAATATAATGAATTTAACCGCCACGTAAGTCGCTTAGAAATAGACTGGTACCAACGCACTCTTTAAAGGGCAGGTTTTCTATGAAACAAACACATACTCACTCATACTATGCAGCAAGTGCTAATCGACAGATTGAGTGCCCTATACTAGAAGGCAGTCACTGTGCTGATGTGTGTGTTGTAGGGGCTGGCATCACTGGCCTGAGTGCGGCCCTAAACTTGGCAGAACGAGGCTACAAAGTCACTGTTATTGAAGCCAATGTGGTGGGTTGGGGTGCCTCAGGAAGAAGTGGAGGCCAAATGCTTTTTGGTTTTGGTTGTGACATGTCCGTCATCGAGAAGTCTGCTGGAAAGATAGCTGCCAAAGCCATGTGGGACATGTCTGTAGAAGCGATTGATATATTGCGACAAAGGGTAGAGCAGCATCAAATTCAGTGTGATCTACAACAAGGCCACCTGCACGCGGCAATAAAATCAAGGCAAATGCATGAACTAGAACAATGGCAAGGCTCTTTGGAACAGGACTATGCTTATGGCAGCTTAAGCCTCTGGGACAAACAGAAAGTACAATCCAACATGGCTAGTGAGCGTTATATTGGGGGGCTTTATGATACTAATTCTGGTCACATCCATCCTCTCAATTACACCTTAGGTTTGGCTAAGGCAGCTTTGGAGGCTGGTGTAACCATATACACAGGTTCTGCAGTGACCAAAGTGACTAGAAAATCTAAGGCTAATATTTGTCATACTGAACATGGCAACGTTAAAGCTAACCAAGTACTGTTTTGTGGCAATGCTTACTTAGGTAAACTAGTACCTGAAATTAGTAATAAGATTATGCCTGTAGGCACTTATATTGGTGCGACCCAGCCCCTTGGTAAAGAAAGGGCTAAAGCTTTAATTAGTAATAATATGGCGGTTGCTGACATCAATTTTGTGCTAGATTATTTTCGTATGTCAGCAGACTATCGCATGCTCTTTGGTGGTCGAGTGAGTTACTCCACTTTAGCACCACCCAATCTTACCCAAGCTATGCGCCAGCGTATGCTTAATGTCTTTCCGCAATTAGCTGACGTAAAGATGGACTATGCTTGGGGCGGTAATGTGGCTATTACTATGAATCGTGGGCCGCACTTTGGACAATTGGGCCAAGATGTGTATTTTGCGCAAGGGTTTTCTGGCCATGGTATTGCTGCTACAGGTTTGGCTGGCAAACTATTAGCAGAAGCTGTGGCAGGACAAACTGAGAGGTTTGATCTATTTAATCAGATTAACCACTTACCTTTCCCTGGGGGCACATTATTTAAAACGCCTGCACTTGTATTAGCTATGGCTTGGTATCGTTTACGAGATATGCTGTAGCTGTTTACCTAAAAGGCTGATTTGAATGGCCTCTTAATGTGTTTGACTGCCAGTGTTGGCACTGACAACTTTAGCAGTAACGTCGCCTAAGTTACGAAAGCGATGTGGTAGGTGGGTTTGGAAAAAATACCCATCTCCTGTAACTAACTGATAAATTTTCTGATCCACTGTCAGCTCAATTTCGCCTTGCACCACTATGCCTGCTTCCTCGCCATCATATTTAATCATGTCTTCACCTGTGTCTGCTCCAGGTGGGTAGGTTTCACTGAGCATAGATATATTACGCTGCACTATGCTATGACCTATTAGCTTTATAGCAACACCTTGAGCGCTCATATCAGCTTGCTCAGCAGCCTTAAAAACCACTTGGTCGCTCTTCACAAGGTCTGTAGTGAAAAACTCTTCTACGCCCATAGGAAAGCCTTTAAGCACTTTAAGTAAAGAACTAAAAGAGGGGCTGACTGTGTTTTTTTCAATCATAGAAATGGTGCTATTGGTCACGCCTGCTCGTTTGGCCAGCTCCCTTTGAGAAAGGCCTAGGCGCTTGCGAATAGTTTTTAATCTAACACCTAAATCCAAAACAATTTCTCCATATACTTGGGTGGCTTAGCCAAACTGCATCGCTTGTGCTGGAGCCTATATTTGAGTTTGAGGTATAGGGATACGCACAAGCACCCTCACACCCTCATCAATTTGGGTATTAATATCAACCATACCACCTAAAGACCGTGCTCGCTCATCCACTCCAGACAAGCCAAAGCCTACTTTATTTTTAAGTGGATCAAAGCCAATACCATCGTCTTCTACACAAATAACAATATCATTACTGTCAATAAATAAAGACACCTTCAGCTTCGCTAGCTTAGCGTATTTGAGCGCATTATTAACCAGCTCTTGCACTATTCGGTAGCTTGCAATACTAATTATTTCTTCAACGGTATTTACCTTGTCATCAATATAGAGCTCTAGCTCAATGCCTTGCTCATCTAAATGAAAGGCACTAATGCACTGCTCTATAGAAGCCTTTAAACCAAACATATCAAGTGCTTCAGGCCTTAAGCGTTGAATCATATCATGCATGGTGTCATACAATGTATTGGCTTGCGCAGTTATATCTTGAGCATAAGAATACACATCTTTTATTTTTTTGGTGTTTTCTAAGATGTGGGCATTGATCTTAATGACGGTAAGGGTCTGGCCAAAACCATCATGTAATTCTCTTGCAATGTGATGAATTTGATCTTCTTGAACGCGTATTAGCTGCTGTACTAAACTAATATTTTCATCACTTTTTCGCTGTAGCGCCTTAGTTCGACTTGCAACCATGATTTCCAATGAATCATGTTGTTGGTTAATTTTTAATACCACGCTATCTCGCTGTAGCTGCAGCCTATACTTGGCAATCAAACTACGATAATAAGCGCCATATATAAAACACATAAGCAAAAACAGCATTGCCATGGCTTGAATATGCGGAGCAAACAATCCTGATGATTGCTTTATAGATAGAATAAATGGCTGCCCTAAATCTTCTAATTTGTACTCTTCTACTAAGGTGTCTATTTCAATAATGGGGGTAGAGAGTGCCTGGGGAAATATTTCTTGTGTAGCTAGTTTGCGACCCTCACCATAAAGTAGTTGAATGTTAGCTTCAGGTACGATGTTTCTCAAAGGGGCCAGCATTGTGTCTATTTTGATGACTATTAATACAGCCAACCCACCTTTCCCATGTTCTGCCATTACCCCCTGAGCACTATCATCCATGGCCAGCGCTTTAATCAATGTATAACCACGTCCGCCTTCTTTTAAGCTCCATGGTGCCGACGCCACTGGTTTGCCAGACTCTATTGATTCTGACAAAGTGACTCGCATATTACGTGTGGACATCATATCAAAGCCCATGAGGCCTTTAACTGAATCTAAATAAGGATCGATATAAAAAATAGGGAAGTACATGGGGACCCCATTAACCATATCAATGGTCTTACCTAAAGGGTTTTTCTTAGACACGTAACGAGTGATTTCATAGTCTGGGTAACCCAGCTTCTGCATTTTTTCTTGGTGTTGCGCTTTATTTTCTGGGTCAACACTAGTGAGCCCTTCAAACATATAGATGTGTGGGTACGCAGTACGCATACGTTTGGTGAAATTACGTGTTTTCTGAATATTATTGGTGCCAATGCTTGTAAGCAAGCTACCAAACCCTGCTAATGCGGCGTCATTGATAACAAGCTGTTCATTCACATGAAAAAATGCGTCATTGGATTCTTTATAGAATTTTGTGCGTTGTTCATTGGTCACCCAACTGACAAAGACGAATAGCACGACAAATATGCTGGATATCCAAAAAAAAAGCCTAATCAGAGTTGATGGCAATAAGAAGAAGTCTAATTGGCTGCTTTTTTCCATGATGATGTCATCCTTTTATGGGCCGCACTTGCCAATACTGCAGCAAGCTAGCATAGCGACCAGGTGAACTGTGTTGTTACTCCACAGTGACAGACTTTGCTAAGTTACGAGGTTGATCCACATCTGTGCCTTTAATAATCGCTACGTGGTAGGACAACAATTGCATGGGAATAGCGTATACGATGGGCGCTAATACTTCATGTACTTCGGGTACTACAATAATGTGAGTTGCGTGATCTTCTGCCATTTTCGCATGGGCATCGGCAAACACAAATAGCTCGCCACCTCGAGCACGCACTTCTTGCATGTTGGCTTTAAGCTTATCCAGCATGTCATCCTTTGGTGCCACCACAACCACAGGCATAAAGGCGTCTACTAATGCCAGTGGGCCATGCTTAAGCTCTCCAGCTGGGTATGCCTCAGCATGTATGTAAGAAATCTCTTTAAGCTTTAGAGCCCCTTCTGACGCAATTGGGTACATGCTGCCTCTGCCAAGAAATAGTGTGTGATGCTTGTCGGCAAACTTTTGAGCCACAGTTTGAATCTTAGTGTCCATCAATAAGCACTGCTGTAATACACCAGGCAAAGTTTGCATAGCATTAATAATGGGCTGGATATCTATATGTGAACGTTGCTTTGCTAGTAGTAACGTGAGGTGAAGTAACGTAATTAGCTGTGTGGTAAAGGCTTTGGTAGAGGCTACACTAATTTCTGGGCCTGCTTGTGTTAGCAACACTATATCTGATTCACGCACAAGACTGCTTGATGCCACATTACAAATAGCTAAGCTTGCGGCAAGTTTGGATTTATCAATGTGTCGTAAAGCTGCCAAACTATCCGCCGTTTCGCCAGACTGCGACAAAGTGATAAGTAAGGTATCCTCTGGTACTACAGCTTGGCGATAGCGATATTCACTAGCCACCTCTATTTGACAAGCAAGGCCTGCCAAACTCTCAATCCAATACTTTGCTACCATACCTGCTAAATAGCTTGTGCCACAGGCAATGATTTGTACATTTTTAGCCTTAGACAAAGCCTCAATAGCACTATCGTTTAGAATATTTTGTATTTTCCCACTCACGACTTGCTGAGAAATAAGGTTGGACACAACCTTTGGCTGCTCGTAAATTTCTTTGAGCATATAGTGTTTATAGTTGCCTTTGTCACTACTTTCTTCACTGTGTTCATAACGGTGACTTGGACGCACAACCACAGCGCCTGTATGGTCTGTAACCGTAACGGCAGTTCGGCTTATTTCAGCAATATCACCATCTTCTAAAAACATAAATTGGTCAGTCACTTGCAACAGTGCCAGCTGGTCTGATGCAATATAATTTTCATCACTGCCCAAGCCAATCACTAGCGGGCTGCCTTTTCGTGCCGCTAACAACAAGTCTGGCTGAGTTTCATCCACTACACCTAACGCATAAGCACCTTCACAGCGGCCCGCTGCCTCACGTACAGCTTGTGTTAGAGACATCCCTTGTTGGCGATTGCGGTGAATTAGGTGAGCAATAACCTCTGTGTCTGTATCGCTGTCAAAACCATAGCCTGTGGCGATAAGGTCTGCTTTAATAAGCTCAAAATTATCTATAATGCCATTATGCACTACGGCCAAACTACTATGAGACCAATGTGGGTGAGCATTCACTTCATTGGGAACACCATGTGTAGCCCAGCGTGTGTGGGCAATACCTACGTTACCTTGTAATGGCGATTGCATTAAGGCGGCATCTAAACTGGCTACTTTGCCTACCCTGCGGGTGCGCTGCAAGCCTTGGTCACTTAAGATGGCTACGCCTGAGGAGTCATATCCTCTATATTCTAGGCGCTTTAGGCCTTCTACAAGTATGCTACTGATATTGCGCAAGGCAATGGCACCGACTATTCCGCACATGAGATGTCTTCCTTGATTAACACTTTTTGGGCTTAGCCCAAGTAGCTAAATTTCGTTGTTTACCACGAGCGATCGCTAGGTTGTTATTTTCTACGTCTTTGGTGATGGTAGAGCCTGCACCAATCGTTGCTCCAGCACCAATGGTAACTGGTGCAACAATTGAGCTGTTTGAGCCAATAAAAGCACCATCACCAATATGGGTTTGAAACTTGTTCACCCCGTCGTAGTTGCAGGTGATTGTGCCTGCGCCAATATTCACTTGCTCACCGACGTTGGTGTCGCCTAGGTATGTAAAATGATTAGCTTTTGAACCTTTGCCTAGGGTGGTTTTTTTAGTTTCGACAAAATTGCCCACTTTTGCATTATCATGCATTACAGTGCCTGGACGTAAGCGGGCAAAAGGGCCGATTGTACAATTTTTGGCCACTTGAGCCTTATCGATAATGCTGTTGGCTAAAACCTGTGTGCCTGCGCCAATGTGGCTATCTTTGATGTGACAATTAGGGCCAATATGCACGCCATCACCAATAGATACTTGTCCTTCTATAATGGTGTTAATGTCTATATAAGTGTCTTTGCCTGCAGTTAATTCACCACGTAGGTCAAAGCGTGTTGGGTCTGCAAGTTGCACACCTTCGCGAAGTAATTGCATCGCTTGTTGTTGCTGGTACCAGCGTTCAAGCTCTGCCAGTTGCACTCGATCATTTACACCTTGTGTTTGTTGTGGGTAGTCTGGCTGCAGGTTAGTGATAGCTATTCCATCAGCAACTGCCATAGCCACAATATCGGTTAAATAGATTTCACCTTGAGCATTATTGCTGCCAATGCGAGGTAACCAGTTATTCAACAAGCTCGCTTTGGCTGCCAATATACCCGTATTAATTTCATTAATTTTCAACTGTTCATCATTAGCATCTTTATGCTCAACAATCGCTTGGATATGTCCTTTTTCATTACGCACGATACGCCCATAACCTGAAGCATCATCAAGTGTTACCGTAAGCACCGCTAAATCACCGTGCATGGCTTTGTCTACGAGCTGTTGCATTAAGGCCCCAGGCACAAGGGGCACGTCGCCATACAATACTAAGACGACTGCCAAATTATCAACCATAGGCATCGCTTGAGCCACAGCGTGCCCTGTACCCAACTGCTGATTTTGTGTAACACATTGAGCACCCATAGGCTCAACCACGCTAGCTACTTTTTGGGCCTCATGACCCACTATAATATACGTTTGAGCAGGCTTAAGTGTTTGCGCCTGCTCAATAGCATGCACAAGCATTGGCTTACCTGCCAATGGATGTAAAACTTTAGGCAAATCTGAATACATTCTTGTGCCTTTGCCTGCTGCAAGAATAATCACTTCTAACGACATTAACGTTCCTTGTGGTGCGGTATTAAATCACGGGTATCAATTAGACGCTTTATACCTATTAAGTTCAGGTGAATTTCATCTATGTATGAGCCTAAATGCGCCATTTTATATGCAACTATAATGATACCAATCTACAGTAGCATATTTTTCTAGGTGCTTGATGGCTTAGTGATTGTTTAACTTGGTGTTGTGTAATATTAGCCAATTTCTAGGTACAAAAAAAGCAGCCGAGGCTGCTTTTTTATATACTTCACTGGGAACTAGTTATTTGCCTAGTTTCTGACGAATCTGACGCAAGGTTCGCAGTTGAGCCGCAGCTTCGGCCAATTGGCCAGTTGCACGCGAGTATTCAAACTCAGACGTTTTGTCTGCCATAGCCTGTTCGGCATGGCGACTGGCTTCTTCTGCAGCAGCTTCATCTAAATCTGCTGCACGCAGTGCTGTATCAGCCAACAAGATAACCTTGTGCGGCTGAACTTCTAAGAACCCACCTGACACGTAAAATATGTCTTCTTCACCTGATTCCATGAGCATTTTCACAGGACCTGGCTTAACTTCACTTAACAAAGGCGTGTGGCCTGGATAAATACCCAGTTCACCAAAAGAACCTGTGAGTGAAATAAACTGTACTTTACCTGAAAAGACGGATTCTTCAGCACTAACGATGTCACAATCTACACTATTAGCCATATGATTATCCTCTTAAGCTGGGCTTAATTTATTAGCTTTGGCTAATAATATTAAGCCCAAACAATTACATGCTCTTAGCTTTCTCGACTACTTCTTCAATGCCGCCAACCATGTAGAAGGCTTGCTCTGGAAGATCGTCGTATTCACCAGCCAAAATGCCCTTAAAGGCAGCAATAGTGTCTTTAAGAGATACATATTTACCAGAAGCTCCAGTAAATACTTCAGCAACGAAAAATGGCTGAGACAAGAAACGCTGAATCTTACGAGCGCGCGTTACCGCTTGCTTGTCTTCATCAGAAAGTTCGTCCATACCCAAAATCGCAATGATGTCTTTAAGCTCTTTGTAACGCTGAAGAATACCTTGAACGCCACGAGCAATGTCGTAATGTTCTTGGCCAATCACTAGCGGATCTAGCTGACGTGAGCTTGAATCCAGCGGATCGATTGCTGGGTAAATGCCCAATTCTGCGATCTGACGAGACAATACCACAGTGGCATCCAAGTGAGAGAAAGTCGTTGCTGGAGACGGGTCAGTCAAGTCATCCGCAGGCACGTATACCGCTTGGATAGAAGTGATCGAACCAGTCTTAGTGGAGGTTATACGCTCCTGCAACACACCCATTTCAGAGGCTAGTGTTGGCTGGTAACCTACTGCAGAAGGCATACGGCCAAGCAATGCAGATACTTCGGTTCCAGCTAAGGTGTAACGGTAAATGTTGTCAACAAACAACAATACGTCACGACCTTCGTCACGGAACTGCTCAGCCATAGTAAGGCCAGTCAGTGCAACACGTAAACGGTTTCCTGGGGGCTCATTCATTTGGCCATATACTAGAGATACTTTGTCCAATACATTGGACTCTTTCATCTCGTAGTAGAAATCGTTACCTTCACGAGTACGCTCACCCACACCTGCAAACACAGAATAACCACTGTGCTCGATAGCGATGTTACGAATAAGCTCCATCATGTTTACGGTTTTACCTACACCGGCACCACCAAATAGTCCAACCTTACCGCCTTTAGCGAAAGGACAAACTAAATCGATAACTTTGATGCCAGTCTCTAGCAATTCATTACTAGCTGACTGCTCAGCGTAAGAAGGTGCCTTACGGTGAATTGGCATACGAATTTCTTCACCAATAGGTCCACACTGGTCGATTGGGTTACCCAATACGTCCATGATGCGGCCCAAAGTGGCTGTTCCAACTGGCACTTTAATAGCACCACCGGTGTTAGATACGTCTAGACCACGGCTTAGACCTTCGGTCTGGCCCATGGCGATAGTGCGTACTACGCCGTCACCCAACTGTTGTTGAACTTCTAGGGTTGTACCCTTAGCGTCTACAGTTAGTGCGTCATATACTTTTGGCACAGAATCACGTGGAAATTCCACGTCGATTACTGCGCCGATAATCTGTACGATACGTCCGCTACTCATAATTTTATCCTCTATCGAAAACTACTGCTTATAGCTCAGGTTAAACGGCTGCTGCGCCACTCACGATCTCAGAAATTTCCTGAGTAATCGCAGATTGACGAGCCTTGTTGTAAATCATCTGAAGGTCATCAATCAGATCACCCGCGTTATCGGTGGCGCTTTTCATAGCGATCATCCGCGCGGCCTGCTCACAAGCGTTATTCTCTACCACAGCTTGATACACTAAAGATTCTACATAACGGGTCAAAAGGCCTGTGAGTAATTCACGGGCATCTGGC
>Ga0075444_10000032_pt1 | contig 68530 bp, 58 predicted proteins | sample CoawatmetaG01DNA_FD_76836 | JGI IMG/M metagenome (GOLD analysis project Ga0075444, IMG submission 76836) | Marine microbial communities from the West Antarctic Peninsula - Coastal water metaG017-DNA | ecosystem: Environmental > Aquatic > Marine > Coastal | place: Atlantic Ocean: West Antarctic... | reverse complement strand
GGGTTGAGCCTGCCTCGGTCTCACCATGATTTTCCGGTTGACTCTTATGACTAGACGCTTGATTTAGCCAAAAGCAAAGTGGAGTCTCAAGGTTGCAGACGGTACTTTCCCCAAAATGCGCCTTAGTCGGTTGTTTTGCTGAGCCAAAAAACTGCTGCGGTCGGCGACTAATAGCCTTTTGATAGTCCTTTGGAGGTATAACCGCAGGCACGTGCTTGCCGATATGTGTCAAAAAGTGCGAAGAGGGCGTAGTGACACCGATCCACAGTAGCCAGCTTGCGCTGGTGAACAACAGATCTGAGCGAGCATTGAATACGTTTTGCCTACTGAAAATACTGTGACTATTGTATAGCCAGGCGGGGTTTAAAGTTACTACGATGATATCGGGATTACGCGAAACTGCCTCAAGCAACACGGTATAAGTGTCAAGGAGACGTTGAGACGTTTGATTATAGGAATAAAGATTTATCTTGCGATCGTGGTTTTCCATGAGCAAGTCTGCGGTTCTAATAGGCAGAAAATACTTGTCGTCTCGATCATAAAAAGCCAGCAGGTTAAACGTGGTAGATCCTGCTATCCATGCCATATTGAGCACCTGCTCTCCTCCCTCAAATTCAGGGGGTTCTTCTCTGAGCTGCCCGTTTTTTAAGAACATTTCGAATACGCCAGGACGCGTGGGTAAAAAGTCACCAGCTTGTGGAACCCTCTTCGGCGTGAATTGCCCCGCTAATATGACAAACAGCACGGTCCAGGTGAGAACGCGAAACACCGATCCCCAACTTTGTCGGGGTGTTCCAAGAATCCACCTGACAATATCTTCGACGCTCACCAGGCACTCCCTATGCCGACTAATGAAGGATAAAATTCTAGAGCGCGATCAAGCGGCATTACTAACAACGGAAAACTAAGCGCGACGAATAAATAGGTCACTAAGATTCGAAGCGCGTTGGCAGCTGTCCCCTGAGGCAATATGTTAATTCTGCGCTCACTCAGGGTACGGTGCACTATCAAGCCAAAAGCGTGGTAAGTGCCGAAAGCAAACATCGCTAAGGTGATATCGTGCCATAAGGCTATTGTCATCATGGTGAGATAGATAGCGAGAAATTGTGTCTTTGATCGAAAGCCGCCCATCGGAACGAAAACATTGCGCTGTGCAAAGCGCGATAGACTCATATGCCATGAATTCCAGAATTCGGAAATATTCTTACTGAAATAGGGATTGTTAAAGTTCTCCTTCAATTGGAAGCCGAAGATGCGTGAAAAACCAATGGCGATATCGGAATAGCCAGAAAAATTAAGGTAGAAAAACCACGTGTATACAAACAGCCCAAGCCAAACTGTATATAATTCGGATTCACCATAATTACTGAACACGGCTGCACTGCCCGCCAAAGCAAATGCCAGCACTAAGACTTTTATCAAGCCAAAGGCTACTCGGAACAGGCCATACAGCATTCCCTCTGCGCTAAGATTTGCGTTACTATCGGATTGCTTTTGCACTTCTTCATATTCAATGATTGGTCCAACCATCAGCACCGGAGGGAACAAACCATAAAAAAGCACCCGGTCTAGAGATAGCAGGCCAAGGCGGCCAATAAATGTCTTTATTAGTAAATCTAGGGCGCGGAATGTCGCAAAAGATAAACCTATGGGAATAACAACTTCCCGTGCCATATCGATTTCCCATAGCGGCAAAGAAATCAACTCGATGACGCGATTTGTAAGTATGGTAAATTGTATTTCGAAGGGCTGACCAAAAATTTTCCAACTCACCATTGGTGTCAGCACGCATAGTAGAATAGCCCAAAAAAACTGCAGTCCAAAGCGACGTTCAGCAGTAAAAAAGATAATCCGCTGCATTCCGGCAACCATCACCCACATTGCCACATAAAACACCATCAGGCGCGGTGCTATCAGAAACAATAAATAGGCGCCGGCCAAGCTGAATAGCGCTCGTCGCGCCCAAGCTGGGCGTAGCAGGGCATATAGGGGTAGCAGCAGGATAGAGAGGGCAAATAGATTAAAAAAGAACGTGGTGCTGTCGAAGTTATAGTTAATCATCTTCGATCCGCACAACAGTGATAAAGGGAGATGGTTTTTTCACCTGTGCGGCCCCTACTTGCCATCTATCGCCACTGGCCTCAAAGCCGTGGTCACAGAGCAGATCTCTTACCAGTGCATTCTTACGGCTGGGACGATACTCCCCTACCAGAAAACTAGCGCCTTCGGTAATACTCCGATCAACCAGCACATTGAGAAATGCGGTTTCGACATCGCGGCCGAGTACACGGCAGCTCATCAGGAATGTGTCTAAAAAGAAGTGCTGTTCGTCGAGCCGCTGTAAAATAGCAACGCCGACTAAGCCATAGCTACCAAAGCGGTCCTCCACTTCGATGCAGTGGATATACCAGTTCGGATTCGCTGCCAGGGCATCAAACTCATCCCGATTTCGGCGCACAGTGGTGAGGTTAAATTGATTTGTTTTATTGATCAACTGAACTACTCGGGCGTAGTGCTGGGGCTGTGCAGGGAATGCTTTGACCCGAAGCTCAAGGGAGTCGAGAAAATCTTCGCGGCTGACTCCCGCGGTCTGTTCTTTGCGACTCAGTTCTGCTCGGACCATCTTCGACCTTGCCAAATCTTCATCGGTGATCTCTACTGTGTTAAACAGTGCATTGTTGGTCAGCACGGCTGTCAAGTAAGCCGGCTCCTCTGGCGCCTGAAGACAAATCACTTGAGGATGTATTGCTGCTACCTCTGCTAACTCTTTTGGGTTGTCGTCGATAAACACACAACTATCGATGCCGAGATTTAAGGCCTCTGCAATACTGGCAATACTCTCGGCCTTGGAGCGCCAATGTACTTCGAAAATGCAGATATTTTCCCGCCTCAACACCATGGCGTCGTGGTGGTCGAATACTTCATAGACGTCTTCAGGGTTATTTTTACTGGCTACCGCGAGCAGCACGCCCTGACGTTCTAACTCTAGTAGCTGGTTCTGAAAATCAACAAACGCGCTGCCGGGAAAGTCTTGACCAAGATCAATACCTGCAATTCCATCCTCGCCGATAATTCCCCCCCAGAGGGTATTGTCACAATCGAGCACAATCACTTTTTTCGGACTGATATTCCGAGATTTAATGACCCTGCCCAGTTGGGTACCGATCGCGTACCACATAACCTCGCTGTAAGGCTGCTTGTAGAGATACCATTTACGAATATCGTATCCGGATTTCGCGCCTATCTGATTTGCTACGCTGTTAAGGTCGAATAGACACAGCCCCTCGATCGCACCTAGCCCGCGAATCACGCGAGCGAGCAACTCTGCATACAGCAATACGCCTGTCGTAGACTGTACCGGGATGGTAGTGTCGAAACTCGGCAATGAAGGGTATGGTGGAGTAGAGACAACGAGAACACCACTGTAGCACTGTCGCAGGGTATGCAGTGCAGCAATAAATTGCTCCAACTCAGCCGTTATCCTTGCCAGCGCCTGGTCGTCGTCACTGCGAGCTTGGTTTAGGGCGTTTCCTAAGAGATCTTCGAGCCGCCAAAGGATAACAATGGCGCTGGGAAATTCGGCGCCAAAAAAATTATCGGAAGCTGTGCACAATTGATAAATCTGGTTGTAGGGCGCAACGTGAAAGGCGGGCTTAAGACCGCACTCGAGGAGATTAGCCCCAAGGTAGGGAATTAAAGGGTCAATGGTGAAGGTACCCGCCAATCCAATAGTAAAGAGCTCGGCATTGGGTGGCGATTGCTGCCCTACTTCCTGCTGGAAGTTACTCCATACCTTTTTAGGGTCAGGTGTATTATTCTCTGTACTTGACATGATGAGTTCAGATGTCCGCACCCTTTTTTTGAAGAGTCGCTCGAGCGAGTCCAATTGATGCCATTTTCATAATCTCTCGCGTAGTCAGATGCACGCCAAAGGACTCCTCTAAAGCCGCAACTAAATTCATAGCAGCTAGAGAATCCCAGCTATCGCAATTGTCTGGTGAGGTTTCATCAGAGAGACCCGCAGGGTCAACACTCAGCACTGTCGAAAATACATTTATTAGGCGATCAGACATTGGACACCTTCTGGTATGGCGAAAAAGAATGTTAGGACGAAAAGACGGCCAGCTGGATTAATACTTATTGCTGCCCACACACTCTACACTACGCAACGGTACTATAGCGAGCACGTCGGCGCAACGTTTGGCGCGCGAATGAGAGAGCACAGAAGAGCCGACACAAAGGCTCGTTAGCCTCTGGTTGCAACTTGCTCGATCGGGGCCTTCAAGCCAAAAAGTCGAGGTATTTTAATCTTCGGTGGCAGCTAGGCGGCCATTCAAAGTGCTGCATGTAATTCCAGCAATCGTGAATGGGTAGCGGTGCAGGCGTCCAGCAGACACGCTTCATCGGCGCCGACGGGGCGTCGATCGGCGCCCGAGTAAAATTTCGCGGCAACGGCCGGATCTGCATCAAGATCTAAAGCTGGGAAGAGCGCTCGAAATCCGCTAACGGGATCAGCGCAGAGGCTCTCATAACTGACGAAGATTGTGTCTGGTGGTGCATTGTTCAATGCAAAAGTATAAGCGTCTTGCCAGGACTGTAACCAATAGTTAACGCTACTTTTGTTGAATGGGTTTGCAGTGGCGCAGTATGCATAAGATTTATGTCCGAGACCAAACTCGTAGTGGCCTAACCAGTTCATATACTGCATCGAGAAGCGGTCTTCGGTATGCATCCTTGTGAACAGTTGATGTTGCCGCAGTAAAGACAACGCCTGCTGCGTTGGCTCGCGAAAAGGGACGATAATCTTCGCATCGGGAAAAGCGAATTTAATCGCGCCAAGTCGCAACAGGTTATTATTATTCTTCGCAAGATAACGATTCTGCCTCTCATTATCCCTGCTTGCCATAATATGAGAAACATATTCTCTGAAGCGCACGCAGACGGATCGACTGGGCTTATAGGGCATTAGCTTGTCTTCAAAAATATATTCGTCGCCAGAGAAAGTACTCCAAAAAACCTCTTCCAACGCCTCTGGGCTATCATACTCGATAAGCAAACGGTCTTTATGTGCGCGCTCCTTTGCAGCGCGACTAACGCGGGATCCCGAAGAAAGCTTTTTCCAAACGCCGGGCATAAGAACGAAAGGCATATCGCGATAGGTCAATGATCTGAAGCAGCCCGTCTGATAAAGTGCATTTAACAATATGGTGCTGCCAGAGCGCGCTAAGCCTGCAATGAATATAGGTTGAGACGCGTCAGGAACCTTGTTGTTGCGAGCCAGCATCAATTCCATGTCATACGAGCTTTGCCTAACCAGCCGGGTGCCCAATGCGACTCGATGCAACGCTCGGTCTAGTGCCCCGTAATCACTTTTTGACAAGGTGTTTTCTAACGCTAACGTAGAATACGGAAAAAATCGTTGCAGTGATTAAGCCAGGAATGCTCACAAAGAACTGCAAAGTATCAAGGTCCGGCTGCAAGATCATGTCGGCCAAAGATGAGGCTAATGTCATAATTCCGAAAAGTACAATCAGCAAAAAACCAAGCATAAGCGATGCAACAGCCATGTCGCGAGAATAACGCTGCAGTACTTTTTCTTTCCAGTGATCAGAAATTTTCGAAGATGTAGTGACTCGCACCGCCTTTTTTGAAACCGCGGTGAGCGCGTTGATATAGCGTAGGACGGGTAAGGCGATGAAAACCTCAATTCCTATAAGGCATAGTAAGCAAATGACCAGATAGATCATGTGTCCTCTTCTTTGGTCACAGCCCCATCAGCCGGTGTTTCTTCATTGGCATCGTCATAATCACACCCTTTCTCAGCTTTATTGCCCAACAGCATCCGCTTGATGGGGTACCAGAAGAAAGCGAAAAGAGCCAAAATTATAGAGCCAAGCAACCCTAAAATTACGCCCAAGGTGCCAGCGCCAAGCCCGGGCCCGACATAGGCAAAAGCGTGGGTCGGTAACATTAGCAATAAAGGCGCTGCCACGCTGATGGCCGCTGCGGTCTCTCTAGCTTTGTGGAAGACTTCCATCACATTTCCTCACTGCGTTTCAATTTTCTTAAACTCGTCTTAAATACCTACTCTCAAACTTCCGCTCTAAAATATTAAGTGAGAAGCAATGTCAGTCACTACACGTTGGAACGATAATTACTGACTATCAACAGTGTTTTTCAGTTTCGGTTAAAGTTAAAGTTAAAGTTAAAGTTAAAGTCATTTTGGCGCCAATTTAGCTTGATATACAACAAAAAGCAGCTAGAGTTGCTTCATATTTGAAAAATACCTCATTGTCCGCCTGCGCCTGTCGATCAATCAGGCCGCTGAGGCGACCCGTCTCAGATTAAATTTTTACTGGACTATTTCGCACCCAGTGGGCAGGACCGAGGTCACAGCTTGACGTGTATTGTAAAGTATAACACTGTAAATAGTAGGGTAGATTTTGCAGCTTCAGGATAACCAAGAAGACTAATACTGTGAATAAAATTCAAAAAATTGCGTTGACTTATGTCGTGATCATGCTCGGCGTCATATACGGTTATATGGTTGGCCGATTTCAGGTCTTTCCATATCAGTTAGTTGAAACGTTGGCACAAGATTTTGAAGCATTTGCAGCTGGTGACCAGTTAGAGAACAAGACATCCGTCATAGAGAAGCTGCAAAATGATTTTGGTTGGAATTGGGGCAGAGTCCTTTATCCTTATCCAGAAGTCGCCGTGATGAATTCACGCGCTATTGATCACCCCACGCTTTCAAAGCGTAAAGAACCTCCTCGAGTTTTCGTTGCCCCCGAGCATCAGCAAGGTTATCGATTGGTCATCGGAGCAATGGATTTAGAAAATGCATTTTGGGGTGGTCTGCTCTTAGGACCTACGGGAGATATTCTACATACTTGGGAACTTTCTATGAGCGACCTGCCTGGTGAGCGGGCAGAAGGCAGTGCAGTAATTCTCTATGGGGTAGATGTCTTTCCAGATGGATCAGTCATCTTCAACATGGGAAAACAGGGCGGCGGAATCGTCAAGGTTGACCCTTGCAGCAACGTTGTCTGGGATCTTCCTGGACTTTTTCACCATACAATTTCGGGAGATGAACACGGATATTTTTGGACGTTTTCCGGTCTAGATAACACATTCGATCAGGATATGATTAAAGTCTCTGTTGATACTGGGGAGATTGTGCAACGAATCAATATGGAAGATGTACGCAAAGCCAATCCAAGAATTTCGATTTGGGATTTGGACGGCGGTGCATTTGCTTGGACTGCCAATACGAACGCGAAAGTCGCTGGCGATATGACTCATGGCAACGACATAGAGCCGTTGCCGCAGTCACTTGCTGCGGATTTCCCGCAGTTTTCGCCGGGTGACCTTGCGATTAGTTATCGAACAACGAACCTGATATTTATTCTCGATCCTAAATCGTTGAAGGTCAAGTGGTGGCGAGTCGGTGTCACCGATACTCAGCATGACGTTGATTGGGAGCCAGGTGGTATCCTCTCTATCTTTAGCAATAATCAACGCACGAAAAAAACGTCCGACGTGATTTCAATTCGTCCCTCCACGTATGAATGGAATGTAGCAGTGGACGGCGCAAAGTTGGGTCTTTTTTCTGAAATTCAAAGCTCTCATAGCCTTTCTCCATATGGCACCCGAATGATAACTAGCGCACAGCAGGGCTGGGTCGTTGAAGTTGATAAAAATCAAGAGCGCGTTTTCTCTTTCATTAACAACTTAGATTTTAAAAACCGTAAAGCGCTGCACGTCTCCGATGCATTTTATTTCGATGCAGATTATTTCGATGAAAAATTTTGGACGCAACGCTGTCAAACAAATTAATAACTTTCGCTAGATCAATGGCTACATCAAAGCGAAGCCAGTTAGTCCCCTGATGGTTAGAACCATCTCTGATTCAGATGCTCTTCATGAATTGAATCGAAAAATGCTGAATGAATATGTTCTGGCTTCGCCCACGGCCTACCGGATGTGTTCAGATTGCGATGGCTGCAAAGTAGCCAGCGCTTATCGAATATTGTAGACTTTGATTGATTTCGCGTTGGCAGATACCCTTTAATCCGAAAAGACTGATACTGTGAACAACATCCAAAAAATTGCTCTGATGTACGTTGTCATTATGCTGGGATTAACATACGGCTATGTAATCGGTCGATTTCAGGTGTTTCCGTATCAGGCACTTGAATCGCTTGCAGAAGATTTTGAAGCATTTTCCGCTGGAGACCAATTAGAGAATAAAACATCCGTTTTTGAGAAACTGCAAAACGACTTGGGTTGGACTGCCGATCGTGTTCTCTATTCTTACCCAGAACTTGCTGTGAAAGATTCACGCCCCATCGACCACGCCACGCTTGCGAAACGTAAGGAGCCGCCAAGAGTTTTCGTCGCACCCGAGCACCAACAAGGTTATCGAGTTGTTATTGGAGCAATGAATTTAGAAAATGCATTTTGGGGCGGTCTTCTCTTGGGTCCCAAGGGGGATATTCTCCATACTTGGGCGCTTTCAATGAGAGATTTACCGGGTGAGCGAGCGAAGGGAATCCATACCATTCTTTACGGCGTTGATGTATTCCCCGATGGATCAGTCATCTTTAACATGGGAAAGCTTGGAGGTGGAATCGTTAAGGTTGACGCTTGCAGTAATGTCGTCTGGGACCTTCCTGGGCTTTTTCATCACACTATCACGGGCGATGAACACGGCGATTTTTGGACCTTTATCGGCGTGGACAGTACATTTGATCAAGACATGGTTAAGGTCTCTGTGGACACCGGAGAAATCGTGCAGCGAATTGAAATGAAAGATGTCCGTGAAGCCAATCCAGGGCTTTCGATATGGGACCTAGAAGGTGGAGCGTTTGCTTGGCTTACTAACATGAATCCAAAGGTCGTTGGTAACATGACTCATGGCAATGATATAGATCCGATGCCGCAGTCTCTTGCCGCCGACTTCCCGCAATTTTCGCCGGGTGACCTCGCGATCAGTTATCGATCAACGAATCTGATATTCATTCTCGATCCTAAATCGTTGAAGGTAAAGTGGTGGCGCGTTGGTATCACCGATACTCAGCATGACGTTGACTGGGAGCCGGGCGGCATTCTGTCCATCTTTAGTAATAATCAGCGCACTACAAAGACGTCCGATGTGGTTTCGATTCGGCCGTCTACATTTGAACGCAGTATAGCGGTAGAAGGCGCCAAATTAGATCTATTTTCCTCAATTCAAAGTTCGCATGATCGATCGCCGCATGGCACTCGGATGTTAACCAGTGCGCAACAGGGCTGGATCGTCGAAGTTGATGAAAATCAAGAGCGCGTTTTCTCGTTTATTAACAACCTAGATTTGGAAAACCGCAAAGCGCTGCACGTCTCCGATGCATTTTATTTCGATGAAGATTATTTTGATGAAAAATTTTGGGAGCACCGCTGTCAACTAAAGTAATGACTTTCGCTAGATCAATGGGTGCATCAAAGCGAAGTCAGTTACTCCCCTGATGGTTAGAACCATCTCTCATTTAGATGCCCTTCATGAATTGAACCGAAAAATTCCACATGAATGTATTCTGGCTTCGCCCGTAGCCTAATTTTCGTCATTAGCTTTCGTGTTAACGACTGCATCAATAGAAAAATAGCCGCCGACCAAGTCACGCCGCTGGCGGGGTCTTGAGTGATTCTGCGGCGCGTTCTTCGTCGAAACGCTCACTCATTCCTTTGGCAATACGGACGCTTTTTCTGCGCAAGCGGCGCTCTACGAGGCGGTAGTTCATGTCGCTCAAAAATACGAGCAACACGAGAGGTGGAACTACGAGGTACCAGAAATACTGCGGACCCAGGCTTACATCGTGGTCCAAAACACGGAAGGCAATTTCCCGCACCATATACATCACTGGGATGTGACACAAATAACTCGCGTAGGCACTATCACCCAGCCACAGGCCAGGGCTATATACCCACTTGTCAACGAACAGGTAGCCCACGGTGTGCTGGCGCCCAGTAACAGCTGGAGCGGGTTCGTTAGACCGGTCAAATGCGGCACAAGTGCGGATCGAATATCCAATGATGAAGTACGCTCAACTGTCGAGCATCACGCTACGATAACTTGGGCCCAGCGACTCAAGCGAGTATTAAATATCGAGGTTTGCGGTCATTGCGGTCGATCGGTCAAGGTCATCGCCTGTATTGAGGACCGGGACATTATCAACAAGATTCTGGCTCATCTCCGCCAGCAGGAACAAGGCAGCCCTACCCTATCGCATCTGGTACCACACTCCAGAGCACCCCCTAAGCCATTACCGCTTTTCGCAAGAACCAAATCCACAGCCCCAAATCAGCAAGGACGCTGCTGAAAAACGTGTGGCACGGACGGTTGCATGCTATCGTTCAGGAATGGACGGATATGCATTGTGCGATCACTCCTATCGGTAGACATTCAGTGCAGCAGACCGACTAGCCTTGATGTTTTTAGGCGCGGTAACGCGTATTGGTGAGGCTACCTTTACACAATAGCCCTTTTATTTTTCCTATACTTAAAAACCAATTACGCTATGATAAGCCGTCCAAAGGCGCTGTAAAGAAAGAGCTCTACATCAGGCAAAAGCAACCAATGAACCAAATCCAGAAAATCGCCTTAATTTATTTGCTTGCCCTGTCATTTCTTATGTATGGTTATTCCGTTGGTCGCCTCAAAGTATTCCCTTATGAATTTATAGAAGGCTTTGTGAAGGATTATCAGGCTTTCGCCGCGGGTGACCCCCTAGAGAAAAAAACTAGTGTAGCTGAGAAAATTAAGAGTGATCTCGGCCTTTCTTTTGATCGTTTTCTATACAACTACCCTCGCCATGCTGGAAATAAAACCAAAGCAACAGACCACCCCACTTTAAAAGAACGTAAAGAACCTCCTAGAGTATTCATACACCCCGAACACCGATCGGGGTACCGGGTTATTATCGGAGCATTTAACCTATCTGAGTCTTTCTGGGGAGGCCTGCTTTTAAACTCAACGGGAGAGATTATTCATACTTGGCAGCTATCCACCGATCACCTGCCCACAAATAAAGCTGCAGATAATTTAAAAAACTTATACGGTGTTCATGTTTTTCCTGACGGTTCCGTTATATTCAGTATGCACGAATCCGGAGGTGGAATTGTTAAAGTCGATGCTTGCAGCAAAATCGTGTGGGGTCTTAAAGGAGAATATCATCATGCCATTTCACCCGACGAGAATAAAAATATATGGAGCTTTGTAGGGAAAACAGCAGCTTTTGATCAAGATATGGTTCGTGTATCTGTAATAACAGGTGAGGTGAATAAAATTATAAAAATGACGGATGTCAGGGAAGCCAACCCAGACATCCATATTTGGGATCTTCAAACTAAAGCCTGGGGCAAAAATTTTAAACGTCAGAGGGCCAAAGGAAATATGACTCACGGCAATGACATAGAGCCTTTACCTGCACATCTATCTGATGCTTTCCCTATGTTCAATCCCGGCGACCTTATTATTAGCTATGCAACAACTAATCTTATTTTTGTTCTCGATCCTAAAACTTTAAAAATTAAATGGTGGAGGGTTGGTATCTCTAGCTACCAGCACGACCCAGACTGGGAACCCAACGGCGAAATAGCTATCTTTAACAACAATCTTCGTGTTAAAAAATATGGCAACATCGTCAGCATTAACCCAGTAACTTACAAAAGCAAGATACTTCTCGACGGAAAACCTCCCTTAAATTTCACACCGGGAATTAACGGCAGGCACCAACTAACCCCATTTGGTACACGAATGGTTACCAGCGCACAACAAGGCTGGGCCTTTGAGATGGATGAGAATGGTAAAATAGTCTTTTCTTTTCTCAATAATACTAATTTTGAAGAGAAAAAATCTCTGCACCTTAGTGAAGCATGGCGCTTTAATAATGATTACTTTGAAAGGCCCTTCTGGGAAGACTGCAACCAACTTTAAGCCGAGAACTGTAAGAAGGTTATTTATAAATATCATACTAAAAATTGCAATATTCCTGTTACTTTCAACTGCCAATATAGCCCAAGCCTATATCGGCCCCGGCTTAGGTGCAGGCACCTTGGGAGTAATATTAGGTGTTTTAGGCTCCGTGATCTTGGCTTTGTTTGCCTTTTTTTGGTATCCAATTAAGAGGACTTTATTTTCCAACAAGTCAGAAGATAAGGATGGTCTAGAAACAATAAAAGAAAATACAGCTGCAGGAGAAACCAAATGACATGTTTCACTTCGGTGATTAATCGCCATTATCGCTATCAGGTAGGTGACATCTCTCATGCTGTCTGAGAGTAGAGCCCGCCTAGATAAACAGTAACAGCTAACTATCTGATACTATTACAAAATAAAAATTCACTACGGACACGCAGATTCAAGTCGATGGCGCAAGCTCAACGGTTCGTCACTGCTCGTGCCGCTGTCATTAATCGGTTCAATCTCGGTTGACACCTGGCCAGAGCTGAGCACTATCGGAATCTTAGGGTGAGTGCGTTCAATGAATGGGCTAGGGTGATTGCCTGAAACATAGGAGCACAGATTCTTCAGTTTCCAGACATTAACTTGCCAAAAACCGTTTGTATGTATTCATAAGCTGGTTATTCTGATATCAGCGACTTACCTTGGCGGTACCCTCCTCTTGGCTTCCCTCCCCTGAATATTCAAAGGACTGCGACTGTTTGTCGCGGCCCAGACCGTCGCCTGCTATTATGAGTGACCAGTTACAATCGCATAGCATACAATAAAAAAATGTCAGGAGAAAAATCAATGTCCAAGTGCCCATACACCAATCTACTCGATCCTGACTTGTATGCGGGAGGCAATCATCTTCCCAAATTACAAGAATTACGTGAACAAGCGGATGCCCCTATTATTAAAATAGACGATCCATTGCAAGGTGTACCTTATTGGGCAGTTCTAGAAAGAGAACACGCGGACTATATCGCGAAAAATCCTGCCATCTTCTCTAGCGAAAAGAAACTCATGCACCCGGCCGAGCACGATGAAGCAACGATTGCAATGCAATCACAGATGCTGGTTATGATGGATCCTCCCAAGCACGGTAAATACCGGCGCATTGCTCGCAATGCTTTTAAACCTAAGACCGTTGAAAGTTATGAAAAAGGATTTCGACAATACGCCAAGGAAATAATTGATACTGTAGCCGCTAAAGGCCATTGTGAATTTATTACTGAAGTGGCTGCCGAGTTACCGCTAATGGCAATCCTTGAGTTGTGCGGCGTCCCGCAAGAGGACCGAAAAAAATTCTTCAACTGGACTAATGAAATGATGTTCCAGCAAGACGAAGACATCGGTGGTGACGACCCGGCTGCCACTGCTAAAGCTGCATCCGCCAACATGTACTTCTATGCCAGTGAATTGGCCAAGAAACACGCAGAGTCGCCACTCAATAATATTGTTGGTGCGCTGCTGGATGGCGAAGTGGGAGAAGAGAAGCTCACTGAGGAAGAATTCCAGATATTTTTCTTGATGTTAATTGGCGCAGGAAATGAGAGCACGCGCTCAGTGACAGCACACGGCATGCGGCTATTAATGGAGCATCCAGAACAACTGCAAATGCTGGTCGATAACCCCGAGCTCATTCGGGATGCGTGTGAGGAAATTCTGCGATACAACCCTGCCTTTGTCTGTATGCGCCGCACAGTAATGGAAGACACTGAAGTCGCTGGCGTACAAATGAAAGAGGGAGACAAATTGCTATTGCATTGGCACCTGATCAACCAAGATGACAAAGTGTTTGACGATCCGATGAAATTTGATATTACCCGTGCTCAGCGTATGCCAACCTTAGCGCGTGAGCACCGCGCCTTTGGTGTAGGAACACATTTCTGTATAGGCGCGCATCTAGCACGGTTGGAATTGCAGGTCATATTCGAAGAGTTACTGCCACGGCTGCGGAATCCAAAATTCGCAGAACCGGTTAGGTATGTGCGCGACTATTTTGTCAACGGCATTAAAGAGATGCGCATCACCTTTGATCCAGAGGTCAGCTAGATCAGCACCCGACTGCGCTTTAACCGAGCCTAACACTGACTAGAGACAATAATTATGGCCACAGAAAACAGCACGGTGGAAGATATTGATATCTACGAGCCGGATAATTATGTTAAGCAAGTTCCGCTAGCAGATTTTGCAACGCTAAGAAAGCACGCCCCGATTCACTGGCACTCGCACCCCGGTGGCAGTGGGTACTGGGTGGTGAGTCGACACGAAGATGTGGTCAAGGTGTCAAAAGACTTTAATACCTTTTCCGCTCAGCGTGGCTTCGTCTTGGTCGATGACTTGCCGGATGACATTCTTAAGCGAGCTCAAGGTCAACTGCTAGGTATGGATCCACCTAACCATGGCCCCATCCGCCGCGCCGTGATTACTCGGTTTACCAAAAAGTTACTGGCTGAGCTTGAACCCAAGGTTCGCAGCATTACCACCGATATACTCGACAAATTGGAACCTCGGTTTGTTGACGGCGTGCTGGATTGCGAATTTGTTAACGATATTGCGGGCGAACTGCCTACCTCCGTAATTGGCTCACTACTAGGCGTACCACAAGACATGTGGTCACAATTACGACGCTGGTCTGACTTGCAAACCTCAGCAAGTGACCCCGACATTGCTGGCGATGACGAAGAAATGAAAAATGCCAGCGTGAATATGGGCGCCTATGGTTATCAACTCGCCGAAGAGCGCAAAGGCGAAGACGGTGTTGACCTGATTTCCCTGCTCATCAACGTTGAAATTGAGGGACACAAAGTCACTGAAATGGAGTTCGCTTCCCTCTTCGTCCAAATCACAGTTGCTGGCAATGAAACAACACGCGGGCTACTGGCCGGCGGAATGCTTGAGTTAATCAAGCGGCCCCATTTGTACAATGAGCTTGAAAATGACCAAAGCAAACTGCCTCGGGCAATTGAGGAAATGCTGCGCTGGACTTGTCCGCTTCATTATTTTAGGCGCACCGCCACCTGCGATACAGAAATTGGAGGCCAAGCGATAAAAGAAAACGATAAAGTCGTTATGATGTATTCCTCCGCTAACTTTGACGAAACTGTATTTGACAACCCGAATGAATTTGATATTCACCGCGAACACAACCCACACCTTGCTTTTGGCTACGGTATTCATCTGTGCTTAGGTGCTAATCTGGCGAGGCTAGAAACCCGCGTTTTCTACGAAGAGTTTTTCAAACGTTATAAAAGTATTGAACTCATCGGCGAGCCTAAGCGGATTCGGTCCAATTTAGTCAATGGTCTCAAACTCATGCCGGTTAGAATTGCGCGCCGCTAAGTTGATTTACACTAACAACTTACACGCCAATAACACATGCTGCTCAGACTGCGTCAGTTCGCAGCCGCTGCGGTGGTGCCGGTGGTGCGGTCAAGGTCATTTTTTGACGAAATAACAGTCGGTGCTAGAGTTTTACTGCCAGACCTTATTGCTCTGGCATGCTTGCCAAAGGTAAAGTTGTCACCCGCTTTCTAACTGATGCAAGGAAATACGTAAATGAGCTCCCCAACGCTAAGCCCGCAAGCCGTGGCCGAGTTTCAGTTTGCTGGTCAAGATGTACCCTGGTTACTGAATCATTGGTCTGCAAGTAAACCCGAGCAGGACTTTTTGATTTGGGAGCCCAAGAGTGGCGAGCACCAGCGTTGGAACTATCGGCAGTTTAACGAGGCGACGCTGGCAGTGGCTGCGGGCCTTATGGCGAAGGGCGTCAGCAAAGGCGATAAGGTGCTTATCCATTGTGAAAACTGTCCCGAAATGGTCATTGCCTGGTATGCCTGTGCACAAATAGGTGCGGTCGCCGTCACTACCAATACCCGCAGCGCCGGACCTGAGATCGCTTATTTCGCCAGCCATGCTGAATGTGTGGGCGCTATTACCCAACCTCAGTTTTCCGCCATCCTAACGGAGTATGCTACAGAGCTTAACTGGCTGGTTGTAACTGAAGACAATAGCGGGGAGCCGGCCGCAGCAGAACAGACTGAATCGAGCACTCAAAAATTCTCCAGCCTCTACCTGAAACCAGATGACGTACCCAAACGGGAGGCGGAGCCAATGCTGCCGGTGGGTATTTTGTATACCTCTGGTACAACATCCAGACCAAAAGCGGTGGTGCACACCCACGCCAATTGTTTGTGGGCAGGCCGGCAGGGGTCAGTTAATTTGGATCTGAGAGGTGATGATGCGTATCTTGTGTATCTGCCTTTCTTTCATGTTAATGCACAAAGCTGGTCAATCTGGTCGGTCCTGGGCGTTGGTGCCAGCATTGTTTTGCAGCCGAAATTTTCAGCTAGTCGTTTTTGGGAAGTCATAGCGAAGCACAGTATTACGCATATCGCGCTCATTCCTTTTGTATTTAAGGCTATCGGCGCGCAGCCAGTACCTGAAAACCATAGTGTACGCGTAGGTCAGTTTGGCTTGATAATGCCAGAAATCGACGGTTGGCTTAATTTGCGGACCACCGCTAGCTTCGGCATGACCGAAACGGTCACTCAAGTGACCTGTAATAATTTCGCGCAATCCTATCCCTCTGGTTCAATGGGTAAGGCAGCGCTGGGTTACGAGCTGTTAGTCATAGATCAGGAAACTAATGAGTTATGCCAGCAAGGAGAGGTAGGCGAGCTCTATGTGCGCGGTACCCGTGGTATACAACTTTTTCTGGAGTACTATCGAAACGAAGAAGCCACCAATAATGCATTCACCGAAGACGGCTGGTTTAAGACCGGAGATTTAGTGCGCTTGGGCGAGAGTGGCAACCTGTTTTACCGTGATCGAGATAAAGATGCGCTAAAGGTCGGTGGCGAAAATGTGTCGGCCCGAGAAGTGGAAGACTGCTGCCGGCAGGTGCCGGGTATTGATAATATTGCCGTAGTAGGGAAAGCGCACGATATGCTCGACATGGTGCCGGTAGCCTGTGTTGTTAAAGGGTTCGGTGCTCCTGAAGACGAAGAGGTATTTGCGGACCAGATTATTGCCAGGTGCAAAGAAAATCTGGCTGACTTTAAGGTGCCAAGAGCGGTTTACTTTATGGATGATTTCCCCAAAGCGACCTTAGATAAAGTAGCAAAGAATAAATTACGTGAAACGGTAAATGAAATGCCCCCGGTGGATTAGATTGTTAATCCACACCTGCAGGCTGGGACCTTACGCTTAAGTGGTTTTGGTTGACAAAAAAGCGGACGCAATACTGTTCGGGGAAAGGCTAGTGTATTCATACCTGAGTATAATCAGAAAATCGCTGGGCTTCAGCCGTTTTTTTGCAGCCTGAATAGACACTAAGATCACCATACAGGCGTAGCGAGTGCTTTGAGTATTACCCTGACCGCACCTCCGCAATGGCCGCAGGTTTCTATGTCAATATTGAAAACCCGTTTCAAGCTTTATGCCTGGATTATAGCGGCATGGCGCTCGGTAGGTGACCAGTCCTCACCAACGGTGATTCGGCGCCGTGCTTCAGAGCAAAGCCCATGCCAATTACATCGTGAAGCATGTAGCGAAAGTCGCCGTCGATTTAGCGTGGGCGGCCGCGGGCAGCGCGGGCATGCGCAACCCTAGCCGGCTCCAGCGGTGCTTCCGTGACATTTACATGGGCGCTGGCCATCAGGTCTTTGACGACCGCAGCTACTGCGAATTCGCAAAGCCGTCTGTTGGTGTAAAAAGGCTTCCGTTTTAGCAAAGAGCCTGGAGATTAAATGCGATAACGACGACTACGAGATCGTCCTCTATTCAAAAGATCTGTTCGCACTTGTCCATGATGTTCTTGGTCACGAGAAGTTCGGGCTCATCGCTGGCGACGTTGGCGGGGCCGTCATCGCCGATATAGCGAATCGTTACCCGCAGCATGTCGATCGTATGATCTTCTTCAACACCATCGCGCCGGTTATCTTTGATGAACCCGAGTGGTAGACCGAGCGCGGCCTCACGATGCTGCCGCTAGAACATGGCCCGACTGGGGACTACCGCATCCGGCAAGACCGCGACCACGAGAAGCTATGCGCAGACCTCGACCATAATCTTGTATGGACCGGACGACCAGGTCGTGCCGAAACACTTTCCAAAGCAGTGCGAGATTGCCTTCCCGAATCGCACAGGCCCCCTTGTCATCGCGGAGTGTGGCCACTTTCTCATTCCATCGAGCATACAGCGCTGTGCTTTGTGCTGCGTTTTGCATAGCAAGAAGGTAGTAAGAGACGACGCAAATGGCCATTCAATGTTGATGTGGAATGCCATCGGTAATTGAACCGTTGTGTCATTGAGCGCAGAGGCCCATTGGTGAATACTCAGACTTCTTTTTATACGTTTGTGAGGAGGGCCGTGACCGTGTCGCAGTCAGAAGTACTTAGCCAGGCCTTTGAGCTTGGATATACCTATACCCGTTCGACTGGACCCGTCGTCGGTAGATTTTTGACCGAACTGAGAAACCGCAAGATTGTGGGTATAAAAGCTAGTGACGGCCGAATTATAGTGCCTCCCATGGAGTATGACCCCGATACTGCTGAAGAACTTTCCGAATTTGTCGAGGTTGACCAGGAAGGGGAAATAGTCAGTTGGTGTTGGGTGTACGAACCGCGCGAAGCCCATCCAATGGACAAGCCCTTTGCCTGGGCGATGGTAAAACTCGACGGGGCGGACATTCCCATGATCCATTGCGTGTCTGCCGGTGGTGAAAGCGAGATGGCTACGCGCGCTCGGGTGCGGGTGGTATGGGCCGATGAGACGGTCGGCTGTATCGCTGATATTCGCTGCTTTGAGCTAGTATAGGAGGAGACGATGAGCGATAACGAAGAAATGATTACCGACATCAATGTATCGATTGTGCATAAATATAACTTTACAGCTGGTGCATCTACCACACGTTTTCTTTTTCAGCTAAAGAAAGGCGTTCTTACCGGCCAGCGTTGCCCCAGTTGCAGTAATGTTTATTGCCCACCCAAAGGGGCATGCGCCAGTTGTGGTGTAGCCACGGAGGACGAGGTGGCGTTGTCCAATAAGGCGACGATTGAATCCTTTACCATTGTGGCCATTCCCATCCCCAATAACCCGATTAAACCACCTTTCATTGTTGCCAATCTGATACCCGATGGCGCGAATATTTCCCTTACCCACTTGTTGAGTGAGTGCGTAAATGAGGAAGTGTACAAGGGCCAGCGAGTTCAGGCAGTGTGGAAACCAGAGCAAGAATGGGGCCACGATATGGGCAATATCCGGTACTACAAACCACTGGACGAGCCTGATGTACCTTTGGATATGATCGGCAAATTACCGGTTGAAGGGCTGGGGGGATGAGCCGATGAGAGATATAGCGATTGTCGCTTATAGCCAGACAGATTGTGTCAGATCTGCTGGTGCAGCCAATGAAGTTGAGCTGATTATGCCGCAGCTGAGCGCTGTTTTCGATCAGGCAGGGCTGAGCAATTCGCAAGACGTCGATTTTGTGTGCTCCGGTAGCTGTGATTATCTGCAGGGTGCAGCCTTTGCCTTTGTAGCTGGTGTGGACGCACTCGGCGCGGTACCACCCATTAAAGAGTCCCATGTTGAGATGGATGCCGCCTGGGCTCTGTGTGAATCAATATTAAAAATTCGTATGGGGCACGCCGATTCAGCTTTGGTGTATGGCTTTGGTTTGTCTTCTCCGGGGGAGCTCCCCATCGTGCTTTCACAGCAACTTGACCCTTATTATCTGGCCCCGCAATGGATCGATACTATTTCTCTGGCTGCCATGCAGGCCCGGATGATGCTCGATCAAGGTCTAATTACCGAGCGAGATATGGCTGAAGTGGTGGCGCGCTCGCGTGCCAATGCACTTAATAACCCGCATGCGCAGCTGGCCGCAGATGTGAGCGTAGACAACTTGTTAGAGCAGGAGCTCTTTGTCTCACCTCTTCGCAAACACGATTGCAGCCCGATTTCTGACGGAGCCGGCGCTATGGTTATCGCCACGGTAGACCAGGCCAAAGAATGGGGTAAACCCTATGTGCTAATTAGCGGCATTGATCACTGCATTGAAACTCATAATCTAGGGATGCGCGATCTCACGGATTCTGTTTCAACCCGCAAGGCAGCTAAGATGGCGGGTATGGCCAATGGCAAGGTCGATGTCGCCGAGTTGTATGCGCCGTTCAGTCACCAGGAAATTATTCTTACTCGCGCGCTGGGGCTTGGGGATGAAACCAGCATCAATCCTAGTGGCGGGGTATTGGCAGGTAACCTGATGATGACTTCAGGGTTGTCGCGTATCGGTGAAGTCTTTAACCGAATTATTTCCGGCGAAGCCCAGCGGGGTATCGCTCACGCTACCAGTGGCCCATGTTTACAGCATAACCTGGTAACTGTCCTGGAGGGTGTGTAATGGCTATTTTGGCAGCAGTGGTTGGTATCGGCCAAACCAAGTACCAGACTAAACGCGGCGACGTATCAATAGCAGGCCTGGTTCGCGAAGCAGCGGTTAACGCTTTAAAAGATTCGGGTTTGGTTTGGGATGACATCGACGCGGTCATAATCGGTAAGGCACCGGATATGTTCGAGGGCGTTATTATGCCCGAGGCGTATTTGACAGATGCCTTGGGATGTAACGGTAAACCCATGATTCGAGTACATACCGCCGGTTCGGTTGGCGGATCAACGGCATTGGTGGCGGCTTCTCATGTGCAAAGTGGCAGTTATAAACGTGTACTGACCGTAACATTTGAAAAGCAATCTGAATCCAATGCGATGTGGGCGCTTTCTTCTAAGAGGCCGTTTTCGGTGAACCTGAACGCGGGAGCTGGTGGCTACTTTGCCCCCATTATTCGCGAATATATTCGCCGTTCTGGTGCACCTTATGACACCGGAATTATAGTGGCAGTCAAGGATCGATTGCAGGGTGCCCTTAATCCGCTTGCACATTTACAGCTTCCCAACATCACCAAAAAAGAGGTTGAAGAGTCGATGATGTTGTGGGATCCCATTCGGTTCCTCGAATCCTGTCCGTCCTCGGATGGTGCCTGCGCCATGGTGATCGCTGCCGAAGACATGGTCGCTGAATCTCCCAAGCCACCGGCGTGGATACGCGGTGTTGCTATGCGCTCTGAACCGACTATGTATGCCGGGCGGGAAGAAGTCAGTCCGCAGGCCGGTCGCGATTGTGCGGCCGATGTTTATAAGCAGGCGGGTATAAGTAATCCGCGCAAGGATCTTGACTGCGCAGAGGTCTACGTGCCTTTTAGCTGGTATGAGCCCATGTGGCTGGAGAATCTGGGTTTTGCGGAAGAGGGTGAAGGGTGGAAACTGACCACGGAAGGTGCCACGGCACTGGACGGAGGTGATATACCCTGGAACTGCTCAGGTGGCGTATTGTCGTCAAATCCAATTGGCGCCTCCGGCATGATTCGATTTGCAGAAGCTGCTAGGCAGGTGCGCGGTGATGCGGGTAATCATCAGGTAGAGGGGGCGCGACTTGCACTGGGCCATGCCTATGGCGGCGGCGCGCAGTTTTTCTCCATGTGGGTTGTGGGCGCGGACAAACCTTAAAAGCAAGAGCGAAGAGGCCAGTGACCCACTGATAATAGGAAGTAGGTTAAAAACCAGGGCGAACCTCAATTTAACCAAGTGTTTGATGGAGTTTTTTTGGGAAAATATAAGGCCTTTAAGGCCGTAGTATAAGTATTTTATTGCACCTAAAATAGTTGATTGCTTATACCTTTCATTCGAGACGGCAGAGGTGAGTTCGCTGTTCTCGGATCACTGGATGCCCGAGTCAGGCGCGGAGATTACTTCAACAAGCACGACCCCTGGTTTGCGCCGTCACCGCCGGGAACGGGATTCTAACGGGCGTTCATCACCATTTTTTAAGGTTCTCACAAGTCAGCTCGTTGAGACCTGCGAAATCTAACGTCTGGTCTCAAGCTACCGTGCTCTATCTCGTGGTTACAGGCTGCTGCAGAAACTTTGGCGAGCGCTATATGGACGACATTTTCATCAGTTGCTGCTCTACGAATGGCACCACAAAGTTTGCAGTGGGCTCCGCACCGCCTCTCCCCATAGCGACATACTTTTTCTCGATAATCACCGCAAAACGTGTGATGTTGAACAGGTCGTAGTAATCCGCGTGTTCTAAAGACAAGCCAGTGATGGAATGCCACTGGGCATAAATGTCCTCCATACTTGGCAGGCCACCTAAACGCTCCAGGCCGAGGCCAACACTCAGAATATTGTCAATCCAGTACCACCAGCTCACATCAAGCATGGGGTCGCTTATACTGGCCATCTCCCAGTCGATGACGGCTGCCGGCGCCAGGTCTTTCCAGATAATATTGCCGGGCCTCGAATCGCCCCAACACAAGCGTTTAACACCACTCCCTGGGGCATGCTCATTAATATATTGCATCGCCTGAGCTACAACCGGCGGCATTCTGTCCCTGATATCGTCACTGAACATTGTGTTGAATTTATTGATCTCATGCTGAACCGGGGATTGGCCTTGAGGTGACGCTGGAACACCACTGATATCGTAACCGTCGAGATTTATCTGGTGAATCTGCGCCAGGGTGGCTACACCATTTTCCCACATGATCGAACGTTCATCGTCGCTCAGTTCGGTCACCCAACTACCGAAGGCGTAGGGCGGGTTATCCGTTGGAATGAGGCCGTCCACAAGCCCCATGATGTAGAAATCACTGCCTAGCAGACTGTCATCTTCTTCGATGCCCAGCAATGGCGGCACAGGAACTCCGTTCTCTCCCGCGATCTTCATCATATTGTATTGCAACGGCAGATCGTGGTCTTCGAATACCTCGCTCTCGGGTGGAACCATGCGGCATATAAGCCCCCTCTCACTGCCATTGTTATCAGCCTTCAAAATCAGAGTGACGCTGCTCTCTCCACTTTCCTCAGGGAAATTGAGATCACCCAGTTTCAAGTTCTCGGCACCTGCAAGGTTCAGTCGCAACCAGCCTTCGAGCTTCGCGCGGATCTGCTCCATATCGCCCAGGTCGTGTTTAGCCATTTTATAAATTCTCCGTAGCTGTTGGGTAGCAGCACAACAGGTGCTACCATCTTCGTTCTCACCAAGTCGCGTTCCGGATTACAAACGCTCACTGCATTAAACAACAGGTCGCATTCGATGTCGTGTGCATTTTCAGTCAGCTTTACTCGCACTGCTCTCATCCGCTCGATAACTGTCAACAGACAGCGGCCTCACTAGCGTTTCTTTTAGGTCCTTGGTTGCATGTGCTGACTCTCACAAAACACTGGCCTGTATTTGCTGCCAGACTCAGGCTACAAGTAATAATTACTATTGGTGCAATCTCCCCATGAAAAGATTGTCTTTGAGGTCTGCTGTATCTATCACTTCTACTGCCCTTGTCAGGCTGCCAGCCATTTTGTTCAGCGGACCTCGTCAACCCCCGCGTAACCGCATCTACCTACGAAGACATCAAGCGACTGCAGGCGCTGGCAGGAAAATGATATCCGGCAACGCACTGGCGTGCGTCAAACGTCACCCTATTGCGTTAAAACTTCCGAGCATGACGAGCAAGAATGGCAGTATGGAAACTACCGCGTTTAATACAATTTCATGAGCTGCTGTTGCAGACGTGTAAATTCACCGAGATAGGTCCCGAACTTGCCGCCGGTGACTTCGCGATAAAAGTTTCGCATAAAGGGCTCGGTATCCTGATAAGCAAGATCGCCCCAGGGCACCTCAGATTCCTCCAACCAGGCGATATCCATGATTTCATCGTTGGGTGGCGTAAGTGCAACTTCTTCGTGGCGGCAGCGAAATACGATATAGACTTCATCAATAAACGTTAACGAGCTAAGCACGCTGAGCTGTAAATCTCCAGGGGCAATCTCCAGACCGGTTTCTTCTTTCAGTTCGCGCACTGCGGCCTGCTGCAGGCTTTCGCCCTGCTCCATAAACCCGGCGGGCATAGCCCACAGACCTTTGCACGGCTCCAGGCCTCGGCGTATCCAGAGAATTTTTGAGCCGCTGTATATCATGCACGAAACCAGTATTCGCGGGTTGATGTAGTGTACGTGGTCGCACGCAGTGCAGCACTGGCGTTGCTGGTCATCGCCTGCGGGAATTCGCATCTCCAGTGGGTTTCCGCAACGATAACAAAAGCTCATAACTTGATTCTATGTTAAAGCGAAGGCAGGGGGACAAACTTCTCGTTAACGTAAACCAGTGCGCTGCGCTCGTCGCTACAGATAGATTCCTCAATGTCGGCGATAACGATATTGTGGGTTTCATAATCGTTGACAGCACTAACGCGGCATATAAAACTGACTTGAGCGCCTGACAATACAGGTTGATTGCTACTCATTGTCCACTCTCCGACTTCAAACCGCGCCTCGCCTTTTGCGCCCACGCAATGCTCGACGACAGCCCGTTGCCCGGCGCCCAGTATGTTAATGGCAAATAGTGTACCGGGGGTTAACAGGCCGCTGAACGATGCCTTTTTTTCCATAGAAATCAGCAACGACGGGGGAACGTCACTGACATTACATATCGCGGTGGAAACACTGGCATGGCGAACACCCTGCTTGAAGCAAGACAAAATATAAACAGACTTTGCCATCTGTTTAAAGGCATTACCGGTTCGGAAGATAAGGTCAGCGTTTGACATTCCTCAGTGGCTCTCTCAGTTTTCAGCGTTGGTTTGTGGTGCCAATAGATGAGCGTATTGCACATGTATCCGCGCGCGCAGCAACTTGCCTTTGCCGCCGGAGTTGTCGTTGCTATGCGGTAACTCATCGGTAATTACTACCCGGTCTGGAACCGCGTATGCAGGAAGACTACGTTGCAATTGCTCAATGATATCCGTCTCGCCAATACTGTTGTCAGTGGTGACGGCCAGCAAAATTGCGGGGCCCTCCCCGCCAACGTCAATTCCGACGACTCCAGCTTCAGTGATACCACTAACCCCGATAGCCGCATCTTCGATATCAAGGGGTTGAATATAGTGCCCGGCTCGCTGGATCGTATCTTCCCGACGACCCAGAACGGTGATACGACCTTCCTTATCCTGCGTAGCGATATCTCCGCTAAAAAACCATCCTCCACGCATATCCTGCGCAGTTTTTTCAGCTTGGCCGAAATAGCCTTGCATGCAATGAGCACCGGTAACCGCAAGCTCACCGATATCCTCGGTGACGCTATTGCCATTGCCGTCGAGTACTTGCGCTGCACACCCCGGACGCGCCAGTCCGGCGACATTGGCCGCCTGGCTGCCATCATCAAGCCTGCCAAAACAGGTGTAAGGTGCTTCGGTCTGGCCGTAAAACGCGTACAGGGCAGCGTCGGGGATTCGCTCTTTTATTTTGTTCAGTAGATTGGTAGCCAGCGGTTCGCCCCCCAGCAGCACCACAGAAATCGAACTCAGATCTATTGCCTGATGATCGTGATTGGCTAGCAAGTCGGACCAAAAACTTGGAATCACGCAAAAGTGCGAGATCGGCTCCCGCTGAATGGCGTCCAATAAGCCCTTGGGACCGAAGTCGTCTTCGAGAGCCACCCTCATTCCGACACTGAGTGCTGCACCAATGGTACAGGGAAAACCGACGCCCCAGATAATAGTGCCAGTTCCCCACACTGAATCCTCATCACGAGGCAGGGCCAGCCAGATGTCGGCCATTGAACTACAGCTATTGTGGGTGTGCACCACCGCTTTAGGTAAACCGGTAGTGCCCGATGTAAAAAAATAGGCGAGCGGATCGTCGCCACCTCGGGTTGTAATCGGTTCGGCGTCGTTATTGAGGCCTTTTGCAGCGCTAAGGCTTGACGTATTCGCGGGCAGATTATCAGCCTCAAGCTGCAGCCAAATAATTGACTCCGGTAGCGCCACACGCAAAGTCGCAATACGGTCCCTATCGGCTGTTTGGGTGAGTGCTGCATCAACCTTGCAATGCTTGAGCATCGCCAGCATTATCTCATCGCTCCAATAGGGGTTCAGAGCAACAATTGTTGCGCCAATTTTGGCAAGTGCGAGATAGCATTCAGCGATAGGTAGCGCATCATGAATCAATACGCCCACCCTAGATCCCGGCTGAATACCGAGTGTCAGCAGCGCATTGGCCGTGATATTTACCCGGGTATTGAGTTCGCTATAACTGAACTGTTGGCCGCGATAGCTCAGGGCGACTCTATCCGGTATACGTTGTGCGTTGAGGGTGGTGACTGCATAACCGTAGTTGCTACAAGGTGTCGTCATTGATTGCTAATCCTCCGAATTGTTGGGCGCTAACGTAAACTGTGGGATGTCACCAAATTCACCGCGTTGCTCAAAGCATAATGTTACTGCTGAACCAATGGTGATTTCTTCAATGCTACAGCTGACGATATTGGTCATCAATCGCAGTCCCGCCTGCTCGGGCAGCGCAATCCACGCGATGACATACGGCTCAGCACCAAAACCTTCGACAAAGCTGCGATGGATAACCGAAAAAGATTCTACAACGCCAATACCATTCACGGGCTCAAAATGCAGTACATGCCCCCCGCAGCTCGGGCAGCGCGGCTCGGGAAAATGAACCCAGTGCCGGCAGGCGCTACAACGTTGTAGCGCCAGCACGCCCTGCGCGATTGCGTCCCAATAGGGTCGTGTCAGCGCGGTGACCATAGGTTGCGGTTTATCCACGCTAGAGTACCGCTAGCGGATTAACTGGACTGCCAGTGCCGCCTTTAATGTTCAGAGGCGCCAGCATAAAAAGAAATTCACCAGCGTTATGCGCAGCCAATTCCTTGAGCCATAACATCTCCAATAAATATACGCCGTGTTGCCATAGAAGAATCATATGGATATCATCATCGAGCTCATCGCAGGATAAGCCGCTTTGATTCAGGCTGCATATGGCAGAGTTATCACTGCCCACCAGACATACATCCTGCTTTGCTAACCACAGCGCGGCCTCGGGGCTAAGACCGGGTTCGCCGGACCAGTACAGCTCGGAGTCGGTCGCAAATACCTCGGTCCAACCGGTGCGAAAGATAACCGCATCCCCTTCTCTAATCGTTAACCGCCTGGCCGCCAATGCATCTTGCAGCTGGCCCACGGTAATTTGTTCCAGGGGGTCTAGGTGTTGCCGCTGATCAAGGGCGGGTATATCGAGGAAAATACCTCGCGTCACCAAATGTTGTAAGTTTTCTATGCCGCATCGAGTGGCCCCATAACTGCGGATACGATTGGCGCTATGGCCGTTATAGATCTCGTCGCCGCGCCACATATGGCAAAGCGCATCAACGTGGGTGGTGGTGCCATGGGGCGAAAGCATCAGGGCATCGTCGGCGATAGCGCGGCCACCAGCGGGGTGGCTAGCGCCAGCGGCGTAATCACCACCGTCCACAGACATAAAATGCTGCGGCAGTGGCCGTCCCTTCATGTGGGGTACACGGCTAGCGGCATTCGAAGATGTGGAACCTTGAATTGGCAAACTGAGGCTTAAGACTCGCCCCTGGGCCACTGCAGTGGCCGCCTGTTTGGTTACGTTGGCCGTAACCAGGTTCGCAGCACCGCGCTGGTCGTCCTCTCCCCAACGCCCCCAATTCCCGTTACTAGTGTTTGTATCACTCATGCCAATGTCTCGTTAAAAATACATGTTAGCCGTCTACTGTGAGCAAGGCAGCCGAGCCATAGCGCCCGCCAAAGCCGGTACACAGTGCAGTGTTAGCCTTGTTTAGTTGCCGTGATCCTTGCGTGCCGCGCAACTGTAGCGTGGCTTCGACAATATTATTCAAGCCGTGTACATAGCCTTCCGACAACATACCACCATTGCTGTTAACCGGCAGGGAACCCTCCGCCTGCGTTTCGCCGCTTTTGATAAACTCGATTGACTCGCCGCGTGCGCAAAACTCAAAATCTTCCAGTTGCGCTGGAACCAAGAATGTATACGCGTCGTAGAGATAGGCAAGATCAATATCGGCGGTGTTGACGCCGCTGGTGCGGAAAAATTCAGCTGCGATAAAGCGGGAAAAAATCTCATCCAATGATTCCGCTTTATCCCAGTAACTACCGCCAGCACCGCCACCACGAACGGCAGAGTGAATGCAGACCGGTGGCTGGAAAAGTTGCCGCGCACGCGCGGTACTGGTAATCACCAGCGCGCAGGCACCATCGGTTTCCAGGCAGCAATCGAAACGTCGCAGTGGTGAGGCAATCATAGGTGAGGAAAAATACTGTGCGCTATCCAATGGCTCACGAAACATAGCGCGTTCATTGGCCAGCGCGTGACTCCGCTGCGCGATAGCGACACTGGCCAGTGCATCTTCACCCAGTTGGCGTTGATGCAGCCAGCGCTGTGCGGTGAGTGCAAAGGTATTGACCGGCCCACGATTGCCGTAAGGGGTGATAAATTGCTCTTCGAGACCGTCGGCAGAGCCGTGGCTGATCTGTCCCATGCGTTTTCCGCTGCGGCCTTTAAGTGCCCGGTAAATCACCACTGTTTCAGCCAGGCCATCTTCAATCGCCTGCGCAGCTTCCCACAATATCGAAGCGCACTGGCTTCCACCGCCATAGATTTCGTTGTGCCAACGCAGGCGTGGCAACCCTAAAGAACGTGCGACAGTAGTGACGGGTACCGAATCACCCAGGTGATAGCTGAGAATGCCGTCGACCGCATCACAGGGCAAGCCGCAATCCGCGAGCGCCGCCTCTACTGCGCTCAATGCCAGCTCCAACACACTCGCTTGCGCACTGCGACTAAAAGACGTGTAGCCAACCCCGGCAATCGCCGCTCTACCGTGAGCGCGGCTGTTGAAAGCGCGTGCAGCCATACTAGTGTGCTTCCTGCATGCAGTTACCTACAATCATACTAGTCCTTAAAAGCGGGCATCACTTCCTCGGCAAAGAAGGTGATAATATGCTTCATGTCAGCAATGGGCAGAGGCCGGGTACTGCCAAAATCGCACATCAAATTGCTGATGCCAAACTCTTGCAGGGCCTTTATCTGGCCAACAACTCGCTCAGGATCGCCGGCGATTTCCAGTTGATCCCAACGGAAATCGTCACTGATAGTTCCGCCTTTCATGTAGCGACTCTGCCAGAACTCAAAGCCTTCCGCGATTTTTCCAGTCTTGGGATCAATGGGCGCACTTTGTTGATTGACAATTTTTGAACGGTCAAAGCCTATTTCAAATTGAGCCAGATCAGCCTTCGCTTGCTCGTTGGTCTTGGCTACGTAAACGCTACGCATCACACAAAGGTCATGGTCGTCAGGATTGTTATCGTTTTTCAGCATCGCGTCACGCCAGTTATGCGCCGCTCTACCGACGTTCTTATAGGTCGCTACCGGATCTATTAACAGCGGTAAGCCGCGCTTGGCGGTTAACTCGATGGTCTCTGGGCTGATGGAAGCAACATGCATAGGCGGATGCGGATTTTGTAGCGGAGTGGGAACCAGATTCAGTTCGTTACATCGATAAAATTTTCCGTCATAAGAAAAGTCTTTTTCTGTCCATAGGCCAAGAATCATGTCCAAAGCTTCGTTATAGCGCCCGCGTGCCTCCGTGATATCAACACCGAACCGTTCAAACTCTGAACCCTGATAACCGCGGCCGACGCCAAAGTTCAAGCGGCCGTTACTGAGCAAGTCCAATTGTGCCGCTGCCTCTGCAATCGAAATAGGATTATGCAACGGCAAAATAGCAACGCCAGTACCCAATCTGAGTTTTTCGGTGCGCCCTGCCAGATACATCAACATGCCCAGTGTGTCAGGGCAAACACCGTAATCCCGAAAATGATGCTCCGCCAACCAGATACCGTCAAAGCCGCATTCCTCGAGGGTTTCGACCAGTTCAATCTGATAGTCATAGACCTCCTTGACACTCATATTGTCTGGCTTATTGAACAGATGAAATGATGAAAATTTCATTTTCTTGCCGGCGTTTGACGCATTGGCGCTGATGTTGGACTCTGCTGCTTCGACCACGGGGTAAACTCCAGTTTATTCATGATTTACTGTGCTGCATTGCAATTTGGGTAAGCTCGTCTTTGCGCACCTTGCCATTGGCATTCAAAGGAAATTGATCGACAGGCAGGATGCACAGGGGAACTTTGTAGGCCGCCATATTTTCCCTGGACCACTGGATCAAGGCCGACTCATCAAAATTGGATACGCAGGATTCACTCGGCGTACTGACAACAAATGCCACACCAATTTCGCCTTTCTTCGGGTGGTTTAACCCGACCACAGCGGCTTGCATAATGTCAGGGTGCTGTAATAAAAGATCTTCTACTTCGCTTGGGTAAACGTTAAAGCCGTTGCAAATAAACAGCTCTTTTTTACGCCCAACAAGTGTTAGATTACCGGCTGTATCCAACTTCCCAATATCGCCCGTATCCAGCCATTGATCTTTGCCGAGTGCGGCTGTGGTTAGCTCTGGCGCTTCAAAATAGCCCTGCATAACACCATAGCTTCGCACCATAACTTCTCCTGGCTGACCGATAGGGAGCTCCTGGTGCGCGTCGTCAACTATTTTAATCTCAACATTGGGCAGTGCCCGACCGACGGTTTTTGAAATAGTGGCGTTGGAGTCTTCGACTCGAGTCATACTGACAACGCAGGCTTCAATTAGCCCATAAGCATTAACTACACGCTGCACCCCCAAGGTCACTTGCATGCTCGCAATCGTCTCTTCTGGAACATGGGCTGCACCGACATAAGCCACACGCAGAGTGCTACAAGAGCCGATATTATCGGACGCTGTTATTTGTCCGGCGAGCGCTGCGAAAAGCGCAGGCGGACCACTCATAACCGATATTGCGTGTTTTTTGATTAATTGCAGCACGGTCTCCGGGTCGAAAAAATCAACCACCACGTGTGCCATGCCGCGCATCACACACGCGAGAATACCGGCATTGATACCAAAGCCGTGCGAGAATGGCGGTATCACCAAAAAATTATCACGCTCGTTGAGCCCACCAAGATCACTCCAGTCCCAGAACGCCTGTAACACTTGTTGCTGGTTCAGCATTACGCCCTTGGGTTCACCGGTGGTACCAGAGGTATATAGAATTTCAGCCAGACGATCACCAGAAGCAGGCGCAGAAGCCTGTTCAGCGCTGCCTCCTGTTTCGAGAAATCCAACATAAGAACTACAGCAGGCAAGGCTGGACGGCTGATCGAAACAGACTACCTGTTCCAGTGTTACCACTTCACCCAAGGGGCGCTCTTGATGCCGACCGTAGTGAGCGCCCAATAATTCGGGAAGGTCAATTCCACCGCAGTTGCTAACCGAAAATAGCAGGCGTGCGCCCGATCGCTGCAGAACTGGCCCAACCTCGCGAGCCTTTAATCGCGAAGAAATAGGGACTACTACCGCACCCAGGTTCCAACAGGCGAAAGCACAGACAATCCATTGCCGGCTATTGGGCGCCCATATGCACACTGGGTCACCGGCAGTGACACCGCTGTTGGCTATCGCATTCGCGCACTGTTCGACCGCTATACCCAACTCGGCATAGCTGAGCGTGGTATCGCCATCGATCACCGCTGCGCGGTGCTGGTAGCGCTGACAACTATCCTGCAACATCTGCGGAATCGATTGCCAGGGCGCTGGATTGAGTAATACGTTCATCACTAAGTTGCCCGTAGCATTGCTCTTAACCGACCATGGTCAATCCACCGCCCACACTCAAAACCTGGCCGGTAATGTAATTGGCTTCATCGCTGGCGAGAAACTTGACCGCACCGGCGATATCTTCAGGAACGCCCAAACGTTTTAAAGGCACACGCTTGGCAAACGTTTCCAGCAACTCTTTATTGGGCGCTGACATCGGCGTAAGCACGACGCCCGGCGATACGCAGTTTACGCGCACGTTAAACCGTCCTACTTCCTGCGCCAGGCTTTTGGAGAACGCAACCAGCGCTGCTTTACTGCCTGCGTAACCTGCTTCACCCGCAGCTCCAGTGCGGGATGAATCAGAGGTGATTTGAATAATACTGCCGCGCCCCCGCGCTATCATGTCGGGAAGAAGTGTATGACAAGCGGTGAGTGGCGCCAGATAATTGACATCCAATAACTGCTGCCACATTGCGGGGTCTTGATCGACAAACCGCTTCACCTCACTGATACCGGCACAGTTGACCACGCAATCAATTGTCGTGTGCTCCAAAAGCTGTTCAAGGACGCTACGAAATAGTGCCTGGTCGGAGAGATCGACAACCACCGATTGTGCAAGATACTCGATATCCGGGTTACCAAATTGACGATCGACACCAATCACCTGCCAGCCTGCACGATAGAGGGCTCCGGCAATGGCGCCGCCGATCGCTCCTCCCGCACCGGTTACTAACGCGGTGGCCTGATGCTTGGCGTCACTCACAGTTGCCATCCGCCTTCTGGTTTGAGCCCTGCCCCGCCACCCAAATGGTAATCGCGCGAATCGACGACAAAGCCTTGCGGCTGCGGATCTTCAGCGGCCAGATGGTATGTTTCCACAGCAATAGCCAGTGGCGTTACGGCGGCAATGGCTTCTCCGATGCGAGCTTTCCACATGGGATTATCGACCAGGGACTCTCGATTCAGGCCCATTTTCAGCGTAATTCGATCCAGAGTGCCCTCACCCCGCTCGACTTGTAACTGCCAACCCTGCATGCCATCGATCAATTTGAGAGACTTGTTCATCAGCGGCAGCGAAATCCAGCGGCCCCGCGCAAGCAGTCGATCGCCTATCGTGTGATGAAAACTATTGACGGATTGATCAGGAGAGACCACGTGACCGGTGCGAACGACAAAACCCTTAAAGGCATCAACATCGTTGAGGGTCAAAACAATCTCACTATCAACACTGGAATCCCAGCCTGTGCTGACAACCGTGTCTTCCGTGAGTGAGCCCAATGCGAGCAGACCCGCTTCACCCGACTGCATTACGCCTTTGGTACGCAGGGCAAGTGCCGCACCAAAAAATGGCTCGCAATACAGATCGGTCACTACCGATTCAAATTCATCGGCCAGGCGTTTATGCGCGCCCTTTGAGGCCACTTCGCCGACCAATACAATATGTTCGATGCCCAATTCAAACGGATCGACGTTGAATTCCATGTACAAGCGCGCCAGGAAATCCAGCGCTGCGCAGGGTGTCGTCACCCATACCGTCGGTTTGAACGTTTTGATGGTGTGTAACAGGCGCAAACGCCCGCGCGGGCTCGCATAAGTGACGGCGCTGCACAACGGGGTGATTACTTCAGCGGCGGTAGCGACGGGAAACCCGCCCTCCTGAACAGTAGAGACCAGCATCCGATCGCCGAGCTTTATGCCTGCCAGCGCCCACGTGGCGACAGAGTAGCCGCGCAAGAGTCCCAGTTCTCCGAGCGACACGGCAACCAAACTATCACCCGGGTCACCTCCGAATATCAGACCCTGACTGTGCGAAATTGCGGGTAGAGCAGTCCTGCTTACCCATCGAGCGTCACTGATCGCTGCATGACTTGGGGCTGAACTCATATTCCGGCGACCTCCTTGGCAAACAAATTCATCGAGCGACTGACCAACTCATGGGATAAGCCGCCAACACGAAACTGCCCCAGAATATCAGTGACGCCAGCATCGAAAAATTCTTCCATCGCCTTTTTCGAGCCCGCAATATCATCCATTACTATCATGCGATGTTCGTTCAGTGTTTTGATCGCATTCTCCTCGGACATGCCTGCGGCCAGTTGCCCGAACACTTTATACGTTGCATGTTGAGCGTCGGTATAATCCGGAGGCGTAACCAGGTTAACCTGGCGGCGGATGTACCACATAAACGCAGCGACGGCTTCTTCCATACCACTGCCATCGTCGCTAACAAACCACGGTACCAAGCAACCGATGCGCGCCTTTTCGGGGTCATGTCCGTTTTCTGCAAGAACGCGTTTATATTCAGCGATGTCCTCGGCAAGAGCCGGCAACCCCTTCAAAATCGGGATGCAAAGCAGGTTATAGCCACCCTTTGCGGTAGCGGTGAAACCAGCCACACTGGTTGAGGCGACCCACACGGGTGGCCCCGGCTTTTGCACAGGCCGCGGCAAAATCGAAACACCGGGAATTTTGTAGTAAGTGCCTTCGCGCGTTACTTCGGCGCCATCGGCGGCGAAGATCTCCTCCACCGCGGCCAAGTGGTCTTCCCAGATCTCACGGCTCTTTTCGAACGGGCGCTGAAAAGCCTGATATTCAAGCGGTGACGCGCCCCGACCGGTGCCGAATTCGACTCGGCCGCCGCTAATTACATCTAGTGTACCAATGCGCTCCGCAACGCGGATTGGACTAAGGAAAGGCAGCAGGCTAACACCCATGCCAAGACGAATATTTTTAGTGCTGCGGGCAACGGCGGCTAGCACCAGGTCGGGCGCAGATGAGTGAGAAAAACCGCGGGTAAAATGGTGCTCAACAAACCAGGCGCTGTTGTATCCCAATTGATCAGCTAATTCAATTTGGTCCATCGTTTCCCCAAATGACTGCTGCTCGATCTCTCCAGTGCGGCCTCTTACTTCCAGTTCGTGATAGATGCCGAAGCGTCGTTTAGTCATTGTACTTGCTACCTCGTCGGTGGAGCGATTTCTAAAAGGGAGTGCCTATATTTATAAAAACAATCTATCGTTTGGTTGTTTTAATGTCAAGCCTGAGTCAGATTTTATCCATGAGCTTCGGGGGCCAGCGTTTTATGAAACAGACGGGTAATTGCTTAGATAAATTTATAAAGTACTGTTATTTATGGTTTTTATTGTCTACGGTTTTTCGGATTTCAGGCTCAGCAGCCCTCCAATCAGGCCTGGCTCGCGGTAGATGACAAAAACTATTTGTAAGTTTTTCCTTTACCAAGCAAGTACTAGGTTTATATACTCAGCGTGACATCGACTGGCCGAGCGGTCCACATCTTCCGCTTTACCAATCTTTTTCGCTTCGATGACAATGAATCATGATGGATCTGGAGAGAGACACGATGAGTCGAGTTTTGTTCAAAGGGGCCAACTTACTTGATGGTGACAATCCAGCAAGACCAGGCATGAGCGTATTAGTGGTTGGTGAGCGCATCACCACTATTGCGCCTGACACACAGTTGACAGGCGTAGAGGCTGACCAGGTTCTTGAACTTGCGGGTGCGACACTGATGCCGGGCATGACGCAGGCGCATTGGCACGGCTCTTATGAAGGCATTGATTTTACGCCCCCGCCGGTTGGACTGGAAAAGCCACCGGGCTATTTGATGTTGATTGCACTCAAAAATGCACAGCGTGCATTGCACCTGGGTTACACCAATTTGATCGGCGCTGCGACCGGGGATGCGCTGGATGCGCAACTTAAACAAGCCATTGAAGATGGTGTGGTTCAGGGGCCGCGAATTATGGCGTGCGGTCGCTGGCTGATTACAACCGGCGATTGCAATGATGACCCGAGTTTCTGGTGGTGGGATATTCGCGGCCTGGGCGCACAACGTATTTGCGATGGTGCCGATGAGTTTCGCAAAGGTGTGCGTCAGGAAATTAAAGAAGGCGCCGAGGTGGTAAAAATATTCGCCGATGGCGGTCACGCTCTGATTTATGGCAAGGGTCATAACTCCATGACCAGAGGCGAACTCGATGCCGTGGTTGAAGCTGCCCATCACCGCGGCAAAAAAGTACGCTCGCACGTCGACACCAAGCAGGGAGTTTTAATGTCAATTGACGCAGGCGTTGATTTGCTCGATCACGCTGATGAAATGGACGAAGAGTGCATCGACGCTATTATCGCATCGGGAACCTATGTCTGTCCTTCCATGTATCTCCCCAAGGCATTGATCGAGCGCCTCATCCGCGATGGCAATGGTCTGGAGAGTGGCCCGATGGGACTGGCTATTCAAGAAGACCTTGCCAACATGGCTGAGGTCCTACCTTATGCAGCAGAAAAAGGTGCGAAGTTCATGATCGGTGATGATTGGGGAACAGCGATGACGTTACACGGTGATTACAACAAGGAGCTGGAACTCTATGTTGAGATCGGCGTACCCGCACTGGATGTCATTCGTTGGGCGACCAAACATGGGCCAGAATTTATGGGGTTAGGTGACGAATTGGGAACCATTGCCGAAGGTAAGCTGGCAGATTTGCTGGTTATAAACGCAGACCCAAGTCAGAATATCAGTGTGCTGAGAGCACAGGAAAACTTCCTGGCCATTATGAAAGGCGGCCAATTCATTAAGGCCATGGCTTAATCGAAAATGCAGATTTCTCCTGAAGGTAACACCCAGACACAAAATCTCTATGCGTTGCTCGCCACGCTTGCGCAGCAATCCCCTGATGCCGTAGCAACGATTGACCGGAGTTTTGGGCTGCATAGCACTTATGCGCAACTGCTTAATCGAGTCGATACCCTGTCCGCTGTCTGGTACGAATGGGGGGTTCAGCCAGGCAGTCGTGTTGTATGGTTGGGACAAAACAGCGCCAGAGTATTAGAGGGAATTCTGGTTTGTGCGCGTCTGGGAGCAATTTTCTGCCCACTCAACTGGCGTCAGACCACAGTCGAACTCGAATTCGTATTGGAGGATATCGAGCCAACGCTGGTTATTTGGCAGCAGCAAGAGATTGGTGACGAACTACAGTCGTTGCATGGGAAATTTAGCGGCGAGGCGCAGCGCTGGCTGCAGCACGATGGCGAAGCGGGTCAGTATGAGGCCTGCATGCAGTCGGCCCACCCCAAACTACCGGTAACCCCTGTCGATCCCGGAATGTCGGTACTTATGCTCTATACCGCTGCCTTTGGCGGCAAACCAAACGGCGCTTTGCTCAGTCACACAGCGGTGATAGCGCAAAGTGCTACATTCTCAGCAATTCGTAATATCGATGCTAGAGCACGTTATCTTAATGTGGGGCCGTTATTTCATGTGGCTACCCTGCTTGAAACCATGGCGACGTTTTACGCCGGTGCTTGTAATGTATTTGTTCGTCGCGCCGACGCGCAAGCCATCTGTGAAGCTATAGAGCAGGACGCATGCAACGGTGCATTTTTACTTCCTCCATTGATTGAGCAAATAGTGACGTTTAGTCAGGACCATACGGTGAATATAAAAAGTTTACGCACGTTGGCAGGCAAGCCTGAATGGAACGCATTAGTAACGATAGATGATTCCCTGTGGGGCCGATTCCCTTATGGGTTTGGCCAGACCGAAACGTTTGGCTATGCCAGCTATAGAGCGCTCGCTACCGATGGCATTGGCAGTATGGGCAAAGCCTCTTCAGTGGTGGAAATCAGTATGTTCGATAATGCGGGCCTGTCTTTGGCCCCGGGTGAAGTCGGTGAGATTGCGGTGCGTGGCGCTACGGTTCTTAATGAATACTGGCGCAGGCCTGCGCTTAATCGGCAGCGGCGTATCGGCGACTGGCATCTTTGCAATGATCTGGGGCGAATAGAGGCGGACGGCACGCTAACCTTTATTGGCCCCAAGGAAAGAATGATACGCTCCGGTCAGGAGAATATTTATCCGGCCGAAGTGGAGCTTTGTTTGCGTACTCATCCAGCAATAGCCGAAGTGGCGGTAATCGGTATTCCGGACCCCAAATGGGATCAAAATGTTAAAGCCATCGTAGTATTGGCCGCAGGTATAGATGCCAATGATACAGAAAATACCGAAGCGAGCATTATCGATTTTTGTAAACTGCATATAGCGTCCTACAAAAAACCTAAACATATTGCTTTTGTTGGCGCATTACCCAAGAGCGGCGCAGTCATCGATTATTCATCGCTGGACCGGGAATTCGGAGGCGGTGGTTATCCGGGTGGAAAAGGGAAGTAGGCGTTAGCTATTGATTGGGGCTAAGACGATAGGGGACATAGCAATGAAGTGGTTACCACGAAAGAGCGTCGTCGCCAGCACGATTATTGCATTGATCATCGCTATTGTCGCGACAAGCTCTGTCATTGATAGCGACTGGGAAGTCAGTTATCCCATAACGATTGCTGCTAGCCCCGCCATTGTGTGGGAGGTGCTGACTGATCTGGAGCGCTACCCCGAGTGGAACCGTTACTCTCCGAATGTTAGCGGGAAGATAGCAGTCGGCGAGGTGGTTTGGGTTGAAGCGCACCTAGACAACGAAATCCAGAATGTACAAAATTTCGTGCTGTCGATTATACCGGAGCAGGAGCTGTGCTGGCAGTCTGCCGATTGGTATGGTTTTTTAGCGCGCGGTACGCGTTGCCGCTGGCTGAGCGTCACCGATAGCGGCGCAACATTAATGGTTCACAACGAAATGATGCGGGGCCCGTTGGCGTGGCTAATTGATTGGATATACCGCGACCGCATTGAGCGAGGCTTGCGGTTGGTAAATACGTCTGTCGCAAATCAGGCTGAGTCTATCGCTATTGAAAAGCTACAAAAATGAACGACCTTGTCGCGCATAAGATCCCTGCTCCAAACTTGTTGTCAAGATTTAAGGGATGAAGAAAGCAACCTTGTTTGGTGCCGCCTGCAGATGGCGCACGATAAACGAAAATGGCAATTGAATATGATGCCTTATTACATTGTCGGGTGCTTCGAAACGTGCATAGACTAATACCCTCCTCTCATCAAGGTAATATGTAATGGATTTTGGGTTCTCTGAAGAACAAGAAATGCTGCGTGATCAGGTGCGAAAGTTTCTTGAAGATCGATGTTCCTTGCCACAGGTCAGAGCCATTGCGGCGAGCAACGAGGGCTATTGCCGTGATCTTTGGGGTCAACTCTCCAAGCTGGGATGGCTGGGACTAACACTACCGGAAGAATTTGGTGGTGTTGGTTTATCCTGGGTAGACTTAGTGGTAATTCTGGAAGAAACCGGCCGCACATTATTCCCCTCGCCATTGCTTTCGACTACGTTGGCCGCGACAGCGATCAATGAATTTGGCACGCCTCAACAACAGCAACACTGGCTGCCCAGTTTGGCGAACGGGTCCTGCATCGGAACTTTAGCACTGCTGGATGAAACTGATTTTCTCTCGCCAAAAGCCATTCAAATGACCGCTAAAGCCAGCGAGAGGGGTTACCTCTTATCCGGTGAAAAACGCTTTGTGCAGGATGCAACGGTAGCCGATGTGTTTATCGTTGCCTTCCGCAGCGGACCTGCCAACGACGATCTCGGCCTGGCCATAATCTCACGACACGATAAAGGTGTTAGCGTGGAAGAAACTGAAGGTTGGGATCGCACCAAACGGACCGGGGTGTTGAAACTCGATACAGTACAGATCGCTGCCGACGCTATATTGAGTGAAACTCTCCTGGGCGCCCAAGCGATAGAAGTTCTGATTGATCGCGGCGCTCTGGCCGTGAGCGCAGAAACTATTGGAGTTTGCGAGGGTATATTGAACTTAACCAGCCAGTATGCATTGGACCGCAAACAATTTGGCTCACCTATCGGTCGCTACCAGGGGGTTAAACACCCTCTGGCGGAAATCTACGTCGACATCGAGTGCACGAAGTCTCTGGTTTACTACGCAGCCTGGGCACTGGACGGGGAGCCAAATGAAGCGCCAGCCGCAATTGCCAAGGCCAAAGCCTATGCATCTCAGAGTGTCTGCGACGCTGGTGTGAGTGGGGTCCAGTTGCACGGGGCAATTGGTTACACCGATGAATACGATATGCAGCTGTTCATCAAACGTTCGAAGTGGTCACGCGCAACCTATGGCGATGAAGATTTTCACTATGATCGAGTCGCCAAATTTGGAGGTTTATAAATATGAATTTTGATTTTACGGAGAAGGAAGAGGCCTTTAGAGCTAAGGTGAAGCAATTCATCGCGGTGAACCTGCCCGCACCCGAGCAGCGCGGCAAAGACTTTGAAAAGCAGTGGAACGTCAAGTTGGCCGAACAGAAATGGATTGGCTTTTCCTGGCCAAAAGAACACGGAGGTGGTGGCGGATCTCTCATTGAACAGGTTATTCTTAAGGAAGAAATGTCCCAAGCTTTAGCACCAGATTTGGGCAGTGATCTTATGGGTCTTGTGTGGGTTGGGCCGGCTCTTATTCGTTACGGCACTGAAGCGCAAAAGAAAGAGTTTATGCCAGACCTTTTAAACTGCCAATCGAGTTGGTGCACAGGTTACTCCGAGCCTGACGTTGGCAGTGACCTGGGATCACTAAACTTACGCGCGGTAAGAGATGGTGACGATTATGTTATCAATGGCTCAAAAATTTGGACGACCAAAGCGCATGTAGCCAAGAACATATTTCTTACGGTACGCACAAATCCTGAAGTAGAGTCTCGCTATAGGGGTATTAGCGTATTGTTAATGCCGATGAACACGCCCGGAATTCAAGTGAGGCCCATTGTCAATATTGTTGGCGACCACAGCTTTAATCAGGTGTTCTTTACCGATGTAAGAGTGCCTGTGTCTACCCGCCTAGGTGCGGAAGGCGAAGGCTGGAAGGTAGTAATGGGCGCTTTGGCCAATGAACGCTCGGGAATTTCTGAATCTACCGGGATGGAACGACATCTTGATAAACTCAAGGCGCTGGCACGCAACTCGCTAAAAGGCGGTAAACCTGCGCTGGAAGATACTGAGATTAGGCGTAAGCTCGCTCGCTTTGAAACTCGAATTAGCGCCATGCGTTTAAATGGTTTTCGCAACCTGACCAAACAAATCAAGGGAGCTCAGCCCGGTAGCGAAACTTCGATCAATAAACTATTGCGCGGAATGCTGGAAATTCCTATGGCTGATCTCGCAATGGGTTTGTTAGGCAATAGTGCTTCTGGAATGGGCGAGTGGCAATATGATTCTTTTAACTTTCACGGTGTGGTTATCGGGGGAGGCTCACCCAATATCCAGCGTAATATTATTGCGGAACGGACACTGGGCTTGCCGAAGGACTAGCTTCATCCTTCGGTGCCGAGCGGAGCACCTGCTGGCTATTTCCAAAAATGTGTCACTGTTCGGTGACACATGTATGTCCGCATTTATCTACTCACTTCGGGTATCCTGAATCCAATCAGGTAATTCTATCGGTGGGTTAGGTAATTTCCTTGCACCACGCTTTGCCAGCAATGACTCAAAGCCTTCAGGATCCGCAGGCCAGGATCTCGGATCGCCCATCATTACCTCAAACAATTCAACACCCTCTGGACCCGCTTCCAACGGCCCCAACGCAGCACCGAACTCAAGTGTTATATGCATACCCTCAGTACAAAGCACATCGCCGCAGTGCATACTGCCACTGATAACATAAATGACGTGATTGCTCTTGTGACCATGCTTATGCACAATCATGCCCGGGTCCCATTTGGCATAAAGGCATAGGCATTCGGGGGTGAACTCCAGCCATTTTTCCCATACTGATACCCTCCGATCACCATGCTGCTGCGCTCGCACCTCCTGCCATTTCTCCTCGTCGCGATGACGAAAACGAAGTTCTGGCTGCTTTGTATCTGTCATAAATATTACCCTGCGTCAGTTGAAGAAAAGGAGTTGAAGTAAAATAAACTACAGTAAAAAGAATAAGCCAGCCTATCAGGTATTTGGCTCTCTTTCTGGAATGCGAATTAAAAAGGTTGCAAGAAACGCTAACGGGAATAGCAAAAGTGCCAATTGAAAGACCAGTAGATAGCTGCCGGTGAGATCGAAAATGAAACCACCGAGCGGCATGGGAATTATAATCAACGGCAATGTGAGAAGACTCATATAACCCATAGCACGAGCAAACATCATGCGCCCAAAACAAGAGGCAACTAAAGCATCCCACAGTGGCATCGTTGCGCCAGCGCCAAGACCCAGTACCGCGCCACCGACCATCATTGCTGGCATACTATGGGGGCCGAGAAAAATAATCCAGAACAGGCTATTCCAAACAATAGCTATGCGCAGCAGAAGGCGTTTATCGTAGATATCTGCCAGGTGGCCAAAGGCTAACTTTCCCACCATGCCCGCCACAGAATAACAAGAAATAACCAGAGCGGCTCCCGCAAGAGTAATATTAAACTCAGTTGAATACGCCGCAAAATGCGTCAGAAAAATGGCGCCCAAGGAAGCCACACAACCAACACAGAGACCAATACCCCAAAAACTCGGGTTTGCAATTATCGCCGACAGTGCCATATCTTGCGTCTGTTCCAGCCCTGCTTCGAGTTCTGGTTCTGGCTCGGCAGCTGCTGCAGCGCCATCCACCAGCAAGCCTATATCCTGAGGTCTGTTTATAACCGTAAAGTAAACAAATGGTAGAACGAGAAACAGAATAATCAGAGACAGGCAGATAAAGCTGCAACGCCAACCGATAAAGAGAATCAGCCAGGCGGTTGCTGGCGGCAAAACAAAACCACCCAGTGATGTCCCCAGTGTGGAAAAACCCAACGCCTTTCCACGCCGCACAAAAAACCAGTTTGTAACAAGTTTGGAGCTTGGCAGATGCCCCAGCATCGCCGCTCCCACGCCCAGGAACAAGACTAGAATGAGACCCATTTGCCAGACGGCCGTTGCTTGAGAGAGACAGCCAAAACCCATACCCATCAATAGGGCACCCAATGACATGGTATTGCGAATAGAGTGTTTATCCAGCCAGTGTCCCAGTAACGGGGTAATAACCGCCATACTCAATAAAAGAATCGCCATACCCGAGGTGACCACCAGGCGTGACGCATCAAACTCTGCCGCTATTGGCTCTACGTAAATGCCAAAGATGTAGGACGCACACCCTATAGCAATTAGTTGTGCTAACGCGGTTAAACCAACTATTCGCCAACCATAGAACAGTCGATTCTCTCTGGAAAGTCTGCCATAACGACTAATTTCCACCTCAATGTCGCTCAGCAGTCACGGCTACGCTTTCATCACCTATTTGATAGTCACCCGCTGCATTACACGCCTCTCAGTGTAGTCAGGAACCGCAAAATGTTGCAGACACCGGTTATCCCAGAACGCAATAGAGTTTTTGCGCCACCGGAAGCGACATTGGTAGTCTGGTGACCTCACATGGTCACAAAGAAAGGGCAGCAGCAGCTCACTTTCGCGCTCTGACACTTCCTTTAGATAGACCGTTGAATTGCGATTGACATAAAGAGCTTTGCGCTTTGTCTCCGGATGCGTCATTACCACAGGGTGTTCAACCGGTGGCCACGCCCGTTGCATCTCGGCCAGGTCAGCCGTGGAGTGTCCGTCACGAATGGCCTTTGTTAAAGGCCTAGTGATGTCATGCACCGCCGTTAAGCCTTCTACTAATGTCTGCATGGGCGCTGACAATGCGTCGAAGGCAGCATACATATTGGCAAAGCAGGTATCTCCTCCCACAGAGGGTAATATCTCCGATTTCAAGATCGAACCCATGGGTGGAAATGCCATAAACGTATTATCATTGTGCCATTGATCAGCGCCTTCTCCCAGCGGCTTAACCTGGTCCAACACTGCAACCTCGGGACGCTCCATATATTTTGTCACTAGCGGAGGTATGCTAATTTCACCAAAATAGCGTGCAAACGCAATATGCTGATCCTGACTGATATCTTGATCATGAAAGAACAGCACTAAGTGCCTTAGCAACGCTTCTCTTATTTGACTAACGTCATGCTCTGATAATGGCTGGGTGAGATCAAGACCCTCTACCTCAGCTCCAATACTGGCTGTAATGGGCTTGATAATAATTTCAGACAACGGCTTATCCTCTTCCAGTTTCGATTACTCGAACAGCATTTACTGATCCAAAGTGAAGGTGGCTTCACCATTTCGAATTGTCATGAAATCCATCCCTTCCGGACCACAGGTAAAACCATAGCGATATTTCGCATAAAACACGATACAGTCTCCCTTGCCCAAGACGATCCCGTCGTCAAACTTACAGCCGCCCTCCATAACGATAAAAAACTCATCGTGGCTATGACTGTGCACTGGCACTCTAAAGTCTGCCGGCAGCACTGAGCGATTCATATAGAAACCCGCCTGGCCGGTGATGACTTTCTTTCGTTTCGCCCCCATCTCCGCGGCCTTTTTCATAAGCCCCTTGAGCTCACTAACGGGACGGTTACCCATGTCCCAGGGCACTTCATCGTATATGATCGCGACAGGACTCTGCTGCTCTAACTCACTCTTTGATTCTTCCGACATCGCTCAGTTTCTCCTGTTACAAGTATCCGAGGCGCATTACCTCACTACCAAAAGCTAAACCTGATGAGGCTTCAACACCTGCCCCGGCAACGCTTTTGTCAGCTCTCCATTGACCACTATGGGCTCGCCATTCACGATCGTTGCATAGAAACCCTTGGGCCGGGATGAATACCGATGTTCGTTGTTCGGCATGTCATTCACGGGCTTCTTGCTATAAGGGCCTACAGTTTTCTCGTCAAAAACCATAATGTCAGCGGCCAATCCCGGTAGCAACATGCCTCGATCGTTGAATCCTGCCAGAGCAGCAGGAACTTGCGTGATCTTACGCACGCCCTCCTCCAGACTCCAAACACCCTGATCAAGCACCCAGTAGCGCAAGAAAAAACTGGACCAGTCTGAGCCGTCATCGCGATCCAGATGCGCACCGCCATCAGAAACACCCATCAACATAGCAGTGTGTTTCATGCTTTCACGGACACTGTGATCCCAGCTCTTAGAGATATTCTCCCAACGAAACCGCATTTTTAGGTCTTCTGATAGGGCCAAATCCAATAGCGTGTCAGCGGGCGTCTTACCTAGCTCTTCAGCTATCTCCAAGATGGTACGACGAAAATACTTTTCATTTTCATCCCTAGTCACTACGTCGACATAAACGCTGTCCCACCCAGGTGGCGGCAGTGTGGAGCCATTAGCTTTGTCTCGATTAGGGTTCTCCACAGCACCGCGCATACTCTCACGATATGCCGGGTCATTCAGCTTTTGCAGCTTTTCCTCGTGCGACAAAAACATAATGGCATGCCAGGACGGAACACCCGCATACAATGGGCAGCCACTGGCCAAATTGATGGGACGATCAAACGGATGATTCCGCAATAGTGAGTATAAGGCGACGCCGCGGTCTTGCGCACGCTGCAAAAGTTTCAATGCTTCTGGCCAGCCCGCACCAGGAACATCCGTTTTGTTACGACCACCCAAACCCTGAATGATAATAGGCAGCCGGCTAAGCTCTCCCAAATGTAAAAGCAGCTCACTATCATCCTGGTCCAAACCGCCAATAACACTTCCGGGCAAATAGGATACGGTTCCCCTACCCCACAAACCGGCCTCCTCTACCAGAGCTTTGAGTTCTTCAAGGTCCCCAAAACAGCTCGGAATCGGACGCCCCTGCCCATCTTCCTGAGTCGGTGCATGGGAGGAGGAAAATCCAGCGGCACCTGCTTGCAACGCTTCACGCAACTGCTCGCGCATGCTTTGAATTTCATCAGGCGTAGCCTCACGCTCTGAACCGGCAGCGCCCATAACCCACCTGCGCAAGCTGGAATGACCGACATAACAGGCGACGTTCACGCCAATTCGGCCTTGCAAATACTCCAGGTACTCAGCAAAGCTTTCAAATGCCCAGTCTACGCCCTCTAAAGCTCGAGGTGACATACCCTCGACCTTGGCAAACATGGCCGCGATAAAGTCTCGCTGATCGGCTTTGGTAGGCGCGAGACTGAAACCGCAATTTCCTGCCAGCACAGTCGTTACGCCGTGATAGCAAGAGCTAGTTGCGTAAGGATCAAAGGTCAACTGTGGATCGTAATGCGTATGTAAATCAACGATACCAGGAGCCACGATCATTCCAGTGACATCCATGGTCCTGGCAGCACTGACTGACTCTGGAATAAAACCTATATGCTGCACAATGCCATCTTTGATACCCACGTCGGCCCTGCGACGTGCCAAGCCAGTACCATCTACGACGATACCCCCCATTAAAACCAGGTCATACATCATGCTTTCTATCTCACAGAATCTTATCGATATTGTTACTAAAAACTTATTACACTCTAAAAAAGATAATCCATTTGCAATTGGAAGCGACGTGGATCACCAAAGTTATTACCCCACCAGCCAAGCGGGCCAAAATCTATTCCAGAGGTCCTATACACTTCATTGGTCAAATTGGTACCTCTGAGAGTGAAAACGAGATTTTCGACCTTGAAAGCACGCTCCCACTTCAAGTAAGCATCAAAAGTCGTATAGGGCTCACTGCGAATATTATCATTTTGTTCAACTGTTAAAAGAAAGTTTTGACTGTCTTTGTATTCCGCAGCGCCAGAAATAGTCCAGCGACCCATCTCCTCGCTGTCCACTGCCGTATACTCAACCAGCGCCGATGCGGTATTTTTTGGCGTCAAGACAGACTCAAACAAATCCGGGTCTTCGTCACCAAACTCATCATATCCGGCATCGGTATAGGCATAGGTAAGCAGTATAAATACGTCGTCGACCGGAGCAATCTTGACGTCCACTTCCACTCCCTTAATAGTTGATTGCCCAGCATTGATAATCTGAACTACGGCATTATCATTAAATGTAGCTACCTGTTGGTCCTTGTAGTCATTGTTATACGCAGCAACATTTATCATTAAGCGATAGTCAAACCACATCGATTTTATTCCAATCTCCGTCGTATCCACTGTTTCCTCATCAAAGGGAATTTGATCAGAGACCCCACTAACACGGGTCGGATAACCACCCGCATTGTATCCTTGAGACCATGAGACATACGTCATTAACTGGTCGTTCCAATTGTGGGCAAGACGGGCCACAGAGGACACATTATCCCAGCTGTGGTCTGAGGTTTTCCATGGAACGTCGACAGTTCCATCCAGCTTACTCTCTCCGGTTGAGGACTCTTTATTATCCTTGCTGTAGCGTGTACCCAGTGTCAACTGCGTTGCGTCTGTGAGGCGACCTGTCAACTGGCCATACACACCCCATGAATAATTGGTGTTGTCCGACTTACGCTCACTAGAAATATCTAAACCGAGCGGTAACGGAACATCTACAAAAATATTATTGACGTCGGTAGAGTCGTTCCACTCTTTGAAGTAGTTTGCGCCAACGGTGTAATCCAATCTATCTTCGAACGCTGTTCCGATAAAGTTGAAGTCTTGCTGTATGGAATCGTAATGCCCATCTTTCGTCGCGTTGAATAGAGTTTCGGCGGTACCATCAACATCAGTAGATTGCTTACGATCATAACCATAGGCCGCCGATACCGATTTTATGGTCAAGTAATCATTGACGTCGTATGCGCCGGTCAGAATATTACGATAGCTATCAAACTTGAAAAATATATTAGTGTTCATCGCAATTTTGTCAGGATGCCCTTCCAAAATATTGTCGGCCCAGATATCTGGGAACGCATCGTCGACGCACGCTGGAAAATAGAAGCTCCCACAGCTTCCCGCTGCAGGATCTTCAAAACCAGTGATCCAGAACGCTCCCGTTGCATCGCGAGTTTTAGATCCATCAAAACTATAGTCGAGGGTCAATCGGTCACTGGGAAGCCAGCGCAATGCTATACGCACTGACTCTGCCTTATCTAGGTCGGATGGATCCGGCGCGCCTGGATTGGTGTTTTCATAAAGCCCATCCATGCTGGCATAGGTTGCTGATACCCTGGAAAATATATTATCGGTAAGCGGCACGTTTACAGTACCCTGCAGCGAAAGCTGATTGTCCTCACCGTACAAACCCATGACACGCCCTGAGAACTCTTCCTGGGGTTTTACCGCGATAATATTGATCGCACCACCAATTGTGTTTCGCCCATAAAGGGTTCCCTGCGGACCCTTTAATACCTCAATCCTTTCAATATCCACGAGGTCAAAAATACCCCCGATTCCCGTACCCAAATAGGCGCCATCGAGATACATACCAATTCTTTGCGCTCCCCCGGGATTCACATCCATAACCCCAATCCCACGTGAGTAGGCCTGCATGTTGCCCTTACCACCCGTGGCGTTCTCAATAACGAGACCTGGTGTGTAACGACTAACATCTCTGGCATCTACGATGTTATAGCGCGATATCTCAGCCGCATCAAACGCAGAGATTGCAATCGGTACATCTTGAATATTGGCTATCCGTTTCTCCGCCGTCACCAAAATCTCTTCAAGGGCACCAAAACTAGAACTTGCTGAAATTGCTAGTGACAGCGTCACCACTTTTGAAACAAGGCCACTGTTAAAATTACGGCACAGTGCGATTCTTTTGTTTATATTTCTCATCTACTGAACACTCCGGGTTTGTCTAATTATTATTGAAACATCGGCGACCGCTCAATCACGACAGTGCTTATTAGTACATCCAGTTAACTAGCCACAACTGCCGATAGAACCCCTTCAATGGGTTGTTGCTCACTGATGTCATAACGCCTTTACCCTAGCAAGCACTTGGTTGTTATTACAAGTGTCATTTTTAACCAATTGCTGAGTCTTGCTGGGCGCCATCCCACTTCGATCAGGGTTACCGTCTAAAGGGTAATAAACGTGTGTGAAAGTGACAATATTTCGCTGGAAATTTTACTTATTACTATATATTACAACGGCTTACTAGATGATTTTTCAATAAGGCTCGCGTTTGTACAGGATACCAGGCGCGTTGACTGCTGATAAATTGCGGGTGCTCAGAATATTTAACCAACCTATCGATTGGCTTTTATATAAATTCCTCAAGGAATTCGTGCAACCCGCACTCACAAAGTCCGAAAATTCTCGTAGAGATGGCAGTACAGCAGCACTATGAGACTGAGCACTGGCTCACACGCTTAATCTTCGGGCATTAAAGCGTTGAGGTACGCAAGTGTGTCGACGTATTCATTTAGAAGTCGCATGACCAAATTGCGACTCGTTTCAACCTCGTTAATTTGTCCCACTACCTGACCCACTGGATTAAAAGCGACTTTCTGCGTCTGGGCGACACCCGCGTAATGACCCGTACGACTGATTGCGTCAATACTAACAAGGCCCTGTAATGGCATGCCCAATGAATCTGGCGCATCATCGGCTGCCCAGGCCTCAGTCCAGTCATTTTTTAGCATCCTACATGGCTTACCGGTCCAGGAGGTTGATCGAACGGTATCCTCCGATGAAGCATCAAAATAGGATTGCTTTTGTGCTGGCTGGGCGTGCGCTTCATCTACCGCCAGCCATAATGAGCCAGTCCAGACTCCCTGTACTCCCATAGCCATGGCTGCAAGCATCTGTTGGCCGCTGCCAATGCCGCCTGCCGCCAACACAGGAGTATCGCCTGCAGCAGCGACGGCCTGCGGCCAAAAAACGATAGAGCCAACATCACCAGTATGACCCCCACCTTCACCGCCCTGAGCAATAATAAAATCAAGACCTGCCTCCTTGTGGGCCTTGACCTGCTTTATTCTTCCACACAGCGCACCCACCAGGCGACCGCTATCCTGAATGCGTTTCACGATAGCAGCAGGTGGAGTCCCCAGTGCATTGGCTATCAATCTACAATTGGGCCGCTCAATCGCGATGTCTACCAAAACGGTCGCCATGGCCTCATTCCAGGACAACAAACGAGGCCCGTCTGAACCCGGTAGTTCAGGGACGCCGTGGTCTTCTAATAGCTTGGCCGCAAAATCACGATGCGCCTGTGGAATCATATCGATCAGAGTTTCCTCCAGTTTGGCGGCATCCATCTCACCTTTGCCCTCGTATTTCTGTGGGATAACCACATCGACACCGTAAAAATGGTCACCAATATTCTCATCTATCCAATCGAGTTCTATTTTAAGCTTTTCCGGCGTTAGACCTACCGCACCAAGGACACCAATACCACCCGCTTTAGACACCGCAACCACCACATCACGACAGTGGGTGAAGGCAAATATGGGCAGCTCAATGCCAAGTTTTTTACATAAATTAGTTTGCATAATTATTCCAGCCTAAAATAAATGAGTGAAAACCAAACACCAAAGAAGATCGTTAACCATCCCAATCACTAAGGAATCAGTGTGTTTTTATAGTCGAAAAAATCTGAAAAGCGCGCCAAAAGCTAGAGCAAAAGCACCTGACCTCTACCGCGCTTTTTGAATGCTTCATCAATTAACCTGCGTTCCTCTTCACCAATTGAAACATACTCGCCATTACGTTCGAGTTGACCCCACATCGGGACATTCGCTTTCCATCGCTGCTTAGTCAATCCGAGCTTAATGATTTTATTCGTTTGTGTGACAGGCAATTTTTTATCTACACGGATATATCGAGGTATCCATTTCGTACCAAAATCGCTTTGGTTTTCCAAGAATAAAATAAACTCAGCAGGGTCAAACTCTACATCTTTTACTAGTTGCAGGGCAACCATCACATTGTCACCAGCCACCGCATCAGGGACCGCATAAACGCAGGCCAACACAACATCAGGATGACGGTGAATGACTCTTTCAATTGGCGTAACGGCTATATTTTCTCCGTCGACGCGTAACCACTCTGAATCCCTCCCGGCAAAGTAGATCACGTCATTTGCGTCACGGTATGCCAGATCGCCACTCCAGTAATACCCCTTGCGAATACGCTGCTTAGTCGCCTCGTCATTATTCCAATAGCCCTCAAATATCCTTGCTCCGTGTATATTGACCAACTCTCCAACGGCCTCACCAGCATTCATCAGGCGCCCTTGATCGTCAAACTGCGCTACCGCGCAGGGTTGTTCCGTTGTGATATTCAGGATGACTACACCGTCGGTGGCGCGACCAATGGCATTTTTGGGGATATCGTCATCAAGCGCCAGCCTGACACCGCCCTCGGTAGACCCGTAGCCATCGGTAACTTCGCAGCCAAAACGGCGTCTAAAATCATGCCTATCCTGCTCGGCAGCTTCGTTGCCGAATACACGGGTTAAGGTATTGAGCACATCGTCAGATTTCTCCTGGGTAGCAAGAATAAATGAGAGGGGTTTGCCGACATAGTTGAAATAAGTAACCCCGAATTTGCGCACATCGGGTAGAAAACCGGAAGCTGAGAATTTTCTCCGTAAAGCACTAGTAGCGCCAGCCACCAGTGCAGGGGCCCAGGCTGCCATCAAAGTGTTGGAATGAAACATAGGCATCACTTGATACAGAACATCAGAAACATTGATATTGCATCGGCCTACCATGTTCTCAGCAATTACGGCTAATCGCCCTTGCGAGCAAATACAGGCTTTTGGCGCCCCGCTTGTGCCTGAAGTAAAAATAAGTAGGAAAGTATCTTTTTCATCCACGGTTACTGACGGCATGGAAGAACCCAGGTAAGGCTGTAATGCTTGGCTAAAGTGCTCATTATCGACATTAAAAATACGATGCGCAGGCACATTGAGATCGAGTTCTGCAAGCTCAGCATGGTACCACTGCTCAGTAATTATCAGCTGACAATCAGTGTGATTGATATCACGAGCAAGGTCAGCGCCCCGACGGGTAGGATTAATACCGACAATTACCGCGCCGGCAAGCGCTGCGGCACCCAGCCACATTGGATACTCAGGAACATTCTCCAACAGAACTCCCACATGAAAAGGCCCTTCTACCCGGTTATCCAGAAGGTAGTTTGCCCGTACTACACATTCCTGAACAAATTCGATATAAGTCCAAGATTTCTCCTCGAACAATAGAGCGATGTTGCCGTCATTAGCACGTGATTTAATCAGCGCATTTATGGTTGTCATAGTGAAATCTCGATATCTACCACGGATCTATAGTTGCCCCAAAATCAAACCGGAAGTAGGCACGCCGGTGCCCGCAGTCACAATGGCATGCTCCACTTGCTTCACCTGGTTACAGGAACTGCCGCGTATTTGCCTTACCGCTTCCGCAATTCCATTGACACCGTGAATATAGGCTTCACCCAACTGACCACCATGGGTATTGGTGGGCAAGCTACCGTCCAGCTCTAGATGTCCCTCTCGGATAAAGCCTTTTGCCTGACCCAATTCACAATAGCCAAGAGCCTCTAGTTGCTGAAAGACATAAGGAGAGAAGTGGTCATAAATTGTGGCATATTGAATATCGTTAGTTTTTAACCCCGCCATTGCCCACAGTTGATCAGCGACTAACTTCATTTCCGGTAAATGAGCAATATTGTTACGGTAATAACTTGTCATGGAGTGCTGATCATCACATGAGCCTTGAGCCACCGCACGAATTAGAGCGGGAGTCTGTTTTAGACTCTTGGCACGTTCTGGAGAAACAATCACTAAAGCCACGCCGCCATCACTTTCCTGACAACAGTCAAGCAGTCGTAAAGGCTCGACAATCCATCGAGAATTTTGATGATCCTCCAACGTAATCGGCTTTTGATAAAACCAAGCCTTGGGGTTATTAGCGGCATATTTTCTCGCCAATACACAGTAGCGCCCAAAGTCCTCACTACTGGCACCGTATTCATGCATGTAACGTGTCGCACTCATGGCCACATTAGAAGCGGGCGACACTAAACCATGTACGCCTCCCCAAGCCCGAGTTGCCCCGTCATAATTATGGGCTGCCGTTTTGTGGGAGGCTCCGCTACCGTAGCGATACTGCGAACGTTCGTTGAACGCCCGGTATACTACTGCCACGTCACAAACACCCGTAGCAATTCCCATGGCCGCTTGCATCACCACACCGCAGGCGGCTCCACCACCGTAATCAACACGACTAAAAAAATTGAGATTTTTTCCGCCAATAATCCGGTGCACTTCTGACTCTGGGTTATTGTCCGATTTAAATGTACTCATACCATCCACTTCAGCGGGATCAATCCCTGCATCAGTTAGAGCATCAATCACGCACTCCGCAGCTAACTGCAGCTCGCTGCGACCTGAGGCTTTGGAGAACTTGGTAGCCCCTATGCCCACTATCGCAGCTTTATTGGCCAAACTTCTATCAGAACTAATAGCACTCATTATCATTCCTCATAGACACGGCGCAGCTTTGAGTAAGTCAATTATCACTTTGCCACTAACGTGAACGCCTTTACTATTATTTCCCGCCACGGCAAGATCGACAAAATACTTGCCCTCATCTTGGCGCTTCGCGATTACTTCACCCCTCATTACCATGGTATCGCCTGGGTAGTTAGGCGCACCCAAACGTATATTGACCGAACTTATTATCGCTTCGGGACCTGCCCAATCGGCAACATAACTACCCACTAAGCCATTGGAAGTGAGTATATTCATAAAAATATCTGGCGATCCAAGCTCTTGTGCGCGGGCTCTATCGTGGTGAACATCCTGATAGTCACGTGAAGCTATCGCTGTCGAGACAATCATGGAAGGAGTAATTTCAATCGCTAGTTGAGGCAATTTGTCACCCACGGAAACTTGATCGAAATAGGTATTGCTGAACTCTTGATTACTCATAGCTACCCCTAACTAGTTGGCTCGTCTGAACATGGGAACGCTTAACTCATCATCACACCTGACTATCTCTAATTGCAGAGGCATTCCAATTTCAATATCCTCACGCTTGATATCTATCAGTCCTGCAATCAATCGGGTGCCTTCGGCCAACTCCACAAGAGCTATGGTGTTAGGATATTCAAATGCTGGCAGTGGTGGATAATGCATGGTGACATGACTGTATAACTCGCCCTTACCCGATGCCTCCACTGTATCGTGTTCCAGAGAGCGACATTGGGGGCACATCGGTGAAGGAGGATGGCGCAATACCTTGCACGACATGCAACGCTGAATAAGTAACCTGTTGTCATCATGCAGACCTTGCCAAAAAAATTCAGTGTCGCGGGTCATCCCCGGGCGAGCCCGCGGCGGCCGCTTCGGCTCGCGCCTCGCGGGCTTGTACCGTAAAATAGTGAAGCGCATTTCAGCTACTTTTTCACCCTCCTCAGTAAAATACTCGAGTAATTGAGTCAAAAAGTAACCGGTCCCTAAGCCGGTTTTTTTCTCATCAGAAATCGATTCCAGACGAGATTTGTGGTGTAGCTTTTCGCCAGGTTTTACGTAGCGTAAATAGGTCTGCTCACTGTTGGTGGCTACTACTGCAGCATAGCCAGCGTCTATCATAGCGCTGCCAGCATCCGCCATTGGATCTGTTGTGGATGACCCCGGCGCCGGCCCTTCCAAACCTTTCATGGTCCAAGCCTGAATCATTGTTGGCGGCGCCACCAAACCACCGTGACGGGTACTGGCAGCAAAGTTCTCATCCGTGTAGATTGGATTTTTATCATTCATCGCCTGAGCCCAATGCCTGATCATCGGACTATTCACTTCATCCCAACTCGTTTTAATCCCCTCCTCACCCTGATCGACATAACCCTGCATCTTCGCGATAAAGTCCGCCTGCTCTTCAATCATTTAACACTCCAGGCTCCGAGATTATCAATTTTTTATTCACCAGCGACTGAAGATAATCCAAAAAACAGGATCACAACAATGACTTTGAGTTTCCACATAAAAGAACATACTTTTCCTTCAAAACCTATTTTTCATTTGTATTTATTGCCCTCACCAGGGGGGACGCCCAAGTTGATTAGTAATGACAGTATTAGTGCTCTGATATGCCATTGCTTTCCCCCTTCCACACTTGGATACTTCTTGGGATATGGCATACTTCGTTAATCTTCCCTGCCTCACATCGGCCTCGGGTATTGGATAAGTCACTATTGAACTCAATAAGGTAATGTCTATGAAAGCTGCTGTAGTGCGCGAAGCGGGTAAACTCTCCGTAGAAGAATTGACCATAGATACGCCCAGTGAGGGTGAGTTGAAAATTCGAATGAAAGCCACTGGCGTTTGTCATTCTGACTTGTCCGTTATCGAAGGCAAACTGCCGCTTCCTCTACCCTGCGTGATTGGTCATGAAGGTGCAGGGATAGTTGAACAGGTAGGAGAAGGTGTAACCCGTTTTGTCGAGGGCGATCATGTTGTACTGTCTTACATTCCCGCCTGTGGGGAATGCAATGCCTGCCACAATCACCGCCCGCATCTTTGTACCAGCGGACAAATGACAGGAAAAATGTTAGACGGCACCGCCCGAGTCCATAGCGACGGTGAAGATCTTAATGTGATGCAGTTTTTAGGGTGTATGGCAGAATATGCCGTGGTTCCTCAGACAAGTGCAATAAAAATTGAGAAAGACATTCCGCTGGATAAAGCCGCCCTGGTCGGCTGCGCAGTAATGACTGGTGTTGGTGCTGCGATCAATACCGCCAAGATTGAGCCGGGCTCCAGCGTCGTTGTTTTCGGCTGTGGCGGTATTGGTTTATCCATTATTCAGGGCGCGAGATTGGCTGGAGCGAACAAAATCATTGCAATTGATGTGGCCGACAACAAGTTGGAGATGGCTCAAAATTTTGGCGCTACCCATATTATTAATTCTGAGCGCGATGCCCCCGTGGAAAAAGTTCACGAGCTTACAGGCGATGGTGCGGACTACTCCTTTGAGGCCGTTGGTATACCGCTATTGATGGAACAGGCACACGCCGCCATACGCCGTGGTGGCACCGCGGTCATTGTCGGGGTCGCCGCATTAACGGACATGGTTTCTTTTAACGCTTTGACGTTAGCGATGAGTGCGAAAACCATAAAAGGCTGCATCTACGGCGACGCTAATCCACCCGTAGATTTCCCACGCCTGCTGGATCTTTACAAGTCAGGAAAATTGAATCTGGATGATATGGTTAGTCGAACATATAGCATCGATGAAGCACCCCAGGCTTTTGAAGATATGAAGAATAATGCTAACGCGCGTGGCGTCATCGTATTTTAGGTGGCAAGTGCATAGTCACATAATCCTGAGAAAGAGATAAAAAAAGGGCTAGACGAATGGCCATGCATTTCAATATCGCGGATATGTTCGAGCTAGTTGCCGATAAAGTACCGGACCGGACAGCCCTGATTTGTGGAGATCAGCAATCGACATTTTTTCAGCTGGAGAGGCGAGCCAATAGGCTTGCGCACTTTCTGGCAAGTCGGGGTGTAAAAGCAGGCGATCATGTTGGCCTTTATCTCTACAACTGCAATGAATATCTTGAGGGAATGCTGGCTTGTTTCAAGCTTCGAGCGGTACCGATCAACGTTAACTATCGCTACGTTGAGGAGGAGTTGAGCTACATATTTCAAAATTCCAATATGCGCGCTTGCATACATAATCGCGAGTTTGTGCCGTATATCGCATCAATCCAATCCGCTGTGCCGAAACTGCATACCTGTGTGTATGTGGAGGACGGCAATGACAGCGACCCTGAGCTTATTGCAGCGGTGGAGTACGAATTAGGGCTCAAAGAGCAAAGCGCGGAACGTAATTTTTCCGAGCGCTCCGATGACGACCTTTTTATTCTTTATACCGGCGGCACCACTGGCTTGCCAAAGGGAGTGATGTGGCCGCATAAGAATGTATTTTTTGCCGCATTGGGCGGAGGTGGCTTAATCCATCCGGATGGCGCAATAGACTCTCCTGAGCAGATAACCTCCCGCATAGGTCAGTCAGCTATGACAACGATGGCTTTGGCACCACTGATGCATGGTTCTTGCTGGTGGTATGCCTGTATTCAGTTATTGGCTGGCAACACTGTGGTTTTGAATCCTGAGCGCTCTCTGGTCGGCAACAATGTATGGGATATCGTTGAGCGGGAGAAAGTAAACGCTATCGCCATTGTCGGTGATGCGATGGCCGCTCCCCTGCTAGAATCTCTCGAGAATCATCCCGAGCGCTGGGACTTGAGCCGCATGTATAGCATTGGCTCCGGCGGTGCAGTGTTTTCCGAAAGCAAGCAGGAGGCCTTTCGTCAGCGGCTTCCCAAAATCGTTATCAGAAATTCGTTTGGCTCTTCCGAGAGTGGCAACATGGGAGCAGACGGCGGCGGTAAAAAGGGAAAAGGTCTTGGTAATGTCAGCAAGAGCGATTTTATGTCGGTCATTAGCGATAGAGAGGGTGAAGCGCATCAGCATGTCGCTCCTGGCGAGATGGGCATTTTTGCGCGCAGCGGCTATATCCCAACCGGTTACTACAACGATCCAGTCAAAACGGCCAAGAGCTTTGTTGAAGTCGATGGTGAAACCTGGCTGTTGGTGGGCGATGAAGCAAGCCTGGAAAAGGACAACAGCATCACCATTTTTGGCCGTGGTTCAAACTGCATCAATTCTGGAGGAGAGAAGATTTTTCCAGAAGAAGTGGAGCAGGCTCTGAAAAACCATCCAGGCATCTATGATTGCTTAGTGGTCGCGACGCCTGATGAGCGCTTTGGCAGTAAAGTGACTGCAATCGTATCCGTCAAGGGAGATGCCCTGCTAAGCCTTGGCGCTGCACAGGACGAAGCACGTAAGCATATTGCCGGTTATAAGGTCCCACGCGCGTTACACATCGTCGCCGAGGTCCCCAGGGCGCCAAGCGGCAAACCCTCCTACCCGAAAGCTCTGGAGATCGCTTTGTCCGGACGCTATCAAGTGTCATAACTACAGAGAGTAAATCCATGTCTGATCAATCCTTTACCGTTAAAAGCTACGATCGTTTTTTCATTGCTAATGAGTGGTGTGTGCCTTCCTCCACGGCCACGTTCGACGTGATCAATCCCGCAACCGAAAAAATAATTGCCACCGTTCCCGCTGCCCAGCATGCTGACATTGATATCGCAGTAATGGCTGCACGCGAAGCGTTTGACCATGGTCCTTGGCCTCGAATGAGTGCATCTGATCGCGCCGACTGCATCAAAGAGTTATCCGCAGCATTGCAGCGGGACATTCCGGGAATGGCCTCGATTATTTCCCAGGAAATGGGCTGTCCAATCACATTTTCCACCGCAGGCCAAACGTTTGCGCCGATTATGGTATTGGAGTATTACGCCGATTTAGCGAAGAATTTTCCTTTCGAAGAGGATCGCCAGGGCATGATGGGGCCTGTCAAGGTGCGACAGGAAGCCCTGGGGGTTGTCGCCGCTATTACCCCTTGGAATGTGCCTCTGTTCACCGCGATGCTTAAGCTGGCACCTGCGCTGGCCGCTGGCTGCACTATAGTACTGAAACCAGCACAGGAAACACCGCTGGATGCCTATGCACTTGCAGAAGCACTGGCAACTACGTCAATTCCGCCAGGTGTTGTCAACATTGTTCCAGCGGAACGTGATGTTAGTCAATACCTCGTTTCTCATCCCGGCGTTGATAAAGTGTCCTTTACTGGCAGCACGGCTGCGGGAAGGAAGATTGGCGCCATCTGTGGGGAACAGATAAAACGCTGTACTCTCGAATTGGGTGGGAAATCCGCTGCTATTATTTTGGATGACAGTGATCTCGATGCAGTGATGCCGAAGCTCTTGCCGGGGGCCATGATGAACACCGGACAGGCCTGTATTGCGCAGACCCGAATTCTCGCCTCCCATGCGCGTTATGAAGAAACTGTCGAGGCATTAGTCGCGGCTGTCAGCGCTCAAAATGTCGGTGACCCTTCGAATGAGGCCTGTGATATTGGGCCGCTTTTTGCCAGCCATCATCGTGAGCGAGTGGAAGAGTATATTGCCATAGGTCGAGAAGAAGGGGCGACCATCGCCACTGGCGGCGGCCGACCCGAAGGCCTGGACAAGGGATGGTATGTTGAACCTACGGTATTTACCAATGTGGATAACAACATGCGTATCGCCCAGGAGGAAATATTTGGTCCAGTAATCGTAGTGATTCCCTATAAGGATGAGGCAGAAGCCGTTGCCATTGCCAACGATTCCAGCTTTGGCCTGTCAGGGTCAGTATGGTGTGGCGACGCAGAGCGCGGACTCGATATCGCTCGCGAAGTGCGTACCGGCACGTATGGGGTTAATGGCCAAAGTATGGATTTCCACAGCCCGTTCGGAGGGTTTAAACAGTCGGGCATTGGACGCGAACTGGGGCCAGAGGGATTGAATGCATTTTGTGAATACAAGACTATTACGCTTCCCGCAGACTATAAACCGCAAGATTAGTGCTTACGGCAGATTCCTTAAGCCAACCCAACAAGAAAGTCTGTTGGTACGTCATTGTTCCGAGTATCGAGTATTTAACCGGAGAAATTTATGGCTGAAGCCGTAATCGTAGACGCGTTAAGAACGCCCATCGGCAGAGGCAAGGCCATAGTCGGCGACCTGAGCGGCTTACATGCAGCGCAACTGCTGGCGCTAACACAAAAAGCCGTGATCGATAAAGCGGGCGTCGACCCAGACGATGTAGGGCAGATAATCGGCGGTTGTGTCACGCAAGCTGGGGAGCAGGCGAGCAATGTCACCAGAACCGCCTGGTTGTCCATGGGTATTGGTTATGCTCCTGGTGCGATGACTGTTGATGCCCAGTGTGGCTCGGCACAAGCGGCCAACCACATGATAGCGGCCCTCATCAATAACGGCACCATCGATATCGGTATTGGATGCGGTATTGAGTCGATGAGTCGAATACGTTTGGGTGACAGCAGCCGTTATAAACCGGCCGGTCGCTCGCGGCCGACACAATGGCCATGGGATGAGGCCCAGGGACAATTTCACGCTGCTCAGCGGATTGCCGACAATCGTGGGATCAGTCGACTGGAATTGGAAGAATTTGGTTTCCGTTCGCAGCGCTTGGCCAAACAGGCCTGGGACAATGGTTGGTATGACCAAGAGGTGATTTCCGTAGATGCGCCAATTACTGGCGAGGACGGGAATCCCACAGGTAAGACCAAGGTAGTTAGCCGTGACCAGGGTCTGCGCGACACAACGATGGCAGCTTTAGCTGGCTTGAAGCCTGTCTATGAAGGGGCGTATCACACTGCCGGAACGTCGTCGCAAATTTCCGACGGCTCAGCCGCCGTATTGTGGATGAGTGTCGATGAGGCAAAACGACGCGGCCTTAAGCCCAGGGCTCGTATTGTCACAAATGTTGTGGTCGGCACTGACCCTTATTACCTGCTGGATGGCCCTGTTGATGCCACCCGTGAACTGTTTAAGAAAAGTGGCATGAACATGGGTGATATCGACCATGTTGAAATTAACGAGGCTTTTGCCGCTGTTTGTCTTTCCTGGGCCCGGGTCTACAACCCGGATATGGATATTGTAAATCCTCAAGGTGGAGCGATTGCCCTTGGACATCCGGTTGGATCTACAGGCGCACGCTTGATTACTACCGCCCTGCACGCTCTTGAGCGGGAGGATCAGAATATCGCACTGATCACGATGTGTTGTGGTGCCAGCATAGGAACTGGGACTATTATTGAGCGCATCTAGAGGATATGTTTGACGCCTGATGGCGTTAGGTCAGCCGCTTCCTTGCCAAACGAATGGCCGTAACAATCTCGCAGCGATAATTAACCAAAATTAATTAACAGAGGTGTTCACTAATATTAGAGGGCGGTCTATACTCTGCTCACCTCTTTAATTAATAAACATGTTTATTAATTAAAGACACGCGGCTCGAGCTGCAGTCACCCCTCTACAAATGGAGAATCAGTTCCATTATGGTCAACAGAGAAGCACCTCTAACAAAAACCCGCGCTCTCAGTATCAATAAATCTGGAAAAACGGCCGGCTCGAGTAATACTGCCGCGCCGGTAAAGACCAAACTGGGGAGGCCATCGCAGCGCAACCCGGGTGAAACAAAAACAAACATTCTATCCAGTGCACTGCAGTGTTTTACCGAAAAAGGTTTTGCCGCTACCACCTTTGCCACCGTAGGTCGCGGGGCAGGCTTAACCGGTCCATCAATCTACCAGTACTTTGATTCCAAAAGCGCACTGTATGCCGCAACACTGGAGCACATTTATGAAGACCTTGTTCCCAATATTAGTATCGCCTTAACCGATAACCACAGATTCAAAGACCGGCTACATCAGATCTTACAATTAGCGGTAAATCTGCATGAGAGCAATCCGGCGGCCACTGCTTTTCTGTCCTCCCACCTTGTGGAAGTGCGTCAGGAACCCAAACTAAAATTTCATTTATCCAATAAATCCAGCACGGTGTTGTCTGCCCTGACGCAGGTGTTCGACGATGCCAAGTCGGCCGGGGAAATATCCTCAACGCGTAGCACCGAAAGCCTCACTATGTTTTTTTTCGGCAGCGTTATGGGTCTGTGCCTGTACCACCATGCCAGTCAAAAAACAGCTATGCACGAGGCCCTAGAGGTGTTTTTTGACCTTATTGAGGGCAAGCTATTGAGCAAGTAATTGTTCCCACAAGCAATCATCAACTGATCCTGCAAAGCGGGTCAATAAATCTTATAAGGAGAAACCATGTCCAGTTGCCCATTTACCAATTTGTTAGATCCAGACCTTTATGTTGACGGCAATCATCATGACGCCATGTTGGAGGTGCGTGAGAAGGGTGGAAGCGTGGTCAAGATCGATGATCCGATCACCGGTGTACCCTATTGGGCGGTTCAGGGGAGGGATGAAGTGGATTTGATCTGCAAGCAGCCCCTATTGTTCTCCAGCGAAGAGGCTACGGCGATTCCAATGGAGGCAGCCGAGGGTAGCTTGGAATCACAACGCCTGATGTTGGTCAATATGGATCCGCCCAGGCACAACAAGCTACGGCGTATTGCTCGCAACGCTTTTACCCCCACCACGGTTAGTTCCTATGAGGCCAAATTTCGTCAATATGCGAAGGAAATTGTCGATAACGTGGCCTCTCGCGGCGAGTGCGAGTTCGTAGAGGAAGTGGCAGCTGAGTTGCCACTTATTGCGATTTTGGAGCTCTGTGGCGTACCCAAGGAAGATCGAAAACAGTTTTTTGCCTGGACTAACGCTATGTTCTTTACAGCGGACGATTCCATGAGCGAGGGTGAGGATAATCGAGCGGCGGCACAGGAGGCCGCTGCCAATATTTATCTTTATGCTGCCGACCTGACGCGCCAGCATGCTGAGAAGCCACTCAACAATATTGTCGGTGCGTTATTGGATGGTGAGATCAATGATGAGAAATTGACCGCTGATGAATTCTCCGCGTTTTTCTTGATGCTGATTGCCGCAGGGAATGAAAGCACCCGCTCAGTGACAGCCCATGGCATGCGACTACTGATTGAGCATCCGGATCAGCTGCAAATGCTGGTAGATGATCCCACTTTGATTCCCTATGCCTGCGAGGAAATACTGCGCTATAACGCCGCTTTCTTGTGCATGCGTCGAGTAGCAATGGACGATGTCGAAGTTGCTGGGCAGATGATTAAAAAGGGAGATAAGATTATTTTGTTTTGGCATGGAATTAATCGCGACGAGCGGGTTTTTGACGATCCCATGTCCTTTGATATTAACCGTTTCCAAAGTATGCCAGATCTGCACAAGGAGCATCGCGCTTTTGGTATTGGTCAGCACTTTTGCCTTGGATCGCATTTGGCCCGCCTGGAAATGCATGTAATGTTTGAGGAGCTTTTGCCGCGCTTGCGCAACCCGGTTTTTGCTGCCCCGGTTCAATATGTTCGCGACTATTTTGTCAACGGGATTAAATCGATGCCTATAAAATTCGATCCCGAGACAGCTGGTGCTATGTGACATTCGGCGCAACTCTATGTACAGCCTACGGCAAAACCAGAGAGGGGCTTAGCTTTGAAAACAGGGCAGACTAATTCTTTTGATAACGCGATTCCTAGGGAATCAGCTATGAATGAAAAAACGCTTCCTGTGCGGCTAGTAAAAAGCCTGCTGCTGTCGGCTGAAAAAAAAGGGGGTGACATCGAAAAAATACTTGATGGTCTGGATTTCTCCTTTAACCCCATTGATCCAACAGTGGTGGATGCGCGCATTCCAGTACTGCTATATTGCAAATTGCTACGACGAGTCGCGCTGCATTCACAGTGCCACTTGTTTGGTTTGCCCGTGAACGAGACCGAGCCAACGACGGGTTTACGTTTGATGTGCCTGGCTTTACTGTCCTGCAACAATATGGAAAAAGTGATCGAGTGCACCGCTGACTTTTATCGCCACTACGGCCATTCCGGATGGCGTTTTAATTTTCAGCACTGTGACGATGACGTAATTATCCATTTTACCGGGCGTGAGAAAGACAATATGTACGCCTACGACATATCTTTCCTACTTCGTCTTTGGTCGTGGCTATCGGGCCAGTTTATAGAGACAACTGAAGTGAGGTTAATGGAATCACGCACAAATGAGTCAAGTACCTACAAAGCACTATTCGAATGCGATGTGCAATTCTGTCAGAGCCAAAATATGGTTCGTTTCGGCGCTAACCTTTTGCGCCGGCCGATTGTGCAAACTGAAGAGTCACTGACGGAGCTGTTAGAAGAAGCGCCCTATGAATTGCTTATCATGTCGCGTAACAGTCGGAAAAGTACCATCGCTAAAATACGTTTTATTGTCGGCTCTGATTTCACAAGGGGATTCCCCAGTAGAGAAAAAATCTCGGAAATCCTTCATATATCTGCCTCTAGCCTGCAGCGCAGGCTTGCAGAGGAAGGGACCAGCTACCAGTTGATCAAGGATGAATTGCGCAAACATGCAGCCATCAGTTACCTTCATCGTCCCGAGCTCAGCGTTGCTGCCACGGCGAGTCTAATGGGCTTTCAAGACTCCAGTGCCTTCAATCGAACCTTCAAACGCTGGACTGGCATGCCGCCTGGTTTATATCGCAAAAATAACCTAGATACACTGATAGGAGTATAGGACACATTGCCGCTGGCCTTTGTACAGATAAAAGAGGGCGATTTAGCTGTCGATAGCCACCGTTGGCTATAATTTTATTACTACCACCTATGCCTCCAATTTGACGACAGCCCAGCCTTCAGTTGAAAGATCTAAACACAGCTATAAATCGATGCCAGAAGTGCTTTTGCTCGCTCATCCCCCTGCACATCCCCACAGCGATTCATGACATATCCCACTGCCAGTTTTTGTTCCGGGTCGACAAAGCCTGTTGCCCCATAAATACCTTTGTGCCCGTAGCAACCGCTACTAACGGCAGATCCTGGCGTTAAATCCTCAGTCGGCAACTGAAAGCCCATGGCATAAGCGCTCTCTACCCTCAAAACTGCATCCTTGCCAGACGCCTGAATCGCAGCAGCCTGCGCAAGGATGTCCTGATCGAGATAGGTTTTCCCTGTAGCGATAAGGCCCTGATAAATTGTAGCCAAATCGATAGCACTGCAGTGCCCATTCGCACCCGGTATCAGAGCAGCGCGCCAATGCTGACTATTGGCCACGGCAGGATTTAGTAGTGCTGCTTCATCCAGCTTCGTCATTTTCTCCAAAGCCATAGCCGTCATCAAGCCGGGCGTCTCCCCAGTGGAGGAAAAATCCACCAACGTGGCCGCTCTGGCCGCACTTTCAGCATCCAGACCAAAACTGAAATTCACACGCATTGGTTCACAGACTTCACGCTGTAGCAAAGCCCTCAATGAAATGCCTGCAGCCCGCTCCAGCACGCTACCCACCAGGTAACCCCAGGTTAAAGCATGATATCCATGGCGCGTGCCCGCTAACCATTTCGGCTCACTTGCAGCCAATGCACTCGTTACCACAGACCAATCCCAAATCTTTCCTGCCTCCAGGTCCGTCGCTAATATCGGCAAGCCGGCTTGATGACTCAGCAAATGCTTCACTTGAGTGCTCTCTTTCCCGTGGCAGCCAAACTCCGGCCAGTAAGTCGTCACTTTTTCGTCATAATCCAGCAAGCCCGCCTGTACCAGTCTCATGGCGATAATCGACACCACTCCCTTGGTACAGGAAAAGACACAGACTGGCGTGTCTCTGTGCCAGGCATTTTGCCGTAATGAATCCCGGTATCCACCCCAGAGATCAATCACTAACTGACTGCCGCAGTAAACCGCCAAAGATGCGCCCAACTCCCCAGCACGGGAGTCGGCCATGTTCTCCATAAACTGCTGCTTTACCCTGTAAAAACGTCGGTTACAACGACCCTGCACAGTGGAATTCACATCGATAACCATCATCCAGCCCCGCCATTGGAATAAGGGTTAGAAATAATATACCGGGGCATTGAACCAAACAACCGATTGGTTTAATATCTTCTTTGCCAGCTCGCTGTTTTCGACCGTAGTCTAATAAAGAGTGGTTCAAAGTAGTTGGGCCGGTGAAGGCTTATTTGCATAGCCGCTGAACAGGCACTGCATTCAGCGCTTTGCCGACAAGCAATTTGCCTGGATAGTATTACTGCCCTGCAAGCTAACCTGAATATCCTGTGCTTTCCACCACCAACGGAGCTTCATCATTTGAACAGCGAACCTAAGAAAAGAGGGCGTGCCGTCAGCAACCGGCGAGAGGAAATACTGCAGGTTGCCGCAGCACTTTTCGCCAGTCGAGGGTTTGAAGCCGCTTCTATTCGTGTGATTGGTGATGCCGCAGGTATCTTGCCCGGCAGTCTCTACCATCACTTCGCGTCCAAGGAAGAGATGCTACACGATCTTCTGAAACGCTTCGTTAACAAGCTGGTTCCCCTCTATGAGAGCGTGCTCGCTGAAAGTGCGGATGTAACTGAAACACTTTCCAACTTAATCACTGCCGGCTTAAACGTGTCTTTGCAAAACTCTTCAGAATTGACCGTGATTATGCACGAGCGCAAGTTCCTTAATCGCAATCCTGAATTCTCTTACGTCAATGAAGTGATGCTGGAGGTGGAGCGTATCTGGTTTGGCGTTCTGCAGGAAGGTGTTCGAAGTGGTGCCTTCAGGAAAGACCTGGATATGAATCTGGTACTTCGAATGATTATGGATCTTATCTCTTCAACGATCATCTGGTACAACCCCAAAAGCCGCTACACGCAGGAACAGATCGTGAATAACCAGATCAAGCTGCTTTTTAACGGCTTGAAAGACTAGGAGAAAATACCAGTCCGAAGCGCAGACGAGCGCGCTAGTCACTACTGGGTACGTCAGCCTGACAACTATAAAAATGCACCATACCGTCAGCCTCGACTGAGGCCAGAATAATAAGGTAAATGCGCACTGAAAGGAGATGTAATATGCAGTTTGCGGTGCAACTACCGGTAGACCGAGTCGATCTCGGTGCAGAATTTTCCTCTGCACAGGGCATCACACACTGTGCAAGACACGTCGAGAAAATGGGCTTTGATGCCACATTTGTCACCGACCATCCCGCCCCTGAAGACCGCTGGCTCGAGAGGGGCGGCCACCACAGTTTCGATCCTTTTGTTGCACTTAGCTGCGCTGCTGGCGGCACTACTACCTTAAAACTATTTACCAACATCCTGGTACTGCCCTATAGAAACCCACTAATCGTGGCCAAGTCGGTCGCGAGCCTAGATACGATTTCCAATGGGCGCATGATCATGGGTGTTGGAGCCGGCTACCTTGAAGGCGAATTCCGTGCATGTGGCGTAGATATGCAGGAGCGCGGGCAGCTAATGGAGGAAGCACTGCAGGCAATGAAGTTAGTTTGGAGCGGTGAGTCTTTTCGATTCAAGGGGAAGCACTTTCAGGCCGATGGTAATACCGCCCTCCCCCGTCCGGTGCAAACACCACACCCTCCCATCTGGATGGGCGGCAATAGCACTGCAGCGATGCGAAGAGCAGCGCAGTACTGCGATGGCTGGCTGCCCTTCCCTGTAAAGGGAAAGCTCGCCAGCCATGTTAGAACCAAAGAATTGGCAGATATAAACGCTTTGGAAAGAGCTATCAAGGATCTGCGCCAACTGGAACAACAGTTTGAACGCAGCCGCCCGTTGGATATCTGCATGATTCCCTTTGGCCTTGGTATGCATTCAGGCATGAACTGGAATGCAGAAGCGGTTCTTGAGCAATGCCAACAGCTTCAGGCGCTGGGCGTAAGCTGGATCAACATCAGCCTGCCCTGCGATTCAAAAAACCAGTACTTTGAGGCAAGCAGCTGGTTTGCCGAAGAAATAATATCAGCAATGCATTCGCACCCCCTGCATGACCATGATAATAAGGCCCCTGTTAGGGATACCCAATGAATCAGCCGTCACTACTGAGTAATAAAGTCCTGTTCGGATACGGGCTTTCCTCGATGCCGGCCATGTATGGCTATGTGCTGGTGTTAATAATGTACATGAAGTACGCGGTGGATGACTTGGGCGCATCGCCGGCCGTTGTAGGCACTATCTTCCTGATAGCCAAATTTTGGGATGCAGTTTCAGACCCGCTGATCGGCAACCTTAGCGACCGAACCGAACACGCAAGCGGTCGACGCAAACCCTGGCTGCGCGCCGCTGCACCACTACTTGCCGTTTTTAGTATTATGGCGTGGGCGCCACCTGAATCTCTTCAGGGTTTTCAGCTGAGCCTTTGGATTGGCGTTGCCGTTGTCGGATTTTACACCGCATACACCATGTTTGATGTGCCACATATGGCGCTGGGGGCAGAAATTACGCTGCTGCCTAACGAGCGTAATAGAGTGTTCGGCGTTCGGCAACTCATGCGTATAGTGGGCATGCTCATTGCCGGTACGTTGGGCACCTATCTAGTGAGTCAAGGCACCGCTTACGCAACCGCGATGGCCTATGCACTTGGTGTTCTAACATTGGTGCTAATCTTTACCGGCGTTTCACTACTACCACCGGAGCGTCCATCGTTTAAAGGCCGTGGAGGGGAGAATCCGTATCGTGCAATTCGCGATGTCGTGGCCAACCCTCACGCACGACTGCTGCTATTGATCGTATTTATCGATGCAATCGGCCTAGGTGGCGTTGGTGTACTCCTACCGTTTCTTGTGGAGTATGTCATCAAGATGGATGGTATGTTGCCAGCGTTCATGGCTGTGAATATGCTCGCGAGTTTGGTGATGGTACCCGGGTGGATATGGCTGGCGGGGCATTTTGATAAACGCAAACTGATTTTTTGGGCCTTTATCGCCAGTGGTTCAGGTTATGGCCTGGTCATGCTAATCAGTGAAGGTGACTGGCAAATAATGGTCATCAGTTCGTTGATAGCAGGCGGTGCTTCAAGCTGTGCTAATGTATTGGGGTTTTCCTTGAAGTCAGAAATAATAGATTGCGATGAATACCTCACTGGTCAGCGAAAAGAAGGCGCCTATTTCGCCGGTTGGAGTTTTGTGAGCAAACTTGGCGCCGGCATTATGATTGCACTGGTCGGATTCGCGCTGCAATGGTCAGCGTTTCAACCCAACGTGCCTGAGCAGACTGAGTTGGTTACGCAAACCATTGTGCTGTTAATGGGCGCTCTCCCGTTAGTGTGTTTTTGGGTCGGTGCGGCAGCATTTACGCGCTTTAGTTTAACAGCCGAGGAATACACAAGAATTCGCGCAGAACTTGATATACGCGCCAGTAATGTTTCTCAATCCGGATCAGGCGATTGAGTACTGTGGTGAAAATGTCTGTAATCCATGTAAGAACCGAAATTTAATCCGATGTATTTGCCCTGAAGGTACTGACAAGTTAACTTATTTTTCCTCGAAAAGTGGAGTTTTAGAATTCATTGCACCCAATAAAAAAACCTAAAGTGGGAACTGGCGACTCGATTAAAAGCGCCAAGGGCCGAATTGTGTCGGCTCAGCCCATGACCTCAAGTTAACTTATCAGTACCCTTGCGTCTGGTATACATAAGAAGACCTACTCACGATAGCCCTTTTATTTATCCTATACTTCATTATTAGGCGGTGACTCAAGCGTAATTGCCACAGGGATATTACCCATTCTTGGCATGCCTGTAATTGAGTCATAATCGATATCGGTTTGTATCAATCTTCCGGTATTCGCGCCCAGCTCTTTGTAACGATGGTCTTCATCTACCAAGCCACCAAACGCATGGGCCATTGAAATAACACCCGGT
>Ga0075444_10000029_pt1 | contig 69492 bp, 66 predicted proteins | sample CoawatmetaG01DNA_FD_76836 | JGI IMG/M metagenome (GOLD analysis project Ga0075444, IMG submission 76836) | Marine microbial communities from the West Antarctic Peninsula - Coastal water metaG017-DNA | ecosystem: Environmental > Aquatic > Marine > Coastal | place: Atlantic Ocean: West Antarctic... | reverse complement strand
TTCAAATTGTTCATCGTGTTCACTAGAACAATGAGGCATATTATCTAATATATAATTTAGAGATATTATTTATTTTCTCCACATAACTCCATCACTTTTTCTCTTACATTCTTTGAAAGCTTTCGTTCTTTACCGTCTTTTGTTTCCAATTTGAGACCTTCCAGATAATTCTCATTTTCACGAATTTCTTTTAAAAATAAATAAATATCATTTTCAAATGGCTCAAGTAATTGAGTAGCAATATTAGCGCTCACATTTGGAACAGAAGTCAACATAATTACTCCTATATTGTCTTTATTTATCTGATTACTCTTCTTAAACTGATGCTTTGCTATATTATTACAAATGGATTCTTGACTTGCTCCTCCCCCAGTTTGCGAGTCAGAGGCGACGATTTCATTTCCTAATTTGAAACAAATTTTCAACAAAAAATCACAACTTTCATTTACATGACGCGTCAAAAAGACCTTATAATTTTTACTACACATAAGAGAAATGCACGCAGAAATAAGTTTGTCTTTATTCATGTTGTGTCCGTCTGTAAATAAATCTAAACTCCCTTCGATAAAATACATCACCACTGGCTGTTCTTCGGCGTGTTCTTGAATGTACGCATCCAAACGCGAACTCTGTTCTTTATATCGTCCGTCCAAAATACTGCTTGCTAAATCAGAAAGTGTTTTACGCTCAATAATGTACCGCCCAATCACAAAATCTCCAATATTAAGATTTGTCTTTTCTATTAAAATATTCTCATATTTTTTATGAGTCCCTATTTTTTTGACTAAACAATTATGAATGCTATGTTCTCTGTAATCGCAAATAATTTTCATTTTGTCTTTTTGTGAAATTGTATTATAAGTTAAAGTAAAATGATTTTAAGTTATAATAGTTTTTGTTCTAAAATTCAAGACAAAAAATTAGTTGCTGCTCCCAGTTGTAGCACTGAATAAATACAATTTGGGTGTTTTGCTTTTGAAGATTTTGTGTGGAATACGAGCCCAGCTAGCATGATCTGGTTGACCGGCTTTCTTGTCTCCACCGCCACTCGGCTGATTTGTGATACTCTGAATACGCGCAATATAAGGCATTATATATATTAAATAATATTTTTATTTTTTGCTAATTATAATTCATCTCTAATTTTTCAAATCTATTTTTTAGTTCTTCCATTTCACTTTTAATTGCCAAGTTTTCTTTTCTTAATTCCTTAACACATTCAATCAATATTGCGTTTATTCCGTCATAGTTGACACTCTTAATGTGTGTATTTTGGGATACTAATTCAGGATATTCTGCTTCAACTTCTTGCGCAATAACTCCAATATGCTTTAAAGAATATTCTTCTTCACCCACTTTATGATAATAATAACCATTTAGATTTGATAATTTATCTAAAGATTTGTCTAATGGCACAAGATTTTTCTTAACCTTTAAATCTGAATCTGCGAAAAGTGTTCCAGTACAGTGAATATCGCCGGATACATCTAATTCATATTCTGGAACAGAGTTTTTTATACCAATTCTTTGTTCAGAAATATCAACATAAATTGTATTTGATATGTCTACATTCCCCCCCACCGTCAAATTAGTGGCAATATTTGCGAAACCATCAATAATAATATTATTTTTAATGCGAATATTATTTTCAAAAATAGTAGTAAGATCACTAGTACTGTATGAAATATCAGTTGTAACTGTTTCTAGAGTATTTATTGAAAGATCAACAATATTGATATTATTTTTTGCAAGATATCCCATATATGGATGAGCGGAACACTGGTAATACAATATATCAGGTGTTTCAGATGTAATCGTTATTTGTGTATATGACCCTTCTTGACCTTGAATTCCATTTATTGAGATATCTGTATTATATTCATCAGATGTATTGTCGGCGCTTGTGTAAAATCTTAATGGATGTGAACCATTATCTCCATCTGATTGATCAAAACGATATGTTTTGCCTACAATAAAATTTAAAGGCGGAGATTCAATTCCATTTAGAAAATACGCCGAGTCACTACCACTATTATCATAAGGATGGCTATTTGTTTTATCACTTACAGTAACAACAAAATACTCATCTACGCTAATTATATCTTCTATATTTCTTGCAGATGAACCAATAGTTAAAGCGCCATCCACATTCAAACTATTTGCCATCGATACATCGCCATTACTGTCAATAGTCATCTGTGTAGAACCACTGGTGTCAAATAATAATTTGTTACTATCATCGGTAGTAATTTTTGTATCTAGGTCTATATCAATGACACCGCCAAGACCCTGCCATACACCTTGCCCGTATCCTTCAAATTGACCGTTTGTTGTATTATAACGTATATGTCCCGTTTTTTCATCAGCCGGGCGTTCAACGCTAGTTCCTACTGGTAATCCAAGAGCGGAAGTTGAACTTATATCCACTGCTGTATTATTCATAAATTTAATTCCCGAAGAATCTATTATCATTTTTTCAATTGAACCTTTTTTAAAAACAAAATCATTACTTGTTGTCAATATTCCCGAAATATCTATTATTGAATTAAACGTTGTATCTCCTGATACAAATAAATTACTTCCAAGTGAAACATCTCCTGTTATTTCTGTATAACCATCATTTCCAATTGTAAAAACTTCTATATCACCGTCCATGAATCGTGCAATATCTTGAGCACTTGTATCATACTGTCGAACAATTAATGCGGGACCGGTTCCATCATTTGAAATATCTAAAATATCTGTAATTTTTACATCTGTATGAATTTCTGTTATTGAAAATGACGAATCTTCTATTATTAAATTTCCCCCCGCTTTAATTTTTAGATCTCCATAAAGAACAAGTGATACGTCAGACGAATTGGTTCCAAAATTCGCATCTCCTATAAAATTTGTCGTCCCGCCAACAACAAGAGTATCATTTATTGAAACGCCGCCACCAATAATGAGATTATTATTTATTGAAACGTCGCCATCAATAATTGTAGTTGAATCATTATCATGAGTAATATCTTGAAGTTTACTTTCTATAGTTGCTAAATCGATTGCATCACTTCCACCTGTAATATTTGTGATAGCGGTTTCAATAATACTAAGAGAAGAATCAATTAGACTAATTATATCTTGTTCGCCTTTAAAAAGAGTTCCATTGTAAGTTAAATCGTTTGTTACCGATAAATCATTCGTAATATTGAGAGAACGCAATGTATTAATATTACTAAGACCTATATATTTTGTTGCTGTGAGATAAAAGTTAGAACTTACATCAGAAAAAACCGCATCTGCATCTCCATCAACATCATAAAATGTAATCACGCCATTTTTTGCGTCAAATAATGCACCACCAAAAGAAACTGACTCATTGATATATGTTGACGTTTGTAAATCGCTTTTTGAAGCGAGCCAGTTCATAGGCATCAAAACATCACTGTCGTTTTTGTATTTTATACTCATGCTGTAACCACTAGTTGCATAATTTGCTGGAATCAAATTTTGCAATATATTTTTACCATTCAAATCTTTGCATATAAAGGAAGATGATTTATTTTCCAAATAATCCAATTTTATATTTTCTAATCTTAAAATAGTTCTATTTTCATCTGATGTTGAATCTACACCAAATGATCCTCCCATATCTTTTTTTTCATTAAACCAAGTATCATTTATGCTAATATCGGGTATTGCCGAATAACTCAAATAATTATTCAAAGATACATCATTATCAACAACAATAAAAGATGGATTAACCGTTGGGACGTCTGTTAATATGCCTGAACTGAATATATTGTTATTGTTTGAAAGTATTGATTCGTCATAAAAGAATTTATCAGGCAACGATGATGTGAAATTCATATAATTTTTGAACAATAAATTAGTAATTTCATCATTGGACAATCCGTCGTCAGACATTTTCTATATTAATATATAATTATAAAAGTAATTACAAAGTAATCTTTTTATAAATTTAAATTAAAAGTTGAAGTTGATGTTGATTTTAGTCCAACAATTAAATAAATACCATTATAACTATATGTACCACTACTTACTGTACCTACTTGTGCCGCGTATCCGGATGAACTTGGTGCAATAGCTCCTTCAACAAGAATAGCATTGGATATAGTTGAAATTGAATTTATATCATTATTATACCATTTAGTATTTCCTGCTCCATAAGCAGCATGCAATGATCCAAAAACAACCTGATTGCCGCTGCCAGTATTTATAGATAGTCCTATATAAGCTTCATAAACCGAACCAAATTCACTAACTAGTGGAGTTGCGTTATTTATTTTGAAATTTGACAAATTTACTGTGTCTCCGTCCGAGGACAATAAATTGTCTATTTTCAAAACAACCCACTTAAATAAAGTAGTACTCTCTGAACCAACACTCCCCGTATTTGAATAAATACTATAATTCGGTCCATCTACAGCATATCCAGTTGACCAATCGCTAAACACGCTTACACCATTTGAATTTGTATAGCCACCACTTACAAAACTACCATCAAAGTACAATAATGTAGTTGAAATATCAGAAGGCGTCTCAGTAAAATCTGTTATTTGGTTACCAAGTACAGAGTTGACAGAATCAAATAAATATAAGTCATAACCGCTATACGTGGTTACACTGTCTTTAAAAATACTGTCCATAGTTACGTTTTTACTTTCTTCATATCTTTCTAATGTTGGGCCATCACTGCCACTATTACCATCCAAATAATGTACATTTGCACTGAAATCTATGGAGGGTGAGGAATTATATGTACCGCTACTAATAGTAGAAGTTTTGTTATATGTTCCACCATTGAAGGTATATGTATTTGTACTATCAATACCTGTTTGACTTACTTGTTCAAAACTATAACCTGTGCCACTATCACTAATAGAAGATACGTATGAATGATTGTTGTTGCTGTGCGGTATAATATACGAAGCAAAACCAGATACATCAAAACTACCTTGTAATCTAATAGATAATACTGATGGAATGCCAAACAAAGAGGAAGAAGAATCTACCGTTAAATATGGGTCAATATTCCAACTTATGTCTGGAGTACTTTCATAATTATCTACATAGAAATTATTAGTTGTTTTCGTATAACTATCGGTAGTTCCATTCAAGTCTTCTCCGCTTATTGTATATTTTAGTTGATAAGTATCTATGGACGGCGGAAAATTTTGTACAAAAATTTCATTTAACGAAGCTTCTGTAGTGTTGTTACTATTATCAAATGTAGCACTGTATACAAATCCAATAGCACTGTCATCACTAGTCGAGGTTGCCTTGTCAGTATAAGCTCCATCAGAACTAAATTGATAAACCAGCGGACTACTAATCTGTGCCATATTACCCATATATGGATGAGCGGAACACTGGTAATACAATATATCAGGTGTATCAGATGTAATTGTTATTTGTGTATATGAACCCGATTGACCTTGAGTTCCATTTATTGTCACATCTGTATCATATTCACCACCCGACTTGTCATCACTAGTGTAAAATATTAATGGATGCGAACCATTCTCTCCATCTGATTGATCAAATGTATATGTTACTCCGACTACAAAATTCAAAACTGGACTTTCAACGCCATTTAGAAAATATGCTAGAGAACTACCATCACTATAATAAGGATTACTATTTGTTTTATCATCTATAGTAACAACAAAATATTCATCTGATAAGGGTGTAAAAACATCAATTGTTTGTACAGAAACTCCTGATGGATTGTTGGTTCCATCATATGTAATTGTTTGCGAAGATACAGAATTACCACATATTTCAAGATCAACTGTGACTTGAACTAAATTATCTACACCGCTCATATCGATACCCTGTTTTGTATAATTCACATAAAACTCGCTTGTATTGCTAAATGCAATATATCCATTTTCATTTGTAATAGTCTTATTAGTTATTGAAGTTCCGTTTCCGTCACTTATATAACCAGAAATAGATTTAGTGTTATTTAGTGTAAAACTCATATTGTTTGGGGTAACTGAATTCAAGTCTCCGGTTTCAATATAGTGATTTGTTCCATTATTTGTAAAGTCTGTTGAGGTGAAAACATCTCCGTAACCACTTTCATTACTATTTGCTGTATTTTTAACTTGGACTTGAAAGTCATAAACTGCTCCAGGGAATAAATTTGAGAGAGTGATATTAGTTTTAGTTCCATGAGTGATTTGGGAATTACCAGAATCTGTTCTATCTTCAAAACTTTTAGTGTCTGTTAATACGTATGAAATATCATAGTGGTCAATTGTTACTTCACTGGTGGTAACAGCCGAGTCTCCTGAATCAATATTAAAACTTGTATCAATATCAAACGAGTTTTTAACAAATGTATCTGTACTCGTGACTTCAGGGGGTGATGGTTTATTAGTAGTTTTTAGTCCGACCTGGTATATATATAAGTAATTCGGTGTTTTACCACTATTGTTGATAGCATACAATCTAAAATCAAATTTATAATTTTGGTCAAATGAGGAGATATCGTGTGTATTTGGTTTTTCATCAAAATCAATATCATCGCGATCATACGTCCCGGCATCATCGTCAAATGAGAAGCCAGAATCGTCTATTGAAAGTGTAAGAGAGGGGGTGACAGTGTTTCCTGAAGTATTGCAGTTACCCTGGCCTATATAAATAGTTTTCCATTGACCCGAGGTACCACTATAACTAACATCTACATAAGTTTGTAGAAATATTGGATAGGATTTACCATCATAAGCATCTCTGTAAATTTCATCAAACTTGCTCCAAGATATAGTAAAACTTTTATTTTCTTCCGACGTTGATGGTGAATGCAAATACGGAGGTTGCTCTGCCTTATATACTGGTAGTCCACTCCAAATATTTGATTCCGTATAAACTTCGCACAAACTAGTATCACTATTGAATCTTAATGCTCCCGGATTTTCCGAATTTATTGGACGTTGGTTTTGTGTTCCTACTGGAATTTGTAATGCAGAGGTAGCACTAATATCAAGCGCTGAATAAGTTGGATTGCTATCAAATATTTGAATATTACCACATGCGTCTACTTTCATACGTTCATATGAGGCAGTAAATATTTGAATTTCATTATTATCATGTGCAAGAATGTATGTGTCTTGATCGAGGTCTGTGATGCCTCCGAGACCTTGCCACCCACCTGTATCTCCGTATCCTTCAAATTGTTTTGTCGTCATGTTGTACCTTATTTGTCCGGTAGTTTCAATACTTGGGCGTTGCGCACCGGTTCCTACAGGAATTTTCAACGCGGAGGTAGCGCTAATGTCAAGTGCCGAATAGCTTGGATCATTGTTTAAAATTTTTACTCCCGATGTATCAATTATCATTTTTTCTGTTGTGTTTGTTTGAAAGACAAAATTTTTCTTTGTAATCATAAGTCCTGAGATTTCTACAGTAGAATTAAAAGAAACATCTCCAGAAACAAATAAATGACTACCAAATGAGACATCTTTGTCCACAAATACTTGGTTACGAACAAGTAAATTATTTGAAATCTCTAGCGAAGATTCCATAGAAACATCGCCTTGAATAAATGTGTTTCCATTTTTTCCAACTGAAAAAACTGTTTCTGCGGCATCTTTGAATTCAACAATTTTATAATTATTTGTATGAAGTTGACTTACAATCATAGCGGTTGATGTTCCGTCATTAGATATATCAAGTGAATCAGTTATTTGAACCTCTGTTCTAAGTTCTGTAACAGTCGTGTTAGAGATGTCCTCTATAACTAAATTACCGCCGTTCATAATTCTTAAATCTCCGTAAAGATAAATATTTGAATCGTTATTAGAAACATCTTCAACATTTGATGATACTAATCCAAAAGTTGAATTTCCCTTTACATGTAAATCGCTATTAATATCTAAAGAAGATTCCATAGAAACATCGCCAACTACTTGCAAATGACTCCCAAATGACACATCTTTTTCTACATTTAATTGATTAAATACGTGCAAATTTTCAGAAATGTCCACATTAGATTCCATAGAAACATCGCCAACTACTTGTAAATGATTTCCAATTGTTGTATCGCCAATTACTTCTAAACTTCGTAATTCTTTAACATTCGATTTTCCAATGTATTTTGTTACAGTTAAATAAAAACTACAGCTTATGTCAGGAAATATATTTTGTGGTTCTCCATCAACATCATAAAATGTGACAACCCCATTTTTGATATCGAGTAGTGCTCCACCAAATTTTATACTACTATCACCTATCTTATCAATCAAATCTGTTTTAGTATCAAGCCAACTAACAGTTTCTAATTTATCACCATATTTATAGTATAGTAACGTATCATATCCAGATCTCGAGTAATTAAATGAAACAAGATTTTGTAATATATTTTGTCCACTTAAATCTAAACACACAAAAGCAGAACTATATGTAGTACCTGATTGTAAATAATCTAATTTTATTTTTTCTAGTTTTAAAATAGTTCTACTTTCATCCGATGTTGAATCAACATAAAAATTTCCGTCTGAATCGGTCTTAGAAGTAAACCAAGTGCTATCTATATCAATATCTGGTATCGCCGAATAAGATAAGTATTCAGATAAACTAACGTCGTTAGTAACTTCAATAAAGGTTGGAGATTTTGGAGGTGTATCTGTCAATAGACCCGAGCCGAAGATATTTGAATTATTTGATATCAAATTCTCCTGATAAAATTGAAATGAGTCCGACGTTGACGCGCAGTTCATATAATTTTTGAATAACAGCTTTGTAACTTCATTTTCATCTAACCCAGATAGTCCATCATCTGCCATGGTATATTTAATATATATATACAAAAGTATTTGAAATGGATAATTTAACTACTATATGTAAAATAATTAATACTGGATGAATTTGGCGGAAGTCCTACAATTAAATATAGTTTTTGAGAAGTACTAGTAATACCTGCTACATATGCTGCTGGACTAGTAGAAGACCCTATACGCAATCCATTTGCTTGATTATTCGCATCTGCAATGGTATAATTATTAAATTGAAACCATGTATTTCCGCCCGCGGCTCCAGTTTCATATGTTTGTTCTTTTAAACTACCAATCTTGTTATTTTCATCCATTACATATGCTTCGTAATCAGTTCCGAATGTCTTTGATGTAAAAAGTTGATTTTGTATTTTGAAATTAGTCAAATTCAATTCTGAACCGGATACATTATTAGTAACATCTAATACAATCCATTTAAATTTTGTACTACCATCGCTCCCTACACTTCCAGTATTTACATAATTTGTATAATCAAGTCCAGTAACCGCATATCCGTCCGACCAATCGCTAAAAGGATACACATTAGTTCCGTCAGTATCTACATAGTATCCACTGCTAACAAATTTTTGATCAAAATACAACAATATGTCTGAAATGTCGGAAGGAGGTGATGAAAAACTAGGAGTTATTTCACTCCCAATAACAGAATTTACTGAATCAAAACTATATAAAGTGTATGTATTATATGAGGTAGTCACATCTTTAAATATATGTCCTATATTCGTTATAGAATTAGTTGTATAATCTTTATCAGTTATAGATGGTTTTCCACTAGTATTATCTAAATAATATACACGTATTGTTAAATTACTTGACGTATCTGAATCAAATGTGCGCCCAGTAGTCATAGAAATACTGGTAATGTTTGTTATATTGTAAGAAGTATCCTCATAAACATTTGTTTTGTTTTGTTGCGCTATACTGTAAGAATTCTTATCATTAATAGCTACATATGAATGTACGTTATTGTTAGTAGGTATAATGTAATTAGCAAAATTAGATATATTAAACTTATAATCTAGGTTTAAGGAAGATACTGACGGTATTCCAAACAAAGTTGTTGATCCAGTTACAGAAATGTATGGATCTTGCGTCCATGTAATTGTTGGAGTAGATAAATAGTCATCTACGTAAAAATTACCTGTATTATCTGAAGTACTTGCATTTCCATTATCATCAATCTGTTTATTTTTATTATTTGTTTGACTAGAAATTATATATGATAAATTATAATAATCAGTTGATGCTGGAAAATTATCAACAAAAACAGAACTTAAATCATTGGAATCTGTCCTAGAAAAGGTGGAACTATATACAAAACCATTATTATAATTGTCTGTTGTATATTCGTCCGTATAACCGGTGGCGGAACTAAACTGATAAAATGTAGATCCACCATTAGAAATATCAATTGTATCGGCCGAAACAGCAGATGGTTCATTTGTTCCATTGTATGTAATTGTTTGCGAAGATACAGAATTACCACATATTTCAAGATCTACTGTGACTTGAACTAAATTATCTACACCACTCATATCAGTTCCTTGTAATCCATAATTTACATAAAATTTACTGGTTCCTGTAATATCAATATAACTATTTGAATTGCTTATTGTGCGATTACTTTCATTATTTGTTCCATTTACATAACAATTAATACTAGCTCCTTTTTCTAACGAAAATTGCAATGCATTATGAGAAACAGTTTTTAAATCGCTTCCGCTACTACTATATTCAATATATTGAGTAGTACTTTTTCCAGTAGTATCACCACTATTATTTGTGAATAATCCGGATGATGTGAAAACATCTCCATATGAACCATCCATATATTCCCCATTAGAATCAAACTTTAAGGCATTTTGGGCACGAACCTGTATATCATATTGAGCACCTGGAAACAATCCAGAAACATTTAAATTAGATTTACTCAATGAAGTTGCATTTGCCCAACTAGTTTCTTGATTTCCACTATGGCCTCTGTCTTCTAAACTCTTTGTTCCAGATAAAGTAAAGGAAACATCATAGTTAACAATACTTATTCCAGATGTAATTGAAGTATCATTGCTATCTAATGCAAAACTTAAATCTACATCAAAATCTGTTTTTCCAAATGAGTCAAATAAAATAACATCAACTTCCCCTGGCGCACCAGTTTGTTTTAATTGAACATTATATATGTAATTATAATTGGGTGACGTTCCGCTTTTGTTAACACCATATATACGCAAGTCAAATGAATCATCCTGTGTAAAAACTGGTAAATTTGTTGTATCTCGTGGCTTATCAGTAAAATCAATTGTATAACCAGTACTATTATTATAATATGTACTAACTACACTGTTAAATACAAAACTTGTGTCAGGTGTTGTAGTGGTACCGGTTTCATCATAATTACCTGCACCAATAATAATTGTCTCCCAACCACCCGAACTTTGTCCACTAATATCTGAGAAACTAATATCCACAAATGTTTGTAAATATATCGGATAACATTTTCCATCAAAAACATCTTTGTAAATATCTGCAAACTTTTCCCAATTTACAGTAACGGTTTCACTCAATCTGACTTGACTAATGTCTAATAATGCGGGCGGTTGTTCTGCTTTGTATACTGGAATACCACTCCAAATATTTGATTCTGTATAAACTTCGCACAAACTAGTATCACTATTGAATCTTAATGCTCTAGGATTTTCAGAATTTGTTGGTCTTTCGTCTTTAGTTCCACCGGGAATTAATAACGCGCTTGTTGCACTAATATCAAGCGCAGAATAAGACGAATTACTATTAGTCATTTGAATATTACCACCGGCATCTACTTTCATGCGTTCACTACCTGCTGTAAATATTTGTATTTCGTCGTTGTCAACATCAGGATTTGTTTCTGCGAGAATAAATGTATCCTGGTCAACATCTATGATCCCTCCGAGTCCTTGCCATGTACCTGATTCTCCATAACCTTCAAACTGTTTTGTAGATGTGTTGTATCTGATTTGCCCGGGGCTTTGAATGCTCGGTCGTTCTGTGTTTGTTCCTACTGGAATTTTTATTGCTGATGTGGCACTAACATCAAGTGCAGAATAAGTTGGATCACTATTTATCATTTGGATATTTCCACAAGCATCTACCTTCATACGTTCACTACCTGCTGTAAATATTTGTATTTCGTCGTTGTCAGCATCAGGATTTGTTTCTGCGAGAATAAATGTATCCTGGTCAACATCTATAATGCCACCTAGTCCTTGCCATTTACCTGTATCCCCATAACCTTCGAACTGCTTTGTAGATTTATTGTAGCGCATTTGTCCAGTAGTTTCAACTGTTGGTCGTTGGGACTGATATCCTACCGGGATTTTTAATGCAGAAGTTGCGCTAATATCAAGTGCTGAATAACTAGGGTCGCTATTTAAAATTTTCATTCCAGAAGTATCAATGATCATTTTTTCTGTTGAATTTGTTTCAAAAATAAAGTTTTTGTTTGTAGTTATTGTTCCACAAATATCCAATACGGACTTTATGAATACATCTCCGATGACCGTTAGATTTTCTCCGAATGACACATCTTCATCCACAAACATTTCATTATGAACTATCAGATTGTTTGAGATTTCCAAAGAAGATTCCATGGAAACATCGCTGACCACTTGTAAATGACCACCAAATGACACATCCTTATCCACAAATAGATCTGTATGAACTATCAGATTATTCGAAACCTCTAGTGAAGAATCCATGGACACATCACCACCGATGTATGTTTTTCCACCCGCCCCGATTGTAAAAACCTCATCATCTCCATCAACAAAATGTGCAATATCGTATCGGGTCGCGGTCTCTATTTGTCTAACAGTCATCGCTACACTTGTACCGTCATTTGAAATATCTAACGAATCTGTTATTTTTACTTCTGTGCGAAGATCTGTTATAGTTGTATTACATACGTCTTGAATAATGATATTTCCACCATCCATAATTCTAAGATCACCATAAACAAACAGGTTTGTGTCATTGTTCGATACATCTTCTGCGTTTGACGACTTTTCACCAAATATGGTATCACCAAGTATTTGTACTTGGTTATGAAACAACGTGCTCCCAGAAACATCCATCACCAAATTATCGCACAAATCTGTATTGTGCGTGTAACCAACCATTAAATTATTTTGAATGACGCCATTTGTAGCGTTCATTTCATTTACCGTAAAATTGCCATTTTCCAACATATTTTCAATTGAACCGACTTTTTTTTCAAGTGCTTGTCCGCCTTCAATTTGATAGAGTTGAATGTATGAACTCATACTATATATTAATTATATAGTAAAATATATTTAAAATCAATAATACAATAAAAATAAATGAAGTCTGAATCTGAAGAATTGATTTATAATCCATTTAACAATAAAAATAAACAGCTTACATATGATTGTTTGCAATGTATCTTGAATAAATACAACGTCCACTATAATTTACAAAATTTTGATATTTTCAAAAGAGCATTTGTTCATAAATCATATGTAAGACCGACGAAGATGAATGAAGATATGACGCTGGCAATAAAACCACCCAGTTGCGTTGATCTATGTTCGCACTCAAACGAGCGTCTGGAATTTTTAGGAGATGGTATTTTGGAAAATGTGACAAAATTTTATTTATACAAACGATTTCCAGAACAAGACGAGGGATTCATGACCGAAAAAAAAATAGCGTTGGTAAAAAATGACCATATTGGGTATTTAGCTTACAAAATGGGACTTCATGATTACTATCTGATGTCTAAAAATGCCGAAGAAAAAAAGACAAGGTTCAATTACAAAAAATTAGGATGCCTTTTCGAATCGTTTTTAGGTGCGCTTTTTTTAGACGCAAATAACATGATTTTGTCTGATAATAACGGTTACTTAAATAATTATTTAAATTGTGGTGTAGGTTTCCAAGTTTGTCAAATATTTATTGAATCAATATTTGAGCAGTTGGTAGACTGGAACGACTTGTTAGAGAATGACAACAACTATAAGAATATTTTCCAGGTTATGATACAGAAAGAGTTCAAAACTACACCCGAATATTATGTACTGAATATAAACGAAGACCAAAAATATACGATGGGCGTTTATTTATGTTTGGGAAATGTAAATATTCATAATGTTAATATTGAAGAAGCAGTAGATTTTAAGAAGTTTGAAACATTTCAAAATATAAAAACTCAGAATTGTAACCTCGTTTTTTTCAGTAAGGCATCACACAAGATTAAGAAGAAGGCCGAACAAGTCGCTTGTCAAAAAGCAATTGAATTGATACAAGCATATGAATAATATTTATATATATTAATAAAATAGATGGAGTTCTTAAAACAGGTCAAAAAGCCATCAACGAAGAAAACCCATTTATTGAATATCAAAATTGAAATAAAAAAAAAATTTACAGAAAATAATAATGATAAACTCCTTCAGTTTTTGACATTACTTCAAAAAAACATTAATTTGCGAAATTTTAAATACTTGGGTTATGCAAAAAAAAGTGAGCAAACTGTTATCTTAACTCAAATGGGTGATTCGGAAATAAAGGCGATCAAGCAAAAACAAAAAATGAGCATCTCAACTACAATTCAAGACGAGAAAAAGAAAAAAGATGTATCAGATTTGGTAATATCTAAGAAAACGCGCGAAATCAAACCAAAAACTATTGTGCAAAATGTAGATGACTTGACAAATAACAATCATGAAAGTATATTTGAGTTTTCAAATAACTACAAACAATATGTTGAAGATGAAACAATATTCAAAGTGCCAATACCACAATCGTATGTTTTGAATAATAAAATGTCATTTGTCAGCGAAATTCGCGATAAATTGACTGAATATTTGAATATTTCGGGAAAGTTGCTTGGCGAAGAAGGTTCGTGCGATGATACCACCAATGCGACTGGTTTTGATCCACTGATACACCAAGAGCTGGTGAAACAATATTTAAATTCTTATAGTCCATATAGAGGATTGGTATTGTATCATGGATTGGGTTCGGGTAAAACATGCACGTCTATAGGTGTCATCGAGGCAATGAAAACAACAAAACGAAAAATATTTATTTTGACTCCTGCGTCTCTAAGAAAGAATTATATTTCTCAATTAAAGTTTTGTGGTAGCACCTTTTTTCAAGAAGATGATGAATGGGAATATGTGAAATATCCAACTGACGGGACTAGAAGCGAGTTTATAAAACGAGTTCACAAACTGACAAAATTGCCAATCAAAAAATATCTGGATAAGAAAAATGGCGTTTACTTACAGAGAAAAACACCAAAAGGCGACAATGATTTTGTGAAAATAGATAAGAAAGTATTGAGTGAACAGATAAATGAAATGATTAAAGCGCGATTTCACTTCATTAGTTACAACGGTATCACCATGGACGCATGGAAGACCAAATACAATACTGATGAAAATTACAATCCGTTTGATAACAGCGTTATTATCGTAGACGAAGCTCATAATTTTGTCTCACGGATAGTAAATAAACTGAATGTAAAAGGAACTTCAGTGTCGGTTGAAATTTACAAGAAAATCATTACAGCCGACAATTGCAATGTTGTTATGTTAACCGGAACTCCGCTTATTAATTATCCGAATGAATTAGGGGTTCTCTTTAATTTAGTGAGCGGTTGTAATCACATCATTCAGATGAGATGCGTTCATGACAATAAGAAAATGATGGACATTAAAGAATTCAAAAAGGCTCTGAGCAAATTAGAAAACATTGATTATATTACATATTTGGATAATACAAACACTTTAAAAGTAATGAAAAACCCTTACGGATTTGTGAATGAACCATCCGGTAAATTAAAATATGCACCAGAAGAAAAGACAAGCATAAAAGACTTCAAAGATCAAGTATTAGAACTACTTCAACAAGCCGGATATGAAATTCTTGGATTGGATGATCCAAGAAATGAAATGATAATAGGACAAAAGAAATTTCCGGATACAAAAGAATCTTTTGACAACATATTCATTGATAAAGATGGAAATGGACTAAAAAACAAACAATATTTTCAAACTAAAATCACCGGATTAGTTTCCTATGTGGGAGACAAAAAAGAGTTGATGCCTACAATAGTTCCATCGGGAAATGAGGATGATATATTTATTGAGTATGTTGAAATGACCGAAAATGTAATGAAACACTATGATATTGCTCGGGCAATTGAACGGGCTCTTGACACTAAAATGAAAAAAGAAAAGAAAAAAAATGACGGCAAAGACGGACAATCTGGTTCTTACAAAATATTTTCAAGAGCTGCCTGTAATTTTGTATTTCCATCAAAGATTGATCGCTTTTCTTCGGGGGGCGAACAAACCAAAGATGAACTATCAGATATAGAAGAAAAACTAAATCGTCCGGTTATGAGTATTAATAAAATAGAAGATTTAGAAGAAGACCAATTAGAGATTCTGACAGCTCAGGAGATGTTGACAATGAATGATGGTAAATATGACACACAAGACATAGAAAATTATGGTGTAAAAGTCAACAAAAAAAAACGCGCCGAATTTGCCAAAAAGGTGGAGTTTCTTTTGGGCGAACTAACCAACAATGCATACAAATATTTTGATAGCGATATTGAAAAGGTCATTAAAACTAAAACAATGAAGATAGAAGTTGACCCTGAATATGAAGCCGACCGAGAAAGTGACCTAACCTTATACAGTCCGAAATTCTACAAGATGCTAAAAAATATTTTGAATACAGAAAATAACGGGTTACATTTAATGTATAGTAATTTCAGAACACTAGAAGGTATTGGTATTTTCAAAATATTACTGGAATATTATGGGTACAGCGAGTTCAAGATTACCAAAAACACAGATGAAATGGGTAATATTGAATACAAGATGGATATTGGCAACGCATTTTACTACAATAGTAGTTTTGAGTCTGGTCCAGAAGAAGAAACCCCAGATAATCGGTTCACAACTCTGAAGGGGCGTAAATTTTATGCGCTTTACACCGGAAAGGAGGGTGAAGAGGAAAAGGAAATTATCAGAAATATTTACAACGGAAATTTCAAAAAGATACCGGCGAACATTCGAAAAGATATAAGAAAGTATTTTTTCAATAATGTTGCCGATGATATGACAAATATGTATGGAGAAGTGATACATTTATTGATGATTTCCTCTTCCGGCGCAGAAGGGATAGACCTGAAAAATGTTCGTTATGTTCACATAACCGAACCATATTGGCATCCTGTGCGCATTGATCAGGTTATTGGTCGCGCCAAGCGCATTTGTAGTCATAAAGACTTGCCAGAAGAGTTGCAAAACGTGACTGTATTTATGTATCTACTTTCATATAATAAACAACTTTTGAAGGAAAAAGAAACATTATATACTCAACTCATCAATGTGGATACAGACAAAGACGGTAGCGTCATCACAACGGATGAAAAATTATTGAGAATAATGAAACGCAAGAAGAAGTTGATGCAGCACTTTTTAATAGCCATGAAAGAAGCGTCCATTGATTGTATTTTCAATCACGAAGAAAAGGAGAAATGTTTGTCATTTCCTCTTCCTAAGTCCGGCATTAATCCTCACAAAACTTTAAAAACAAATTTGGACTACAAAGACGACCCATATGAAAATGTCAAAGTCCGTAAAACAAAAACTAATGTGAATGCGGACAATGAAAGAGGTGAGTATATTGACAAAAAGGAAAAATCTGTAGTTTTAAAGACAAAATATGTGAAGATTGATGGAAAAGGTGGGATGAAAAAGAATGTTGGTGTCGATTTTACACAAAAGCCTCCAGTCGCGTTTGATTTGAAAGACAAAACTCGCTTGGGTTCACTTGAAAAAATGAAAAATGATGATTATCTTTTGAAACTTGACCATTGATTTTAAGAACTAATATATAATTTTAAATCTATTAAATAGTTATAATGAATTAAAATTATATGAGGGAACAGTGTGTCTGAAGCGGCGACTAGTTATATTATAGATTATGATGAATATATCAGAATAATACAATGATTCATTATTTTCATCACGAACAAGGAGATTATTCTTCAGTTGTGGAGCATTTGCCCCATGTTTCGCCACATTTGTATCCAACGCAATGAGGATATTCCGACGGACAGTTATACTTTGTATCTTGTAAGACACCATCTTGTCCGCAGCACAGCGGATCTCCCGGTTTGGCGCCATTGTCAGCAAGGCATTTTGTAGTAGATGTTGTCGTATCATCATCCTCGGTAGTGGCGGCGGTAGTGGCGTCTGGACAATCCCCGTATAAATGGCACGCTGAATTAGAATTCGTAGAATAAGCTGCGCTTTTAATATCATAAAGATAAACATATTTATCCGATATATTCATCGGAACATCACTATAGGGACCTAAAAACCCTTTGAAATCATCGCCTGATGGACCAACCAATTTAGTCTCGCTTCCATCAGTGTTTGAGAAGCTTATACTGTTATTAGATGTGGTTGATGCGTGATTTATACACAGTACAGCTTCACCGGTTCCACATGTCGCCTTGTAACTATTATGCGTATTCCCCCAACTATCTTTGTAATCTGGGATAGTGTCATCTGTTAAAGCACTTGTACCATCACTACAACTTATATCTCCTGCTATACAATATAAATATTCCCCGGATACACCAATTTGGTCGTCACCACTCGCATCTGTGAAACTTACTCCACTCATATCGATACGATCCATATTCACATTCTTTCCGGTCATATCATAATCTTCCATACCCTCGTGAACCCCTAGTACCTTACTTAACAAAACAGCGGCAATGGGGATTACAATAAATGTGGATACAATAATAATAAGCAATATCCTAGCATTTGTCTTAAACTTATTCATTTTATATAGTATAATAAATTATTTTAATTTTTTCAATATTAGTATTTGAGAAGTCAAAATTTTATTAATAGCATCGTTTTGAGAGTTAACTTGTTGCCTCAATTTTGAAATTTCAGAAGATAAATTTTCATTTCCTTTGATTAATAATTCTAATGACGATTCTTCAAGAACAGATGATTTAATTTGTTCCGCAAAATGTTGACTATTATTTTCATTTTCTGTAAATTTATTTACAGAAACTACAGAGTTGGTTTCATCAGACGGTGTTGGTATGTGCAACTCACGATCTTTCAACTGTTCTTGAATTAATGCTTCTAAGTTTTCCGCTTCAAGTGGACCATCTTGTGCATTATCGCTGAAATCAAGATCTTCCGGCTTCTTGTTATCCAAAAGTGAACTAAATTCTGTTTGTTTCTTCTGAAACTCATTGTCGAATTGCTTTTTTTTCATGTTTGAAATATCTTCTCGCGTTTCAACGGCTTGTTTACTATTTTCTATGTCTTTTTTGATGTTTGTAATAATTACTTTTCGTATATTGTTATCTCCATTTGTCTGTAAAATATGAGTTTTAAAGTTTTCAATATTTGTTTCAAAAATAGATTTAACCTTTTCGAAATCAGAACTATCTAGGTTTGTAAATATATTTTCTTGAGCACACAAGTCCCACATACTTTTTTTGAACGAGGTCATAAAATTGTCATACGCGTCTTTGTTCATTATACTTTATTAAAATAAATAGTTCTAAACTGTTTAACTAAATTATCACGTATAGTCTTATTTTTAAAATAGTTAATATTGTGTTTTTTTGTCAATAATGAAATGATGAAATATAAACAGTACATTCCGCACTCGGTATTTTGAATTTGGTGTTGTTTTCCGTCGTTATTATCGACATTTAATTTCATATTCATTTTTATTGCCTGATTTTTAATTTTTTCACAAAGAGCCTTAATTTCTTTGGGTGGACCATTTCCGGCTGAATCAAAATAAAAGAGCTTTTCAGACGGAATATCTAAAAACATAGATACCCAGTGCGATCCACCTTGATAATGCTTGTCAGTATTGAATACCATACCGATTCTCTTGATTTTATTCGCGATATGGGCTTTTAAATTAAAATTGCATAGTTCGGGCCACACACATACATCATTGTTGTTCGTATCCACTATGTTTGCACTGTCAAAATCAATTGGCGATGGACCTAAAAAGAGAAAATCGTCATATTTTTCTTCATATTGTTTGAGAACATCCGATATTTCAACGCTGGATAACCACTCGGTTGAATTTGATTTCCAAGATTCTGGCATTTTTGGAACAAATAGTTCATTTTTGAGAATATGTTTTGTTTTCATATTTGGAACCACGCTATCAATCCAACACATTTCATGATTACAACCATCAGACATACTGTTTTTAATTTCAACCCACATATTCTCTTTTTTTCTTGTTTTAATTTTGCGGTCCGGATGTCGTTTGTTCCAAAATTGTTTTAACATTATTAACGTATTCAAATCTAGGCAACTAGATTTTTTAAAACTTTTATTCTTCGGATGGCATTTTAAAGATTTAAATTTTTTCTTACTTTTGTTCTTTTTCATTTGTTTAGAGAAAACGTTTTCCATAGATTAATATATCTCAACATTAAAAAAAGTTACAAGTTTTTCACGTTATGTCTTGTATGATTGAAAAATGTATTTGGTGCTAAATTGCATTTCTGGTTATTTGTCCCTTTAACTTTGTGTGGTAGAACGTATATATTTGGTAAACGATTGTCGTTGTATTTTTTTTCCAAGAAGAGGTCGGAATTTGGTTTGGGTGTGTAATTTGGTCCATCCGCTTTCGTAAGATGACGGTCCTGATTTTTCAGCATAGAATCAGTGTCAATATTATCTAAAAAATGACTGATTGGTGCTCTTGAGTTTCCTGGATAAAATATTTCACGATTATCGTATCTATCGTAAGACAAAAGTTGTTCAGAGTCTTCTGAAATATAATCATTCGCTACCGGAAAATTTACTAGCGAATACTTTGTCGAAAGTGGACGTGGATCAAAATTTGGTTGGAGTCTGTTAGACGGGAAATGTCGGTTGTTGATCTTGAGATTCAATTCATTGTCGTAATCGTAATTACACAAGTGTCTTTTAGTCATTTATAATATACTAAAATAAATTAAATACAAGCAAAATACTATTAACAAGAAACGCAAATGTGTGGAATTCTCGGACTTCTTTTGAAAGAATCGTATAATATAGAGAATGATTCAAAAGACAAATATAAAATTAGAGAGCACTTCAAGTTTGGTAAAAAACGAGGACCAGAATATTCAAATATTGAAAATATAACTCCACAGATTATTTGGGGTTTTCATCGCCTTTGTATCAATGGGTTAGACGAAGTATCAAATCAACCGATAAAAACAGAATCTTGTATGATGATGTGCAACGGAGAAATTTATAATTATAAAGAGTTAATCCAACAGTTTGAATTGAATGTAAACACAAATAGCGACTGTGAAGTGATAGCCGGACTATATAAAATCATGGGACCAACCTTTGTCAATTTGCTTGATGGCGTTTTTTCTTTTGTTATTTACGATTCTTCTCAAAATAAGGTGATAATAGGGCGCGATCCGTATGGAGTCCGACCGTTATATATTTGTCACTACGAGAACGGAAATATCGGATTTGCGTCTGATTTGATGCCGCTTTTGTTTGACAAGAATATTTCACATATCCGCCAATATGAACCTGGAACATATTGTGTTTATGAACAAAAACTAGGTAAATATACACGAACCCTTCAAGAACGGTATTTCTTCAATATTTCGTACATGAATGAATATCAAAAGCCAGTTGAATATTACATGTTTCAAATTGTACAAAAAATGAGGGAATCTGTAAGGAAACGCGTCGACAATTGCGAACGAGAGGTTGCTTCTCTACTATCCGGTGGTCTTGATAGTAGTATTATTTCAGCGCTCGTGTGTCAAGAGTATTATAAAAAAACGGGGTTAAAATTGGAAACATATAGCATTGGTCTAAAGGGGGGTGTTGATTTGAAATATTCAAAAATGGTCGGAGAGCACATTCAAAGTAATCACACAACCATTTTGGCATCTGAAGAAGATTTCATAGCATCAATTGAAAATGTTATTTGCGATATAGAAAGTTATGATACGACTACGGTTCGTGCTAGTGTAGGAAATTGGAACGTGGCGAAATATATTAAAGAACACAGTAATGCGAAGGTCATATTCAATGGAGATGGCGCAGATGAACTTATGGGCGGTTATATGTATTTTCATTGCGCACCTGATGACAATGAGTTTCATAACGAAACACTGCGGCTGCTTTCAAATATTAGCATGTTTGATGTATTGCGTTCAGATAAATCTATTTCAAGTCATGGATTAGAACCTAGAACCCCATTTTTAGATAAAGAATTTACAAAGTTTTACATTAGCATTCCAATTGAATATCGGAATCACAATCAGTTTGGTAATTGTGAAAAATATTTGATTCGCAAATCATTTGAAATTTACTGTCCGGGGCTACTTCCAAAAGAGGTTTTGTGGAGAAAAAAAGAAGCTTTCAGTGATGGAGTTAGTAGTAAGAAAAGGGCGTGGTATCAAATTGTTCAAGATAGTGAAAATGTCACAAATATAACAATGAGTAACTACTATCATCATAATAAGCCGGAAAGCTGTGAACAAGAATATTACAGAGCAATATTCAGCAAATATTATGATAAATGTGATAACTTGATACCTTATTTTTGGATGCCAAAATTTATCAAGGGTGTTGCTGATGCTAGCGCAAGAACATTAGATGTCTACAAAAACAAAAAGTGATTTTATGAAATTTCTAACATTTTGTAAGAAAACAAAAATTATTCAATAAATTAAAAATGTAGAGGGAGTTTAGTGTGTGTATTTTAAAAGGAATATTTCTCATAATCTTTTTGTTTTTGTAAATATTTTTCAAGTATTTATACATGATTTTCTTATTTAGTTTGCTGTAAATTTCATAATCCATATTTCGCGCTATTTCTTCGGGCGTATAATAAAATTTGTAGTTATCGCATTCAATAAAAAAAACTGTAATATTTGAGATACTTTGTTCTTCGTAATTGTAATTCATATTGTCTATGAAACATAAACGCAAATCCTCGTCATTATAAGACATATTTTTCATTTTTAACAGCGGTTCTAGTTGTTTTGTCTTTGTTTCTGAAAATACAATATCATCAAACATATACATGTCTTTTTCATTGTATGCTTGTTGTAAAATATACTCTTCAATGAAAACCAAAACCATTTTTACAAAACGTTCGTTTTTATTTCTTGTGTACAAAATAAGAGCGTGAATAATATTTTTCACTTTTAGTTCATATATAAATTTGAGTATTTCAAATATCTTAGGGCGAAATGAATTACTATATATTCTCAATAAGGTGTTTATGTCGTCTTGAGTCATTTTACGAGAATATGTTTTTTCTATAATATTAATCAGGTAAATGACCTGTGAAAAATACCCTATGGTATTATCAAAATCTATTATGATTAATTTTTTCATAATAAATTTTTATATTTATATATTAAAGACAATTTAACCATGTCTAAATTTTTAACTATAAATGAGAATAAAGAATTCTTGAAATACCACAATCAAAATATTCCGAAAACTATACACAAAATTAAAAAAAAAGCGCTGAAGTTGATGCTTAAATCATTGTGTAAAACAAATTGTGATATAAACGACAACTACAAACATTTTTTATCTATACTGCATAGGAAAAAGATGATATCTCCCAACAATAAGTGTATCCACAGTAATACATCAAAAATGTATATAAAATATAAAAAATGTTTTCATACAAAACAAACTAGAAATGTTCTCTTTCACTATCACTTTTGAATATAATCTACAATTTTGATCAAGAGTTCTTCCTGATAATTGATTCTTTGAAAGACAATTGATTTATTTAAACTCAGTGTAAAAAGGCGATTACGATTATTTTTGCATATCAAGTTTATATCGTCTATTCCGGGCTGTACATCAATTAAAATGCCTCCATTTGTCAGTTTCAGTTTTTCAATATTCTTCAGATTGAACCACCGTATATACGAACCAATTTTTATTTCGTCCATTTCGTCCACATATCTGTATTTACTTAGAACTTTGTGATATTTTAATAGTTCTTCTCTCGATAAATACAATTTTTGAAGGATATTATTTTTCATTTCTTTAATTTTACTACTATTCAAATGTAGTAGATTTTTGTTGTCTAGTTCTTGAACAATCTCTTCCATTGTATGATCGATGTTTTCATTTGTCTTTTTATTACTATCTTCACTCATATATAACTATAGAAGTTAGTTATATATAAACCATTTTTCAAATATTTAAAACATGTTTGCTGGGAGGGGTTCAAATCCGTTTCCTTGTAAGCCACCAGACATTGAACTTGGCATTCCCGACAATTCTTCAATCGATGTTGTTTGCATCTGAGGTGGTTGCATGGTATGTTGCATGGTATGCATGGGTTCTTGCGCGGTTTGTTGCTTGCCGTTGTTTCCATCTCCATTTTGTTGGGAATCTTCTTCCTCAACAAGTGGTTCCCTGATCAATCCAAGCATTCCTAAAAATCTATCAAATAAAACGTTCAATTTCTCGCTAATCTTTGTATCTAAAGTAAACATTAAAAATAAAAGGGGTAGCATTCCAGAAAGTAGACTAAAGTTCTCGTATTTCACCTCTGAATATGTGGGGAAATATAAAACAAACTTGTGTATTAAAAAGAAGGAGACCAATATAACAATCAATTGAACGATCACTTCGAACACGAGTTCGCTTGTTGGTTTGAGAGGGTTGTTAATAGGCATGTAAATTTTCATCATTTTCAAGACTGCGAGTAGTGGTATCACCAAGATACCACAATATTGAACAATGTTCATCATTTGCGCCTTTTCACTTGAAGAAAATGATGTAATATAGTCTACGAAAGATTTATTATTATCGCCACCACCGATTTGTTCATTCAAACTCGTTCCAAAATCATCGTTTTCGTCGGTCTCACTGTAGTCGGTCATAATTAATATAAGCAGAGAATAAAAATATATTTAAAAACAGTTTTCTAGTAATCATTAGAAGACAATGTTGAAAAATATAATACAAAAACAAAATATCCATCCTGAAGAACAATACTTAAGTTTGATAAATGAACTATTACAAGAGGAAAACATTGAAACTGGTAGAAATGGAAACACGTATTGTAATATTGGAAGTGCGATGTATTTCTCACTTGAAAATAATACTATCCCTATAATAACCACTAAAAAGGTTGCTGTGAAAACGTGTCTTAAAGAGTTGTTGTGGTTCGTTCGCGGAGATACAAATAATGAATCTCTGAAAGAGCAAGGTGTTAATATATGGAACGCAAACGCAAGCAAAGAATTCTTGGAAACGCGTGGCCTTAAATATAGCGAAGGAGATTTAGGACCTGTTTATGGACATCAGTGGAGATTTTTCAATGCAGACTACACAGATTGCCATGAAAACTACAGTGGACAAGGAGTAGACCAGTTGCAGAGTGTCATTGACGACCTAAAAGATCCGGTGAAAAGATATTCGCGCAGGCACGTTGTTAGCGCATGGAATCCTTGTCAAATAGACAAAATGGCTCTTCCACCTTGTCATGTTATGTTTCAATTTCATGTTACCAGAACAAATAAGTTATCATGTACACTTTATCAGAGAAGCGGTGATGTTGGGTTAGGGGTGCCGTTCAATATTTTGTCTTATTCCGCACTCACGTGCTTAGTTGCCAAACATTGTGATTTGGAACCATATGAATTCATTTATTATTTGGGAAATACACACATTTATGAAGAACATGCCGACAGTTTAAAAGAACAAATAAAACGAAAACCATTTGAATTTCCTAAACTAACAATTAAAAATGCCCGTGACGATATAAATGATTATGAACTTGACGATTTTGTCATAACAGATTATAAATATCATGAAAAGATCAACATGAAAATGAATGCTTGATGAAAACAGATATTCTAAAAAATATAATTTAAACAAAGATTTGTAATGAATAAATATTATGTCTGGAGCACGTGCTTTAGCTTCAGCGAGGCGTAGGCGAGCCGAACCTCAACCGAATCAATCTCTTCCCATAAACTCATCTTCTAGAGCATCTAACAATATGACTTCGATACGAGAAGAAACGCCCCTTCAAGAAAAGCCTAAAATGAGTCCGGCGATGATGTTACTTTCCCACAATAAAATAATAGAAAACTTACAAACTGTTGTTGAAAGTTTGAATTTTAAAATTGAACAACAAGAAGAAGATATGAAAAAATTAATTGAAAATAAAATGAATGATTCAAAAGCAGATGACACTAATTTGGAATACTACAAACAAAAAATAGATACAATTGACAGTAATTTAGAAGAAATAAAAAAACATACCTTAAAAGTACAGACCTTTTCTATGGAAACTAATCTACAGTTGGTAGAAGTGAAAAAGAAGCTCAATAAATATGGAAAAAATGAGCAAAATAATGAAGCCAAGCAGCGTGAACAAATTATTGAACATATCAACAACGTTTCTACGATTTTGACTAAAATAAATAATGAGGTTGAGCAAGGTAAAGAGGCACAGAATATACAAAATAACACGCTTATAGATATATTAGAAGGTATAAACAATAATGTTACTGGTGAAAATGTAATTGAAATCTCTGAGGAGCAAGAAGAGCCTGTTGAGGAGCAAGAAGAGCCTGTTGAGGACCAAGAAGAGCCTGTTGAGGACCAAGAAGAACCTGTTGAGGACCAAGAAGAACCTGTTGAGGACCAAGAAGAGCCTGTTGAGGACCAAGAAGAGCCTGTTGAGGACCAAGAAGAGCCTGTTGAGGACCAAGAAGAGCCTGTTGAGGACCAAGAAGAGCCTGTTGAGGAGCAAGAAGAACCTGTTGAGGACCAAGAAGAGCCTGTTGAGGACCAAGAATTAAACGAAGAAGGGGAGGAATCTACAAAACTTAACTTTTAATTTTAATACACTGAACTTTAATTGAAATAAAATTGATTTAAAATTCGTCCTAGTATAATAACAATATAAATCAACTACCATGTTGTTCACCCTAGAGAAAAACAGAAAAGTTGTAACTCTTATTGAATTGTTCAAGGTTGTTAAAAGTTTGAACAATTTTTGTAAAATGTACTGCAAAGAAGATGAATTGTTTATTCAAATTATGGATGATTCTCATGTTAGTTTGCTTGAAATAAAGATAAAAAAAGAATGGTTTTCGTCATATGAAAGTGAAAATGAGGTCGTTTCATTTAATTCTAAAATACTCACAACTATTATGGGTTTGCATACACTAGACAGCGTTGTTACATTTGAAACATCACACGAACATTTGTATGTAATGTTCAAACAAAAAGACAAAACTGAAAAGTCGTTCCAAGTCAACCTGATTGATTTGGATAGCGATTTAATGGGGTCTCAAGAGATTGAACCCAGCTTAGAATTTACGATACAGACTAGAAAACTAGACCAGTATTTTAATGAACTACAAGCATTTGGCGATACACTGGAACTCGTCCATTTTAATGATGCTATCTATATGCGGTCGCGAGGAGATGAAGGAAAATATATGTTAAAAATAACCGATGATTTATTGGACGAACTTATCGTGGAAGAAGATCTTCGTATGGTGTGTAAGGTTCCATTGAAGTATACGTCCCTCGTTACAAAACTGTATTCCGTATTTAAAAAAATAAACGTAAATGTCAGCGAAGATTCTCCATTTACTCTAAAAATATTTCCCAATGAAGAAGATGAGAAGGATTTACTTGAAGTAAAATTCTTTATTGCGCCCAAAGTGGACGATGAAGACGAGTTTGACTATTCAGAGTTCGAAGAGAAAGAAGAAACCCCAAAAAATGTAGAAGAAGAGTTGAAGAATTATGAGAATGAGATTGTTGAAACTTAAATACATTAAAACATAGATAGTTAAATAATTTGCTACATTAATTATGATACTTGAACTGTTATTTATATTTTTTATTTTCACAATATATTTCTTTTTTTACGTTGAATATAAGGTGAATAAAAATAATAATATTTATGAATATGACAAGGAACTAACGCGGCAGAATATTAATAATGAAATTTTATTGAAAATGCCGTTTTATTTTGATGGTAGTCATTTGAATTCTTCGTTAAATGTTAGCGACTATAAAATCATTAAAAATGATAAGAAACGCCATTACAAACAGTATAACATGATTGAAAATGAAATATTGTTGCTGAAACCATATATCAAAACATATTTAAAAGACAACTTATACTCTATCAAAAGTGGCGGAAAAATTGGAATTCATACAAACCAAGAAAGTGTAAATTATTATTTCGCGAGAGATGGAAACGCCCAGTTATTTTTAATTCACCCTCGGTTCAAAGATAATTTTGAAACTAATCAATTAGACCGCAAGGAATTACAAGACCATATTGAAAAAAATGAACATTTTCATAGATTAGACTTCAAGAAAGGGACTATTGTATACGTTCCAAACAATTGGATAGTTTACATAAAAAACGTAGAAAAGAAAAATTGTTGTATTGAAAAAATTTCATATTCGTCATTAATTAATAAGTTTATGTTTTATTTCAAAAAAAAGGTTTAATAACAATAGAAAAATATAATAAATGTATAGCAAAAATGTATTATTTTTAAAAAACTTTCGCGAAGATGTTGAAAGTGTAGTAAAAAAGAATTTCATAAATGAGCGCACTCCTTTTTATTTTGTAAGCACCATTTTTTTGTTTTCATCTATTGTTCTGAGTTTTATGTCTGCTTTGTACAGCAAAGAGAATTTTTCAGATTTTTTCCCAAATGAAGGAAAATATTACGATAAAGTTATGCACGATGATACAGTTGTGGACAAAATATGTTGGTATTTTTCTCAGATCACCCATCACACCATCATATTGTTATTTTTTTATTTCTTCATGGCTCTCGTAAACAAAAAATCAGAAGCGTATTTCAAAATGGTAGCGCCATTGGCAATGACGATAAGCGCGCTTTATTTCTATTTTTTATTTCCAAAACAGCGCCTTAGTTTACATCAATTGCCATATTACAATTTTTTTTCTCATTTTATGATAATCTTCTTAGTGTTTGGTGAGTTGATATATATAAACAATTATTCCTTTGAAGAAACTACACATTGTTTTATTTTCTTATTGACTTGCCTATGTGCGATTTTTATCAATTTCTCCTTAAGAGGTGTTTGGTCTTATAATATGGTGAAGTTGGACCGTTTGAGTGGTTGGACGCTTGTATCAAAAACAACAATCGTGATGTATTTTTTTAGTTTTGTCTTTTTTTTATCTAAATCACTGTTCAAAAATGACAACAATATATATAAAATGTTCATGAAAACGTTGATGAAGAGCAAAATGTTTTTTACCGGACTATTTGGACTGATACTTTTCAATATATTTCTTTACATTGACAAGAAGACAACCAAGAAAATGAATATAAACGCTTTTACACAAGAGAGAGTATAATTGTATTAGTCAATGATGTTTTCTACTTTCAAAGTGATTAGCGTGTTTCTGACAACATTCGTGGTTCAAAGTACCACCGGATTCAAATTGCCGACGATGACCTCGTTGAAGCCGAAAACAACTACGTTCACATTCAACGGAGATATTAAACCACTTGGATTTTTTGATCCTTTGCAAATTACACAAAACGCAGATGAATCAACGCTCAAATATCTAAGAGAAGCCGAACTCCACCACGGGAGGATTGCTATGATTGCGAGTGTTATGCTACCATCTATCGATTATTTTACTGAAGACCCACAAGATTTGGCAATCAATTATTTCAGTAAAAATCACGGCGAATTTAACATGTTGGGTCTTGGTTATATCTCATTTTTTGAACTAGCGCGTCTACTAGTTCTATATAAAAATCCATCTGAACGTAAATTCGAACTAAAGGACAATGTTCAACCTGGGTCGTTGAATACATATTTCCCGTTTGACGAAAATATGTCTAATATTGAGATTTCAAATGGTCGTCTTGCGATGATCGGTGCTCTTGGATATATTGCTCAAGAACTAATCACGCAACAAAAAATTATTAGTTAATAAAAATTTAATATTTTAAGATGAATAAAATTGATTACCCTATTATATACATTTCTATTGATAATATCATGTCAGTAGTAATGTATAATATTCCAGACCATATTCGCGCGACTATAATAATAAATTCTATCATTCTGACAAGAAATAAAAATGGATGGAATGAAATCCATTTTCAGTTAAAGAAATCAAAAACTTTTCTCAAACAGACCAGTCATGTGTTTGATAAATCGCTTAAATATGAGAACGCAATAAGAGTCCCTTGTATTTGTTTATATGATGTCTTTTCGTTAGATGATAATGGAAATTATTTAGACGACACGTGTGATGAAATAATATATTGGTAAATAATCTAATCTAATGTATTTATAATCTAATGAAATGTTTTGTTTTAAAGACAATCATTTTGGGTGACTGTGGTGTCGGCAAAACAACAATGTTATATAAGTATTACAATGGAAATTTCAATAGCGATAACCAAAGCACGGTTGGTGTAAATTTTGTATCAAAATATGTTAAAAATCTAAATTGTGGGTTTTCTGATTCAATCAAAATACAAATATGGGACACTGCCGGACAAGAGAGATTCCGTTCTATTATTCGTTCGTACTATCGCAATATTTGTGGATGTATCATTGCTTATGATATTACAAATAAAAATACTTTTAACAATTCATTATACTGGATGGATGAAGTGAGAAAAAATAATAAAGATGTAGTTTTGATTCTTGTCGGAACAAAAAACGATTTAGAAGATAAAAGAGAAATTGATTATGAAGATGGAGTAAAACTCTCAAATCATTACAATATTCCATTTTTTGAAATAAGTTCAAAGGAATGTGTCGATAGTGTTTTTGATAAAATGGTGGAAATAGTCATTAATAAAATAGAACAAAACGCCGTGAACCAAGAAATAAGTCAATTTAGAGGAGTTTTATTAATTGACGATAATAACAATGGTACTGATTACGGACCAACGTTTCTGAGGAGGGCAACATTATTTACTTCTAACACTTTGTGTTGTAATAATTAACATCAATCATATAAACATTCAGTGCCATATATTGTTATATGTATAAGTTTATCAGCAAAGACAATAACTACCAAGATTATGAAATTGTCGAAACGCAGACGTTTCAAATTGTGTCATTATTTGAAAATAATTCAATTGTAAAAACATCAAAATTATTTTCAAATGATACATTTGATTATAAAGATAGAAAAATCAATATTGTTCATTCGCACGTTCGTTCATGTAAAAATGTTCCGGGAGTCATTTCACTAAATATTAGCTTTGGAAAACACAAAGGCAAATTGTTGTATTTATGCAAACCAGATGACAAGCGAATACCATTTTTTTTGATACCATATAAAATACCTTACAGTTTTGATAAATCTGTAAAAAAGATTTATATTACATTCAAATATGAGTCCTGGGAAGAAAACATGCCGCGGGGTTCTATGTTACAAAACTTTGGTAATATTGAAGATGTCGGCAATTACTATGAATATATATTGTATTGTAAATCGCTTAATGTTTCTATACAACCCTTCACAAAAACCGCACGAAAGATGTTGAAAGACAAATCCGCAGAACAAATCATTCAAAATATTCAAATCAAGTATAATATTGAAGAAGTAACCAAAAAAGATGAATTTATATTTACACTAGACTCAAATGTATCAAATGATCATGATGACGCAATGTCTTATAATTTTCAAGAACACAAAATCACCGTTTACATTTCCAATGTTTCGTTGGTGATGGAATATTTGGATTTGTGGGACTCATTTACCGATCGCGTTTCAACAATTTATTTACCGGATAAAAAACGACCCATGATTCCAACAATTTTGACAGAAACCTTGCTGAGTTTGGATGAAAAACACCAGAGATTATGCTATGCGCTAGAGATATTTTATGATGAAAAAAATAAAATCAAAAGTCAAAATTTGAAGTTGTGTCTATCGTACATAAGCAAAAATTACTCACACGACCACAAAGACCATTTTGAAAATAATAAATATTATAAGAAAATATCAGAAATATTAAAAATTCAGAATTCAAAAGATATTGTGGCTTACCTGATGATTCATTTTAACAAATATTTGGCGAGATACCTTCATGCGAAGGATTGTGGGATATATAGACATTATCATAGTCTAACAAGTGAAACCAAAGAGCACGGTATTGGCTCAATGTATCAAAACATCCCAAAAAATATTTTGAATCATATTTCAAAATTCAAAACACATTCTTCTAGGTATTGTTTGACTAATAGTGATTATTTGAATGAGTGTAAAAATCAAGAAAAAGAAAACGATTTGTATTTACAAGTTTCTTCGCCTATAAGGAGAATAGTTGACGTCATAAATAATATTGCACTTTTAGAACATATGTTAGAGAAGAACACCATAGATAAAGCGAAGAGATTCTACGACTTTTGGACAAGTCCGGAACAACTCGAATACATAAATATTTCATCTAGAACAATACGAAAAATTCAGTCAAAATGTAAAATATATTCACAGTATTTGTACAACAAAGAAAATAATATTATTCAAAGTTACGAAGGTTATGTTTTCGACAAATTGGAGAAGTATGATGGTAAATTTCAATACATGGTTTATCTACCATTTTTGAAACTAACAACATATATTACAGTGCTGCAAAATATAGACAATTATAGTGCTCATTTATTCCAACTATTTGTCTTTATGAATCAAGAACAAGACAAGAATAAAATCAAGCTCCAATTATGTTATATCTCCGAGAACAAGGATTTTATGTAACTATCGTTTGTATCAAAAGACAATTTTAGATAATCCAAAAATAGTAAAAATTCATATTGTTGCTCATCTTCACTTTTTATTTTACATATATTGGCAAGCTCTTCTTTAACAAAACTATTGTACAAGCGATGGCTTGTATGATATATAATTTCATCTTTGTTAACTATATTATTGTAAATGCTCTCCCTATAAGAGATAGATGGTAGAACATAAATGTTGTTGCTGCATCCAACATCAAAGCGAATATTTTGAATTAAAGTGTGTTCGTGAAATTCTTTTGGTATCAGATGGTGATCTTCAATAAGACCTTTCTTATGGTAAGAATATTTGACTTTTCTTCGCGCCTTTGTTCCGTATCTCAACGGGTCATAATTTTTGTCATAGTGGACCGCAGAATATAAACCATTGATTTGAATTATTCCGTTCATGTTTTTAGTAATTGAATAATAATAGCTATTTTTGATACTGAACAAAGTAGCAAGATATAATTTAGGTATCTTCATAATATCTACTCTTATGTTATATTATTTTTGAATACATTTCAGATACCATCAATTGTCTTTCTTTTGTTGTATAACATGACAAGTATTTCTTCTTTGATGTTATTCAATACCTCATCTCCATCACGGTTCTGTAAATACTTTTGAAAAGAGTCAATAATGCTTGGATATTTTTCTTTGTAATCATCATACCAATTTTCCAAAACAAACTCATTATAGTCATACAAGTCATCTATCTGTAATTTCTTGTCTTGTATTTGCCACGAATTGTCTTTATAGACCATAAGATATTTACCTTTGATATTGGACAAGTATATATTCATATTTTCTGGTTTGTTGGTGTTAAAATGAACCTTTTCTATTAACGTCTTTACACATTTATTGCAGTCTTTTATACAGCTAATATAATCTATTGGTGTGAGATGACTATAGTCTGTATCTTGATGGTTCAAAACTTGAATATTAATAGTGTTGTTGTTATTTTGGATATTTCCTTGGTTAATATTCTGAATTTGAAGTTTGTTTGTTAATTTGTCTATTTGTTTCTGCATCATTTCCATCTTTTTGTCTCTCAGCGCGAGTTGCTTGTCCATTTGTGTATCTTTTAATACGAGCTGCCTATCTTTTTCATTCAACAGGCGAGCAAGCTCTTGAAAATCTTCATCTTTATTTTTCTTACATGTATATTTGATGTGTTTACACAAGGACGAGTGATGTTTGAAATTTTTATCACAATATTTACATTCATAACTTCTGATATCTTCGGCGGCTAATTTTGGGCTAATTATGGCTAATTTTTGGCTAATTTTGGCTAATTTTGGGCTAATTTCGGCTAACATTTTGTGTTTTTTTGTCTTCAAATGTCTGACATAATTTCCTTTAACTTTCGCATCATATACGCAGTGACTACAGTAATATTTACTCATATATAAAATAGTATACATTATATTTAAGTGATTTTTGTTCCTTTTTTGTTCCTTTTTTGTTCCTTTTTTGTTCCTTTTTTGTTCCTTTTTGTTCCTAAAAGGAACAAATTGTTCCTTTTTTGAATTTCATAAAATAAATGTTATTTATATGGTAATGATATTCATATGATTAAATATAGGTTTTGTTACCATAAATAAAAAAGGAACAAAAAAATTAGCCGTAAAAACAGAAAATAATTTTTTTTTTGGAGGGGGGGGGAACTTCATTATTTAATTTCATGAAAAATAAAAAAAAGTAAAAAACAAAAAAGCGAATATTTATATCTTGAGTGTCTTTTTCCGCGAAATTCAATGAAATAATATTTATTTAAAGATACTTAAATATTTTGAATAATATGAGCAAAAGTAATTTAGAAAATAAATTCAATTTGTCGTGTATGCTTGTCAAAACGTTGGTAAAACCTCCTAGTGACAAGGACTTATTATATTTATATGGAATGTATAAACAGGCTACAGTTGGTAATTGTAACGCAGAAGAACCGTCCAAGTTTAGTTTGAAACAACGCTCCAAGTGGGAAGCCTGGAATATGAACAAAGATATTGTAAAATCGGTGGCAATGGCATTTTATATTGCGAAAGTAGATGAGATATTTGTGGCTCTGAATTAATTACACATACATAGATTTATTAGACACAATACTCTTTTGAAGTTTGCGTTGGATATTATTTATTTTTTCTAGGAAAGAATAATTATTATCATTTTCACAAAACACAATCAATTCATTACACATATTCACCAGTTTCATACAACATCTAATGAAATCTCCTGTAAAAATATCCAACTCGCTTGTTAATTGATGAAAGAAAAATCGTGTATCATTAATTGTTTCGATCTCGTTGAACCATTTCTCAATATAATCAATCAAATCATATTGTATATTGAATTTACATGTAATGTATAACTCTGATGGCAACTCCTTGTCTTTATAATGATTCAATCGTTCTTCAATAAATGCAAATTCTTGTTTCATAACACTCGGATAATGCGTTTTGTAATCATCTTTGACTTTTAGCTCATAAAATGAAGATAGTAAACACACAATTTGCGTTTCACTGTAATTCTCAAATTTATCGCAATGTCCGTATAGATCGCAGAATACCAAGCACGGTATTTCGTGTATATAAGACGCATTCATTCCCATTGGCGTTGCTTTCATGGACGCATCTACATAACCGTTTACTTTCAATATATCAAACAATACATTGATTTGAGTTTCAACGTATTTAGATGCGTAATTAAGAACAGTTTCCTCCTTTTCCAATAGTCCTACGAGTTCCATGTAATTTTGATACAATTCATATTTGGAAAAATGTTTACCCGATTCAATTGCTTGAATTCCCCTTTTGATCTTTTTTTTTTCTTTATTACTTACCATTCCGTATTTACTTTTCAAATGGTCGTAATTTTGAAACTCGTCAATGAGATTCGGGTCTAGCAAATCATTGAATTGAGAAATTTTTTCATTGAAAGAAACTATCACTTTTTTCGAGACATCAATTTGATTTACAATGTCTGTATTCATAAGAGATTTTTGAATCATTTCTACAAAGTCGTTTGTTGTAAAATTCTCAAGATAATTTAAAATTAGATTATACGTGATACGGAACTTTGAACTGAGTACTTTGGGTTTATTGTGAAACAAAGAATTATATTCTGATTCACATAATGGTTTGTAATTATTTGTCAGCAAAATTACATGTCCAATTTTGTCAATATTACGACGACCGGCTCGCCCCGCCATCTGAATGAACTCGTGACTTTGAAGAAGTCGCATTTGATTACCATCGTATTTGAAAAGCGAATTAAAAACGACAGTTCGCGTTGGCATGTTCAATCCAATTGCAAATGTTTCGGTAGCAATCAACACTTTAATATATTTTTCATCATACAACATCTCAATAATTTCTCTGAAAACTGGTAGCATTCCGGCGTGGTGGATACCAATACCCTTTTCCAATAATTCAATATAAAATTCGCATTCAGGTAGATTGACATATTCTTTCCAATTATCTAGCTTCTGAACGAGCATCTTTGTGAAAACTGGGCGAATCATGTAATCCTTCTCGTCCGGCAAAAACAAATCAATGAATATTTGTTTCGATATATTTTCAACCTGCTTTCTTGAAAATACAAATAGTAAACAAGGAAACATATCATTATGTTTCAAGTGTTCAAGACATTCATTAATAACAAATTTGTCATGAACCCGAAATTTGTCTTTTGTAAGTTCAGTATTACATTTCTTGGTAAGTAATAAATGGTTATAATTATAATTACTTCCTTGTTTGATTGTATTTAGTTTCGTATTTGTCTTTTTTAAAAACATTTCTTTTTTTGTTTTATCTTTGATATTCTTAATATATTTATCAGGCAACGCATAAAACTCATAAAACAATAAAGGAACGACTCGTTTATCACTACTACAGATTGTTACTTCTTTATTTGTAATAGTTGAAATCCAATTCGCAAAATGTTCTTTTTTACCAATAGTGGCAGATAACATTACAAAGGGGATATGGTCTGGGAGTAAAATGATTGTTTGTTCCCACACTGTTCCGCGGTCGACATCATCAATATAGTGGACTTCATCAAACACAACACTTCCAAGTTCGTTTTCCAAATCAATATTGAAATCCAAATATAATCCTTTATTCTTGGTCTTGAAACAATGATTCTGAAGAATTTCTGTTGTGACAATAAGCAAATCGGCGGTGGGATTGTGTTTGATATCGCCCGTCAAAATACCGACTTCAATATCCGGAAATTTTGCTGAAAATTCTTTATATTTTTGATTACTCAGCGCTTTGATTGGTGAAGTATAAATAACCTTTTTCCCTTTCACTTTGATATTGTAGTATATAGAAAACTCTGCCGGCAATGTTTTTCCCGAACCAGTGTGAGCCGTTACTAAAACATGTTTATCTTGAACAATCGATAAACATGCTTCAGTTTGAAAATCGCTAAACTGAAAATTGTTATTTGTATAGGTCTTGAAGTTGTGGATCTCGTCCATTTTATACAATCTATATAGGCTTAAAGCTTTATGCCTTTTTAAGATATACAAGTAAGATTGTCTTTTCATTTCTATGCTTATCCAAAACAAATATGAACTGATAGAGCAAATCGGAAGTGGAGCCTTTTCAAATGTTTACAAAGCAAAACATCATTCAAAAGACAATTTTGTTGCGATTAAGTTTGACCACGACGAAAATTCTAAAAAGCTGATTCAAAATGAAATCAACGTTTATTTGTCTTTGTTGAAACAAAACGATTCTAGCTTTGTCAACATTAAATCTTTTGGAATTATTGATAAGCGCAATTATATTGTAATGGATTATATATCGTGTAATTTAGAAAGTTATGTAAAACGTGGAAGCGAAAACCAAGAATCACAATTTACACCGAAACTTATCTTTGAAAAACTTGCTTATATTGTGGCAAAATTCCATGACTGTGGATATGTTCATCGCGATTTGAAACCAGATAATATCATGGTTAAATACAATGAAATTTACCTCATTGATTTGGGGTTCGCTACTAAACTAAGTGACAAAGTATACAATAAAAGGATCGGAAGTATTTTGTTTTCCAGTTATAATACACATCTCCAAAAATACAATTATCGGAAAAAAGACGACTTTATTTCTTGTTTTTATATTGTATGTTTCTTGTTTGGTCTGAAACCGTTGCCATGGAGCAATCTTGATACAAATTGTGAAAATGAAGACAAATTATTATACCATCTTAAGAAATACACAAATTACAAAACATACTATAAAGACGAGAGCATTTATCACATATTTAAAACCAAATTAAGTTGTATTTGAAACGTTGTGTTTGACGGTCATTTGAATAGAAAAAGAGAAATCCATCCCGTTCAAATTAACAGTCCGTCCAAATTCATCGATAACTCTTACACTGAGCCGGTCAATATTGACTGGACCGAAAAAATACCTTGGTTCACCATAAACACTAAAATCATTTTGCGATTGTACTGAGAACGCTCCGGCTTTCAATGATATTCTACCCAAAATGTTATCATTCAATAAACTTGTTTCATTATTTGAAAAAAAGTTTACGTTAGACGAGGTATTGAAATCATTTACTAACAAATAAATATACCTAGGACCAATAATATCCAATTGTCCCTCACCTGTGTAAGAAGTTGACCCTGTATACAATGAGTCGCGAAATCCTAACATCCATCCCATTCTCTGATTATGGTCAATTGCCGAGTCGGCGTTGTAATATTTGCTTATTTTATCATCATCTGAGCTTATAATCTGTGAAGCATTGTAATTATATTCACTATCCAATATTTTGGCCGCTTTGAAATTCAATTCTAGTTCAGTAATGACAACTGTATTCGTGGTATCGCCACTATATTCAATCGTCAACTTACCTGTACCATCACCAACACCACCATCATTCTCAAAATCTAAATCGTGGTTGATTGTAATAGGTAGTCCTTGATTGTCAATCACCGTTTGCAGGTTTGTTAATAATGTGTCTTGGTAGTAATTACCCGGTGTAATATAGAAATAAATGTATTCGGTGATAGAATTATCGGGGGTTGTGCTATAATTATAAGTATACTTCAACCACATATAGTTATTTTCAAATTCTTCTTGAAATGGATAGAATGTAGCTGGAAACTCAATGTCAGAGAGTCTCGCTTCTGTAACGTTGTTGATAATATAAGGGAGGTTAATGTCAAAATCGGTAGACAATGAATTTAAATAATTCTTACGAAAGCGAGTATCCACCGTCAATAGTTTTGTCACATTGTCACGGGTAACATTGATATTATTATGAATAATTTTCATATTATGAGAATTTTTGACATCTTCGTCGCGCTGTGTGTAAATTTCTAATAATTTTTGAGATTCTGTTATATTGACATTTAGATTTTTTTGTCCAAATAGAGAGACCCGTATTTCTTCGAAAAAATTGATCAATATTTGATTTTTATATTTTTCGAATATTTCAACATACTTGTTAATCTTTTCGTCGACATCTTTTTGAAATGTTTCGTAATCATGGTAATCGTCTATTTTCATTTCTAATAGTTTGAATATATCATTGGTCGTGTAATCACTTAGGTTTGTATTAATTTTGTTGTAAAACAATGTTTGCGTAGATACAGGGTTTTGATTGTCTTGCCTAGAATCCATAATATATTTTTATTAATATTCTATTTAAATAATTTAGAATATTAGTTATGTATGTCTAATTCTTCGCAAATTAATCAGTTGATTGAAAAAATAAAGAAAAATATTTCTTGTGATAAAGAAAAAGAAGATTTCATTTTATTACTTGAGAACTATTATGAAAAACTCCAAGAATTGAATAAGTTGAAGAGGACCGAAAAAGAAGTTTTGCAGTATTTTGAGAGGAATCACAATATTTACTATAACAAAACGAGTCAGTTATATTACAACTATATTGGCGACAATTTTATATCTATGAACGAAGACAATTTATTGTTTTTAGTATTAGAGTTTCTCAGCAATAATATTTTTTGCGCAGACATTAATGAAAAAAATAGTTTAAAAATCAAGATTATCAAGCAAATAAAAGACAACAACATCTATGAGTCTATTCCGGATTCAAATACGATTCAAAGCACTCTTTCATTGTTAAACGAAACATTTTTCCATAAAAAAGCATATAGCAAATGTTTCCTTATAACTATTGGTCGGATTATTTTGCAGAAAAAAGTAGACAATGATTTTCTCATCTTTATCCGTGCAAATATGAAGGGATTTTTAGTTGAGTTAAATAAAAAAATATCCATTTATTTTTGTAACACAAATTTGTTTAGTTGTTTTAAATTCAAATTCACTCAAGATCATCACACTACGACTTTAAAAAAATATGTTATTCCAGGATCAAAGATTAATAGCAACAATATTAAAATAAGTGAACAACAATATATCAATATGATTATTGTATCTATTTATTATTACAATAGGTATAATATTATTGATAATTATCTAGAGTCAGAAAATGTTTTACACGAAACCAGAGAAATCATACACTATCTTGATGTCGATAAAGATAAAATCATAAAACAATTTACACAGGAACATATCATCCAGGAAGACAGGCAATGCGTTCAACAAAAACAACTTGTATTTCTATGGAAAAAATTTAAATACGAAAATGATATATTTGTCAATAGTTTCGCTAGTTACAGTGAATTTTTATCGTGTTTGTTCGCTTTTTTGGGACGAAATTATGATAAAGAAAGCAACAATAACATTTTGACCGGATACTACAGTTTTGATTTACCACATGTGGAAGACTTTAAAGTTTTCTGGAGCGAACATTTTGAATCGTGCGAAGAAGAATCAAATCTCGAAATAAATGAAATATTATTCTTATATAACAAGTACGGTACTAACAAAAAGAATAATTTAAACGAGCAACTAATTAAGTTAATATTACAATGTTTTTATTCACATCATGATATTGTTGATAACAAAATAATTAACAATGTCAAATGCAAGTTGTGGGACAAGAAAGAGGAAATCAAATCATTTATTGAAAAGTTTAACATCAATATTGAAGACAGTTTGAATATAATATACAAAAAATATGTTTCGTCGACAAAAACTGAATATAGAATCAGCAAAATCTATTTTCAATCTTACATTAATTATATTTCAAATCAAGAATAATGAGTCGTAATAATCAACAAAAAAGTTAAAAATAACATGAAAACAATCCGCAAAAATGCGATTGAGCCCATCATGCCCTGAAGGTATATGAAATATTTTTGCCACTTATCTATGCATTTACATCTGGCTTTCGACAAATTATAAAGCAAAAATACATTATAACCCATGTATCCATTCACGAAAGCTAATAGTAATATTACCGATGATTTTAAAAAGTTTGGTAACAAATCGTTCTTATCATAACCATTTCTAATAGGCTTACAAAAGAAAAATATTGTAACAAACATCGTAACCAAAAATATCTCAAATATTTGATATGCTTTCAAAAATTCAACATTTACTTTCAAACTATTGTAAGCGTGAGCATTATTAAAACAATCGCAATTTTCTAATTTGGTTAAGTACTGATAAGTTTTCAATAGTATTCCCAAAGAAACCAAAGATATTGCTCCATAAAACAGTCTGTCTTTGAAATATTTCATTTGTTATATAAATTGAGTATATAATAAATGAAAAGAACTATAAATCAAGAAATATTTGGTATTGGCGCTAGTCCCAATTTAATTGCTCCCAGAGACGCAACATTGTATTTGACAATCAAAGGTAAATCATTTGCAAGATACATCTCAATTTGATTGCATAGGTTTGTACACTTTATAAAATAATTCAGATTTTTCAATGAAAACTCGCCTTGAATGATGTTATTATTTTTTTGAATAAATCCCATACCATCGCTTTCTGAACGTATAATTTCCGCGTTAGCAAATGGTCCGTCACACTTAAAGATCAATTGATTATTTACAGATTTTATTTCAAGGCGGTCAGAAATATTATTCAGATCGCGAATAATTTTCTGAAAATCTCCCGACGGCATATTAATGATGGAACTAAAAGCGACATCAGGAACCGTTAATTCGTCTTGCTCGGCCTCAATCAGTTTCAACTTTTGTATTTTACATTGTTTGATGTGTTTATTTTCGAATTTTAGATTTAAGTATTCCACAATTCCATCATTGTAATCTTTTTCTTCTATGTAAATGCTAAGAGTTTCTTCATTATCGATTGAATTTATAAGTTTAAATAAATGTAACATGTTGACACCTACAATGATTTTTTCTTTGTTACATTGATAATATTCAAAGTTTTCAGCTTGTAAATGCATGTGAACCAAAATCGTTTGCGACTTATCCATATTAATGATTCGGATTCCATCTTTTTGGAATGTTATATTTGTTTCTAACAATATGTCTTTCAGCGCGACCATCAGAGTTCTAAATGGTGCTATCTGAACAGTCTTTATCATGACAACATATGGCTCATGATTCATAACAAAAATATATACTTATAAATGAAAGAATCTTTAAGTATATATTTTTCACATTATATAATATACAATGGCTAAATCAGAAACCTATTTTCAAAAAAGACTTCACAAACTAACTGACTTTGATTCAATCCGAAAACTCAAAATATTAGAGATATTTCAATATTAGAGATATTTCCGAAAACACTTTTAAAAATCAAACGAACTCATTTCGAACGCATCATTTTTACCACTTTTTGTTGCTAACGCATAGTCACTCACCCTAGATTCAAAGAAGTTAGTTTTACTCTCAAGGGAAATCATCTCCATAAAGTCAAATGGATTTGACCCGTTGTAAATTTTTTCATTTCCAAGTTGCACCGCAAGACGATCGCCCATAAATTCAACATATTGTCCCATCATATTAGAGTTCATTCCAATAAGGCGACACGGAAGTGCGTCACAAATAAATTCTTTTTCAATTTCAACCGCTTCGCTAATAATCTCTTTAATTTTCTTCTTTGATAGTTTCTTCTCTAGTTTGTTATATAGCAATACGGCGAATTCTGTGTGAAGCGCCTCATCTCTGGAAATGAGTTCGTTGCTGAATGTCAAACCGGGCATCAAGCCACGTTTTTTTAGCCAAAAAATAGAGCAAAAACTACCGCTGAAAAATATCCCCTCAACGCACGCAAACGCAACTAAGCGAGTCGCAAAGCTTGAACGCTTGTCATCAATCCATTTTGTTGCCCACTTAGCTTTTTTCTTAATACATCCAAATTCATTAATAGCATTGAAAAGTTTGTCCTTTTCTGCTTTATTTTTGATGTATGTATCAATCAGCAAACTGTAGGTTTCAGAGTGAATATTTTCCATTGCGATTTGAAACCCATAAAATGCGCGCGCTTCAGCTAATTGAACTTCTGTCATGAACCTTACGCCGATATTTTCCAAAACGATTCCATCAGAGGCCGCGAAGAACGCCAAGACCATTTTTATGAAATGTCTCTCATTGTCTGTAAGGTCGTTCCAGTGTTCAAGATCTTTAGAAAGATCTATTTCTTCAGCCCTCCAAAAACAATCCATTTGTTTCTTATACATTTTCCAAATTGAATCATCTTTAATTGGAAACATTACAAATCTGTTATCATCTTCGGTAAGAAGTGGCTCAATGATTGTTTTGGACATTTTGACAGAAAGGGTCTTCTAAATAATATAAGGCAAGATTTTTTTATATCAAAATTCTTGATTTAAAATATGAACGTATAGTAGTGTCTTCATGGAGCAGTCACAAATCAACCCGCATGACAATAACAAAATGAAATTAATTAAAAAACTGCTTCAAAAACAGGTTTTGAATGATGAAAAAAGAAATACTATTTTGAACATTTTAACTTATTTAGAACGTGAACAATTCAACAATAAAGACGACATTCATTTAAAAAATGAAATAAAAGCATTGTATTGTATTTTGTGAATAAAATTTTGTATATATCTATATTATAGATGGTCAGAAGTAAAATTCAAAAAGATCTACTGAAAATGTTCAAAAACGTAAAGAAGATGGGTGTAAAATCATTGAAATCTACGAGTACCCTATATGTAGTATTAGCGTTAACACTAATAAATCTGTTTGTTTTTATCAATAACCAAGACAATGAATCTCTATTTTTATTTTTGGTAATTTCGTTGCTCGTATATTTGAAAACAACCAATATGATTTCTGTTTTACTGGTACCATTAATTTTAGTTAATGTTCTAATATATCTTCGTAGATTATTGATGAGTGGTCGCGAAGGATTTGCTGAAAACGCAAATATGAAAGAATTTATAAGATTTGTTGAAACAATTCAAGATGCGCCGTCCGAAGACGATAGTGAAGGAAACGAATTCTATAAAGATTTTGTGAAACCGGTTATTAGCATCAAAGATAATGAAATAGATAGTTTAGAAAATGCTAAACACATATTATCACTATATAATAGACTGAGTGAAATATCAACGAATGAAAATGACTCTGATAGCGAATACATTGCAAAAGTAGTAGAACTGTTCAAGGACCACCCGAATAAAACAGATTCGGACGATCAGGTAGATGATAAAGCCAAAAAAAACACGACAGAGCCCTTGATCAATAGTCTAAAACGTAATATGAAAACCACAGAGCGTTTTATGAATAATAAGAGGATGAAGGATGGATACGAAAACTATGGCAAAGAAGGGGTGGTCGGAGGACAAGACGACGAAGAATATGATGACGAAGAATATGATGACGAAGAATATGATGACGAAGAAGATGATGACGAAGCCGATGATTACGAAGCCGATGATTACGAAGCCGAAGAAGAATGATTATTGTTCATTGTTCAAAAATAATGTTGGAAACCGAATCAAAAAATGATTTATATCGTTTTTTAATTTTTTTTCTTTCAATTGAGTTCTCATCAAGTTTGACAATCTTAAGTGCAGCCTGTGTCAATGCTCCCTCGTTAGGGATTGTAGGGATCCTATTTCCAAGAGTCTTGGTTGCTTTCGTCAACATCATTCTCGCGCCACTAGTAAATGTTTGTATATATGGAATCATTAATGTTGTTGCTTCTTCGGTCCAACCGTCAACATCAGAGCGTAAGTTTTTAAACAAGGACGATGGTTCTTCTTTTTCGCTGAATAGTTTACACAATATTGTTTTTACGTATTTATAGTGTTCATTATAAACTTCATTATCAAATTTTTTTATTTTTTCGCTATTTGACTCGTAACTTCCAATCATTTCTATTACTGTTGGCGAAATGTTTGACGAATCATCATTTATGATTTTCAATATTAATTTGGAATTGTAATAACACGCAATATTTATTTTGTACAGCTCGAAAAAGTTATCGTCGGGCATCAAACAATATAATCTATATAATTTATATATATATATATTATATCAAATGGCAAGCGCACAAGATAATGATATTGTCATTGAATGTTCGCCATATAGTGATAGCGAAACAGAAATAAGAAATCTTAAATCTATGTCTTACGAGCTTATACCAACAATTGGTGACATTTTTACTACAAGCGAAACTGTTAGTAATTTTGTTTTAACATTCTCAATAGCCGGCGGTCTTCTAGTGGCATTTTTATTAATATTATATATCAAAAATATTATAAAGCAACCATCTGATGGCGTGTGGATGACAACATCTCTTAATGTGCTATACTTTGTCCTTTTCATCATCGGATTTATTATAAGCAATTCTGAAAACGACGAAAAAATGTTAACGACCGTATACATAGCATTTGGCGTTACTATGTTCTTTGTAATTGGCATTACTGGCATTACATTATATGATAAACATAAAAAAAACGGAAACGATAAAATGGATGGCATCGCAATCGCAAATCTCATTTTTCCCGGTTTAGTACAAACAAGTTATGCGGTGAATAATGGTTTATTTGTCATCGGGTTTATATTATTATACCTAGTTATATCTTTAATAAGACGGGCTAATCAAATTAAATCTAAATCAGACTGGGAACAAGCGTTTTCTCCAATCGTTTTACTAGGTTCGTATTGCTTCCTTCAAGTATTAAATTACCTATATAGAAAATTGCAGGAAAGTACAAATAATTCAAATCAATCAAACCCGGAAAACCCCAACATTAATAATTAAATATTTTTATAAGATCTTTTATTGTAATTATTTGGTTTAAAAGATAATATATTTTCGCGTTTTTGAATGATAGGTGCCATCTTTTTGATTGTTTCAATCTCAACAACATCTTGTTTCTTTTGTGTAATCTTCTTTGTTTTCATCAAAGCGTCCAAAACATTTTTGTTGGTGTATTTATCATACATCCCAGATTGCAAATTATCATGTCTTACGTTTTCGTAAAAGTAAACAATAAACAAAAGAGCAACAAGTGGATTTAAATAAATAAACATTAACACAATAGAAACTGAACATAACAACAGTCCTAACGCAGAATTCATAAAATGTCTAATATCTTCTTCTACTTTTAACTCAAAAATAATAAGAACTGCTAATAAAACGGCAACAACTACATCAGCATTAATCATTTTTCTGACATTTTTCATCATTTTATTTCTTTTATATATTGAGAATATATAAAAAAATAACCCTATAATAAAGCGTGAACCCCATTTCGTAATGTCTGAAAAAGATAAAACAAGGTATTACATTGGAAAAAAGGGATACAGTATACAAAAAAATACGCTCAGCCAATCAGAAATGTATGAATTAAGAAATGAATTAACTGTCAAACCCAACTCAGGTATGCCGGGGTATAGTTGCTCAGCATCGTATCCAGTTTACCGAGAATCCACAAATAAGATCTATATACCAAGGCATTTTGGAATAGAAAAATATGGTTCTGTTTCTAAAATTAATATTTCACAAGGAGATTCCATAAATATTAATTTTAATGGTTCGTTGTTTGACTATCAAGTAAATATTATTGACAAATATATCAAACATATAGAAACTAGTGGCGGCGGTTTGTTAGACGTTGAACCTGGTAAAGGAAAAACCGTAATGGCATTAAATATTATTTCTAGAATAAAGAAAAAAACACTTGTTATTGTTCACAAGACATTTTTGATGAATCAGTGGAAAGAACGTATTCAGCAATTTCTACCAGATGCAAATGTGGGATTTATACAAGGAAAGTCAATAGACGTTGAGGGAAAAGATATTGTTATTGGCATGCTTCAAACACTATCAACAAAGGATTTTTCAGAAGATATTGTCAACCAATTTGGATTGACTGTTTATGATGAATGTCATCACCTTAGCGCAGAAGTATTTTCACAGGTAATGATTCGCCTTAATACAAATTATATTCTTGGTCTGAGTGGAACCATGACGCGAAAAGATGGTCTTACAAAAGTGTTCAAGTGGTTTATTGGACCGGTCGTTCACAAAGAAAAGAGCGAAAGTCAGGAAGAAGTTCTCATCAAAGCCCTTTACTTTGAAGACCCAGATAATTATGAATACAATAATGTTGAAACTGATTTCAAGGGAAACCCTCAATATAGTAAGATGATATCAAAAATATGTTCCAATGAAGCCCGAACAAGTATGATTTTGAATGTTATCCATCACGAATTAAAAGACAATTATGAACAACAAATTATGATACTTGCGCATAACAAAAGTTTAATCGCCGAATTATTTCACAAAGCACAAGTGTTTGAAAAAAGCGTTGGACTATATATTGGTGGAATGAAAGAAGAACAATTAAAAGAAAGTGAAACAAAAAAAATAATTATTGCCACTTATGCGATGGCGTCTGAAGGACTTGATATCAAAACCCTTACGACACTTTGTATGGCAACGCCTAAAACAGATGTATGTCAAAGTGTTGGGAGAATATTACGTAGCAAACATAAACGTCCTCTTGTCATTGACATTATCGATAAACACGATATTTTTCAAAGACAGTTTAATAAACGTAAAACTTATTATAATAAGAAGAAATATAACATTCAAAAATACCAAAATCTCACACAATATATAAACAATGACTTTATTCGTGTACCAGTAAAAACGAAAAAGGAAAAATCACAATGTCTTATTAATATTCCAGAGAGTGCTTTTTAAAAAGACAACCGTCGCATTTTAGGTTATTTATCTTGACAAAAATATTTGGATTTTCTAGTGTACAATCTTTCATCCATATTTTCAAAATACAAAACTTTTTTTTCGGCGACATTGTAATTCCATTTATATTTTCGTAATGACATTGTTCTTTTGTCAATGATTGACCGACTAATCTATAATATACTTCTTTCCATATTTTTTCAACGTCTTTACTTGCGATTTTAAACGAAAAACAACCACCATCCTTATTATTTTCATCTTCCCACATGGGTTTAACATCACATCTCATAACAAATATCATTGATTTTTTTATCAAATCATAATTTATTTCATCATTCAATAATATCGCACTTTCAGCGTCATCAAATTCAAGTATTTTGATGTAACTTTCAAGATTCCACTCGCGGTTGTCATGTAAGTGCAAGTAAAAAGTCCAGCTGCTATTTAACTTTGTAAAAGATTTCATTGACTGGTAATAAATAATATTCAATGAAATCTTTAATTCATTATTTATCTAGTTTTCATTTTTTATCACCTTCATACCCTTTTCCAAATATACTGTAAAGTAGAATCACCATATAAGTATAAAATATCAATGGGAGGAACGCAATAATCCACGACAATAATGATAGTCCGTTCATACATAAAAACTGCAAAAGTAATGTTATCAATAATCCCATCAAGGCTTGTAAAAACGCACCCTTCTTATCGCCATCGAATATGGACATCAAAATATGAACGAACGAGAAGACAATATAGACAATTGCTGGCGAGCAAAATGAACTAATAAGCATTATATATAATACAGAGATAAAGAATAAAAATAATTTATTTATAACAAGTTTAAACAAACCTACAAATACTTATTATAATGACAGAATCTAAAAAGGACTTCACAAGCGTGATCAAAAGACAAACGAATTATTCGGAGGAAACCATTATAGAAAAGTTGAAAGAGCATGAAAATAACGTGGAAAAAATTATTTTAGAATACAACGGTATTGATAATAGTCAGAAGTGTGAAAAGATTACAACCAATCAGAAAATTTTCAAGGCAATACGAGATAATATGAATGAAATATCAACAAAGAGATAACTAGAGGAATAATAATTTCTTGGTTTGTTTTCGGCGTTCGGGATTTATTATTTTGCTGCCATTTGACAGCGGGTAATTGATTACTTCTTCACTCGTGTCACCATACAATCCTTCAAAATGTGTCACATGAACAATATTTTCTTCATCTTTTTCGGAAAATTTGACATTTTTCAATTTAGAAATTCCATCTTTCTCGGCGTAGTTTTTGTCAAACTGTTTTTTCAAAACATTGCGACTCATTAGTTTATTCGTCGCATCACAAAAGTGCAATATTTTATGAGAACCAACTTTGTAAAACTGATCACGATTGATCTCAATGTTGTTTTCAAGTGCACGCTTATTTATCACATTATCTTCAAACCCCCATTGCCAATAATTTGGGAATCCATCTATTTTTTCAAAATCAGACCCTTTTATTGAAAAAATACCTCCGAGAGCGAAAGTAAAACCAAAAAAATGTTTGATTTTCCCATCTACTGTATCATAATCAAGCAAGTTTTTGCAATATGGTAAAGTATCTATATCATTAAAGACAAGTGTAATATTTGTATAGTTTTTTGGATAAAACTGTTTAATGTAAAGAAATCCTATATTTTTCATCGCACCACGATTAAACGGAAGATCATCGTCTTGTTGGATATACAATATTACATATTTTGACGAGTCGTAATCTTCAAGAATATATTTCATATATCTTTCGAAGAAGTGTTTGTGTTCGTTGCGTTCACGGTATGGTATAATGAAAGCTAACTTTAAATTGCCAGCCAAGTCCATCTAAAATATTGACTCTAAGTCTATATTGACTACATATTATATTTTTCTATAATTGTCTTGGGAATTAAATATTCACTATAATTTTCAAGTTTTTTATAACACTTGTTTATGGTAACTTCGCTTATTTTACTTGTATGATGAATGTCTTTTTTAGAAATATTCAAATTGCAATTTAGAGAAACATAATATATTATTCCTGCTGCGATTGAATGCGGGGTGTTTTCTGGTATGAGATTGCGCTGTTTGACGTTCTGACCAATAAATAAGCACAATTTAGTTAATTCCTGGTTCACGTTGAGTTTACTACAATATCTCTCGATGAAATTACACGGGGTCGTCTTGGTCATAATTGTTTTTTCATGCTCTTCAACTTGCATCTCTAAATCATTTAAAATATTCATTGCGTTTTTACAACCTTTAGTTGCGCTTGTATTATCTAAATTGAATATTGTTGCGATCTCTTTAGGCGTTCTCGGATTCTTATTTTTACTAAAGGAGATGTATATTGAAGCCGCAAGTATGCCGTCGCGATTGAGTCCACGAAATGTTTTTGCTTCGGATAATTTGTTATAATAACGGATTGCTTCATCAATCATAATTTTAGGAATACCTGAATTTTTGGCAATTAATGTTATCATTTGAAAGTCGTCGTATTTTGACTTTTCTTTGTATGGCATACTTTGCCACTCTGTATACCTTTTGATTTTTCGCATTTCATAAGAAGAAGACTTGCCGCACATTACTTTACATCCAAACGACGATTCTATTAATAGCGGGTTGATGGGCATACCACAACGGGTTGGGTCAGCCATATTGTTGTCTTCTGCTCCATAATATCTCCATTCAGCGCTAAAATCTATCATGTCTTTGTACAATCGCCCGCATTTATTATTTGAACATAACAAAAACCCTTCACTAAAGTAGAGGGGGTCCTGACAACTTTGACAAATGTTTGTTTCGATTACATTGTCTTTTTCGTAAATTATTTCTATTTTTTCAGAAGAATTTTCTTCTTCGTCGTCAATTATTTTCCATAAATTACTTTTCTTATACTTTTTGTTCTTTTTGGTTTTGACAGTTTTTTTAAGATGTTTTTTGTCGGACATTTTCAAAGATATTTGTTATTCTATAATATGAATATTATTTATTTCAATTTTATTATAAATTCAAAATATAGTATATAATATATAATGGGAAATTCGCTGTCTTATAATATAAGAAATAGAGATAATAATGACAATGACGCCAATAATGATAATACCGGTAATATCAGCAATACCGGTAATAATAACGAAAGTTTACTAAAGGTCATTGACGAAATTGCGTCAAACTACATGTTCAAGCAGAATGTTGTGGACATGCTGCGATTTTCTGATAGCGACTATAGAGATAATTTTGTCATTTTAACGTGTCGTATTCTTGATGAAAAACTAACAAATTTGGATATAGGTGCTTTGAAAGACCGAATTACGAATACAAATGTTAAACCAAAAAATACCAACCTTGGTGAACTTGTTTATTTTTCGGAGCTTGAAAAGATGAAACCGTTATTGTACAATGAAGATAAGAAAAAAGAGGCTCTTTTGATAATTTCCAAATTCTATGTGAAAATCTTTACATTGTTCAGTAGCATTGTTTCTGTTGTTGACCCACAATATACATACAAAGATGAAAATGGTGAGGATAATTACTTTTACCTCAAAGATTATGATGATTTGAAGATGGTCGACCTCGCTACAAATAAACTAAAGTTATATCATTTAGAAAACCCACTTTCATTAGTGAGGAGACGTCTGTTTATATTAAAAAATAAACTGGAACAGCAAGATGAAAACAGCGATTATATTGTAATGAATCCCGGTGAAGAACTGTGCTCGATGAACATACCAGAAAACAACGAAGGCGATTTTAAATTATCAAATGAGATCGGCATTAAAGAGTTAGACAATTTATATTATGATTTGTACGACGAAGAAACATCAGAATGGTCGGGACGATCAAAAGAGATGGAAGAACAGTACAAGCGCGACGTTGCTTTGTTTTTCCGGATATTTACAGGTAAAAAGAAAAAGCCCGCAAATGTAACATCATTTTCAGACATTGAACTGTTAGATTTTCATAATTTACCACGATGTAAAAATAACGATTATTTTGAAGATTTGTTGGTATCAAAAAATGACGTGTTATTTCAAAAATATATTTCTAAAATCGAGGAAATACAACAAGGGACTAGATCGTACAAAAAGCAACTGTTATATATTCTCAAATCAATGTTTATGAAACATGAACAAAGCGGAGAAGATGATGATTCGTTTGAATTAGAATACACAATTCATCCAGAACTAGATATGAAAAAACTGTCTGAGAAACAGAAAATGGCGCAGAGTTGCATTGTTCAAATGTATACTAATTGTGAAAAAAATTTCATAGAAGCATTGTTATTGTATGAAAAAATGTATGAAAACCGTTATGGTGAATTAGTTGAAGCTCAAGTCAAAAGTTTTGCTTTTACTGGAAACAATAAGAATAATGATCTGAATGCCTCCAACAAATATTCAAATAAGCGTGAAAATAATCTTATCTTAAATGGGAATTTGTTGCTCAATGAAAAAATTAAAATGCCAAACATGTCCAGTAATCAGTTTAAGGTTTCAAACAAACCTAGCGCACAAGAATCATCTACTATCTCCAACGTTGTTCCTGCCATTACATCCAATAATATTGAAACAGTTCCCACGTCGTCTATTGAAATGACTTCCCCAGAAAATTCGGTTCAATCTGAAGTGGTGGTACCATCTATGCCAGTTCCAACTGAAAAAACACTACCTCCTCCTATTCCCGACCCCTCTCCTATTATTACCGAAACGCCAACACCAACGCCAACGCCAACGCCAACGCCAACACCAACACCAACACCACCAACACCAACGCCACCACTAATGACATCTACTGAAACCAGTAACGTTGGTTTATCTGAAAATACTATCAAATCGGAACAACCAGCGGAAATAACCTCACCACAAGTTCCACAAATGAGTTCTGTTCCCAGTCCTTTGTCGTCCGAACCAATACAAGCAGAAGAGAGCCAAGAAGAACCAATACAAGCAGAAGAGAGCCAAGAAGAACCAACTCAACAAGAACCAATACAATCTGAAGAAATACCACAAACAAACAATAACATAAATCAAACAAATAATAACATAAATCAAACAAATAATAACATAAATCAAACAAATAATAACAATAGCGAGGAAACTGTAAGTACGCAGCAAGAATCCCCCAACGATTTGCAAAAAGAATTTCTTGAAAATGCTCAAAAAAGAGGACAAACCGAAGAAGTAAATAAAATTTCGTTGGGAAATTCTACGACAAACCGTTTGAACAGTAATGTTGACCAAAAAAAAGATAATTCTATTGAAAGTAGGGGGGAAGGCGCACAACGTTCATTAAAAAATACTTTTTCTTCATTTTTCTCGTAAATGACGTGTAAGTTATAATATTTCTTGGATTTTCTTCAAAACGTCTTTATCATAGATAAATTTACCAGATGGTTTGTAGTCACTTATGGTTGTATTTGCGTTTCTAGATGTTTCTGTTTTTGGAGTATCTATGAGTTTAGTAAATTTTTCAGTTGTCGTTTTATTATCAACTGTATTTCCAAACTGGTCTATTACTTTCCCAGTTTTATTTTTATATTCATCACGAACATACTTCGGAACAACGTGACGCCAAGATATTAAAATTAGATTTGGATGTATATATTTTGTCAAAAATCCATCACGTTGCAAACACGATATCACGTATAAGAGACACTCTTCAAAATTGTAATTTGGATAACCTATAAGGACCTCTGGCATGACATAATAACAAAATTCATTATCAATTCTTTGTCTAGACGCCACCTTTATTTTATAGTGAATCTTTTCTAATAATTTGTTGAAAATATTCACTTTTTGTAAATCTGATTTTTGTTTTGTTTCATATAGTTCGTCTATATTCAAACGAGGTATATTGTTCATAATTATATATTATAGTATTTTTAATAAATATATGGATATAGACGAAGTATTAGTCAATTTAAAAGTATTAGAGCAAATACAAGTCAATCAAAAACTAATATCTCGCGGACCATATTTGAATATTGAATATGAAAGCATTGTCCCCGAATTTATAAGAAGATGGCGTCGTCAAGATAATAGAAATGAAACTATAAAGAAAATTAATCTTGTTATAAACTCCGCACTAAAACTAAAAGAAGAAGATGATAAAATGAAAGAGCGTTTAGATACATGTTTAAAAAAAAGTGTCACTGGGTTAAAAGCATTAAAAGAGACTTATGCCACGTGTTGTCAAACCACGGCACGTGTTGATGTTATTATTAACAAAATACAAACCTCGGCAAGTGGTGATGTCAATAACGAAACAATAATAAATCCAGGAGATGATGATTACACAAATAAAAATTGATTTGTTTATAGTGTTATGGTAAGAGATAACAATATAAAAATGAGTGAACTGATAAGAGAAATTAACTCTTCACTCAATACGAAAACCTTGACTATTGAAGAACTTCAATCTTTAGAAAAAAAATTAATCGAAGAATACAACAATGCTACTCAAGAATATAGACGTTTATTTCAAAGAATCCAAAATGAAACTACCAGAAAAAGGGAAGAAATAATTATGAACTGTGAACACGATTATATTAGTTACGCAGAATACCACAATGAACGATACTTTGAGTGCGACAAATGTGGTCATGAAAAATATTAATTTACATTATAAACCGAGGACATAAATCTCAACAGTGTCTCGGTTTCTAGTTCAGCGTCAAAAATGTATTTTTTATCATCGCGCTCAAGAATTATGGTGGGGTATTCTTTTACATTATAGTTCTTCATTAGGTTTTCGTTATTATTGTCATCACCATCTATGTCTACAAAGTTGACGTTGAATCTTAGAAAATTCGTATCTTTTTTCACATTTTCCCAGATTGGTTTTGATGTTTGACAATGTTTACACCAATCAGCATAGAAAAATAACAGATTATCCTTTTTTGTTTGTTTACTATCGTTGAATTCGTTGTTCTCAAGATAACTGGGTTTTTCTTTTTGAGAGTGTAAATAGACGCGATATGCCAAAAATGACAACCCAATTGCTGTTAATGATACAAGTAAAATGGTATAAATGTATCCCATATATATAATTCATAATATATAATTACCAATAATACGAATGATTGTTAAAAATATAAAAACCGGAAAATACGAAATCATTGAAAATCACCAATCTTATTATTTTGATGTTATCTTTTCAAAATATAACATTAATATTGCGTCACCTATTAGGCAGATTCATATACTTATTGAAGAAACCATTGACCGTGTTTATAAATAAAGTTCATCAAATACGATATACAATATAATTTTGCGTTGAAAAAAGTTTCTAAAAATAGTATAATGGCAACTATTAAAAAGCAAAAAAAAGTATTTACAAAAAAAGATTATAAAAGCAAAGACGGAATGTTGACCGCGGTTTGGGGTCCCGGACTATGGCATTCGTTGCACGCTATCAGTTTTAATTATCCGAACAATCCAACAAAAATTCAAAAAAAGAAATATAAAAATTGGGTTCAAAACTTGAAATATGTCTTGCCGTGTAAGTATTGTAGGACCAATTTAGTCCAGAACTTTAAAAAACTTCCACTTTTAGACAAGTATATGAAAAATAGACATACTTTTTCAAAGTATATTTATGATTTGCATGAACTTATCAATAAAATGCTCGGTAAAAAAAGTGGTCTTACTTACTGTGACGTCAAAGAGAGATATGAGCATTTTAGAGCCAGATGCAACAAAACAATCAAATTTGATATTTTCAAGCCAAAAAAAGAAAATGGGTGTACTGAACCGTTATATGGTGTAAAATCAAAATGCGTTATACAGATTGTTCCACAGGAGACAAAATGTAAAACTTTTAACGTTAATCGAAAATGTAAAACTAAACGAATGACTCAAAAGATTAAGAAGAACTTGAAGGGAAAGAACTAAAGTCGTTCAGTACCGGCATGGGCAAGTATTGTTTTGATGATGGCGATTTGTAGTTAATTACTTTCTCGCACGTGAACGCTGGCTCGGGACATCTTTCACACGCCGGGCAAGGCGGACATTGACCAGATACATTTTCTGAAGAACTTTCGCGGTCATAAAATGATTGTTGGCGTTTCAGAATTTGATCGGATAAGATATTGGTGTTTCCGACCATATCTTTGCCAGAATTTACATTATTATTTGAATTTGAATTGGTTTTATCGTCGCTTGACTTGACTTGATTCTCACGATTATCATTCTCGCGATTGCCATTGTTATTAATTGTAGTATTTTCAACGTTTGTTACACTACTGTATTCTTCATTTGAAGAATTAGATACTTGGGTATCTTGGTTTATTTCAGTAGACGTTTGAATAATGGAATTCCCGTTTTCATCTACCATCCCATCGTATAAATTATTTCCGTGGTCGTGAGCGTTGATCACACTAGGACATGCAGGACAAACCGGTGGAACTACTTGCGTCTTCAAGATATATTTGCTGTCGTAGCTATATGGGTCATAATCAGTAATGACCGCGTCATGGCAATCAGGAACGTTCGGCAACCCCGAGCATTTTGGTACTTCAGCTTCTGTATCCATACTTTCTATAATGTCTGAATTATAAGCAACGACCATGTTCTTGTGTACACCAACCCAAGCAAAAATAATGGTGACAATCAATAAAAGTAATATTTCAACCAGATTTGTTTTGAATAACATATATAAATTATGTATATATATAATTTATATAATAAAATTGATTTATGATAAAGAATATTATATAAATACAAGAAACACATGGCGGAAAAGAGACCAATAATCATTGGCGTCGACGAAGCCGGACGTGGACCTTTATTTGGTCCAGTTTATACCGGCGCTGTTGTATTGCCCGAAAATGATGAGTTATTTGACAAAAGTATTCTAAAAGACAGTAAGAAGTTTACATCTGAAAAAAAAATAAATGAAGTAAGTGAATATATTATTCAAAATTGTCAATATTATAGCGTTGATTATTGCGATCATCTAGAAATTGACAAATATAACATATTACAAGCAACGCAGCGAAGCATGCACAAAAGTGTAAATAATGTTATCGATAACATTATAAATCACCCTCAAAATATAGAACGTGGTGTAGACAATCATTACTTGCTACGAAGTATTGTAATTTTAGTTGACGGTAACTACTTCAAACCATTTACTTATTTATACAATGATAATTTGTATCCTATTCAATATAAGTGTGTCATTAAAGGCGATAGTTTACATAAAGAAATAAGCGCCGCGTCAATCATGGCAAAAGTGTTTAGGGACAAATACATAAAATGTTTCGTTGAAGAAAATCCTGATTATCAAGAAAAATATGGACTGTTATCAAATAAAGGATATGGGACAAAGGCACATATTGAAGGTATCAGACAACATGGATATTCACCATTCCATAGGAAATCATTCAAATTAAAAAAATTATAAATTGTATATTTACATGTTGCGAATTATTTGTGATTTGTTAATTGGTCTCGTGGTTGGAATTAGTATGGGTGCAACAGGTGTTGGTGCTGGCATTCTCAGTGTGCCATTGTTAATTCAAACTGGACTTACTTTCAAACAAGCCGTGTCAGTTTCTATGTTAATGCAACTTCTTCCCCAATCAATATTAGGTGTGAGAAACTATTGGTCTGAAATAAAATGGGGCGTATCGCTAAGAGTGATATTTTCTAGTATAATTGGAATATACATCGGTTCTTTGATTGTGATGAAAAATATTGTTTCTCAAACATTTTTATACAAAATATTAACAATAATTTTATTTTTATCTTCTGTCTATTTTTACATTAATTTTTGGAAGTAATCATTTACGCTTTACGCAGAACACATTTCACACACTTCATCTTCTTGTTGAGTCTGCGAAATATTTTCACTGCTCAAATTTGTTGACATTTGTTTTGTCGGTTCAATTGTAAACTGTTGTGCTTGGTGCTTTGCCTTGCGTCTCAAATAATAAATCCCTGTTTTTAATCCCGAATTCCAGGCATAAAAGTGCATAGATGTGAGATTTTTATAATTTGGGTCTTCTACCCAGAGATTCATTGATTGACTCTGACAAATGAAAGCACCCCGTTCTTTTGCCATATCAATCAAACGCTTCATTGACATATCCCAAACAATCTTGTACTTGTTTTTAATCTTCTGTGGAATAGAATTTATTTTCTGAATGGACCCCTTTTGTTCAATGATTTCGTTTTTCATGTCAACGCTCCACAATCCGGCGTCCTTTAACTCCTTCATCAAATATTTATTAATCACGACAAACTCGCCCGCCAATGTTCGTCTTGAGTAAATATTGCTTGTAAATGGTTCAAAACACTCATTATTTGCCAAAATCTGTGCGGTTGACGCAGTTGGCATTGGCGCGACACATAAGGAATTCCTTACGCCAAACTTAACAATTTCTTTTCGCAATCCGTCCCAATCATATGTGTCGCTTGGTTCTACTCCCCACAAATCAAATTGGAACTTACCTTCACTCAATGGCGAACCGGCAAATGTGGAGTATGCTCCATTATGCATATTTTGAACAAGTTTGTCTTTCATAGATGGATCCATATCTTCATATTTGTTAACGTTCGTACCATATTTTTCTTCTTGAGATTTGATGTATTCGTCGATAACATAATGATAATCTGCGCCAAATACTTCGCGAATACATGACTTTGCCGAATGATAGTTTTCTGTTACATGCTCTTCAATATCAGGATTGCCGCAACTAAAATATTTAAAATCTGGATCATAATAGTTATGACGGAATATTTCTACGAACCATTCAAAATATCCAGGGATATATTTGAACAAATCAAACATAAACTCTTGTTGTAGAATCAAAACACTCGCATTTCTGGAGCGAGACAATTCGTTGCTCTTTTTCAACGAAGAATAGTAAATCGTTTCAAATATATTTTTATTCACTTTTTGAGCCTCATCGCTGTCAAAATCAACGTCCATCTTAGCAAACGCATCAGCTAGACCCTGAACGCCAATGCCGATTGGACGATGGTTAAAGTTACTACGTTTTGTTTTCACCGTTGGATAAAAGTTCACATCAATGATTTTATTCAGATTCTCAGTAACAATACTTGTCGCCTTTTCCAATTTTTCATAATCAAATTCTTTTGTTTTCTCGTCTACCATGGAACTCAGACTAATGGATGCCAAATTACAAACAGCGGTTTCGTCCTTGTCGCTGTATTCAATAATCTCCGTACACAAATTTGAGGATTTGATTACACCAAGATTCTTTTGATTCGATTTCATGTTTGAAGCATCTTTGTACAACATATATGGAGTGCCTGTTTCCATCTGGCTGTCCAAAATCTGAAACCATAGCTCACGCGCTTTCATTTTTCTTTCATATTTCTCCTCTTTAACATAGTTCATATATTTTTCGTCGAATTCTTCACCATAACAATCAGATAGTCCTTTGCACTTATTTGGACACATCAAATACCAATAATCATCTGTCTCTACCATTTTCATGAACAAATCAGGAATCCATAGCGCATAGAAGAGATCGCGAGCACGCATTTCTTCATCTCCATGATTTTTTCGCAATTCAAGAAAATCTTCAATGTCCGCATGCCATGGCTCCAAATACATGGCAAAACTTCCACTTCTCTTTCCACCGCCATTGTGGACAATACCATTGTGAATCATATAGTTATGTTCCTCTTTCATTTGAAGATCATACAACACGCCGTTGTATGTCTCAGTTTCAATTGATTTGATGCGGGTAAATAAATATTTTTCATATTTCAAGAACTTGACGAAAGAATCTTTTGGTTCTTCTAGATTCAACAACTCACAAATACCCTTTGTTTTTGGCACTCTTAAAACATAAGAGATCTTTTTAGTTGTAATAAATTCTCCGTGACGAATTTCATGGGTCTCTCCTCGCCTATCGCGAATGTACCCAGATGACAATGTTTCCATTTTCATGAGCATGAACCGCATTTGCTCAATCAGAACGCGCGAAGTGCTGTCAAATACGACTTCTTTGTGCAAACATCCATCACTCATCAAAAGTCCCTTCACAATATATTTAACCTTATTTGTAGGTAAGTTAATCATTCGCGTACAAACACTCTTTTCTTTATCAAAGTTGTATATATCACCATACTTGAATGGGAAATCAACACCGCGGGTCCAAATAATCTTTGTTGTATTTCCGTTTTCATTTCCATTGTTGCTGATGGTATAACGAATGAGTTTATCATCCAAATATTGTTTAAAGAATTCAATTTGCTCTGACTTTGTATGGGTTCCAAATGTAATTGAACACTGTCGGTTTGAATTACTCAAGTAACCATCGCCTAACATGAGTCCATAAGCATAACAGTCGTCTTGTGTAACGTGTTCAACATCTACACTGTGTTGTGGAATGCTGTAAGCAATAATAGAATCTTCATTCAACTTATTTGCTTCGTTGTACTCAATGTGCGCCAAATTTTTAGAAAGCCTATTCTTAATTACCTTAAACGAAGTTCCCTTTGGTTGATTCAACACTGACAAAACCGGATGTTCTCCTGTGATTTTCATCGGCTCAATAGAGTGCATTGTTGAAATGCTCAAAATATCACCACTGTAAGCATGCTCCAAAACATTGCCCACAACTTCAAGACCACCTTTTTCATTGTAAATATGGTCAACCCCGGTTTCCAAATATTGAATCTCCTTCGGACCGTTCATCGTATAAATGTAAGTTTCTGGAACTACGCATTGATCAACATAGCGCGCCGTATTATTGAAAACCTTCAGCATTGGTACCAATCCATTTGATGAACCATTTGTTCCTACGATTTTGGAACCTTTTGCGCGAACATCATGAATATGCAACCCAATACCACCAGCCCATTTGCTGATAGACGCACAATCATGTAACGTATTGAAAATGCCATCAATTGAATCATTTTCCATTCCAATCAGATAACACGAACTCAACTGGGGGCGGGTTGTTCCAGAGTTGAATAGAGTTGGCGTCGCATGAATAAATAGTTTGTTTGAAAGACCGTGGTAACTTTCTTCTACTTTTTCTAAATCTTCGCCATGAATTTGAATTGCTACACGCAACCAAAGATGCTGAATGCGCTCATAAATCTTTCCATCAAACTTCATCAAATATGCACGCTCCAGCGTTTTAAACCCAAAATAGTCAATCAAATAATCATTCTCGTTGTTTACAAATGTTTTGAAATGTTCGCCATGTTTCTCAATAATACGCATAAACTCAGAACTCAAATATCCGCCATCATTGTTATAGATTTTAGTGTAATTCTCGGTAAAATCATCATTTGTTTCTTTTTGATGATTCGAAATACACAAATGGCTGGCTAGATTGTGATATTCATAGTCCGTTGACGCAAGCGAGGCACATACTTGACAAAGCAACTCGTCAATCTCAGAAGTGTGAATATGATTATGTAGCTGGTCAATAATCTTATTCACAAGTTGTGAATGGTTAATGTTATTTTCAAATTTTTCACCAATTTTCTTCGTACGTTCTAGAATTTTCTTGAACGACAGTTTCTCTTGCGAACCATTGCGCTTGATGACGTACATTTCAATATCGTCGTCAGCCATGTTTTCTGGGTATTCATGTTATAATCAAGATGAGTTTAAATCAATTTTATCTCTTATGTTGAAAAAATGTATCTGCGTTACAGCACATATTTTTTCAACATAAAAATAATATCGGGAAGCAATTATCGTGGTGATATACATCAAGAATCGTATATAATCCAACCCACTGGACAAAAACAACGTGAATTATTTCGGATAATATTTTATAATTTTTAAAGAAGCGATTGTTCAATAAAAAGACAAATAAACAAAATAAAGAATATTTAAAAACAAAAAAGTGTTTTAATCCTGAATATACAAAAAAGAACGCGTTTGTCGTAAAATCTACAAAATATAGTGGTTTATTATTTGGGAAACTATGAAATAAAATCCCATTCATTACAATAATGAGCATTCCATACGAGTTGTAGTAAAAAGACAAAACAACATACGGGACTAGTCCGCACAGTGAAATCGTATTCATTTATAATGTAGCCATAACTTTATCAAGAATCTTTAAACCATCTTTTCATATAAAAATTCTCGCTTATTTCGGGATCCATCTCAAAACAATAAACAACTGAACCATTGATTTTAGAAGAAATTGGAATCTGGTAACTATCGTCAACCTTACCAAGTTGTGTAATTTTACCTAAAAACATGATATCATTCTCAGAATAACAATGAAAGTTTTTGGGAACAATTGATAACCAAATATTTCTCCCAAACAAATTTGATACTATATTCGTATTGATCTTATTAGTGTCGTTATACAAATTCCATTTACCGCGCAATATATCTTTATTGCTATAAACACTGGTCCATGTTTTATTATTGAACAATTCTACAATATTTATTTGATTTGTGTGTGTATTCTCTATCATCCAAGTACCAGTTACATTTTCTTGTGTCAAATAGACGAATTTATCAACATCAGTATTATTTATAATTGTAATATTGTGAAATTGTTCAAATAACGGAACAATTGTAAAATTGCTAAGATAACAAGGTGCTTTTTTACCTTCGCAAACGGTTCCGTTGATTTTCAAAGTGTTGTTGATTACTTTTCCATAATAATTTTTGTCTTTTATATTAAAATAAAACTCGTCTGTTTTCTCCATTATCTCCCACCCACCAACATATTCTGAATACGCTGTTGGATTTATATCAATCGTTTTATATACAGCCCCATGAGGTTGTAAATGTATAACATCTCTTTTGTCTTTTTCATATATTGCCCACGAGCCTATAAAGGAATCTTTGTGCAAAGAACATTTCATATTTAAATGACATTTTCTATTCATCGCAGAATTAAATAAAAAAGACAAGTTTAACAGTTTTAACTTCATTTATTATTAAAATTGTTTTATGTTTAATTATTTTTACCATTTAACCTAAAACAATAACCTCGGTTTCTTTTTGCTCTTTTGGTTTATTTGAAGCTCGCGTTTTTGCCTTGTATTTGAGATATGATTCAGGAACTTTACGCTCTTCAATCACCTTCTCCCAAAACTCCCGAATTTTTGGTAAGGCACTTGCAAACCACTTCTTGTTTCGCGGAACATAGACACAAGAGAATATGTCCAATTTCCAGTAAATATTCTTAAACCATTTGTATCCATTATGTTGTAGTTTAGCATCTTCAAATCCATATTTTTTGTAGACGCTCTCCGTAAATTCTTCCATAAATTCTTCCGAATTATTGAACAATGGCATATATTCATAAACCAATTCAACGTTGTCTTTTATTAATACGATAATCATACCCTTTTCTACTTTATAATTGTCCTTTTTATATTCACTATAAGACTCGTATTCTTTGAATTTCGTCTCGACAAAGTCGCAACTATCCAGCTGACATACTTCCATTTGTAGTTGCATTTGAACATAGTAATCCATTTTAGGTGTTTGTGTTATTTCGCGAGTCGTCGGGTTCTTGATCTCAATCATTCTTCCATTGTTTCTTTTTGATGTGACAATACCATCTGGCGATGCTGCCAGGCAAGGAATTGTCGAGTGCTCTATACAACCAAATTCTTCCACTTTCACGTCATTATAGTATTCGTACAAGAGAACTGATAGTGGTTCATATTTATGCCCCCAGTTCATCGGCAGTTGATCGTTCAGATTTGGTCGCGCTTCAGCATTTTTGTTTACTGGCAGTTGATGAGGACTTATTTTTTCGTAATACAACTGATTTCGCGTTGATTCTGTGCCAAATATTTTCCACAAATTACTTCCAGTCAAGTGCTCATTGCGAAATGTATGCCATTCTTTTGTTCGTTGCTCCGGTTGTGGACATTGTTTTAGGTGTTCAATTTGAGCTTCATGTTTACTTTCAAAATAATCAAACTTATGCAATTCCGATTTATGGGACCTCCAAACATGCTGCCCCTTTCCTGTCAACGAATCAATAACTTCGTAATAATGTTTGTCAAATTCTTCATAATTTATGTTTTGAAACGACTGGTAAACTTCTGCCTTAAAATTTTCTTCAAACTTATAGTCATGATATTGTAAATTGTCTAAATTATTGACAATATCAACAACAACGTTTTTAATTGACTCAATTAAATCCACTTTATCTTCTTGCGTCTCTATAGATATCTCTGACTCATCCATGTTCATTACTTGAATATAATAAATAGTTATTGTTATATTCAATTTTTATTTAAATTGTCAATATATCGGGTTTATTTTTTGTCACCAATCTGTTTCTTCGTTTTTCGTTGACTTTTCTTATTAACTACAGACAAGTTTTTGTTCAATGTAAACCGACGCGATTTTCCATTGAATAGCAGTGCGGGAATTTCTTCAATCATCCCGGCTTCTTCATCATAAATGAGTTCGGACGTTTTGACCAGTTTCTTGCGTTCAAGAAGTTTGTTCACAAACGCGTTAAGGATTGATATTTCATCTTCATTGAGTGAATATTCATCAACATAATGGTTTGCAATAAATCCTTCGATTTTTTTCAGACGCTCTGTTTTAGATAGCTTATTCCAGGACTGCTTTTCATTTGCGGTTTGCTCTTCTGAGAGAAATTTGTCTAACTCTTGTTGGCTAGATTCATGATCTATTTTTTTATCAATATCTTTGCCAGTCATGATCATTGTTCGGTATTTTAACGAGTTATATTCTTTGCATTCTTTGCCTTTCTCAGCAGTCATAATCATATATTGTTAATAGTCTTTTAAACATTAATAATCATTGTTATAAATATAAAGAAATGAAGCAAATATGTTTCAATTCAAACAACTTGAAAAATTCAAGTCTCTCTCATGATGACGAATATTTCAATATAGACAACCAGTTACAATACTTACTTCGCTACGAAAAAAACGAGCTCGGCGATATTTCACTCAACAAGACGATTAAAAGAGAAATTAGCAAAAAGATGTCATCCTATAAATCGCAAGACAAAAAAAATGGAAAGTATGATGACGAGCAGCATATTTCATATCAACAGTTGCTAAACAAACTCACATCATCTGAAATGAAATGTTACTATTGTAATTCAAACCTATTTTTACTGTACCAAAAACGCGGGGAACCGATGCAATGGTCGTTGGAGCGGTTTGACAATAATCTTGGTCACTATGAGTCAAATACATGTATCAGTTGTCTAAAGTGTAATTTACAGCGGCGGACAAGTAATCACGAATATTTCAAATTTTCCAAAAACTTATCAATAACAAAGATTTAGTTTAGAATTTTACCATTATCCCTTGTGAACGGATGAATCCAAATGGTGTCAGAACATCATTCTGTACACGTTCGTCTGCGATAAAAGAAACGAGTTTATTGTCATTTGAGATATTGCCAACATGATTGATACCTTTCAATAATAACGACTGTTCCACAATTTGTTTATCGTCTTTACTCGCCAGAGCTTCTATAAAGAAAACGCTCTTGTCAAATAAAAATGACTTGCAAGAAATTACAATGATTCCCAGCACATTCATTTCTGCGTCAATATTAACAAAAGAGTGCGTCGTGCAAGACAATTCAAATATCTTATTCTTTTCTAATGAATGTCCCAGCAATTTAGATATTTGTTCATTAATATAACTGACTACACTCAAACTTGTATCTTTTTTGAGCAAATCTTTTAATGAGTGAATCATTATTCATAAAGGAAATAAAAACATTTAAATACTTTTGATATAAGTAAAATTATCAATGACCTCAAAAATATATAGTCAAAATGATGTATTATTAAACAAGTTGTTGAACTTTTATTACCAAGATGATAATTTAAATGTGATGCTATCTATCATCAATGGTACGTCCAAAGTTTCCTTGCGTATTGTAGACTGGTTTTCTACAAATTATTCCAAAAAATATTATACCATATACGAAACTCACAATAATCCTAGGTTCAAAGTATATGAAGATTACAAGTTAAAACTAAAAGCCTATAGTAAGAAACGATTTGATCCATTTTGTCGATGGGACAGAATTCAAGTTCCAATCACAGAAAACAGCGAATATTGTTTTGAAACCACCATTGGCCAGTTAAATTTTTTCAAATGGGCGTTAGAGAACAGAATTATTGATTATATTCAAAATAACTATATTGACATTGAAACCGATATGAATGAAAATAACAGCATTTCAAAGACGAAAACTACGAAAAATGAAAAAACTCGCAAAAAACGTGAGGAACTTTCTGTCAATGCGATTAAAACCTTCAAAAAAGAAAAGGTAGAAATTACTGTAACTTTCAGTTAAAAAAATAACACCACATATTATTTATGACATGGGAAATATACAAAGTAATACAAAAGTAAATTTTGAATATATGCAAAATTGTATAGAACATCCAGATTCTCAAACTGTTATAAACGTTTTAGATAATGATTCGCAACACTGTTTGATACACACGACGGTTCATGCGAGAGAAGAAGAAGAAACAATCAATTCTCACTTAAAAAGTGACAAAACCAAACCTATTATTATTTATGGACGAAATTGTTGCGATGAAAAAGTTGTCCGAAAGCACAAGCAACTTCTCACTTACGGATTTAAAAATGTAAAAATTTATTTTGGCGGATTATTTGAATGGCTGTGTCTACAGGACATTTATGGAAAGGAACAATTCAAAACAAATGGCGATGAACTAGATATATTGAAATACAAATAAAAAGTTAAAGATAAAAAGTGAGAATACTTATTATGAATTTTCTTCAACAAACAAAACTGACAGAAGAAGAGTGGAAACAATTAGAAGAACCAATTCAAAATGAAAAAGAAATTTTGATTTTGAATATGATTCAAAAAGGATATTTTGAAATTGAGGTCAAGTGTCAAACACACATGACGCTGAACCATTACTTGAAGTTAGATAAAAAGTTTGATCTAGAGATATTCGTTGGATTATTGCGAGACATTCTGGGGGCGAGTAATAAGAAGAATATTTTGAATATAGACAATCTCATCAAAGAAAAGACAAAACCATCCAAAAAAGTGAAAATGACCACTTCTGAAAAAATAAAATTAGAAAACTCTTTCAAGTTGTTGAAAGATGGATTAAATGACAATATTGTGGAATACAAATTGTTGAATGAACTTCAAAAGTTCTCAAAACTGTTATACAAGGGAAAGAGTATTCAGAGTGATAAAAAGTGTCTCATTCATTTCATAAATATTTTTGTCTTACAAAGAGAATTCAAAGACAAATTGAACACTCAATTGTTGGAAATTTCCGAGTTTATTGTAGCTAAGTTGTTGCCTCAAGTCAATACTCAAATGGTGCTGAAAAATATTTCACTTCTTTATGAACACAACAAAATATTTGATTATAAAACACTTGAATTGTATCAGCATCAAAAAGATATCTTCAATATTTTCAGACGAAACCGGGATGCCCCGAACTTTGTCTTTTATTGTGCTCCGACAAGTTCCGGAAAAACATTAACTCCAATCGCATTATGTCAAGATTACAAGGTCATTTTCATTTGCGCTTCAAAACATATTGGATTGAGTCTGGCAAAAAGTTCTTTTCATATGAAGCGGAAAATTGGGTTTGCGTTTGGTTGTACCGACCAAGAAAACATTCGCCTCAATTACAATGCCGTACATTCACACATAACAACCAAAAGTGGGAGAAAAATACCGAATCACAAAGATGGAATAAACGTAGAATTAATGATTTGCGATGTTTTGTCTTACGAGAGTGCTATGAACTACATGAAACAGTTTAACGATAGCAGTAATATTATTCTATTTTGGGATGAACCGACCATTGGTCTTGATGTTCGAGAAAGTCATTTGCATGATATTATTAAGAAAAATTGGCAGATTAATGAAATACCAAATATTGTATTTTCGTGCGCAACATTACCAAAAGAACACCACATAGCACCGATTATTGAATGCGCAAAAGAGAAATTTAAAGGATTGCAATTTAGTTATATTGAAAGTGTGGACCAAATATCAAACATTCGTCTATATGACATTGATGGAAATGTTATTATTCCTCACGAACATTTCGTTGTTTACGAAGAGATGTGTGCATTTTTGAATTACCACGGAACCAAATACTACAAGTTTTTTGATTGCAATGAATGTGCCAAGTTTTTGTTATTTCTTGACAAAGAGTTTTCTTGTAATTATGTTGATTCTAACTTTTGTCTTTTGGAAGATATTTCAACCTATAAAATTAAAGAGGTTTATGTTTCTGTTTTATTAGAACTTGGAAGTGATAAATGGAATAAAATCAAGGAATTATATGAAAGAAAAAAGACAAAGTCAAATACAAACGATCTCAATAAAGAACATGTGGGAATTGATTTAACTACAAAGCATTCGTGTACTCTGACAAACGGCCCAACCTTGTTTGTGAGTGACAATGTAGAAAATGTATGTAAGTATTTGTTGATGAAAGCAAATTTGGATAAAAATACATTGTCTGGTATTGAAAGTAAAATAGACAAGAATCGTAAGATACTGAAAAGTTTGATCCAAATGAAAAATGATTATGAAGACAAGATTGAGTGTTATAAAGATTGTGACAAGATTATGACAGACATGCGATTTCCACCTGAAGTTATTGAGCTGCATAATAAAATAGAAAAAACACAAAGTGAACTTCTCTCGTTGTCTCTTGATAATATTTATAAGCCCAATACTCGTAGTCATTATAAAAAATGGTGTTTAGAACCCGAATTGACTTATGAAGATAGTGATATATTTTCGTCTTCATTGAGCGATGAAGATATCAAGGAAATCATAGAATTGTATAATATCAAGACGCTTTATAAGTTGATGATGATGATGGGGATTGGTGTCTTTTCAAATAGTATCATGAAAGAAACCGAGAATAAAACTGTTCAAGAAGACAACAACAAGTATATAGAGACGATGAAGGGTTTGGCAGAACAAAAGAGTCTTTACTTGATCATTGCAAATAGTGATTACATATATGGCACGAATTATCAGTTTAGTCATTGTTACTTGAGTAAAGATATGAAGAACCTTACTCAAGAAAAAATTATACAGTGTATTGGACGTATTGGAAGACAAGAGAAGAATAAGCATTTTAGTTTCCGGTTCAGAACGCAAGAACATATTGATACATTTTATGGTGTCAATGAAAATAGCATTGAGGCAGATAATATGAATAGGTTGTTTACTTGATGACTTATTTTATTGTGGTAAATAATGTAATTTTTCATTACTCTTTAACAAAATATCAATTTAAATACAAATAAATCTTTTTCATATATATGAAAAAGGTATTGATAGTTTTTTCTTGTTTTGACCCCCCATTATCTTTAATGGAATGTATCAAGAATCTTTACAATATTCAGATAACAGATGAATTTCAGTATAAAATAATATGTGTTGATAATGATAGTGAAATTACGACGACATATGATATTATCAACAATGTATTTCCTGAAGTAGAAATCTGTTACGTAAAAAACAAAAATTATGAGTGGGGCGCATATAAGTATGCTAAGGAAATTTTTGATTTTTTTGATATATATATGTGTCTTCAAGACACAATTGTAATCACCAAAAAAATAGATATTTCATTAATAAAAGAGAATGAGGTTTTTTCTATATTTCATAAAAGTGGATTTTTTTCTCATCCATGTATAAAAAATAGAAAAAACCTGGAAAGATTTTTAAAAAACACCAACTTGGATGTTAAAGGTATTATTGATACACGATTTATA
>Ga0075444_10000027_pt1 | contig 72513 bp, 63 predicted proteins | sample CoawatmetaG01DNA_FD_76836 | JGI IMG/M metagenome (GOLD analysis project Ga0075444, IMG submission 76836) | Marine microbial communities from the West Antarctic Peninsula - Coastal water metaG017-DNA | ecosystem: Environmental > Aquatic > Marine > Coastal | place: Atlantic Ocean: West Antarctic... | reverse complement strand
CAAGCAAGTGTTTTTTGACATAGGCACACTCAAAACATGGTTAGATAATCACTCAGGTGGTGAACTAGATTACACACAAGAGCGAGCTAAGCTAACCAGGTTACAGGCTGAAAGGGTTACATTGGACCTAGAGCAGCAACGCGGGAAGTTATTGCCGTTGGAAATGGTGATTTCAGCCTGGCAGGGGCAAGTAGCTAATGCCAGGGCTAAATTGTTGGCGCTACCACCCAAGGCGGCTTCTCAAGTCTTAGGCATGGAAAGCTATGTAGAAGTTGAGCATGCTATCAGAGACATTATATACGAAGCCCTAGACGAACTAGCCGGCGATGGCGTGCCCAAAGAATACGAAAAGCGTTTCGAGGTAATAGCTGCTAACCTGAAGTGAGTTGTGCCAAAGCTACCAGAAAACTTTATTAGCCTATGGATCTGGCTTACTCAGGTGGCGCACACAAAAAGCCGATCTAAGTACCATGGTGGAGCCTCCACAGGGCCGATTAATCAAAACTTTGGAAAGAGTCACTAACGCTATATTCACAGTCTTAGAACTAAAGAAGTCATTTTTATGAGTATGTTTGAACTTCATAATTGCTTCTAGCTTTTAATGATGGGTGTTCTCGGGACATGAGTAATAATTTCTGGTGCATCCTCGGTAATAATAGCTTGCTCGGCCACTGCCATAGATAGTCCGGTTTTACGGTCATTCAGTATCATGTGTGTAAAAAAGGACATGTTTTTTTCCAGTACAACAGGGTTTCCTTTGTGTATCAAAGGTTGCTCCATCCATGTTGGCGGCCAGGCTGCTCCCATCGTATATCCACAAACGGTAAGTACAGAGTCTTTCTCTCCGTTCTCTTCAAGGGTAGTTTGATAGGAGTCATAAATTTCACCAACAGTGGTTCCAGGACGAAGAATCGATTGCACTGCATCTAGGGCAACAACGCTAGTAGCATGCATTTCTAAATGGCGTTGGCTAATTTGTGGGCCTGTCAATACAACGCACATACTTGCCGCATGATAGTGACGATATGCAACTCCAAGCTCAAGCGTTACCTGGTCATTGTCGAGAACGTGTTTTCGCTTGGTTGTATATCGCAAATTTAATGCCGATTTACCACTACCAATGGGAGGAATGTGTGCTGGTAAATCTCCGTCAAGACGAAACAACGTGTCATAAAATGTAGCATAAATATCACCTTCGAAGGCCCCAGAGAGTGTTGCTTCAAGAGTCTTTTCCAGGGCTATGTCCAAAATTTCACCAGCTTTACGAAGGTAACATAGCTCTTGCGGGCTCTTCACCAAACGTAGTTCTCTTATGAAATCAGGTGCTACGGTTAGTTGGCACCAGCCATCTAGAGCATCCTTTATTTCCAAAAAAAGCCGTGGGGTTAAACCCATGGTGTCGACCTGGATGCCAATTTTTTTACCCTGCATCCTGAGCAAATTTAGCATAGCTTTTATTTGCTCTGCTCGAGTCACTTTGTGGGCGTCTGACGCTGTTATGACGTCCTCACAAATAGATGAATAAGAGGCGTTACCAAGGTCGGCAGGACGCGCCAGATGAGTTAACTTTCCCTCAGTTCCGATAAACATACACCCAAAAATCGAAAAGCCATCGGAATCGTAACCTGTAAGCCAGTACATGTCTTCGATCTTGAAAACCAAAAGACCATCTAGGCCTTGGGCGTTCATGCTAGCGCGGACCGAATCCTGGCGTTGAGAGAACTCCTCTCTACTGAAATGGATGTTGATGTCGGTCATAAAACTCTCACTATAAGTAATGATGTGTCTGGGAGGAATATCGAAATATACCATCGATCGTTGTAAACAAATTATAAAAAAATATAGGATACGCGGCGGTAGTATAGTATCTAGTGGCAGCTTAGATTTATCATAACCCGTGTCAACCCCCACCGAGGTGAATGGTTTCTACTAATTTCCATGCAACCTTTACTCACTAATATCGAGCCAGATGGTCTTGGTTTCAGTATATTGCTCGTGTGCCTGTAAAGAGTTATCCCGACCACCAAAACCAGACAGTTTATAACCACCAAACGGCGTGCTGATGTCCCCCTCGGAATAACAATTAACCGATACGGTTCCAGCTTGCAATTTGCGGGCATAACGTTGCGCATTTATACCATTAGATGTGTACAAAGAGGCGTGTAAGCCGTAACAAGTGTCGTTCGCAATGTCCAGAGCCTGTTCATTGGAGTTAGCTGTGATCATAGCAAACACTGGGCCAAATATTTCTTCCCGCGCGATAGTCATATCCGGGGTAACATCGTCAAATAGGGTTGGTGCGATAAATAGGCCGTTGCCAATCACAATAGGCTCTCCACCAGCCAATACCATTGCACCTTCCTCTTTGCCTTTCGATATATAATTACAGATCTTGTCGTAGTGCTCCTGGCTGATGATCGAACCCAGCGCATTGGAAGGATCTAACGGGTCTCCAGTGTCCCATTCTTTCATCGCTTGCAGAATTTTAGCAGTCAGTTCAATTTTAACACTTTTATGTACGATAACCCGAGAGTTAGCGGTACAGTTCTGTCCCATATTCCAAAGCGCAGCATAGACAATATGCTCTGCCACACTGTCCAGATTTTCTGCGTCGGAGAGTACTACAGAAGGATTCTTACCTCCACATTCGAGTACGATTTTCTTCAGGTTACTCTGAGCAGAAAACTCAAGAAACTTACGACCGATTTCTGTAGAGCCAGTGAAGGAAACCATCTGCACATCATTGTGTAATCCCAGTGCTTGACCTGCTTCATGTCCATATCCTGGCACCACGTTAATAACGCCAGCGGGGATACCCGCTTCCAATGCCAGTTCAGCTAGACGCAGGGTGGTCATACTGGTTTGTTCTGCAGGCTTTATTACCACGCTGTTACCCATTGCCAATGCAGGGCCTAATTTCCAGGCTACCATCATCAGTGGAAAATTCCACGGCAAAACACATGCCACTACCCCGATAGGTTCGCGTACAATCAAACCTACAGCATTGTGCCCTGATGGAGATAACTGATCATATATTTTATCAGCAGCTTCGGCGTGCCACTCAATACAATGTATGGTCTCTGGTAAATCTACCAGTTCACATTCACGAATTGGCTTACCACTTTCCAGGCTCTCCATCACCGCAAGTTCTCTACTGTTCTTGCCGATAAGGTCAGTAAATTTGAGCATAATCTTCTTACGTACCGTGGGATGCATATTTGCCCAGTTACCCGTCGCAAATGTCGATTTAGCATTGGCGACGGCAACGTTTACATCATCCTCATTACAGGCTGAAATTTGTGCAAGAACGGCCCCAGTTGCAGGATTTACTGTTGGCATCGTTTTGCCTGATAAGGCGGTTACGAACTGGCCATTGATATACGCCTGGACCGGGAACACCAAGTTAAGGGCTAGATCTCGATATTCGCTAAGTGTTAGTAGTTTAGACATGGCTGAAATCCTCTGTTGTTGTTTTTTGATAAACGTACTGGCAAGTAGTGACCAACCGTTTTTTGATTATTAAAATTATTCATTAGACAAGTTGATGCTAATGCGACAACAGCGTTAGCATTAACTCTCTATCAACCATCGCCACTGCATAATTTGATTGCAGCAATCAGATTATCGACATCTTCAATTTTGCTATCCCATGCTGTAACGAAGCGAGGGGGTGCAGTTTCGTCGAGTTCGCCCTCGGTGACCTCAATGCCTTTTGCAGCAAGACGATCGATAACGTTTCGTGGAATATTGGCAAAGACTTCATTAGACTGGGTTGGAAACTGTAGATCAATACTAGGAATGGCTGCTAACCCTTGGCTAAGGCGCAGTGCCATAGCGTTAGCGTGTTGTGCATTTCGTCGCCAAACATCATTGGATACATAGGCTTCAAGCTGGGCTGAAACAAAACGCATTTTCGACAGTAATTGCCCTGATCTTTTATGAAGAAATGGAAATGATTTAGCTAGATCAGAATTGAAAAATACCACCGCTTCAGCAGCAAGGCAGCCATTTTTTGTGCCTCCTAACGTCAGTACATCGATACCCGATTTCCAGGTCATTTCTGCCGGGCTTGCATTTAACGCAACCAGAGCATTGGCAAACCGAGCACCATCCATGTGTACGTGTAAACCATATTTATGAGCTGTTTTAGCCACAGCGGCAATCTCGTCCAATTGATACACTGTTCCAACTTCGCATGATTGGGTAATACTTAAGGCTGCGGGTTGGGCAGCGTGCACATTGCCTTTACCACGAAATACCGACGACAGCGCAGCGGGGGTTATTTTGCCATTATCGCTGGCTATCGAGATCAGCTTGGCTCCACCAGTAAAAAATTCAGGTGCAGCGCACTCATCGGTATTAATATGGGACATTTCGTGACAAAACACTTTGCCGTAACACGGTGTCAGGGATGATAGCGCTAATGAATTGGCTGCTGTGCCAGTAACAACTGGAAAAACTTTGACTGGAGTTTCAAAAAATGCCGACAGTGTTGCTTCGAGCTTTATGGTGTGGGCATCCTGTCCATAAGAGGAACTAATCCCCGAATTAGCCGCAACGACAGCATCCATTACTTCTGGGCAAGCGCAGGAAACGTTGTCTGACGCAAAGCTATTTATTGGTGTGTTATCTGACATATTTTTAACCTACTAATTGATGATGATAAGTTCACGGGCAACATGGCTTAGGTGCTCGCCACCGTTGTCAGTTACTACGAATGGTTCTGAAATAGCAGCGCCGAAGTCATCCAGCCACATGCCAGACTGAAAATGAAAACACATACCGGACTGCAATATAGTCTGATCACCAGGCCGCAAACTGGCGGTGCGCTCGCCCCAATCTGGTGGATAATTCATCCCTATTGAATAACCGACACGACTCTCTTTACTATAGCCATGTCGCTTAAGTACTCCTTGCCAGATAGCCTCAACTTCTTCGCAAGTAACGCCTGGCTTAGCGGCTTCAAGTGCTCGATCTCCACCTTCAAGAATGACGTCAGCCAGTCTTTCTACTGCCGCTGGTGGTTTACCAATGTGTATAGTGCGCGTCAGTGGTGCATGATAATGCCGCCTGGCCGCAGCTATCTCCATAACGATGAGGCCACTATCTGGCAGTGGGGCATCAGTCCAGGTCAAATGGGGGGTGCTGGTGCCTTCGCCAACCTGAATCAGTGGGCAAAGACTGGTGTAATCACCGTACTTATTATCAAAGCCGGTGATCTGCGTATGGTAGACATCGGCGATCACCTCGAACTGCCTGACGCCAGGGTGAAGTCTGGAAATAGCCTTGTTCATAGTATCGGTAACAATGTGGCCAGCTTCGCGCATATAAACCAGTTCGGCATCTGACTTTACCAAACGTGCCCAGTTAACAATTTCGTGATTATCACAAATGGTCGCATTGGGCAGACCTTTGGCTATATGTTGATGTGCCCGAGCGGTGTAGTAGTGAGCATCGAGTTCAACACCGATGCGGGCTGATCCCCAACCATGAGCGATCACTAGGTCGCATAATTCGTCGAATGGGTGTCTCGTAGGATGGTGCACCAGTCCCTCGTTATAGCCAATAATATTACTGGCCGAGAGATCGGTAGTAATATGTGCTGACTTAGCATCCTGTGCACGCCCGAACCAGATCGGCGAGGATTCATCCAGATGCACGAGTACAGCCTGGGGCATATAAAATGACCAGCCGTCAAAACCTGTGAGCCATCCCATACTAGCTGGATCCTGGCAGATTAACAGGTCGAAGCCGGCGGAATGCATGCTTTCTTTAACCTTCTTAACGCGTTGCACGTATTCAGTTTTGTCGAATGCTTTATTGTAACTCATCGATAACCTCTCAGGTTAGACCCTTGTCTATTTTGAAGCTACATAGGGTGTCATGGGTTTGTATGGTTGTTTGATCGTTGTTCGGCTGTCATCGCAACCCTCCCAACGTCGGATTAAGGCGCCTAGATGATCATTTTGAATTAACTAATAATGATCATCATGTCAATCTATTTGGGCACAGCGATAACTCCGAGAGAGTCGCCCATTGCAATCTGCCCAGGAAAGTGTCTCCCACTAAAAACACCATCAATTTTCGAATGGTAATCTGTAGGCACCTGACCGGTACGTGTCATGTTGTGGACACGTCCAAGCAGGTCACCTGCCTTCACTTCAGCGCCTAAGTCGACACAAAGTTCGAGTAAGCCATCGGACTCGCTGAAAACGAAACAGTTTTGATCGGGCATGTCTAGGTTAATCGTGTGATCGATTTCAAGTTCACCCTGGGTTATTCCAGCATGACGTAAAATATTACGGATGCCTTTTTTGGCGATAGCAATGGTCGCAGCTGAGGCACTGCCGCCACCAGCCAGTTCAGTGCTGATGAAGGTTTTACCCTGATTCTCAGCAGCAGTGTCGTACATGTTGGCGGCTTCAATTTCTAATAACATCATCGAATACGGTGCATTGAAGGCCCGCATTGCCGCAATGCAACGCGCCTGTTGGGCTTTATCATCAAGCACATGGGCACAGCAAAAGGGTAAGAAATCCAAGGTTTTTCCACCGGAGTGGAAATCGACGACATAGTCAGCCATCGGTAACAATGTGCGTTGAAAATAATCAGCGATTTTTTCCGTTAGTGTTCCGGTAGGGTTACCAGGAAAAGCCCTATTCATATTCCCACCATCGATTGGTGATGTACGCTGGCCCGCACGTAATGCTGGATAATTCATACCCGGTACGATAATGACCCTACCGCTGAGGTCATTAGCGTTGATGCTTTGGGCCAAATCATAAAGCGCGATGGGGCCTTCGTATTCGTCACCGTGATTAGCTCCAGTAAATAAAATAGTCGGTCCTTCACCATTCTGTGCAGCTGTTATTGGAATCATCATCGAACCCCAGGCTGAATCGTTATGCGAATGAGGCAACTTGAGGAAACCGTGCTGGACACCATTCTGCTCGAAATCGATGGTAGCGGAAATTGGATTTTTGATAGTCATGGGTGGAACCTTAATAAACAATTAGACAGGGCATATATGTTGATTTACTCACGCCATAATCCTTCTAATTGACAGAAGGCAGACCGAGATCGTACAGTCGGCCATAACCCTGTGGCCGGTGATCGAGTCCAGAATGACGCATCATTGCCCATGCACTTGCCTGATTGGAAGTTACAACAGGCTTGCCTGTCAGAGCTTCAATTTTAGCAATCACCGGAACCGCGGATAATCCAGTGCAAGAAATAAATATCGCTTCTACCTCTGGCCCATTCAATTTGCAGGCAGCTTCAATAATACTATCATGGCTAACTCTTGCCATGATGCGATCATCATCCAACCCAAAACAGTCAAACTGTGTAACTTCCAATCCGTGTTGCGAGAAATAATCAGCCATCGGCAGACTAGTCTCTACAAGGTAAGGCGTTAGAATTGCGATACGGTTAACTCCCAGAGCTGAAAATGCTTGTCGCGCGGCACTTGATGGTGTTATTACCGGGACTCCAGGACGTGCGTCTTGAATGGCTTTGGTGACTGCTTCTTCACCAATTACTACGGAGGCCGCGGTGCAGCTATAACATATTGCATCGAGCGGTTCGCCTGGTAGGATCAAGTGAGAGGCGGCTGTTAGCCGCGGCGCCATATTAACTAAGTTTTCAGGGGTAGTCGGGTTTTCGAATGCCAATCTAGTGGTATAAAGACCGATCTGGTCGTGAGGCAACAAGCGTGCGAAATCTCGCTCGCTTGTTAGATCTGTGGCAAGGGCTATAAGGCCAAGTCTCTTCCATGCGCGAGGTCCCTCGAATTGGAGAATGGTATCGGCCAACTTAACTATTGGTTGATGTCTATTTTCTATCATAGACTATTCCTGATTGCCCAATTCCCTCGAACCGACGCTATGGTCATTACTGAGTTTGACCATGGTCCAGCAGAACCCCTAAAGAATACCGCCACTAAGATACGTTCACACATGACTAACACCGTTTATTTATCAAAAGCAAAATCGCGCAGATATAACGCAATTTGAGGAAAGAAAATCATCAGTACAGAAACACTGAGTAAAATAATAATAAAGGGTGGCGTACCCTTCACGACTTCAAGATACGGTACCTTGAATACAGCAACCGCAGTAAATATGTCGCAACCAAATGGTGGTGTAGCCGAGCCAATGGCAGCCTGTAAGGTAATCAGTGTCCCAACAAGGATGGGGTCGAGCCCTGTGCTTTTGACCACAGGCGCAAAAATTGGTACCAGTATCAATATGACAACAATGGGGTCGACAAACATGCAGCCTACAAAAAAGGCAGCTGAAATAACGAACAATACCTGGATTGGCCCCATTTCAGATATCCCGATAGCACCCAGTAATTCTTGTGGTATTTGCGCATATGACAGCACCCAGGCAAATGATGCCCCGGCACCGACAAGAATAAACACTACCCCAGTGATCATGCCAGTCGATTTAGTGATAGAGTAAAAGTCGGCGAAGGTGATGGAGCGAAATATTAGAACTTCTAAAAATAGTGCGTAAAGCACGCTGACAGCCGCAGCTTCAGTTGGGCTGAAAACACCACCGAAGATGCCTCCGATAATGATAACTGGGAAACCGAGCGGCCACAAAGCACGTTTAACCGCGACGAAGCGCTCCCTCCAGCTCGCAGCGGGTTCAGTTGGCACACCCTTGACTGTTGCATAAATCACGCTGTAAATCGAAAACAAAACCAAAATCAGTAATCCTGGTCCAATACCAGCAACAAACAATTCAGGGATAGAGGACTTTGACACCACACCATATATAATCATGCCGATACTGGGTGGAATTAGAAATGCAATATCGCTGGAATTAACGATCAATGCCAGGACGAATGAATCTTTATAACCACCTTTTAACATGCGTGGTCGAAGTGGCGTACCGACTGCAACGACTGTGGCCTGAGTGGATCCAGATACTGCACCGAATAGTGCACAGGCTGTCGATGTGCTGACTGCCAGCCCGCCCTTTATATGACGAACAAACGCCATTACCAAATCGATTAAGCGGTCAGCCGAATGACCTCGAGTCATAATATCTGCCGATAACATAAACATGGGGACTGCAATCAGAGAGGCTGGACGTATGCCTCCTAACATTTGCTGAATCATAAACTCAGCTTTATCAACGTCACCAAATAGTTGTACTACACCTACCAAAGCACCCGCGATTAAAGGGATCATCATCGGGAACCCCAGTAATAGCAAAGCAGCCATTACAAGAAACATAACGAGTGCCATAATTAAACCTCACCTTCCTGAGCTTTATGTTCCTTCAAATTTATTGATAGATAAATTTCTTTGTTCTGCATGTTTTTTACTGTAGTTAACGCATATTGAACGCCTGTGATAAAAAATCCGACAGGAACCCAAAGATAAATAATATATACAGGCACGCCCAAGGCAGGCATGATTCGGCCTTTTGAATAAATGTGATATATGTATTGAACTGCGTAATAGGCTAGGAAGAACATAAAAAATGCTGTTACAGCGACTATGACGGTCATCAGTATTTTTCTAGTTTTATCTGGCAAATGATCATAGATTGCAGACATTCTAATATGTCTTCCGTGCCTCGCCGCGAATCCTATTCCTGCAAAGGTAACTAGTAAAATAAATGTACTATTGAGTTCTTCTGCAAAAATAATGGAATGATTGAATATAAAACGGCTAATAACATTAGTGATGGTATTTACCGCCATCAAAATGACGCCTACAGCCATAATAAATTCTTCTAATTTAGCTATTCGACTATCGATCGAATCAAGAATCCTATATTTTCCCGAACTATCGCTGCTTATTTCACTCATAAAAGTTACCGGTCGAATATTGGTTGGATTTACTCTTGATTTGAAACTTGTACCGAAAATTTCACTGCTTTTGACAAGGGATTATCTGAACCTAATAATTGAAAAGGGTGAGTAGTTAAATGCCACACACCCTTTTCAAAAGCACCTGTTACTTTGCTTTACATAGACGCATCAGCCAGATCTTTTTTCATCTGATCAATAACCGCCTGTCCTCTTAAACCTACTTTGTCGATAAATGCCTTTTCTACTTTAGCAGCACGTACTTTAAAAGGTGCGCGTTCTGCTTCTGTCAAGGTTACGATTTTATAACCTGGGTTGGTTCTTACAATCCGGCCAAGCCCTTGGGCATCCAAATTCACAGCCAGTGAAAGAATGTAATCCAGCGCAACATCAGTGGCATTTTGGATCAATTCTTTGTCTTTGGCCCCTAGGCCATCATAGAAATCGGCATTAGCCATCACTGCTGTGGTGTAGTGGTTATGTCCAAGGTAAGTCAGAACATTAGTCAAATTATCCAGGCCATAGGCTTCGATCCAGACTGTTGGATTTTCTTGTCCATCAACCATATTTGTTTCCAGCCCACCAATCAGCTCACCCCAGGACAGAGCGATAGGAGAAGCTCCGAATGCTTTGTAGGTTTCAAGCAATAAAGGAGACGGCATAGTCCGAATTTTCATACCTTCAAGATCAGCGGGCGAATGAAACTCCTTCATCGTCGTAACTGCCATTTCTCCTTCTGGAAAGACTGATAGCAATTCAAGATCATTTTCACGGTAAATTTTATGGAACATTTCGTTCACGGCCTTGCCTTCCTTGAAGAAAGTATTGACCTGCTTTGGATCTGAAGGCATAAGGTAAGGTACTAGAAAGGCTTCAGCCTCAGGAATCATCGCACCAGTATAACCGGGTGATTGATCGATAAATTGTAATAGTCCTGCCTGCAACTGCTCCATAGCATCGGCAGATTCACCCAGTGCTCCAACTGGGTAAATCTTAATTGTGTGACTAGAATTTTTTTCAATCTCTTCCTTGAACTTCACGGCATACAAGCCTTGCGGGTCTGTCAGTCCTTCTTCCATCGCGTATTTCCATTCGTCGGAATAAGCTGAACTGGACATAGTGATACCAGCGATAATGGATATGGTCGTAAGAAGTTTTTTCATAGCATTCTCCAAGTTATTTTTTATATAAATCAAAGAAACAAGTGGGGTGATATAGCAACGGCTGGTCTGTTCAGTAAAAACCACAGTCAAAATAATAACTGTACTGAATTGTGAATATTACCGCGTAATTACAAACTCACTCGCCCTCCTAACAACAAGGTAATTTATTAAATTTATCATGTCAATATAAATATTAAATCATGACAATTGTATTTTGTGGTTATATCTCAAGTAGGGAAAGACTCGGTTGGTTTCTAACAAGTTGAGCAATAATTCCCAACCCACGCTTAAGCCCATCTGTAGTATTGCCCCCCAAACATATCCTCACGCCCGGATAGTTGGACGTTTCAGAAACAGCGAATACTGAACCAGGTGCTACAGTAACTCCACTCTGGCTGGCCTGTGCGACAAAAGAATTTTCTTCCCAGGCCACCGGTAGTGGTAACCAAATGTGCAATCCATTTGGACTAGCGTAGAAGGGAATGCCACGCAGAATATTTGCGGCGATTATATTTCGCTCACCAAGAGCTTTTTTTTGCCATTCAAGTAATTTGACTGCGGTACCGTCTTTAACCCACCGTGATGCAATTTCCGCCAACATGGGCGTCGCCATCCAGTTGCTGACCAAGTGACTATTGGCTGAAGCCGCTGCCATGTTCTCAGGCACGATTAGATATCCAGCCCGAAGGCCGGGCATGATACATTTGGTAAAGCTTGTAAAATAAAATGTTCGCTCTGGTGCAAGTGCAGCAAATGGAAGGGGGCGCTCAGGTTGGATGGGCCCCCAAGCATCATTTTCAATCAACAGCACATCGTATTTACGTGCAATCTCACACAGAACCTTGCGCCTCTCTATTCCCATCATTCTGGCAAGTGGATTCAAGCCGCTTGGCATTACATAAAGTGCTTTTACAGTCTCACTAACACAGACGTGTTCAAAGTCTTCGGGAAGGATTCCTTGTTCGTCTGTTTTTAGCCCTTTTAGACGTAAACCGAGATAGCGAATTAAAGGTCTGAGCGTGTGATGACACATTTCTTCCGTGACTATAAGGTCACCAGTGCTGGCTGCAGTCATTAAGGCAACCGTCATCGCTGACGTATTACCATTGGTTAATTGTATAACCTTTGGACAGGGTTCGATGCCACAGAGTGCCAACCATGCGGATGCAGTATCACGGTAAAGGCTCTGAGCTTTTGTCGGGCGAAAGGAAAAAATGACTGATTCGGGTAAATTATGGCTAAGTTTCAATAGCGCAGTGCGCATAATATTTTTATGTATTAACGCAGAAACCGGCTTCAATGTTGAACAATCAATCGGATGAATGCTTTGATCGCTAGTATTATATTCAAATGGCCAGGTTAAATTGTTACTTACTTTACGAACAAAAGTGCCTCGCCCAACCTCTCCAGAAACAAATCCACGTCGAATTAGTTCTTCATAGGCCCTACTAATTGTTTGAATGCTGAGACCCAGTTGATCTGCAAGTTCTCGGTGGGTTGGCAATTGTTCTCCATCCTCTATATCACCTGCTTCAACTGCTCTAATGAGGCAGTTGGCAAGAAATTTGTAGGCTGGACGTTTAATATTTTCGGGATTTGGTGGCCATATTTTCATGACGCAATCATGACAATATAAACGACGATAAACAAGTAAAAAATAATTGTATATTCAGTTGATGTGTATGGGGGTTCTAATAGCCAATTGTAACGTTGTGTAACAGGGGCTGTGGGCGTGGGTTATGGGACTACTATCAATGATTTAGTTATTACGCGTAAAAGTATAAAAATATAGCCTGAGGTAGACCATGGGTAGCCCCATGGTAGCCCCGTAAAAACCATACGAAATACACAAAGTTAATTGCGTTATAAGTATTTGTTTAATAGGGGTTTTATGGTGCCCGGAGACGGAATCGAACCGCCGACACGAGGATTTTCAATCCTCTGCTCTACCGACTGAGCTATCCGGGCAATACTTCTTGCTTTCTTCTGTGCTGGTTGCAGGGTGTTACGCTACCAAGAAGAGGGCCGTATTAAACCCGTTTTGCATTTTGCTGTCAACAATAAGTTGCTGAAATTTGGTTATTTTCTTCATTCTAGTAGGTTTTACTTAATCAGCAGGGGGAACATACCCATCTGCTAGGTCGTAATCTTCACCAGAGGCAAATTTTTCTAGCTCACCTTGCAAGTAGGCTCTGCTTTCTGGGTCCATCATGTTTAAGTGCTTTTCATTGATAAGCATAGTTTGGTGCGTCAGCCAGTCTTGCCATGCTTGTTTGGATAAAGTTTCAAATAACTTTTGTCCCTTGGCGCCTGGAAATGGAGGGCGATCCATGGCTTCCATGTCGGTTTTGTATTTGCTGCAAAAAACGGTGCGGGTCATGAGATTTTCTCGAGTAGTTTTTTGATTGGAGTAGCTAGGCCTATTGTATGCAGTTGTTGGGTATCGTACCACTGGCTTTTAGCTTTTTCGGAAACTTTTTTTGGTGTGTTCTCCAATACCAATAGGTGTGGCTCTATGGTGAGCTTGTAATGACTGAATACATGCTTAATAGGCGTGATAGGTTGAGTGTTTGTAGGCAAGCCATCTAAGGCTAGCTGTGTTTGCAGGCTCTTTAGGTCGGCAAACTCTGGCAAGCTCCAAAGCCCGCCCCAAATACCTGTGTTTGGCCGTTGCTCTAGAAGAGTTTGTCCCTGCTTATTTTTGATTAATAACACGCTGATGGTTTTGTGTGGTATTAGTTTTTTTGGCTTAGGTGTAGGTATGGTGGCTACTTGGTCTTCTGCTAGCGCCTTGCACCTTGCTTGCATAGGGCAGGCCACACACAAGGGTTGTTTGGGTTTGCAGATGGTTGCGCCTATGTCCATGATCGCTTGAGTATAATCAGCATTGCGCGTTTTGGGTGTTAGCTGTGTCGCTATCTCCCACAGTTGTTTGTCTATTTGACTTTGCCCAGGCCACCCTTTAATGGCATATAAACGAGTCAGTAGTCGTTTCACATTACCATCTAGTATTACGCCTTGGTCATTATAGGCTTGGCTTATAATAGCCCCTGCAGTAGATCTGCCAATGCCTTTGAGTGATACAAGATCATCTATGCTGGTTGGCATTTCACCTTGGTGTTGCTCTACCACCCCAATAGCGCTGGCATGAAGATTACGTGCACGGCTGTAATACCCTAGGCCTGTCCACAGAGCTAATACCTCATCACTGTGCGCCTCTGCTAAGTCTGTAATCGTTGGGAAGCGGGCCATGAAGCGCTCAAAATAGGGTATTACAGTGATTACTTGGGTTTGCTGTAGCATGATCTCAGATACCCACACGCGATAGCCTGTGCGGTCTTTTTGCCAAGGCAGGTGATTGCGTCCATGTTGGTCAAACCATATGAGTAGTTCTTTGGCAAAAGAGGCGTTTGTAATCATTAATTGATGGCTTGTGAGTAAGTAAAAGTAAGTATTAGCAATTATACAATTGTTTTATCGCTTTTTGGTGCGTTTGTGCTGTGTAAATAAGTGCTTAAAGGTCGTATAATCTAAGCATATTGTGTAGCTATACTTTTTTTAAACGCGAGGACACCTCATGTCGGCACGTACCGCCACCGTAGAACGTAATACCTTAGAAACTCAAATTACAGTCAGTGTTAATTTAGATGGCACTGGTGTGTTTAGTTGTGTGACTGGGCTGCCTTTCTTAGACCACATGTTAGAACAGGTTGCTCGTCATGGCCTAATAGATTTAGATATTAATGCCAAAGGTGATTTACATATCGATGCCCACCACACAGTGGAAGATTTGGGCATTACCCTAGGCATGGCCATTGACCAAGCTGTGGGCGACAAAAAAGGTCTGACCCGTTACGGATCTGCTTATGTTCCGCTTGATGAGGCCTTAAGCCGTGTAGTGATGGATTTTTCTGGTCGCCCAGGATTGTTTAATCATGTTAAATACACTCGTGGTCGCATTGGTGGTTTTGATGTGGATTTGTTTGATGAGTTTTTCCGTGGCTTTGTAAATCATGCCAAGCTTACGCTACACATCGACAACCTTAGTGGTAAAAATGCGCATCACCAAGCAGAAACAGTCTTTAAAGCCTTTGGTCGTGCTTTGCGCATGGCCTTAAGTGCTGATGAGCGTATGGCAGGAATGATGCCGTCGACAAAAGGCAGTTTATAAGCTCTGTATTGATAGGCTCGTTATGAAATCCGTTGCAGTAATTGACTATGGTATGGGCAACTTACACTCTGTTGCCAAAGCCCTAGAGCATGTTTGTCCAGATACCCGCGTTTATGTGACAAGTGATGCCGCTAAAATTGAAGCTTGTGATCGTGTTGTTCTGCCTGGTGTAGGTGCTATGCGTGACTGTATGGCCGAGATTAAACGTCTGGGCGTCGATCAGATTGTAGCCGACCAAATGGGCAAGAAACCAATTTTAGGTATTTGTGTGGGCATGCAGGCGCTTATGCAGCACTCTAGTGAAAATGGTGGAGTGGATTGCTTGGGTGAGTTGCCAGGTGATGTATCTTTTTTTGGCGACCAACCTAGTGTGCAACAAGCGCATCTGAAAGTGCCACACATGGGCTGGAGTCAAGTGCAGCAAAAGCCTCACAAGCTTTGGCATGGTATTGAAGATAATAGCCGATTTTATTTTGTTCACAGCTATTATGTGCGCACCCAAGCACGTCATCTTGTAGCAGCTACGTGTAATTATGGCCTAGAATTTGATGTGGCTTTAGCGCAAGAAAACGTGTTTGCAGTTCAGTTTCATCCAGAAAAAAGTCACTCTGCTGGTCTTAAACTTTTACAAAACTTTCTACAGTGGGACGGCAGTTAAATACTGCCGAAAATAATCTATGTCTCAAACCCCTTTGTTAATGATTCCTGCCATCGATTTAAAAGATGGTGAATGTGTACGCTTACGTCAAGGCCGTATGGAGGAGTCTACTGTATTTTCTGCAGACCCAGTATCAGTGGCCAGTCAGTGGGTTGATGCAGGGTGCAGAAGGTTGCATTTGGTGGATTTAAACGGTGCTTTTGCAGGTAACCCTGTCAATGGAGATATCGTTAAAGCTATCGCCATGGCGCACCCAAAACTGCCGATACAAATTGGTGGTGGTATACGCAATGTAGAGATTATCGAAGCTTACCTGCAAGCAGGTGTTGAGTATGTAATTATTGGCACTCAAGCAGTACGTGATCCAAATTTTGTTACTCAAGCGTGTCGTGATTTTCCTGGACGTATTATTGTAGGTCTAGATGCAATCGATGGCATGGTAGCTGTAGAAGGCTGGGCAGAAGTCACCGATGTGAAGGCAGTAGATCTGGCTAAACGCTTTGTTAATGATGGGGTTAGCTCTATTGTTTATACCGACATTGCCCGGGACGGCATGATGCAGGGTGTGAACGTAGAAGCCACGCGTCATTTAGCCCAAGCAGCAGGTATCCCTGTGATTGCTTCTGGTGGTGTGACTAATATGGATGATGTGCGCGCACTTGCAGCTGTTGCTGGCGGTGGCATTGTAGGTGCTATCACTGGTCGAGCTATTTATGAAGGCACATTAGATTTAGCCGCAGCTCAAGCTTATTGTGACGCAAGCTAACTTTTACCTATTTTAAGGATACTCTCATGGGTTTAGCTAAACGCATTATTCCCTGTTTAGACGTTAACAACGGCCGTGTTGTTAAAGGCGTGCAGTTTGTTGATATTAGAGACGCTGGCGATCCTGTGGAGGTAGCTAAGCGCTATAATGAGCAGGGTGCTGATGAAATTACCTTTTTAGACATAGGTGCTACCCATGAAAACCGTGACACTATGGTGCACACGGTTGAAAAAATGGCTAGTGAGGTGTTCATCCCTCTCACTGTGGGTGGTGGCATAAGAACCTGTGAAGATATTCGCCGTATGCTCAACGCCGGTGCAGACAAAGTAGGCATCAACTCTGCCGCAGTTTTTAACCCAGATTTTGTCCAGCAAGCAGCAGATCGTTTTGGTGTACAGTGCATTGTGGTAGCTATCGATGCAAAGCAAGTCAGTGGCCCTGGTGAGCCATTACGCTGGGAAATTTTCACTCATGGTGGGCGCAAAGCTACAGGCATTGACGCGGTCGAGTGGGCGATCAAGATGGTTAATTATGGTGCTGGTGAAATACTACTTACCAGTATGGACCAAGACGGTGTAAAAAATGGTTATGATCTAGGTGTCACGCGCACTATAAGTGACGCAGTGTCTGTGCCTGTGATTGCTTCTGGCGGTGTGGGTAACTTAGATCATTTAGTAGAAGGTGTTACTGAAGGTAAGGCTGATGCAGTGTTAGCGGCTAGTGTTTTTCACTTCAACGAATACACTATTCCTCAAGCCAAAAAATATATGGCCTCAAAGGGTATCGAGATGCGGCTTTAGCAGCTCAATGAGCGCCGAGGCTGAAACAAGCTTTATGCCTGCTTCATCCAGTTTACCAAGAGACTGGCTTAAAAAAGCTATCGTCTCTGGGTAAGGGTGGCCAATAAGTACAGCGAATTTATTTTTTCGGGCAACATCCATAGCTTGTTGAAATTGGATCTCTAAAGCTTCAGTGCTGGTGTCATTGTCTAAAAATACATCCCGTTTAAGTGTGGGCACATTTTGCGCTATGGCCTGTTGCCAGGCGACACTTGTGGCACTGGTGCGACTATCTACAAAAAATAGCTCTAGCTCTTTGGCCACATCCATCGTCCACAGCATGGGTAAGGCTTGTTCCGTTAGTGCGCTACCCATGTGGTTATTTAACCCTTGAGTGAAGGGAATGTTAGCGGCATCCTTTCGTAATATATCTTTAAAGGTTTTCTCATCCATACCTAAAGTAAGTCCGCCTTTGCCAAGCTTAATACCCGCATGATTTTGCATTGGCACATGAAGCATGATCTCTTTATCTACTTTAGCTCCAGTGCTAGCTAATGAAGCGCCATGGCGGGTGTGGGGTATTACAGCCAAAGTAATAGGCCCTGGTAAGTTTATGATGCCTAACCCGTTGGCAAGGTTATAGCCTAAGTCGTCGATGATAATGACCATAGAAGGCTGAAAAACATCTGCTTTAACTAAATGTGCGCTGGTCATAAACCAGAACCATAGACACCCAATAAGACAGTGCTGAAACTGGGACATTTTTTTGGATAACTTGTTCAGTTTGTGCATTATATTATTTTTTAGTAACTGTAGATTTAAGCAGCTCTATAGCGGTGGTTAGCTGCAGGTCATCTTGATCGTCTGTATCTGTGTTACTTACACTTAAGTCAGGCTCGATGCCTTTTAAGTGAATGTTATGGCCCGCCGGTGTGAAGTAGTATGCTGTTGTGAGCTTAACACCTGCGCCTTGTGGCAGTGAAATGATAGATTGAACAGAGCCTTTGCCAAAGCTAGTATCCCCCATGAGTTGGCCACGTTTATGGTCTTTTATAGCACCTGCCACTATTTCTGAAGCTGAGGCGCTACCATTGTTTATTAACACCATTAAAGGCAAACCTTCACTTGGGTCTGCATTACTAGCCTCAAAACGGAGGTTGTCTTCAATTTGACGGGCTTGGGTAGTCACGATGACACCTTTAGTTAAAAATGCATCAGCTACTTTTGCTGCTGCAGACAAAGTGCCCCCGGGATTATTTCTTAAATCCAATACCCAGCGATCAGCCCCAGCTTTTTTTAAGGCCTGCATTTGTGTTATCAAATCTTCTCCAGTTTGATCTTGAAAAAGACTAATACGCAAATAACCCACATTGCCTGACATTAGCTCACTGCGAACACTCTTGGTAGTGATGATTTCACGCGTTAAGGTAACGCTAAAGGTTTCCCCATTACGCAATATCGTCAGTGTAATTGAAGAGCCAATATCACCTGCCATCAGCTGCACTATGTCATGTACATCTAGCCCTTTTATAGCTTCATCTTGTACGTGAGTAATCCAGTCCCCAGGCTTTATACCCGCACGAGATGCTGGGCTATTGTCGATGGGTGTAATAATCCGAATAAAGTTTCCCTCAGGGACTATTTCTATGCCAATACCTGGATATTCTCCCTTGGTATCTTGTTGTAATGCTGCCATGTCTTGCACATCTAAATAGCTGGAAAAGCGGTCAAGTTTTAAAATCAAACCTTCAAGTGCCAGCTGCAGTAGCTGTGCATCTGTTTTGGGTGTTACATGGTTTTGGCGGATACGTTCATATACAGCCACGAAGGCCTGTAGCTGTGCTAGCGGCACAGCTTTATCCACATTCGTACCAGCAGGCGCGACGCTAACTTGCTGTGGTGGAGTGTCGGCAAGGGTCTGTGAAACGCTAAAACTGCCCAGAAAAAAAGCTAAAATCAGGTGCGCAACAGATTTTCTAAATGGTTTTTTTGTAGTTAGCTTGGTGAGTTTATTTCTCATAGCGTATTTTATTGCAACCATTGTTTAGGATTTAAAGGATTGCCTTGTTGGCGTAATGAAAAGTATAAGGCAGCTTGAGTATTACCGCCAGATTTACCACTACTTGCGATAAGCTGCTGTGCTGCAGCCTGCTCGCCAGTGGACAAATAAAGTGCTTGATTGTGTCCATATAAGCTTAAAAACCCATCACCATGATCTAGCATGATAACTAATCCATAGCCTTTTAACCAATCTGAAAAGACCACACGCCCACCATGTATGGCCTTCACGTCTGAGCCTTCTGGAGCGGCAATCAACCAGCCTTGTTGGCTTAAAGGGTAGCTGATTTGTGATACACCAAAGCGATTGAGCACTTTACCTTCTAGTGGCCAAGGTAAAAGGCCTTTAGCCCTAGCCAGTGGGGTATCAGCAACTTGGATATTGGCTTTGGCAAGGGCGATTTGTATCTGCTCTAGCAAGTCTTGTGCTTGTATTTGATCGGTTTTAGCGTTGCTCAAGCGCTGAGCTTTTGACAGCTTTACGCTATTTAAAGCGTTAAGAGTGCTCGAAAGTTTAGTTTTAGCTTGTTTTAAGCTTTGCGTTTGGGCGTTTAACTTTTGTGTCTGTTGCTGCAACTCCAGGGTGATATCAGCTTGCTCTTGTTGTACTTGAGTCAGTCCGTCTAAGGTCTGGCGATAAGCAGCCATTTGTTCAGCACTGGCTTGGTTTAAATACTGGTAGTACGCCATGTTGCGAGCTAAGGCGGAAGGGTTATCCAAGCTAAGCAGTACGCTACTGGTGGAGCTTTTGCCCTGTTGATATTGGCGTTGTAACTGGCTACTTAACAGCTGTTCTTGCTCTGCTAAGGCATCTTGGAAGTGGCTTGATTGTAGCTCTAGTTTTTCAAGAAGGGAGGAGGACTGTTGGCTTGCGTGTTTATTTTCTTTGATCGCTTTACTTAGGGCGCTTATTTTTTTTTCACTTTTTTGTAACTGTTGTTGTATGTCAGAGGCTTGGCTTTGTGCGGTTTTAAGCCAAGTCTGTAAGCTACCAATATCACTTTGGAGTTGCTGCACGCGTTGCTTTACTTTCTGCTCAGTATCGGCAGACAAGTAGGTGCTCAACACAAGCAGCAACCCAAGAGTTAAGTGAGCTATAGTGCGCAACTTAGTTAAATTCAACCAAATTATGACCGGTCATTTCTTTGGGTTGTTCCAAGTTCATTAAGTGCAGCAGTGTAGGTGCTAAGTCTGCCAGTACACCCGAGGATAGTTTGGCATTGCCATTTCTGCTACTTACAAACACTAAAGGTACAGGCCACAACGTATGGGCTGTATGGGGCTGTCCAGTAGTGGGGTTCGTCATGAGTTCTACGTTACCATGATCAGCGGTAATTAAAGCTTCACCATCTACTTTTTCTAAAGCAGTAATAATGCGTGCAAGGCAAGCATCTACGGCTTCAACAGCTTTTACGGCAGCGTCAAATTTGCCAGTATGTCCCACCATATCTGCGTTAGCAAAATTACATACGATTAAATCATAGTTGCAACTTTCTATAGCCGCTACAAGTTTGTCTGTAAGTTCTGGTGCACTCATCTGTGGTTGTAAGTCATAGGTGGCAACGTCAGGTGAAGGAATAAGTTCGCGGCTTTCTCCTGGGTAAAGTGTTTCTTGGCCCCCACTAAAAAAGAAGGTGACGTGAGCGTATTTTTCAGTTTCAGCGATACGCAGCTGGGTTTTTCCATTATTCGCCATCACTTCGCCAATGTCATTTTTTAAATCACTGGGAGGAAAAGCGCATGCCGTGTCTATATTGGCGCTGTATTGAGTCATCATCACAAATTCAGCAAGATCAAGAGTATCTCCTCGATCAAAATGATCAAACTCTTCATCTACAAAAGCTTGGGTTATTTCGCGGGTGCGATCTGGTCTAAAGTTAACACAAATCACAGTGTCACCATCTTCTATGGTAGCCGCTTGGCCTGCCTGATCTACAATCACCGTTGCAGGCACAAACTCATCAGTATTATTATTCAGGTAAGACTCTTGCAATGCACTTAGAGCCGACAAACATTCATGTTCTGCTTCACCATAACGCATTGCACGATATGCACTTTCTACCCTCTCCCAGCGTTGGTCTCTGTCCATAGCATAGTAGCGACCACATAAGCTGCCAATGCGGCCACCTAGAGGTTCCAATACATCCATCAGTGCCTGGATATAATTTTGCGCTGAGCTTGGCGCAGTATCTCTGCCATCTAGCCATGCATGCACTACAATAGATGAAGCACCGCGTTTATGGGCCAGCTGACACGCAGCAAACAAATGATCTTGATGGCTATGCACGCCCCCATCAGATAATAATCCGCACATATGTACTGTGCCTTTATTTGCTACGGCTTTATCAATGGCAGCTAAAATTACTGAATTGGTATTAAAGTCGCCATCTTTTATGGCTTTGCTAATGCGGGTGTAATTTTGATACACCACGCGACCAGCGCCAATATTCATATGCCCTACTTCTGAGTTGCCCATTTGTCCATCGGGCAAGCCAACATCAGCGCCAGAAGTGCCTACTAAACTGTGGCAGTGGTTTGCTAAAAGAGCATCCCAAGTAGGGGTGATTGCAGCTTCAATAGCATTGGAAGTAGATGATTTGCTTTGTCCCCATCCGTCAAGAATGATGAGGGCTTTTGGGCTAGAAGTGGTCATGGTGTCTTTTATTTGGCAAATAGGGCTTGATATTTTAGCAGTCTGCCTCCAATTTATCCATGCTATGGCGTATAATGCTGCCGGACTTGTCGTCCTTATGGCGGCCCAGAACCTATAAATCGTTTGGAATAATAAAACTTATGGAACGTTACATCGAATTTGCAATCAATCACTGGGAAATGGTTTTGGCCTTACTGCTAACATTGTCGGTGTTACTGATCACAGAAAGGCGCAAAGCTGCTCCGTCTGTTTCTCCCCAACAAGCCACTGTTTTATCCAATGCAGAAGATGCTTTACTGTTAGATATTCGTACACCTGCAGATTTTAAAGCAGGACGTGTGATTGGTTCTAAAAACATTCCTTTTGCAGATTTAACAAAACGTATGTCAGAGCTTGAAAAACACAAGAACAAACCCATTATTATTATATGTAAGACTGGTCAGACAGCATCTGGTGCTGCCAATCTGTTAAAAAAGGCAGAGTACACTAACGTGTCGCGTATGGCAGGTGGTATGGCTGAATGGACAGGGCAAAATTTGCCACTTGTTCGTAAATAATAGCGTTAAAACAAAGGCTAAGTACATGACCCAAAACGCACCAGCAAAAACGGCTAACAAGGTGACGATCTATAGCTCTAATCTATGTGGCTTTTGCTTTCGAGCAAAACGGTTGCTTGACAGCAAAGGCGTAGCCTACGAAGAAATTAATGTAGATCAGCGTAATGATTTACGTCAACACATGATGCAAATTACAGGTCGGCGCTCAGTGCCACAAATTATAATCAATGGCGATGCTATTGGTGGCTGTGATGAACTGTATCTGTTGGATCGCCAGAAAAAGTTAGATCCCTTGCTAGTTGCCTCGTAAACGAAGTAACTCCATATAAATTATATCAAAGAGAATTAAGCATGAGCGAAGAAGAAAAAGGCGCAGCAGCACCAGCACCAGAAAATAGTGGCCAACCACAAATTATGATTCAGCGCGTCTATCTAAAAGACTTGTCTTTTGAGTCACCTAATTCACCACAGTCTTTCACAGCAGAGTGGAAGCCAGAAGTGAGCGTAGATTTAAATAGCCAAGCCCGCCAGCTTAACGAAACTTCTTTTGAGGTGGTTTTGCGTATCACTATCACTGCTAAAGCGGAAGATAAGACGGTTTACTTAACTGAAGTTCAGCAAGCAGGCTTGTTCCACATTGCCAATGTCCCACAAGAGTCTATGGGCCAAGTATTAGGTGCATTTTGTCCTAATATTCTATTCCCGTATGCTCGTGAAGCTGTTGATAGCTTAGTGCAACGTGGTAGTTTCCCTGCGTTAATGCTTGCGCCTGTAAATTTTGATGCTTTGTTTGCACAGAACATGGCTCAAAAAGCTGCTCAAGCTGCTCCAGGTGAAGAAAGCGAACCTGCTCCAGAACAAACTCACTAAATATTAGTTTGCTTAGCTTGCGCCTTCGTAATTAAGTTGGCGCCATGCTTCATAAACTGTAATAGCCGCACAATTTGATAAGTTCAAACTGCGGCTTTCTGCCGTCATGGGCAGGCGAATTCTACCATCACATCTATCCCTTATCTCTTCAGGTAGGCCACGGCTTTCTGGGCCAAACAATAAAGCGTCATGCTTTTTAAACTTTGCCTTACTGAAACAATCACTGCCCTTGGTGGTCATGGCGTAGATGGTTTTAGGCGCTACACTTGCAATGAAATCGTCGTAGCTTTTGTGCACCTGCATGCGCGCCCATTCATGATAATCTAATCCAGCACGCCTTAGCGCCTTGTCTTCTAGTTTAAAGCCTAGGGGTTCAATTAAATGTAGCTGAAATCCTGTATTTGCGCATAGACGAATAATATTGCCTGTATTTGGAGGAATTTCTGGTTCAAATAGTACAACGTGTAACATGGTATTTTTAAGTCTCTAGGCAAATGTATACTTTCAACACTCAACTAATGTTTTAGTAACAACCTTAGTGTTTGTTACAGATGGCGTTATTACAACACACTTGAACAACTGAAGCTAAAGCCCAAGCTCGTTAATTTTTCTAGTGAGTGTATTCCTGCCCCAGCCCAATAGCTGAGCTGCTTCTCTGCGGCGGCCATTTGTGTACTTAAGGGCTTCTTGAATCATAATGGTTTCAAACGCAGGCAAAGCTTTGTCTAAAAGTGGTTGCTGATTAAGTTGCAATTCTCTTTTAGACCATCTTGAAAGAGCTTCTTGCCAACTGTCTTGTACACTGGGTTTGGTTGTTTGTGCATGCAACTCTGGTGGCAGGTCACTCACTAATATTTGGTTGCCACTGCCCATAACACTTAACCAGCGGCATACATTTTCTAGTTGGCGCACATTGCCAGGCCAATCAAATGTTTGTAAATGAGCGGCGGCAGCACTAGAAAGGGTTTTTGTTTCAACCGCAAGTTCTTTGGCGCTACTCACTAAAAAGTGTCTGGCTAACGCTGGAATATCTTCGCTACGCTGGTTTAGATTAGGCAAAGGAATACGGATAACGTTAAGTCTATGAAACAAATCTTCTCGGAACAACCCTTGTTCTACACGTTTGGTTAAGTCTTGATGGGTAGCTGCAATAATGCGCACATCTACTTTGACTAAATTATGACCACCCACGCGATAAAACTCGCCATCAGCTAACACTCTTAATAGTCGGGTTTGAGCTTCGGCTGGCATATCGCCAATTTCATCGAGCAATAATGTGCCCCCATGAGCTTGTTCAAAGTGGCCTTTACGCTGGCTAACCGCACCTGTAAACGCACCTTTTTCATGACCAAAAAGTTCTGATTCGATGAGGTCTTTTTGAATCGCGGCCATGTTCAAGGGAATAAAAGGCTGCTTAGCTCTTGGGCTGTGTTGATGCAGCGCTTGAGCAATTAGCTCTTTACCAGTGCCTGAGGCACCATTGATCATGACTGTCATGTTGGATTGTGACAGACGACCAATAGCTCTAAACACTTCTTGCATGGCAGGTGCTTCACCAATTATTTGAGCGCTAGGCTTTTGTGGTTCAGGTGCTGTTGGGACTGCTTGTTGTTGTGCATGTTGCAGGCCTCGTTGCGTCAAGGCTACTGCGTCATTTATGTCAAACGGCTTGGGCAAATAGTCAAATGCGCCGCCCTGATAAGAGGCAACAGCGCTATCTAGATCTGAGTGAGCCGTCATAATAATGACGGGGATATGTTCAACCTGTTGCTGTAGGCGTTGTAATAGGGTTAGGCCATCAAGGCCTGGCATGCGAATGTCGCTAATAATTAAATTAGGGGCGTCAAACTCAAGTGCATCCAGCAACTGCTGCCCATTTTCAAAACTACGACTGGTTATCTTTGCCTGTTGTAAGGCGCGCTCTAGCACCCAGCGAATAGCATGGTCATCATCTACAATCCATACATCTTGGCTCATGGGTTATTCTCCATGGGTAAATAAATATTAAAGCAGGTTTGGCCTTTTTGGCTATTACATTCGATAAGGCCTTGGTGCTGCTGTATAAGGCTTTGGGCTATACTTAATCCTAAGCCCGTGCCCTGGGCACGACGAGTGACTAGGGGGAAAAAAATATCTTCTATAAGATCAGCTGCTATGCCTGGGCCATTGTCAATAATGCTGATACAACACACGAGACGATGGCAGGTGTTGCCTATGGTAAAGCGCCTAACGGCTCTTGTTTTTAGGCTGATTTGTCCAGGCTGAATGTCATTCTCAAGCAGTGATTGTAATGCATTACGACCTACATTTAGCAGCACTTGAGTGATCTGGTTAGCGTCAATAAGAAGCTCTGGTAAGCTAGGATCATAATCGCGTATTAGTTGTATTTGCTCACCTGCTTCGGCTTTCAACAGCTGCTCAATTTTGTCCAACACTTGGTGGATGTTGTAGCGTTGCTTTTGCGTTTGACGTTGTGGTCCAACTAACCGGTCAACAAGATCTCTTAAACGATCAGCTTCAGAGATAATAATGTCGGTAAACTCCTGGAGTGAGGGGTCTAGCTCGCGTTGTAAGAGTTGTGCAGCACCACGAATTCCACCTAGGGGGTTTTTTATCTCGTGGGCAAGGTTACGCACAAGATTTGCCGATGTCTGCTGTTGGGTGGACATGCGGGCTTCTTGCGTGAGCTTTTTCACACGTTCTAAAGGCTGAATTTCTAGGGCCAAGCTGCCGTGTTCATCCACTGCGGTGACGCTCAAGTCTACCCATAACATCCGACCATTGGTTTGTTGTATCTGGGTGTCGCGGCTAGTGAAAGATTGTTGTTGTTTTGAGCTGTGCTCTAGCTGCTGTTTTAAAAGAGGGTCAAGTAATAATAAGTTACTGACAGGTTCTAGCTGCATCTGATAATGGCTGGCACGAAACAAATTTTCGGCAGCTAGGTTCAGAGCAACAATTTCCATGCGAGCGTTAATTAAAACGATGGCCGTAGTTAAGTGATTAACCAGGCCGGCTAGAGCGTTGCTTGTTTGCTGTGGATTAGGCATTGCACTCCCTTTGATCATCGCTGTAAAAATATATCGCACCAAAATAGTGCACACGCTTTGCTTAAAAAGCCCTCCTTAGAGGGCTTTTATTATCAGATTAGCAAGAGTAGTAAAGGCCAAACTCAACAGGGTGAGTTACGCTGTTTACAGCTTCTACTTCGCCATTTTTAAGCTCAATGTAAGCGTCAATCATTTCATCAGTAAATACGCCGCCACGGGTTAAGAACTCGCGATCTGCTTCCAAACTATCAAGTGCTTCTTCTAAGCTTCTAGCTACTGTAGGAATAGCCGCTGCTTCTTCTGCTGGAAGGTCATACAAATCCTTATCAGCTGCATCGCCTGGGTGGATCTTGTTCTGGATGCCGTCAAGGCCTGCCATTAGTAATGCTGCAAAGCACAAGTATGGGTTAGCAGTCGGGTCAGGGAAGCGCACTTCTACGCGACGACCGCGTGGGTTACTTACATAAGGTATACGAATAGACGCAGAGCGGTTACGAGCTGAGTAAGCTAGCATAACAGGAGCTTCAAAACCTGGAACTAAACGCTTGTAAGCGTTTGTAGAGGCGTTGGTAAACGCGTTAAGAGCTTTAGCGTGCTTAATGATGCCGCCGATATAATACAAAGCCATATCTGACAAGCCACCATAGCCGTCACCAGCAAAAAGGTTAACGCCATTTTTAGCAATAGACTGATGCACATGCATGCCAGAACCGTTGTCACCAACAATTGGCTTAGGCATAAAGGTAGCTGTCTTGCCGTAGGCGTGGGCAACATTGTGTACGCAGTATTTAATAATCTGTACTTCGTCAGCCTTTCGGATTAGCGTGTTGAACCGTGTGCCAATTTCGTTTTGGTTAGCGGTTGCCACTTCATGATGATGTACTTCAACTTCAACGCCCATCGCTTCCATGGCATCGCACATTGCGCCACGCATGTCGTGAGATGAGTCCACTGGAGGTACTGGAAAATAACCACCCTTAATGCCTGGGCGGTGGCCAGTGTTGCCGCCTTCAATAGTTGCGTTAGACTGCCAAGCTGCTTCTTCAGAATTGATTTCGTACATGGCGCCTTGCATATCAGCTTTCCACTTAACATCATCAAATACAAAAAACTCTGGCTCTGGGCCAAAGAAGGCAGTGTCGCCGATGCCTGTAGATTTTAGGTATTCTTCAGCGCGGGCTGCAACTGAGCGTGGATCACGATCGTAGCCTTGCATGGTGGCAGGCTCAATAACGTCACAACGCACATTTACAGTAGTTTGTTCGGTGAATGGATCTAGTACTGCAGAACTATCATCAGGCATGATGATCATGTCGGAGTCGTTAATGCCTTTCCAGCCAGCAATTGATGAGCCGTCAAACATTTGGCCTTCAGAAAAGAAATCTTCATCTACAACGCGAGCCGGAATGGTCACGTGGTGCTCTTTGCCTTTGGTGTCAGTGAAGCGTAAATCGACCCAGCGTGCTTCGCTGTCTTCGATCATCTTAATGGTATTTGCAGACATAGAGTCTCTCCAATAAAAACCAGCTTAGTGCCAGTGGGTTACATGTTCGGTTACCAACGGATAGCTGGCAGTACTAATTATAGTATAGCAACGCGCGTGCCAACTTTGCTTTAATTTCTTCAAAGCGTAAAAAAAGACTAATCTGCGCCATTTTGGATATTATTCCATGATTTTTTTAGTCGATTACTCTATTTGCTATGAGTTATTGTGTTTTTTTTCAAAAACGCTACGAGTTAGATGTTTTTGTTTAAGTATTTTGCACTAAAAAGAGTCACTTTTAAACCAATTTTGCACCAGACTAGTGCGATATTGAAAAAAACACAAGTCTCAAAGAAATAACCTCCTTGTTTGCACCTTAAGTGCTGTGTTGTCTGGTTAGTTTTGCTATAATTCGCGCTGCATTTTTTTGGCGCTGCACTCAAGTCGCGCCCATACGTATCTTGGCCGTGTTCTATTGAGGCCGTTTGGAGTAGTGAGATGATCGAAAAGTTAAGAAATGTGGCGATTGTAGCCCACGTAGACCATGGTAAAACCACCCTGGTAGACAAGTTGCTAGAACAATCCGGCACCCTAGATCGTCGTGACCAAGGCACTGAACGCCTTATGGACTCTAACGACCAAGAAAAAGAGCGTGGTATTACCATTACAGCAAAAAACACCGCTGTAAGCTGGAACGGTTACCATATCAACATCGTAGACACACCAGGGCACGCCGATTTTGGTGGTGAAGTTGAGCGTGTTCTATCTATGGTAGATTGTGTGTTGTTATTGGTTGATGCTGTAGATGGCCCGATGCCACAAACACGTTTTGTGACGCAAAAGGCATTTCAGCAGGGCCTTAGCCCAATCGTAGTAATCAACAAAATTGACCGTCCTGGCTCACGTCCTGATTGGGTTATGGATCAAGTGTTTGACTTGTTTGACTCTTTAGGTGCCACAGACGAGCAGTTAGATTTCCCTGTAATGTACACCTCTGCCATTAATGGCATCGCTGGTACATCGCCGGACAACATGGCTGATGATATGACGCCACTGTTTGAATCATTAGTTGAAAATGTTAAGTCTCCCAATGTAGATCTTGAAGGTCCTTTGCAGATGCAAATTTCTGCCCTTGACTACTCAAGCTATGTTGGCGTTATCGGTGTAGGCCGTATTAAACGCGGTAGCATGAAAGTAGGTCAGCAAATCAAAGTCGTTGCATCTGATGGCAAGGTGCGTGCAGCTAAGCTACAAAATGTAATGAGTTATATGGGCCTTGAGCGTATTGATGTAGCCACAGCTCAAGCGGGCGATATCGTTTGTGTTACAGGTATAGATGGGCTTAATATTTCTGATACGATTTGTCACCCAGATCATGTTGAAGCATTACCTGCTCTAAGCATTGATGAACCAACCGTATCTATGACCTTTCAAGTGAACGATTCACCGTTTGCTGGCTTAGACGGAAAATTTGTAACCAGTCGCAACATCCGCGACCGTTTAGATCGTGAGTTAATTCATAACGTTGCTTTGCGTGTTGAGCCAGGTGACTCGCCAGATCGTTTCGTAGTGTCAGGCCGTGGTGAGTTGCACTTGTCAGTGTTAATCGAAGCCATGCGTCGTGAAGGTTTTGAGATGGGTGTAGGCCGTCCACAGGTTATCGAAAAAGAAGTAGATGGCGTGAAGATGGAGCCATACGAATCAGTATTGATCGATTGTGAAGATCAGCACCAGGGTTCTTTGATGGAAGAAATGGGTCGCCGTAAAGCGGAAATGACTAACATGGAACCAGATGGTAAAGGCCGCACTCGTTTAGAGTTTATTATTCCTTCACGTGGTTTGATCGGCTTTCGAGGTCAGTTTTTAACCTTAACTTCTGGCAGTGGTGTAATGACTTCTGTGTTTGACCACTATGGTCAAGTGAAACAAGGTGCTCTAGCTGAGCGTGAGAAGGGTGTATTAGTGTCTATGGTTAAAGGCAAGATCTTAGCTTTTGCTTTGTTTAACTTACAAACACGTGGACGTTTGATGGTTGAGCCAAACATTGATGTATACGAAGGTATGTTGATTGGCGTTCATAGCCGTGGTAATGATTTAGCAGTTAACCCAACCAAGGGTAAGCAGCTTACTAACATCCGTGCTGCAGGTACTGATGAAAACATCGTGCTTAGCCCACCTATCCGTTTCTCACTAGAGCAAGCGCTTGAGTTTATTGAAGACGATGAGCTGGTAGAAGTGACACCTAACTTTATTCGTTTACGTAAGCGTCTACTTACAGAAAATGCACGTAAGCGCGCACCTAAGTAAGTTAAGTTGGTTAAGTACTATCTAGTGAAGTCACAATGATATTAAAAAAGCCGATCACTGATCGGCTTTTTTGTGGATATTACACATTCAATTAGGTATTGCTGTCTGGTGTTAGCTTTCTGATAACTTAAAGCACTGAGGAACTTGCTACTATAAACGTTGTCTTTGTTAAGTGTTAAGTAAGAGATATGGAAATTCATGAATAAAATCATTATGGTATTAGCTTGTATGTGGCTTGTGGCTTGTGCCAACTCCGCTTCAAATTCAAATCCTAGTTTAAGTAATGGCGCAACGGATAACTTGCCTAGCTTTACGGTGGGTTATGATGCATTTAGCTGTGACCAGCTGTATTCAGAGGCCAGGCGTATTACTGTGCAGGCAAAGGATATAGCAGGAGTGAGAGATGAAGACGCGAAAATGGAGCGTTTGGAGTTTGTAGGCGGTGTATTATACTGGCCAGTTTTGTTTTTGGTAGATGGCAGTGGCGACTCAAAAGCTGGGCAGGCTGAATACGAGCAACTCAAGGATCGTCTATTAAGTTTGTCTGATTGGATGCTAACTAAGGAATGTGTCCGCCAATAACCAAATAAAAGACATAAAAAAAGCAGCTCAGTTGAGCTGCTTTCTGTGGCTGGTTTATTTTTATTATTAAGCCAAAGGGTATATTTTTTTCTTATTGCGCTTTTTGTTTTTATTTGCGCTGAAGTGATACTACCAACATTGAGCACAGTGTCTAATACTTAAAAGTTATATATTGCTTTCAAAAAGATATATAAAAAATGGTAATCCTCCTCTAGTCGTCAACGAGGTTGTTTATGGGCGTTAGCAATACTAATATGGCGTCTTCAATCTATTATCTTTGTGATTCCCTTATGGCCAATATACACGTTTTACATCCACACCAGCGCACTATGTTGCAAGCCCGCGAAGCGGTGCAGGTTTTTTCTACTAAACTTGAGGCAAAGTTAGGGGTGACAAGTGTTTGGAACGATGATGTATTGATACTTGAGCGACAAGGTGTAAAAGGCACTATGGCGCTAACAGAAGGGGTAGTAGAGGTAAAACTAACCCTTGGATTAATGCTAACTCCTATGAAAGGGCAAATCGAAGCAGAAGTTAACAAGCAGCTTACGCGCTGCTTAGGGTGAACTATTAGCTTATAAGGCCGTGCCAACATGGCAGGACGTTATAAGCTTGTATGCACAGAGTCCAGCTACAATATATAACGACTCAAATCTTGGTCCTTCACAAGATCTTGTAGGTTTTTATCGACGTATGTTTGGTTAATTACTACTTTGGCCCCTGCGGCTTGATTGGCTGTGAACGACAGGTCTTCTAGCAAGCGCTCCAGTAGCGTATGCAAGCGACGTGCGCCAATGTTCTCAGTGCTCTCGTTCACCTCAAAGGCAAGCTCTGCGATACGTTTAACGCCATCTTCGCTAAACTCTAGATCAACCCCTTCTACCTTAAGTAAGGCTTTATACTGCTGAGTGAGTGAGTAATTAGGCTCTACTAGAATGCGTGCAAAATCTTCAGGGCGAAGTGCATTTAACTCAACCCGAATAGGCAAGCGCCCTTGCAGTTCTGGAATTAAGTCTGAAGGTTTGGCAACGTGGAATGCACCAGAAGTAATAAACAGGATATGATCTGTTTTCACCATGCCGTATTTAGTAGTAACAGTGCAGCCTTCAATCAATGGCAATAAATCACGTTGTACCCCTTCGCGTGATACATCGCCACTGCCGCCTTCTTGTCGCTTAGCTATCTTGTCTATTTCATCTAAAAATACAATGCCATTTTGCTCTACCGCATCTAAGGCTTTTTGTTTAAGGTCTTCTTCTTTCACTAAGCCTGCTGCTTCTTCATCTTGTAACTGTTTTAGAGCATCGGCAATGTTCATTGTTTTGGTTTGCTTTTTGTCTTTGCCTAAATTAGCAAACATACCTTGAAGTTGGTTAGTCATGTCTTCCATGCCAGGAGGCGCCATGATTTCTACACCCATAGGAGAATTTGACACTTCAATTTCTATTTCTTTATCATCTAGCAGGCCTTCTCGTAGCTTCTTACGAAACACTTGACGGGTACCTGATTCTTTAGTGTCTGACGTACCCTCATTACCCCGTGCAGGTGGCAAAAGTACATCTAAAATACGCTCTTCTGCACGATCTGCTGCTTGGTTAGCAACGGTTGTCATAGCCTCCTCACGCAACATCTTCATAGACGTTTCCATAAGGTCTCGAATAATAGACTCTACATCACGACCCACGTAACCTACTTCTGTAAACTTTGTGGCTTCAATTTTGATAAAAGGAGCATTTGATAGCTTTGCTAAGCGCCTAGCAATTTCAGTTTTACCCACGCCTGTAGGGCCGATCATCATAATGTTTTTAGGTGCAATTTCCGCCCGCATATTGGGTTCAAGTTGCATGCGACGCCAGCGATTACGCAAGGCAATAGCGACGGCTCGTTTGGCGGCGTCTTGGCCGATAATGTGATTATCAAGTTGGCTGACGATTTCAGCTGGGGTCAGTTGAGACATGGTTGCGCCTTATTATTTAGCTTGAGCAGTAAAGTCAATGGTTTCGATAGTGGTTTGGTGATTGGTGAAAACGCAAATGTTAGCAGCAATATCTAGACTCTTAGCGACAATATCGTGGGCAGATAGCTGTGTGTTATCTAATAAGGCCAACGCTGCAGCCTGGGCAAAGTTACCACCAGAGCCAATAGCAATAAGCCCGTGTTCTGGCTCTATGACGTCACCAGTGCCGCTTATAATCAAGGAGGCGTCTTCATTAGCAACCACTAGCATAGCTTCCAACTTTCTTAACGCTCGATCGCTACGCCACTCTTTGGCAAGCTCTACAGCTGCACGCACCAGTTGACCGTGGTGTTTTTCTAGTTGGCTTTCAAAGCGCTCAAATAAAGTGAATGCGTCAGCGGTGCCGCCGGCAAACCCTGCAATGACTTTGTCATGATATAAGCGGCGTACTTTTCGGGCATTACCTTTCATTACGGTGTTGCCTAAAGAAACTTGCCCGTCGCCACCTAAGACAACTTGGTTACCGCGGCGTACTGATACAATGGTGGTCATGTTTCATTCCTAATTAATGATAAAGCTAGAGGATGCGCTATAGATATCTACGTGTGTGAAAATGCTATAGTTTTAGAATGGGGTCAAGACACTAAAATTCAAGCGTAAAAGCGTTAACCCACTATTAGTTAGCGCTTTTATTGATGCGAATGGATTCAATACCTTGTTGGGCAAGTATATCTTCAGCTTTATTGAGGGTAGAGCGGTTACTAAATGGCCCGATACGAACACGGTACCAAACAGAGCCACTACTGGACACTGTTTTTTCTGCTACGACATTGTTCATGTTTAGCAAAATTAACTGTGCCCGTAATCGGTTGGCGTCAGCAAGTTTACGAAAAGACCCTGCTTGCAATAAAGTGTTGGTCTTCTTTAGAGGATCTTTAGGTGTGGAAATGTAAGCCTCCACTTGCGCAGGGATCACTTCACTATCAGGTAGTAAAGTGTAGAAATCAAATTTGTCTTTTTGTTCAGCCTTTGGCGTTGTACTTTTGGGCGCCAATGTAGCTGCTGGGGCAGCGCTGTTGGCGGTTTTTTTAGCTACTGCAGAGCTGACGTTCACATCATCGGGCTGTTGGGATAGCATGACAAGAGCCAACAGAAAAGCCATGCTCACCGCTAGGGTAAATACCATTACCCAGCGCGACACTAGCGGTTTTTTTTGCTTCTTCTTGGGCTTTCGTTTAGCGTAATCGTGAGATGCCATGCCTACATATGCTCCGGTGCATCAACACCTAAAAGGTCTAGTCCGTTAGCCATTACTTGGCGTGCCGCCATACAAAGGCACATCCGAGCGTTACGCAGTGGCACATCATCAATCACCATCCTGTGGGCATTGTAGTAGCTATGAAAGTTGCCAGCTAAGTCTTTGAGGTAATGAGCAATTTGATGAGGTTCGTGATTACTGGCAGCGTTAGCAAGGACTTCAGGGTAAAGTGCAATCTGCTGCATTAAGGTAATTTCAGCGGCTTCCTTGAGTTTTTCCAGTTGCTTAAGCCCCATGGCGCTATCCCATGCCATATTTTCCTGCGCCAACCTATTAATTAAGGTGCAAATGCGAGCATGGGCATACTGAATATAATATACAGGGTTATCTTTGCTTTCTGTTTTTGCAAGTTCTAAGTCAAAATCCATGTGTTGTTCAGATTTACGAGTGACATAAAAAAAGCGTGAAGCATCTTTTCCAACTTCTTCTCGAAGCTCGCGTAAGGTAACAAATGAGCCACTGCGAGTAGACATTTGTACGCGCTCTTCGCCGCGATACAAAATAGCAAACTGCACAAGTTTTACCACTAATCTTTTGGGATCTATTCCCAAGGCTTCAAGTGCAGCTTTTACGCGAGTGATGTAGCCATGATGATCTGCTCCCCAAACATTAATAACAGTATCCATGCCACGCTCAAACTTGTTCAAATGGTAGGCAATGTCAGATGCGAAGTAGGTCGTTTGGCCATTATCACGTTTAACTACACGGTCTTTGTCATCACCAAAAGCTGTCGAGCGAAACCACAAAGCTCCACCGTCTTCATACAAGTGCTCTTGCTCTTGTAACTTTTTGATGGAGCGATTGATTTGGTCATCTTGATCTAGGCTGCGTTCAGAGAACCAGTGTTGGTAGTCCACACCAAAGCCGTGTAGGTCTTGCTTGATATCATCACGAATAGAATCAAGGCCCGCATCAAACACTAACCAGTAGTCACTTTCGCCTAGCAAATCTTTAGCACGAGCAATCAAATCGTCGATGTGCTTTTCTTTATCACCTTCAGGGCCATCGGCATGTAAATTTGCCATAACTTGGGTGGCACTATGTTTAAGACGATCGCCTGCACTTTGGTGGAGTTGCTCAGCGATATCCTTAACATAAGCGCCTTGATAACCGTTGCTAGGAAAAACAATGTCTTCACCAGCTTGTTGTAGATAGCGTAGCCATACACTGGCGGCCAATATGTTCATTTGGCGGCCAGCATCGTTGACGTAATATTCCCTTTCTACCTCATAGCCAGAAGCTTCAAGCAAATTAGATACACTCGCACCGTATGCCGCGCCACGACCATGGCCAACATGCAAAGGACCGGTAGGATTGGCAGATACAAATTCAACTTGTACTTTATGGCCTGCGCCACTGTTGTTGCGGCCAAATTTTTCACCTTCTTCAAGCACTTTACCAATAATGGCTTGTGTCGCATCTTGGCTGATGAAAAAGTTAATGAACCCTGGGCCTGCAATCTGGGTTTTTGTCACAGATGCTGATGCAGGCAAATGACTGCATATTAGCTGCGCAATGTCTCGTGGTTTGCGGCGTGCAACTTTAGCTAAAGTGAGGGCGACATTACATGCAAAGTCGCCATGTTGCTTGTCTTTGGTATTATCGATTTGTATCTTAGCGACAAGATCAGCGTCAAACTCACCTGCGGCTTTTAGAGCATCGATGGCGTCTTGAATAAGGTCTGCAATATGTTGCTTCATGGTGGTGTTTTAGCTTCTAAAAGGTTTAAGTGCGTCGCTGTAAATAAGGCGGTAACAACGAACTGTTGATCAACGGTTAATTATCCCAGTTCTTGCGGGTCTATGTCTAGGCTCCAGCGTATTTTACGTGCTGCAGGGTGTTGATCTAATAAGTGGCACAATTGCGCAACTAACTGCTGTAATAGCTTACGACTAGGGTGTTGTAGCTGTAATTGAGCACGATAGTAATGTGCGCGACGGGCCATAAAAGCGGGCATAGGCCCAAACAGGAGTAAAGACTCAGTGAGTGTTTGCAATGCAGGGTCTTGTATTTGCTCACCTAGCCAGCTTAGTAGAGCAAAAGCCTGTGTAGCATCTTTGGCTTGAGCATGAAATAAAGCCATATGACCCAAAGGAGGTAGGCCACTTTTGTGCCTGCTGGTAAGCTCTTGTTCGGCAAAGGCATTATAGCCTTGGTTGACTAAAATATTGATTGTGGGATGGTCCGCTTGATAAGTTTGGATCACCGCAGTGCCTGGTATTTTTGCCCGCCCAGCTCGGCCTGCAGTTTGTACTAGCAGTTGTGCGAGCTTTTCTGGCCCCCGAAAGTCACTACTAAACAGGCTCGCATCCGCATCTAAAATAGCCGCTAAGGTAACATTGGGAAAGTGATGGCCTTTTGCCAACATTTGGGTGCCCACCAACAAGCATGGTTTGCCCAGGTGAACTTGTGCAAGCATCGCTTCTAAACTGCCTTTTTTGCTTGTCGTGTCTCTATCTATACGGTGCACAGGTATATTTGGGAACAAAGTATTTAGCTGCTCTTCTGTGCGTTCGGTACCTTGGCCTAGGGGCTTTAATTGGTGGCTTTGGCATTGTGGGCAATATAGATACACCGGTTGTTGGTGTTCGCAATGATGGCAGTGTAGCCGTGGAGGCCTACGGTGCAAGGTCATATTTGCATCACATGCTGGGCATTGTGCAGTTGAACCACAAGACTGACATTGTAGGCTAGGAGCAAAACCTCGACGATTAAGCATCAATAACACTTGATGACCTAAATCTAGTTGGACTTGGATCATGGCTTGCAACTGTTCAGATATACCCGCGCTTTGTGGCTGATTGCGTAAATCGACTACTTCGTAGGTTTGCGTGCTGGCTATGCCGGCACGTTGAGTCAATAACCATTGGCTAAAGCGGCCTCGGGCCACATTGGCTAAGCTTTCCAATGATGGAGTGGCAGAGCCTAATAAAATAGGGATCTTGGCATTTGATGCTCGTTTTATAGCTAAGTCACGGCCATGATAACGAAAGCCTTCTTGTTGCTTGTAAGCTTGGTCATGTTCTTCATCAATAATGATAAGGCCTAAGTCTGGAATAGGAGTAAATAAGGCAGAGCGGGTGCCAATGATAATGTCAGCCTGTCCAAGCCCAGCTTGTTGCCAAGCGTTAAGTCTTTGGTGCTCTGTAAGTCCAGAGTGCAAGGCCAATACGCGATTATTAAAGCGTTGTTCAATACGCTGGAGTAGTTGGTGGGTAAGGCCTATTTCAGGCACTAATAAAAGTGTTCTTTTACCAGCAATTAATTGATCTGCAATGGCTTGGAAATACACTTCAGTTTTGCCACTACCTGTTACCCCATTTAAGAGACTGCAGCTAAATACATCTTTTATCTTAGACAAGTGCGCTACAATCTTTTCTTGTTCTGAATTTAGTTCTAGCGCCTTTTCAGCAAGCTGCAAGTTGACGCTTTGAGGTTTTGGATAGCTGGTAGTGAGCCATTTTTTGTCTAAAAAAGGCTTTAGCTGACTGGGTTTAATATCGATGCTTTTTAGTTGGTTCAAATTAAAAGCTGGCGCTAATTTTCGAAGTTGTGCCCAAAGTATTTGCTGTTTTTTTGCCCTGCCAAATTCAACCTCTAAATCAGCGATTTGCCAATTGAGTTGAATGAGTTGATTTGGTATTGGTTGTCTTAGTTTAGCAGGCAGTAAATGCATCAGTGAGTCACCTACTGGGTGATTATAGTAATCTGCCGCCCATAGGCCTAATTCCCATAGATATTGAGGCAATAGTGGCGTTTCATCTAATACTTGAATAATAGGTTTAAGCTTTTTAAAATCAACATCTGTGGTTTTATTAACCCCCACTATGAGGCCTACTCGCTCGCTGCGGCCAAAATTGACACGCACGCGTAAACCTATCTTTGGCGTATAAGAGGCCTTAGTTTCCTCTGTTGCTAAATAAGTAAACTCTTGACGTAGGCCAGTTGCGAGGACAATTTGTAGATACATAAATACTAAAAGTTAGTTCAATAAAGGCAGTTGAGTTAGGAAAGATATCCTACACCAAAGTAGTTGTGTTTGTGGCTCTTTAGTAAGATTAACTACACCTTGAGCATTACTAAACGCGGTCTCGCTAAAAAGGCTTGCTTATCTGGAGTTGTCTGGTAAAATTTCGCCTCTATTTTTATGGCTTGCCGATTTTCGGTTAGCTAATTTTGAAAGAGATCTTTGAAAGATCTCTGATCGGTGCGGTGCTTGGCAATAGATCAAGTGGCGGCGCCATAACCCTGAGGTTATTTCCCATGCAAAAAGATATCCATCCTAAGTACGAAGCAATCAAAGCAACATGTTCTTGTGGCAACGTTGTAGAGACACGTTCTACATTATGCAAAGACATGCACATTGATACGTGTTCTGCATGTCACCCGTTTTATACTGGTAAGCAGAAGAACATTGATGTTGGCGGCCGTATTGATCGCTTTAATAAGCGTTTTGGTGCTCGCGTAACTAAGTAATTAGTTTAGGCTTGTGCAATTTAAAAACCCCACCCTGGGCAACCAAGGTGGGGTTTTTAGTATCTAAAATCTAGGTTTTAATAACAACTTAGCGATTTTCGCAGCCAATGCAGCTGTGGCCACTCAACTTAGTATCAATGGCGCTAAGGGCTAGAGCTTTGGTGGCAAACATATTACGCTTTCCAATAGTTTTTATATGGCCGTTACGGATAATGGGTTTAATCACTGTGCCATTAAGATTACAAAGGTATAATCCTCCACCCTTGGCGGCCAAACGTTTAGCCTCGTTGGCTAATAAAGCTGTGCCTGCCAAATCTATAAAGTTAATTCCACTAGCCACAATTAGCACATGCTTTTGTGGAATGCTCATCAACGCTGTTTGCACATAGTCTACGGCACCAAAAAATATAGACCCATCAATACGTATAATTTTAATAGCCTCACATTCAGGCATACCGGTCTTTTTAGCATCCACTAGCATCTTGGCACCTTTACTACTGGCTAACACCGTGATGTTAGGTTTAGACGTGCGACGTAAATACAGCACTAATGACAAAAGCACACCCAAATAAATAGCAAACTCCATGGGTAATAACAAAGTAGCCGTAAAGGTGACACTGAAAACCATGGTTTCACTTTTGCCAGCACGGTAGATGATTTTTATGTGATGACCATCAATCAGATTCCATGACACCATCAATAATATTGCGGCCATGCTAGGTAAGGTGATGTAAGCAGCTAAGGGTGCAAATAACAGTACAATAATGGCAAGAAATAGTGCCGCAAATAGGGCAGCCAAAGGGCTTTTTGCCCCTGCTTCATAATTCACCCCAGTGCGAGTAAATGAACCAGAAGTGGCGTAGCTTGAGGAAAAGCTGCCTAGAATATTAGACATGGCTTGGCCAATAAATTCTTGATTGCCATGGATTTGTTGGCCTGAGCGAGTAGCTACAGAGCGAGCAATAGATACAGCCTCCACTAGGCCTAATAAGCCTAATGCCATAGCGCCAGGTGCCAGCTGACGTAATAAGTCCCAGCTCATCAATGGAGCAGATAAAGGTGGTAATTGTGATGGTATCTCACCAACAAGGGCAATATCACTAGCGCCTAACCAAGAAGTTAGAAGCAGTAATTGGGTAGCTAGACTGCCCACCACCATCGCTATGAGCATGTTAGGCCAGCTTTTGCGCCAGCGCTTCACCCCAATAAGAGTGATTAAAGTAAGTGTGGCAATAAAGAAACTAGGCAAATGTGTTGCCAAAATATTATCTGCCACCGCGACCCAATTGAGTATAAAGTGGCCACTAGAGGTTACATCTAAGCCTAAGGCATTTTTTATCTGGCTTGTGGCGATCACTACTGCTGCGCCTGCGGTAAACCCAACTACTACAGAATGAGATACAAAATTGACTAAAGAACCCATGCGCACTAAAGATAAAATCAGCTGAAATAAACCTGCTAACAAAGTTAAAGTAAGTACTAAGCTTATGTAATCTGATGAGCCTACTTCGGCTAGTGGGCTGATGGTAGTAAACACTACAATTGAAAGTGCTGCGGTTGGGCCTGATATAAGATGCCACGAAGAGCCAAATAAAGCGGCAACGATAGCAGGAACTATGGCGGCATATAGACCATATTCAGGAGGTAGGCCAGCAATTAACGCATAAGCTACACCTTGGGGTAGTACTATAATTGCTCCTGTGATGCCAGCCACTGCATCTTGGCGTGCACTTTGCGGCGTAGTTTGCCTAGCCCAGCTTAAAAAGGGCAGAAATTTCAACAAATAAGTTAGAACCAAGGACATACATTACCTAATAAAAAAAGACTTGCTGTCTATTGTAATGTATTTTTTGTCCTTGGTATTTAAAACCTGCTTGATCTTTCATGTTTAGTAGTGGCTGATTAATTCGATTACCCTTGTCTTAGCGTTTTAAGAGGTGGTGCGGTGACTACTGTACGATTAAACCACCAGCCACAGCTACCGATGATGACCATCCCAGTGAATGGTGTAAGCACCCACAAAGGCCAATGCAGCTGCAATGGCATCTGAAATAATTGATGCTGTAATACAGCCACTAATGCTTCAGCACTAACCCCCGCGATAAGCCCCGCTAAAAAGCCAAGGCTAGCGTACTCTACCAATAAGATTGTGCGTATAAGAGACTTACTAGCCCCTAAAGTACGTAAAATGGCACTTTCATGGCGGCGTTCATCTATGCTAGCTTGAATGCTAGCTACAAGCACTAATATACCAGCGCCTAATACCATCACTAATATACTTTCAACAGCCAGAGAAAGCTGAGCCACTACGCGTTGCACTTGTTGCAAAATTTGATCCACATCCAGCAAAGAGATAGTAGGTTGTTGGCGCAATAAAGGGCCAATTTTGCTTCGATCCTGCGGAGCTATATAAACACTAGCCATATAGCTGGCACTGTTAGCATCCACCAGGGGTTGTGAAAAGACAAAAAAGAAATTGGGCTGCATGCTGCTCCAATCCACTTCTCTAATGTTGCTAAAGGTTGCTTTACGAGAGATACCGGCTACATTGAAGGTAAGGGTCTGGCCAAGTATTAAGCCCATTTCTTGGGCATAGTCAGACTCTATAGACACTTCTAATGGGTTAGATGCGCCATTTTCCCACCATTGACCATCAATAACACTATTGCCAGGGGATAGCACCTCACTCCAGGTAAGGTTAAGCTCCCTGTCTCCACGAGGGTTGTCTACCTTAGGCTCTGTCAGTCTAGCTCTGGCAATAGGGTAGAAGGTTACCCCATCAGTGGTGAGCCCTTCTTGTTCCATTGAGGTCAGTAAAGACTCTCTTTGCTGCTGGTAAATGTTGAATAAAAATAAGTTTGGCGTATCTTGCTTTAGCTGTTGTTGCCAATCGTTAATTAAAAAGCTACGTACAGAAATCAGACTAAATAGCAGCATTAATGCTAACCCAAATATAGCCACCTGAAGACTATTTTGATTTTTTCTGCGAGCCAGGTTAGCAAAGCCTATTTTTCCACCTTGGCTAAGGTAGGGTCGCAGTCTATTGCCTAATTTAATTAACACGTTAGCTAGTAGGGCTAAAAGAGCTAATATAACGCTTACGCCTAAAATTAGGGCAGTACTAATTAATATAGACTGACTGTGCCAGTAAACCAAAGCTATTACTGCACCAAAGCCAATAATCAAATGGCCTAGGTTGGTCTTGCTTTGACTTGAAGATTGTCTAAATACTTGCGCTGGAGCAACTTTTGCCAGCGCCAACATGGGAGGTAATACAAAAGCTAACAAACATAATGTTCCAGTTGCTGCGCCCAGAATAAAGGGGGACAGGGGAGGTATGATAGATGATGCTTTAATATACTCAGACACAACTAACAATAAGCCTTGATACAAACCAAAAGCTAAAGGCAGGCTGATCAATAAAGCTATTAATGCCAAAAACACCATTTGACTGAGGTATAAAAGGCGCAATTGCTGAGGCTTGAGACCAAGACACTTAAGTAAAGCGACATGCTTTGCTTGCCTTAGGCTATAGCGACGAGCAGAAAGTGACAAGGCTACTCCTGCAAGCACTACGGCTAATGAACCTGCTAACAATAAAAACTGTTCTGCTTTATCAAGAGTAGCTGCCACATTGGCATTCCCATCTTGAGGGGATTGCCATGTTTGGTTGGAGGTAAGGTTAGGTGAGATATTTTCTTTGAGCGTGTTTAGGTCATCTTCCTTACCCGCTAACAGCCACCTATGTCTCACTCTACTGCCCGTTTGTACAGCTTCAGTAGCTGCAAGGTCTGCTAGGTTCATCATGGCACTAGGAGCGAAACTTGAAAAGCCACTAGCTTGATCAGGTTCAGAAATCAGAATTTGGCTTATTTTTAGGCTCAGTTGGCCTACATCAATAGTCTCGTTGACAGACGCATTAAGGCTAGCAAGTAGGCGTGAATCGGGCCATATTTCACCTTGTTTGGGCCCATATTCTATTACTTGGCCTACTTCAAAAGCTGCGCTGCTAACGCTGATCTCACCACGCAATGGGTAAGTGTCTGATACCGCTTTTATTCTTGCTAACTGCATGCCTTGATCAGCGAATACCATGGCTTGAAATTGACTAAGATGGGCTTGTTGCAAAGATAGGTCTAGCGCTTTTTCTCGCCATAGCGTGGGCACCGGTTGGCTGCTGTTCAGGCGTAAGTCTGCAGCGATTAAGTCTGCCCCTTGTGCCTGCATTGACTGTTTTACTTGATGTGTAAAAAGGCTAATGCTGGTGACACTGGTGGTGGCTAAGATTAAGGCGATCAATAATAAAGACAGCTCTCCTCCACGCCAGTCTCTCCAAGCTAATCGTGCAGCAAGCTTAAGCATGGGTCAGTTCCGTTAGCTTGCCTGCAGTTAAAGATAAGCGTCGTTGGCAGCGTTTGGCTAGTTGTAAATCGTGGGTAACCAATACTAATGTAGTTTGATGCTGTTGATTAAGCTCAAATAATAGCTCAATAATATGATGGCCAGTTTGTGTGTCTAAATTCCCTGTGGGTTCATCAGCAAATAAAATAGGCGCTTGGGCAGCAAACGCTCGGGCGATAGCCACACGCTGTTGTTCGCCACCGGAGAGCTGATTTGGGTAATGGTGGCCCCTCTCAGCAAGGCCCACATGGCTTAGGTACTTCTTTGCTAAATCTTTGGCGCCACTTGTGCCTTTTACTTCTAGTGGCAACATGATGTTCTCTAAAGCGGTAAGGCTAGGTAGCAACTGGAAACTTTGAAATATAAAGGATACGTTGTGCTTTCGAAGATCAGCTCGAGCCTCTTCATCTAGTTGGGTTAGATCTTTATGGGCTAAAAATATTTCACCATGACTAGGGCTGTCTAAACCTGCCATCATACCCAGTAAAGTAGTTTTTCCCGAGCCAGATGCACCCACTATAGCCACAGACTCTCCAGCTTTTATGGTAAAATTTACATCCTGCAGTATATGTAAATCGTTAGCTTGAGTGGTTTGCGGATTGGCTACAATTTGACTAACATTGCGGGCAGCCAAAAAAGGTGTGGAAAGGGACATAATAAGGACAACTCATTTATCTAGCGGGCGTGTATTATGGCGTCTGGCGAGTCACTAAGGAACGGGCATGAGACAATTTTTCAAATTATTTACATTTTATTTTATGTGCATGGCTAGTGCAGCAGGTTCATTTTGGATGCCTATAGCTTGGGCTAAAGATAACACAGTGTTGGTGATGGGAGACAGTTTAAGTGCAGGCTATGGGATGTCTTTAGAGCAAGCCTGGCCAACACTTTTACAAGGCAAGTTACATGAGAGTAGGTCAAAGGAAACGTGGCAAGTCATTAATGCCAGTGTCAGTGGTGAAACGACACAAGGTGGTGTGAGGCGCTTACCTGCTTTACTAGAAAAATTTGAGCCTACGTGGGTTTTGTTGGAGCTAGGGGCAAACGATGGCCTGCGAGGTTATCCTATAGTAAATATCACAGCCAATTTATCCGCCATGATTGAACAGATTCAAGCCTCGGGCGCTAAAGTTGCGGTGCTTGGGATTCAGTTGCCTCCCAATTATGGGGCACGTTATACCAGTCCATTTTTTGCTCAGTATGCAACACTTGCAAAGAAGTACAACACTGCTCTAGTCCCTTTCTTATTGGAAAACGTTGCAGGTAACAGTGAGTTAATGCAGGCAGATGGCTTGCATCCTACATTGTCGGCACAGCCCATTATCATTGCTAATATATGGCAACATTTAGGTGAATTTTGGTTACCTTAAAATAGAAAAACCCACTCAAGGTGGGTTTTAAAATTGCTGTATTGCTTAAGCTTTGGTTAAAAAGCGTAAGCACCTTCACCATTATTTTCCATACCCACACTCATTGCAGCTTTGAGTTTTTTCATAGCGTTCTTTTCTAGTTGACGAATCCGCTCCGCAGATACTTCATACTGATCAGCTAAATTGTGCAATGTAGCCTTTGAATTACTAAGCCAGCGCTGTTGCAAAATATCACGGCTGCGCGGGTCTAAATCACCCATTGCAGTTGCCAAGCGAGTATTAGAGTCTTCTTTCCAATCACTTGCCTCCAATTGTCTAGCAGGATCGCCTGAATGATCTTCAAGATAATAGGCAGGGGCTTGGTATGCACTGTCGTCCTCGCCTTCTGGCGCATCAAATGGTGTGTCATGGGCAGACATACGACCTTCCATTTGCATAACTACCTTAGCATCAACACCTAGATCGGCAGCCATAGACTGCACTTCGTCATGGGTTAACCAAGCTAGCTTCTTTTTAGAGCTGCGTAAGTTGAAGAATAACTTACGTTGGCTTTTGGTAGTGGCTACTTTCACAATGCGCCAGTTACGTAAAATGTACTCGTGCATTTCAGCCTTAATCCAATGTACAGCAAAAGAAACTAAACGTACGCCCACTTCTGGGTTGTAGCGTTTCACAGCTTTCATCAATCCAGCATTACCTTCTTGCACTAAATCAGCAATAGGTAAACCATAACCAGAATAGCTTTTAGCGATATGAGCAACAAAGCGAAGGTGAGACATAACCAGTTGGCGGGCAGCATCTAAATCATTTTCATAATATAGGCGCTCGGCTAATGCACGTTCTTGCTCAACCGTGAGTATTGGGATGGTGCTAATCGTTTGTAGATAAGCTTCATGGCTTTGACCTGGTGCCAATGCATCGATGGCTGACAATGATTTAGTCATATATATCTCCGTTGTCTTTGGTTCGGCCTTAGGTATCACTTAAATATGGCTTTTGTTTTTTAGCCATTTTTCTGGATTACTGCCGTAATTACATGTGGTTTATGTTCAAAAATGACGATTACAAATATTTTTTGACTAAAACCGATAAAACTATGGTAACTATTTTAGGGTTCAAATTGCCAGAGTGCAATGGCCAGGCCATTTTTTTAGCTGTAAAGCTCTGTAAACTATGCTTTAGGCTTCACTTAGGCTCAATTAGATTTAATTGTCGCCTTACAGCCAGCCCGGCACCCAGCACTGATAAGCTGCAGCTTGTCGCGATAAGGCTAAGGCTTCCCATCCAATTTAAACCCTGTAACTGCCAATCACTTTGGTAGCTTTGTGCCAGTGAAAGCAGAGGCTGATGTAAATAAATAACACCCAATTGAAGTATGATCCAAGCAATTAAGGCTGAAAATAGACCCGTCCAAAACCCCGCGTAGAGAAATGGACGGCGCAGATAGGCGTCAGTACCACCCACTAACTTAATCACCAAAATCTCCTCCCTGCGGCTTTCTATGTGCAAGCGCACAGTATTGCCCACCACAAGTAAAACACCAAGTGCTAGTAATAAGGCTAAGCTGTAAGTAAAACGCTGGCTTGTCAGTAATAGTGATTGCAGGCGGTCCAACCATGCCATATCAACTAATACCTGATCAATATTATCTTGCAGACGTAATTCTTGTGTCATCTTTTTTAGGGCATGTGGACTTAAAGATGCATTTGTAGGCTCTATAAGTATAGTGGCAGGTAAGGGGTTTTCTGTAAGGCTAGATAATATATCCTCAAGTCCACTACTGGATTTAAACTCGATTAAAGCCTGCGCAGCAGAAAGGTAGCTCACTTTAGCAATATCTGGCCTTGTAGCTAACTCTCTACTAATGAGTTGTCCTTGCTCATCAGTGGTATTAAGAGACAAAAACACACTGATGTGGCTACTTTGGTTTACCTGTTGGCCTAGGTGTGAAGCTTGACTTAAAAGCAACATTAACGCTGCGGGCAGTGCCAATGCTATGGCGACTGTGAGCCAGGTTAATAAATTTGATAGAGGTGTTCTCCACAAACGTTCCCAGCTACTAACGAGCACTTCTTTGTGCTCTCTAAGTAAACGTTTACTTGCGCTTTCCGGTTGTGTGCGACTAGCGTTGTGGGTAGGTGGTTTGTTAAAAAATGCCATTATTAATGTCCCATCAACGAAGCAGACCCACTTATTCGGCCTTGGTTAAGCGCAATAACTGGATGTGGTAAACGTTGAATAAGCTCTAAATCATGACTTGCAATAAGTATGCTGACACCAACTTGATTAAACTGCTGAAATAAACGCATTATTTCAGCTGATAAATCAGGATCTAAGTTACCTGTAGGTTCGTCAGCCAATATAAGTTTGGGTTTGTTAACAATAGCGCGTGCTATGCCAACGCGCTGTTGTTCTCCGGTAGAAAGAGTTTGGGGTGATAGCCTTTCTTTATCGAGTAAGCCCACTTTATCAAGTGCGGCTCTTACGCGTCGTCCAGAATCACGTTCATTGTAGCCGCTAATTTTAAGAGGCAGGGCCACGTTATCAAATACAGAGTAATCCATTAATAGCTGGTGATTCTGAAACACTAGGCCAATTTTTCTACGATGAGCTGGCACTTGTGCGCGACTAAGTTGGCTCAAATCTTGTCGATCTACAATGACTTTACCGCTAGTTGGGCGTTCCATAAGCATTATTAACTTTAATAATGTACTTTTTCCTGCTCCTGAATGGCCTGTTAAAAAAGCCATAGCACCACGTTGTAAATGGAAGTTTGCATTTACTAAGGCGGTTTTTTCATGATATTTTTTGCTGACCTGCTCGAAACTAATCATGAGTCACTTTCTTTGCTATTATCGTCGCTTAGATTAGCCTCACTAAAGAGCGCATCAATAAATTCCTTAGCTTCAAACGGACGCAGGTCTTCAGCCTGTTCACCTACTCCAATAAAACGAATGGGTAGTTTTAGCTGCTGCGCCATGGCAAAAATAACACCGCCCTTAGCTGTTCCATCAAGTTTGGTGAGGGTGATCCCTGTCACGCCAACAGCAGCACCAAACAAGGTAGCTTGGCTTAAAGCATTTTGGCCAGTAGCCGCATCAAGCACTAACATGACTTCATGAGGTGCATTAACATCAATTTTTTGCATAACGCGCACAATCTTACTTAATTCGTCCATAAGGTGTGATTTATTTTGCAAGCGTCCAGCGGTATCAGCAATCACTACATCAATGCCTTTGGCTTTTGCGGATTGTACGGCATCAAAAATGACAGAAGCACTATCTGCCCCCGTGTGCTGCGCCACCACAGGCACTTCGTTGCGCTTACCCCATTCTTGCAACTGTTCAACAGCTGCTGCACGAAACGTGTCACCGGCGGCCAGTAATACAGACTTACCTTGGCTTTGGAAGCGCTTACTTAACTTACCTATGGTAGTGGTTTTGCCTGCGCCATTAACCCCTACCATAAGAATAACGAAGGGAGTGTCTTGTTGTGGAATTTCTAGGGGTGCTTGGCTACTTTGTAACAATGCCCCAAGTTCATCCTTTAATGCACTATAAAGGGCTTGGGGGTCTTGTAGGTCTTTACGTGCGACCCCTTCGCTAAGCTTTTTAAGTAAGCTAGTGGTTGCTTCTATACCAACATCAGCGACCAATAATTGGGTCTCAATTTCTTCAAATAGGTCATCATCAATCTGTTTGGCACCTAAAAACAAATGGGCCAGGCCATCGCCTAAATTACTACGAGTGCGACTGAGACCACTTTTAATACGTCCAAAAAAGCTTTTTTTAGGTAAATTCTCTGGCTTGATTTCGACAACAATTCGGGCTTGCTCTTCTAAAATAGTGGCTGGTGCGCTAGCTTCTTCATATGCTAGCGCATCTTGTAAGGGGGCATTTTCTGGCTTCACTAGAGGCGCTGCTTCTTCTGGTGCAGGTTTTTTGTTTTTACCAAATAAGTTGAACAGGGACATAGTGTTTGGTGTGTCTCGGTGTATGCAAACTAATAAGTTAAATTTTAGCATAGCTTTTACTTATGTATGCTTCTTTTATGTAGCGATTGCCTTAGAATAGAGACCCTGACTGATTCAAAAAAATGACCCTTAGGCACCTGTATGGCCCGTAAACCTGTTTCAAAATCTAATCGCTCTTCTGCTAAGCCACATGCCTTTGGTGTTGCTTCAAGTAAAGTGGTGCCAATTGGACAGGCAGGCCGTCAAAGCTTGCGCATTATTGCTGGGCAATGGAGAGGGCGAAAAATCCCTTTTGCTACAGTGTCAGGCCTTCGACCTACTCAAGATAGGGTGAGAGAAACGCTATTTAACTGGGTGGCTGATGGCATTTCTGGTGCAAGGTGTTTAGATTTATATGCAGGCACTGGAGCTCTTGGTTTGGAAGCGTTGTCTCGTGGCGCTAAGCAGGTTGATTTTGTGGAACTATCTAACGTGGCTTCCAGTACACTCAATGACAACTTAAAAAAACTGCCTATCGAACAAGATCAAATTGCAAAAGTAGAGCAAATGAGTAGTTTTGATTGGCTCAGACGTTATAAAAATAACTCACAAGCAATAGGACAGGCCAAACCCTATAATCTAGTGCTGCTAGACCCGCCCTTTGCCCTAGCGCTTATGCAAGACACTCTCACAGCCTTATTTGAAGCTCAATGTTTAGCTCCCAAGGCCTTGATCTATGTAGAGCAAGCCACAGCGCTTTCAGAGCTAGAGTTGCCAGCAGGCTGGACGTTATACCGTAGTAAAAAAGCAGGCCAAGTGTTTTATGGGCTGATTAGCTGCTAACCAGCTTGCCTACTTGCCTACAATCAATGTTGAAAGGGGTAAACACTGCCTAAACACAATATTTGGGTTAATTCATCTAGTGCACTATGACTCTCTATTAGCAGCTGTGGATCTGCTAGGTCTTGCTCACACAAAGACTCTCGGTAATACGTTTCTGTCCAAGCCATTAAACGATCAAACAAGCTTTGATTCATCATACACGCAGGGTTCACTGCCGCCAGCTCAGTCACATTAAGCACCACGCGAAGGCGCAAACAAGCAGGGCCACCGCCATTGCTCATACTTTGTTTAAGATCAAATGCAAGCACTTCTTCTATGGCGTTGTCACCAGCAACAAGCTCATCTAAATAGGCGCTTACAGGGCCATTTTGACGACACTCTTGTGGCACAATAAGGCCCATTTTTCCACTTTTTAGGTGTGGAAGATTTAATAATTGACTGTTAAATAAGTAGCTATTAACGGCATCTTCAAGAGATACTTTGGCAGTGGGCACTTCAATAAACTGCATTGGGTCATGGCCAAGGCTTCGCATTGCTTTTTGCAAGCTGTGGTTAACTTGGTGAGTATTGAGAAAGGCCTGTTGGTGGTAAAAAGACACATTACCATTGCCTACAGCGATCACATCATTGTGAAATACACCCGCGTCGATCACCTTTGGATTTTGCTGAGCAAACACTGTGTGTTGATCTTTTAAGCCATGTAAACGTGCTACGGCTTCAGAGGCTTCTAAGCTTTGCCGTGCAGGGTACTTAGCAGGCTTTGGCGCTTGGGCATTAAAGGATTGCTGGCCATAAACAAAAAATTCTACTCCAGGCTTGCCATAATCTTGGCAAAAACGGGTGTGGTTGGCTGCACCTTCGTCACCAAAATGGTCAGAAGAAGGTAGTGCTTTGTGGTGAGCAAACACATTTTCATCGTTAAAGGTGGCTTGTAAAATGCGCCCCGTAGTGTCGTGCTCAATAGAGCGGTGAAAACGATTAACTAGGTTTGCTGGGGTAAAATGCAAACGACCATCCATACAGTCAGCACTAGGGGACACTGTGGCAGCGTTGGCTGACCACATGCTAGAGGCAGAATAACAAGAGGCTAGTATTGCAGGACTTACTTTTGCTACGTGTTGAATCACTTGGCTATCAGTGCCAGTAAATCCAAGGCGTCGTAAACTATGTAAATCTGGACGAGAATGCGGCGCTAGCACCCCTTGTGTCATGCCCATGTCGTGCAGAGCTTTCATCTTTTGCAGGCCTTGTTGGGCGGCTTGTTTAGGGTTGGATGAGCGTGCGAAATTACTCTGGGAGGCCACATTACCATGAGACAATCCACCGTAGTTATGGGTGGGCCCTACTAGGCCATCAAAATTTGCTTCGCAAGTGGATATAGATGAGTTCATTTTGACCCCTTATAGATCTAAGCCTGGGCTTAATTGTGCTGGCATAGTGAGGGTATCTGCTTCGATAGATGCCACAGGATAAGCACAATAATCAGCCGCATAAAAAGCACTGGCACGGTGGTTACCACTGGCTCCCACACCGCCAAATGGAGAGGCACCACTTGCGCCTGTAATCTGTTTATTCCAGTTGACGATACCCGCACGAATACGAGGTAAAAAATAATCGTATTCTTTACGAGAATCACTTAACAAGCCTGCAGATAAACCAAAGCTTGTATCGTTTGCCATAGAAATGGCTTGGTCAAAATCGTCATAGCGCACTAGGGTAAGTAATGGGCCAAAATACTCTTCATCGGGTAAGGCAGTCACGTGGGTTACATCTAACAAGGCTGGGCTTAGTAGACCAGTATTTTGCACCAGCAAAGTCATCCCCACCAAAGCCTTAGCACCTTTGTTGATTAACCTTTGCTGTGCGCTCAACAATTGCTGGGCTGCTGCAGATGAAATAACGCTGCCCATAAATGGCGCAGGCTCATCGTCATACAAACCTACTCTAATTTTACCAATAGCGCTCACCAAAAGATCGACTAACTGATCACCTTGCTTACCCTTAGGCACATACAAACGACGGGCACAGGTGCAGCGTTGGCCAGCAGAAATATAAGCAGATTGAATAATTTCATGCACTGCAGCGCGTGGATCGCTCACTTGGCTTACAATAAGAGGATTATTACCACCCATCTCTAACGCCAAAATTTTGTCAGGGCGACCGGCGTATTGCTCATGCAATAACATCCCCGTGCTAGAGCTTCCTGTGAAAAATAAACCATCAATACCCTTGTGGTTGGCCAATGCAATGCCTGTATCACGAGCGCCTTGCACTAGGTTAAGTACCCCTGCAGGAAGCCCCGCATCCAACCAACATTGCACTGTAAGCTCTGCCACCATTGGTGTTTGCTCGCTGGGTTTAAATATCACTGTATTACCTGCCAAAAGGGCGGGCACAATGTGCCCATTGGGTAAATGACCTGGAAAATTGTAGGGGCCAAATACAGCTACTACGCCATGAGGGCGGTGGCGTAACCATGCTTGAGTGCCAGGGGGTGAGGGCTTACTCACAACACCTGTTCGTTGCTCGTAGGCTTGGGCAGATAAGTCGATTTTACCCACCATAGCACCTGCTTCAGTGCGCGTTTCCCATAAGGGTTTACCTGTTTCTTGCGCAATAGCTACGGCTATGAGCTCGGCCTTTTCTTTCAATTGCGCTTGAAAGGCTTTGACCATGTGTAGGCGTGTTTCATAGGGTGTTACAGCCCAAGCAGGAAAAGCCTTGCGAGCAGCCATAATAGCGTCATCCACTTGCTGGCTATTAGCCCCTTGGCCTTGCCACAGCACATCGTTATTGGCAGGGTTAATAGAACAAAAGGAGGGACCATTGCCTGCTAACCACTGGTTATTAATTAAGTGTGTCATCACTATTCCTTATGCTGAGGCGCGTTGAGAAAATAAAGGCACTAACCTAACGGTGTCTAAGGCAGTGACGTGTAGATTGCTGGCTAATTCACTGCTAATGCACAGTGGGCCAGACTCAGGTACCTTGATATAAACCATAGTGCACCGATAACCATCCAAAAGAGTATTACTAATAAGGTAAGGAACTGTACCGATAGGTATATGGTCTTCTATTTTTACAAGATAATTTTTACTCTCTCTTACCGCTCGAATATCGTTTACTTGTGTTTCTAAGGTAGGTCCAGCATCAAAAATGTCTACATACCCTTGATACCGAAACCCTTCATCTTCTAACATTTTTCGCGCAGGCAAGGTGTTGCCATGCACTTCGCCTATTACGTCACGGGCGGCTTTTGGCAATAAATTAATGTACAAAGGATGTCTTGGCATTAACTGCGCAATAAACTCTTTTTTGCCTAGCCCTGTTAAGTGATCTGCATCAGCAAATGGCATATCAAAAAAGTGAGCACCTAATCCATCCCAAAAAGGAGATTGCCCATTTTCATCGGACACACCACGCATTTCAGCAATAATTTTAGCTTCAAAACGATGTGCAAATTGAGCCAAGAAAAGAAATCGGCTCTTGGATAGCAATTGACCATTTTTACTATGGCGGTAGTCGGGGTCTAAAAACAATGTACACACTTCTGCGCATGCGGTTTGATCATTACTTAAATACAAAGTGGGAAAAGAATTGTGTACCTTAAGCTCGCGGCTAGAATGCACTAAAGTACCAATGCGGTAACTATACCAAGGGCTAGATAAACCAATAGAGGATTCAATGCCACAAATACCCACCACTGTATTGGTGTGGGTGTCTTCCATAACAAACACATAGCTTTGCTCAGTAGTAAAATCTACCTCACTATTAAAGGCTGACAGTGACTCTGTAATTTTGCCAGCAATATGATTAGGATCTGCAGGCAACGAAGTAAAGCCTACTCCTGCTTTATAAGCCAAATTGAGCAAAGCATCGGCATCGCTGGCCATTAAAGGGCGGATTATCATCATAGGTCTGTTCCAGAAGGTCTATGTACACTATCTTATGTAGCAATAGTATAGGTATAGGTATGCACATTCTTTAGCATTTACACTTCTGGATTTAGCCATAGAGACTTTTTTGACTAGGGTTTTATAAAGGCAATCAAATTTTTATAGGTGGCAATAGGTGAGGGTGTTGCCAGCGGCTACCTGTAAACCCTCCAGTTGGGCCTTGCTAAGCACCAAAGCGTCACCTTGTTTACGAGCCAAAATGCAACGAAAATCAACACAGCTATTGTTGCACACCAACACGCGCTTACCTTGCACTACTTCATCACCCATTACTGCTTGGGTTTGTTCTGCGTGGCGTATAGTACGAATAAGCCGAGTTCGTGCTTCCAATATAGGCCCCGCATCAAAAATATCCACATGGCCTTCTAGGTGCATGCCTTCGTGTTCTAAAATATTTACAATGTCTTCGGCATCATCATGGTGCTGGCCTATCACGTCTTGTGCTTGCTGATTTAACAAAGGCACATACAGCGGGTAACGTGGCATTAGGTTGGTGATAAAATGCTTGTTGCTAGAGGTGGTTAGCAAATCTGCTTTGGCAAAGTCCATAGTAAAAAAATGTCGACCTACACCTTCCCAAAAAGGGGAAATGCCATTTTCGTCGATCACACCTTTTATTTCGGCAATAGTAGTCGCTGAAAAGCGCTCTGGAAAACAAGTCATAAATAGTAAGCGAGATTTGGAAAGAAGTTGGTCGTAAAAATCGCAACGGTAATCTGGCTCTATATAAAACGAGCTTAGGCGTGAAGCACCAGTATAATCATGGGACATGTGCAAAGCCGGTACACGGTTGTTAATTGCTAAATCACTAGAGCTGTGAGTCACGTGATCTATGCGGTAGGTATAGTAAGGCTCACTCAAACCCACGGTGGCATCAGCGGTGCAGGTGCCTACCAATTGGTGGGTAAGGGTGTCTTCCATTACAAAGGTATAACCCTCTTCACCGGCGTGATCTACACTTGCTGCAAACGACAGCTCACTGTGGTTTATTTTTTGCGCAAGCTGGACAGGGTTGTTAGGCAGGTTGGTGTGGCCTACGCCCGCCGCTGCCGCAAAGACATTAAAGGTTTTGGTGTCATCTTTTTTGATCGGTCTTACGATTAACATGCCATAGACTCCATACCTTCTCGCTTAAGCCAAGCTAAGTCGTTGCTTTGGGCTAGGCGTAATAAGATTAAAGCACTTAATTGTGAGCGAGTGGTGAGGCTTGATAACACCATGTATTCATCGCTACTGTGTATTTTACCACCCTGCACGCCCAAGGTATCAATGTTGGGTAGGCCTGCAGCGGCCAAATTATTGCCATCACAGCAGCCTCCAGTGGGTAAAAACTCAAGGGCTAAGCCTAAGCTCTCACCACAAGACTGCACCAGTTTACACAGGGTTTCATTAGCAGGGCTTAGTACTTTGGGCGCACGGCCAAAACCGCCATGTAGCTCTATAGTAATGCCATCTTTGGCATTAATAGTGGCTAAAATGATGGCTATTTGTGCTTCACACCAAGCTTGTTGCTTACTATGTTCAATACGGATATTAAAGCGCATGGTGCAGGTGTCAGGTACTATATTTACAGCCCCTCCGCCTTGTATAAAGCCTGGGTTGATGGTGATACCTTGTTGTTGGCCATTAAGGTCATCTAAGGCGCTGGTAAAATCGGCCATAACGCGCAGGGCGTTGCGGCCAATGTGATGTTCTCTGCCGGCATGAGCTGCCTTGCCTTTGGCAACCACCGCAAAATTACCACTGCCTTTGCGAGCTCCTGCTAGGTTGCCATCTGAAAAGGAGGGTTCGTAAATTAAACCCAAGTGATGGCGTTTTGCAATGTTACCAAACAAGGCACTAGAGCTTGGTGAGCCTATTTCCTCATCAGGATTAAATAAAATCTCCCAGCCCAATTTTTCTTGTAGTGAGGTACGCTCAAAGGCCTCTAGGGCTTTAAGCATTACTACAATGCCGCCTTTAAGATCGGCCACCCCAGGGCCATTGATTGTGTCCTCATCTAGCTGTGTGATGGTCTGGAATGGATGGTCAATTGGGAAAACTGTGTCCATATGTGCGCATAAAAAAACCTGTGTGGGTGCTTGTGGGCGCTTAAACAGGCGTAAGGCTTGACCTAAGGGTTTTTGATTTCGATTACCAAAATCGTCCACCACTTCATGGGGAGGCATGGGAATGTATTCTAATTCACAGTCTAGTATTTTGCTCCATAAAGCTAAAGTGTCAGCTACTTTGTTGACACCTTTTACATTATAGCTGCCCGAGTTAATGCTGGCCAAGGTCCACAAGTTTTGCACCATAACGCTTTGCTGTGTGGCAATCCATTCTAAGGTTTGTGCTTCCAATGTATTGTTCACAGTAAAGTCAGTCATGGTTTTCTCGGTGCTTTTCTATTATGTGGCGTTAGTGATGTCACTAATGGCGGCTTCTAAAATAGCCAAACCTGCATCAATATCAGCCTCGGGTATTAATAGAGACGGTGCCATTCGGATTACGTTTGGCCCAGCAACCAATACCAACAAGCCTTTGGCTTGGGCCGCTTTTAAAAACTCACCCGCTCGACCTTGGTATTCACTATTAAGTGCGCAGCCCAACAATAAGCCTTTACCTCGTACTTCGTTACAAAAAGGTAAACGCATATTAATGGCTTCAAGGCCAGCTTTGAAACGCTTACTCTTGGCGTTGACACCAGCCAACACTTCAGGAGTATTAACAATGTCGATGACTGCTTCAGCAATGGAGCAAGCCAATGGGTTACCACCGTAAGTGCTGCCGTGGGTGCCAATGGCTAGGCTTGTGGCTACTTTGTCAGTGGTGAGCATGGCAGCCACAGGAAACCCATTACCCAAACCTTTAGCTGTGGTTAGGATGTCGGGAATAACGTCTGTTTGTTGATACCCATATAAAGTGCCTAAGCGCCCAGCGCCAGTTTGCACCTCGTCCAAAACTAATAATGCGTTATGCTGATCACACAACTCACGGGCGCGTTTTATGAACGCTGGATCTGCATCAATAATGCCGCCTTCGCCTTGCAGTGGCTCCATAATAATGGCACATGTTTTGTTAGAAACTGCTGCTTCTAAAGCTTTAATATCGTTGTACGGTAAGTGGGTAATGCCTTCTAAAGCTGGGCCAAAGCCTTGGCTGTATTTAGGCTGCCCACCTACACTCACAGTAAATAAAGTGCGTCCGTGGAAACCTTGCTCAAAGGCAATGATTTCGTTTTTCTCTTCACCAAAATGATCTACAGCAAAGCGGCGCGCCAATTTAAACGCAGCTTCGTTGGCCTCAGCGCCAGAGTTTGCAAAGTATACTTTTTGCGCAAAAGTAGCATCTGTAAGTTTTTTGGCCAAGCGCAAAGCCGGCTCGTTGGTCATTACGTTGGAAATGTGCCATAGCTTCTCGCCTTGTTCCTTTAAGGTGGCTACAAGCTTAGGGTGACTATGGCCGACACTAGTTACTGCAATGCCACCGGCAAAATCGATGTATTCATTATCACTTTGGTCCCAAATACGTGAGCCTTTTCCTCGCACAGGTATCACTGGGGCTGGCGCATAGTTAGGCACCATTACTTCATCAAACAGGGCGCGTGTTACGGGGGTATTAGTCATAAAAAGTCCTAAGTTCTGTAATGTTTAATAATGTTTTCAATAACGCTCATGGCCCTTAGCTGGCTTTAAGCTTAGCGATTTCTCTCACCGCAACAGACAGCATAGCCAAATTGATGTCGGTATTACTTTGTAGCTCTCCAAACACACTTAAACAGCGTTCAATCTTATCTTTATTGCGCAATTCCCATGCTGGGTTTTGATCGCTAGAAATTACTGCTTGGGTGAGCTTAGCTAAGCTGTCTTCAAACTCTTGTTTAAGGCTAACCTTTGCTTTGCGCTGCCATGGATCTTGGCTTGGCAAATTGGCAATAGCTTGGTTTAGCCAATCGCCTTCAAAACGTTCGTATAACCCATACCATGTTTGAGCGGTAGCTATTACTTGTGTGCCACACTGGTTGGCCACTTGCACCACGTCTAGGCCATGGTATAAAAAATCTAACAGGCTTAAGCGCCTACTAGTGTTTGATTCCATACCGTTTGCACTGAGTTCATCTGCGTTAGTGTCGATGCGCTGAGATACTGCTTGCGGTAATAAATCGCCTAGGGCCGCGTAATAAATGGCCATAGGCTCTTTATAAAGGTCTACCATGGTTTGAATAGGCTCACCTTGGTGGGTGCTTAATAACCATAACGTAAGATCTTCTAATAAATACTGAACGTTTGTATGCAGTGCCATAGACTGTTTGTAGTCTAATATTAATGTCACTCTATCCAGCTCACTCCAAAGACTCTTGGCATCTATAATGTCGCATGCAGCAGTAAATGCGCGTGCGATATCGCCTGCTTGGGCGCCCATGTCTTCTTGTAAATAGTCACCAAAAGTGGCGCCCATGCGGTTGCCAATTTGGTTGGTAACATGGGTTGCAATAATTTCACTGCGCAGTGGGTGGGTTGCAATAGCTGGAGCATATTTTTGGCTAAGCACCTTTGGAAAATAATCCTCTAGGCTGTGAGCTAAATAGCTATCATTGCCAATGTCAGCATCCATTAGCTGGTCAAACCAACGCATTTTACTATAAGCCAATAACACCGATATTTCAGGGCGAGTTAAGCCGTCTTGGGCTTTAGCAAGTTCGTCGATGCGGGCATCATCAGGCAAACCTTCTAAGGTACGGTTCAAACGGCCTTGCTTTTCTAGGCTATGTATAAGGCGTTTATGATCACTTAAGCTTGCGCTGGCCTGACCCTGGGCGATACTTAATACTAAGGTTTGATGGTAATTGTGGTTGAGTACTAAATCACCCACTTCATCGGTCATACTCGCAAGCAAAGTATTGCGTTGTTTTAGGGTCATGTCGCCTGCATCAACTAACTGGCTTAGTAGTATTTTAATGTTAACTTCATGGTCAGAGCTGTCCACACCAGCAGAGTTATCGATGGCATCGGTGTTGATAAATCCACCGGCTTGGGCAAATTCAATACGCCCATGTTGAGAGCAGCCTAAATTACCACCTTCGCCAATCACTTTAGCGCCTAGTTGATTGCCATTCACTCGCAGGTTGTCATTGGCAGGATCGCCAATGTCGCTATGGCTTTCGTTACTCGCCTTGACATAAGTGCCAATGCCACCATTCCAAAATAGGTCCACGGGCATTTTTAGTAAGGCATGGATCAACTCATTAGGTGCCATTTGTGTAGCATCGGTGCTGAGCATGCTCTGCATTTGCGGACTAAGTTTGATGGACTTTGCCGAACGATCAAAAATACCGCCACCTTTAGAAATAAGTTTGATGTCATAATCGCTCCAGCTGGAGCGAGGCAATATAAACAATCGTTGACGTTCAGCAAATGTTTTAGCGGCATCAGGTGTGGGGTCTATAAAAATATGCAGGTGGTTAAATGCAGCTTGTAAACAAATATTCTCAGACAAAAGCATGCCGTTGCCAAACACATCGCCTGCCATGTCGCCTACACCCACCACCGTGAAGTTTTGGGTTTGGCAGTCTCGGCCTTGTTCGGCAAATAAACGTTTAACAGATTCCCATGCACCACGGGCGGTTATGCCCATTTTTTTATGGTCATAACCATTGGCGCCGCCAGAAGCAAAAGCATCGCCTAGCCAAAAGCTATTTTTTTCTGAAATCGAGTTAGCAAGGTCAGAAAATGTTGCGGTGCCTTTATCGGCTGCTACAACTAGGTATGGGTCGTCATCGTCATAACGCACCACTTGTTTAGGAGCAATGACCTGCTTTTCGACTATATTATCGGTGATATCAAGCAGGGCTTGAATAAAGGTAGAGTAGCTGCGGATTACTTCTGCCATCATTACTTCTCGGTCTTTTGTGGTGGGTAATTGCTTACATACAAATCCACCTTTAGCACCCACAGGCACAATAACGGCATTTTTTACCATTTGAGCTTTTACCAAGCCCAACACTTCTGTGCGGTAATCTTCCCGGCGATCAGACCAGCGTAAACCGCCTCGCGCGACCTTGCCGCCCCGCAAATGAACACCTTCCACCCAGGTGGAGTAGATGAAAATTTCGTACTTAGGTAAAGGTAAAGGCACCCCAGGAATAAGGCTTGGGTCTAGCTTACATGATAGGTATTCATGGCGTTCACCACTGCCGTCAGTTTGATAGTAGTTGGTGCGTAACATGGCCATAATAGTGGCCAAGAAATACTTCACTATTCGGTCTTCGTCAAGGTTGCTCACCCTTTCTAAGGCTAAACTGATGTCTTCTTGTAGTGAATCAATAAGGCCATTTGATGGCCTATTTTCAGGGTCGAATCTAGCTTCAAATAAGCGCACTAAGGTATGAGTAATGCTGGCATTGCTCACCAAAGTTTTCTGCATATAGGTTTGACTAAAGGGCACTTGTATCTGCAGTAAGTAGCGACTGATAGCCCGAATTAGTACGGTTTGTTGCCAAGTGAGTTGGGCGGTCAATATAAGGCTATTGAAACGATCGTTAGCCACACGTCCTGTATAAATCTGGCTAAAGGCTTCTTGGAAGTGCTCTTTCACATTGGCGGCATCAAGGTCTACTTGATGGTCAATCTCAATCACAAAATCAATAATCCACTGATCCAACCCCGACTCTGATTCAATCGTATAGGGGTGGGCATTGATTACTTTTACCCCCATGCGCTCCAAAATAGGTAGCACGTCTGATAAAGCTTTTGCTTGGCCATGGCCAAACACTTTGAAGCTTAAGCTTTTATCGACGTTGCGTAATGAGCGATATAAGTAGGTTGATAAGGGTTTTTCATGACTAATTTTCTGCAAGCGTAGCAGGTCCATAACTGCCACTTGCGCAGAAAAGTTTTCTTGATACGCCAAGGGAAACGCCTGGCCATATTGTTTAAACAGCTGGTTGCCTTTGGCTTCACCTTGTTTACTGTTCAAAGCGTGATGTAAGTGATCACTCCAAGACAGCATGGCATCACGCATTTGTTGTTCAATGTCGTTAATGTCAAAGTCTGTGTTGTGAATGTCATGGCCATGCACTGTTAGCTGAACCCGAGCTAAGGGTTGCTCAGAAAACATCACGTTAAACTCAACGCTGGTGCCGTCAAACTCACTCATGAGAATGTTTTGCATTTTTATACGAAGGGCTGTATTAAAGCGCTCTCTTGGCACGTAAACCAAGGCCGTAGCAAAGCGACCAAAGGTGTCCAGACGCAAGAAAAGGCGCAAATGATGACGTTCTTGGGTTTGCAATATGCCGCGAATGATAGGGTAGAGCTCATCTACACTGGCTTGCAACATCTCATCGCGGGGGTAACTGTTGAGTATGTGCTGTAAAGCTTTGCCTTTGTGGCTATTGGGTAGTTGTTCAATACGATCACGCAGATCTTGGGCTTTGCGTCGAAGTAATGGAATCTCATCTATACGTGCGGTGTAAGCGGCAGAAGAATATAAACCAAAGAACCGCTCTTCACCAATCACATTGCCTTGCTCATCAAAACGTTTGAGTCCAAGGTAATCAAAGTTAACAGGGCGATGCACCGTAGAGCGGCTGGTCGACTTGGTCATTACCAGCATGTCGCTGCGCATGGCTAGCTCTGAATGTTGTAACGATAAGGTGCTGGGCAAAAGGCTATCAGGCGTGCAATTGTCATCTCGAAAACTACCCAAACCTGTACCTTTTTTTGGTTTAAGTTCGCATAAGCCAGTTATAGGGTCTTTTTTAAGCCCATAAGAACGATAACCAATAAAGGTGAAGTGGTTGTTTGATACCCAGCGTAAAAAGGCAATATTTTCTTCTAGGTCTTGCGGTGCAATGGGCAAATTTTGTGACTCCAAGGTGTCAATAATAGACACTAATTTACTGCGCATAGGCACCCAATCATCCACCACTAAACGTACATCACTGATTATTTGAGTGAGGGTTGTAATAATCTGTGTAACCACGCTAGGCTCATTTTGCTGATCAATTTCAAACCGCATCACCGCTTCCAAATTGGCGTTTTCGGCTTTGCCCGTAAAGGGTGAGATACTAGTAATATTGCCTTTTTTATCTCGCTCTACAGCTACTACAGGGTGAGTGGTAATATGAATAGTGTGGCCTAGATGAATCAAAGCGTTAGTAATGGAGGACACCAAAAAGGCCTTGTCATCGCATACGATATCGACCACGGTATGGCTGGTATACCACTGATGTTCTTCATGGTTAGGGTTATATACACGAATATTAACCTGGTCGTTATGACGTGGTTTTACACTATCCCACAAGCTGGTTACTGCGCCATATAAATTGTCTGTATCAAATTGTAATAACTCTGCTGGAATGCTTTCAGCATAATACAGGCGCGCAAATTGCTGCATAAGTTCACTGTTAGGCTTTTTTTGGCGCTTATGGATGAGATCGCAAACTAAGTCTATGGCGATATTTTTTTTATCCGTTAAGGTGCGCATTCAGTATTTCCTTGAGTCAAAATAAGAATCTTGTTATTGCAGCGTCTATTATTCAAGAAACTGCCTTTGGGCACTAGGGGGTAAGTTGAGTCGGTGCGACCCATTTTTTGGTAAAATGACGTTTTTGTGCCCCAACTCAATAATACAGTGTATCCTTGCGACTTATGTCTAATTCTCAAAATTTTCACACTGTTGGACTGCTTTTACTCCCCTATGCAAGCTTGAGCCATTATGGTCAAATTGCTGAGCTGTTATTGCATACTAATCAGGTATTGGAGCACACTAAATACAAACTGCAGCCCATGTGTGTAGGTGGTGAGTGCGTGTTAGGAAAAGTGGCCAATTATTTAGATAGTGGGAAAGTGGAAACCCTGTTTATTATTGGGAATTTGATCGCACCTTATGAAACAGATGTCGTGTTAGAACGCTGGTTGGTTCAGCAATCTAGAATGGGTGTAAAAATCTTAGCCATAGGTACTGGAATATTTCCTCTAGCTAACGCAGGCTTACTCAATAATAATCGCAGTTGTTGCCATTGGTCGATGATTGAAAAGTTGCGTATTAGCCATCCCCAAGTCCTTTGGACTCATCAGCTTTTTGAACAAGAAGAACAGCTAATGACTTGTGCGGGCGGGGCCTCAACCACAGACCTTTTGCTTGCATGGTTAGCCCAACAGCAAGGGTTGGATGTCGCAGTGCAGCTGTCTGAGTGGTTTTTAGTTGAACGCATGCGGCCCCAAGACGCTCAACAACGCATCCCGTTGAAAGCTCGTATTGGTTCCAGCCAACCCAAGCTTATTGAAGCGGTTACTTTGATGGAAACTAATATTGAAGAACCACTATCGCCTGATGACTTGGCTTATCATGTGGGCCTGTCTAGGCGACACTTAGAACGTTTGTTTAAAAAACACTTAGATAGTGTGCCATCACGCTTTTATTTGCAATTAAGGTTAGACAAAGCTCGCCAAATGTTACGAGACACAGACCGATCTATTGTAGAGGTGGGCATGGCGTGTGGATTTTCTTCTGCCAGTCACTTTAGCACCACATATCGCACCCATTTTAACGTGACGCCACGCCAAGAGCGTGGTCGGGCCACTTATGTAGAATCTGCCCCCAGTTGGAACCATACCGTTGCTATTCAGCGACGCTTAGATTAATTTTTTATGCCCTATTGAGACTTTTATGGATATTTTTGCAGCCGCCACTTTATTGTTTTTAGTTATGGATCCTTTGGGAAATATCCCATTATTTTTGTCTGTATTAAAGCAAGTGCCTGAAGAAAGGCGAAGCTTGGTGTTGCGTAGAGAGCTGCTTATAGCCTACGTGGTGTTGTTAATGTTTTTGGTACTTGGCCCCTATATTTTGTCGTTCTTGCAAGTTTCTCAAGAAGCCATTCGTATTGGTGGCGGCATTGTATTATTTTTGATTGCTATAAAAATGGTGTTTCCACAAGAAGCGGGTTTGTTAGGGAAAACACCAGCGGGTGAACCATTTATTGTGCCACTAGCGATTCCTTTAATGGCAGGACCATCTAGTTTAGCTATGATTATGCTAATGCGTAAATCAGCTGAAGGGCAGTGGCTGGAACTATGGTTAGCAGTAACAGCGGCTTGGATTGTATCAGCAGCTATCTTGCTGGCTTCCAAGAAACTCTATCGTTTACTGGGTGAAAAAGGTTTGTTTGCCATTGAGCGTTTAATGGGAATGGTGCTCATTATTATGGCTGTGCAGATGTTGCTTGAAGGCACTGCGCAATATCTGCATTTGCGATAATTTAACCCACACCTAGGTATAAAATTTTCACTTAGGTTCGGGCATTTTCAAATTCTGCCCAAGCCTTTTCAAACGCAGCAAAATCAAAGCCTTTTTTGCTTGCTGGGCCAAGGATCAGTTGTTCGGTGCTAAGTAATTTATCGATGGCTGCTTCTAGCACTGGAATTGCCTGGGGTGGAATGACTAGTGCGCCATGCCTATCAGCATGTACTAGGTCTCCATCGTTCACTTGCATGCCAAAAATTGTCACAGGTTGGCCAATGGTGCGTACATGCACAAACCCGTGACTTGGACCAATGGAACCCGCAACTACTGGAAATGCACTGGGTAAGTCGCCCAAATCTCGCATTACCCCATTAGTGAGCGCGCCACCTAAGCCAAAAGCTTTGTGTATAGTAGTGTTAATCTCCCCCCAATAGGCACCAATAGCATGGGGATAATCTAAATCCTCAACTACGGCAATAGCTGGCCTAACGCCTGCAGACATGTACTCATAGTAATCTGCCCGTCTTTGTTTAATTATGCTGGGGTTTTCTGTAGAAGGCGCAAGAGCCGCAATTTGTGCTGTGCGAGCATAACCTACCATAGCGCCATCTATAGTGCTTGAGGCAAGCATTGTGCCCCTAGTAAATTGGTTGAATCCACGCTGGCCTTGGGCCACTTCGATGGCATTACATACCGTAGGAGTATCTACTGTTTTGAGTTTTTCTAGCAAAGAATTATTCATTGTTTAGTCATCCATTGTGTGAGAGCGGCCGAGGTTGCTTTGGGCTGCTCAAGTGGGGGAATATGGCCAGCCTTAGGAATACTGATGAAGGTTGACTGAGGTAAGAGCGACAGCATGCATAGGTGCCGATCTAAAGGACATAGCTCATCTTCTTCACCCATTAATATTAGACAAGGTTTATGAAAATTGGCTAAGGTGTCTTGTTGATCGCGGCGATTTTTCAGAGCCAGCGATTGTCTTATAAAGGCCTCTTTGCCTAAAGTTAATCCCATATCGATACACAGTTGCTCTAATTGTGTGTGGGGATAATGATTAGTGAAATAACGTGGCACCATAGTTTCACGCAACACTTGCTCCAAAAAACCTGCCTTTGCAGCATCTATCTGCGGCTTACGAGCTGCTTTTACATCTTCTATTTCAGCTTTAGGATTAGTATCCATCAAGGCCAGACGGGTAATTCTATGTGGGGCTTGACGAACTATCTCCATAGCTACTATACCTCCCATAGACAAACCAGCTAAGGCAAACTCGTTAGGTGCTTGAGCTAAAACTTGAGCAGCAATATCAGCCATATTGTCAGCCCCACTAATACAGCCCACCTGACATTGGGCAATATTTTTTAGAGCATCGATTTGTGGGGCATACATACGGCTGTCACACATCATGCCGGGCAATAAAATAAGTGCGGGAAGGCTCATCGCTATTTCTTATCACGCAGCCAAGTAAAACCTGCCTTATCGTTTGTGCCACTTATTCGATACAAACTTGCTTCACCACTTACACATACTTCTAGTCCATGAGATAGATTAGGAGGTATCCAGCAAGTGTCGCCAGGGTTCAATACCACCTCATTATCTCCCCACGTTAGACGCCAATGGCCACAGACGACCATCAATACTTCATGTTGAGGATTTACGTAAGCCTGGCAAGTAATAGATCCACGAGTTAGCAGCTCTACTTCAAAGCCTGGTTTGTCCTTGATAAGGGAGGTCTCTCCAATGACTGGACAGGGTTCATCTCTTGCTAAGGCCATCATATCCCAATATCTGGCGACATAGTCGGGCACTATTTGGTGCACAGGCGTTTCGTTGATTTGTGCCAGCTGCTGCGCTGAAAGCTGCGCCATGGGTTGTTCATCAGCAGGCAACATTTGACCTTTTTTAGTGTCGTACAAAACACCTGATTCACTCAAGGTTAGGCCGTGTGATTTTGCAGTTTCCAATACATGAGGAGCCCATTCAACGCCGCCTCCCGAATCGTCTCCACCTAAAATAGCCATGATCATGGCGTAGTCTGTGCCCACGTTTTCAAAGCCGCGAAACACTCTAGTAGGAATATTAATGAGGTCTCCCTTTTGTAAGATGACTTCACCCGCATCGCCGTTTATACCCCAAAAAAAACGCCATTTACCGCTTAATATAAAAAACACTTCTGCAGTATTATGAAAATGCAACGAATTAATACAGCCAGGAGGTTGACCAGCCGCGCCAATATTAAACCCTGGTGTGACTTTGATGTGTACGTGTTGATCAGGGCTTTCGGCAACACCAGCACCAATAATAGTGAAATTCTCCTTTTGGTTTGAGCCTGGTGTGTGGGCATCAATAAATGCACTGCGACACGGCTTTAGATCGCCGTAACGTACTACTTCTGGTTCCATCATAGGGTTATCCTGAGTGGCTATTAAGAGATATTTGACTGTGCTTCATTATCAATTGGGAGCGCTAGCCCGCGTGCATAAGAATTTGCTTCCACACCGAAGTCTCATCAAACAAAACAAATTCACGCCTTAGCCCGTGGGGGCCAAATTCAACGTGAGCAGCCGCCATAACATAAACATCGGCCCCTGTGGGTTTGCCAAAGCTGCCCCAACCGTCATGCTTACCATGCAAGCTGAAGCGGATAGCAGCTCTAGGTGACATCATAGGGTCTTGGCGACCTATTTGGTGTTCAATGGTAAATTTTGCACTTGGAAAGCTGGCACGTAACCCCATCCAGAATCGCTCAACAGCATCCCACGAATGCGAAGTAACCCCTCCAGGCTGCTCTGCCTGACAGGCACGGTCATATTCAGATTTTATGCAGCTAATTTCAGCGCTCATGATGCGATGCAAAATATCTGCATAGCGCTGACCAAATTCATCATCGTTACCTTTGCCTTGGTATGGGCCTGGCACATCGATGGCGGGGGTGAAAGGTTGCACGCATTGATCTACACCACCTTCTGTGGCTATTAAGTCTGCGGCGAAATCTTTAGGGTCAATGCCAAGTTGGCGCACAACGGCACCTTGATCACGGATGAGCCATTCATCATCGATTTGATTGTTTTTTGCGTGACAATCGGCAATCACTCGGTACTTCAGCGCTTTACCTGAGGCCTTGCCATAAATACCATCACCTAAATGAGTAGCAGTGGTTAGAATTCGATGAGAAGACAGCATTCCATCTTCGGGTGTGCCAGACCAGATTACATCTTCACCAAGTAATTGCCGGTCGGGGAACTCCGCAAGAGTAGCCATGGTAGCCCCAATCACATGCTGATTGCCGATTACTAAGGAGCCTGGTGAGCGCACTGGAATGTGTTCACTGTAGTAATGGTTGAGTGAAGCTAAATCACGATGTTCCCAAATTTCTTGAGTAATACCTAAGATATAGTCGGGAAAATCCTTAAACTTGCTATTAAAGCCTTTCATAAAATCCATCCTTCAGGGATGCGGGCAGAGCCGCGTACAATAATAGGGGAGCCTATAGATATTTGCTGGCTTTGCAGGCCATTACCATGTATTTGTTCCATTAAAATGCGCACGGTTTCTTGCACCATTTGTTCTGCACGCTGACGCACAGTGGTTAGGTTGTATGCTGGCCACGCTGCTGCTGGAACGTCGTCATAGCTGATCACTGATATATCTTCTGGTATCCGCAAGCCTAATTCAAAGCGTAATGTGTCCATGACTGCAAAGGCCATATGATCATTAGCTACAAAAACTGCATCGGGTTTGTTTTTAGCAAACATGCGTCTAGTGGCTTCACTTGCTTTTTCCATAGAAAAATTACCTACTTCACGAGCGTATAAACCCATACCCGCTTGCTGCAATGCGGCAGTAAATCCAAATTCCCGGTCACGTTGCGTTGAAGCGCCTTCCCAGCCGGCGATATAACCAATCTTTTCATGACCTGCGGCTAACAAAAATCGCGCTGCTTTTGCGCCACCTGAAAAGTTATCTGAGGTGACGCAAGAGAGACCTTCTCCGTCTTGCGATCGGTTAAAAAGTACAATGGGCACGCCGGCCAAATGGCAACGTTTAGCCAGCTGCGAAGACAGTGCTACAGAAGCAACAATAATGCCTTCAACCTGATAATCAAGGATTTCTTCAACTACAGAATCAATATTCCCAGCTGTTTTAGAAGCCATGAAAATCAACACGTGATAGCCCTTTTCTTGCAACTGGGTGGATAGTTTTTCAATGGCGTCTGGATAGAATTGATTTTCTAAATAGGCCACAACTAAACCAATGATTCGACTTTTCCCCGACACCATTGCCCGCGCAAGTACGTTGGGCCGATAGCCTAATGCCGCGGCTGCTTTATGCACTTTAAGAATGGTTTTTTTAGAGGCAGAGGCCCCTGATGTGTAAACACGACTCACCGCAGACTGGCTAACGCCAGCTAGTTGAGCAACCTGTTGAGAAGTAACTTTTTCTTTTAGCATTAGCCTGCAGTCCAGCCACCATCAACCATTAAAGCACTGCCTGTGACTAGCGATGAAGCACCACTTGCTAGATATATAACAGCCCCCATAATATCTTGCACTGTGCCAACTCGGTCTAGCTTAATCTTGCTATCGATCCATGCACGTTTCTCAGGGTCTGCAAAGGTGGCTGCAGTCAGTTCTGTAAGTATGAAAGTAGGGCAAATAGTGTTGACTCGAATACCTTGCTTTCCCCATTCAATCGCCATCGCTTTAGTAAAACCTTCAACGGCATGCTTTGACGCACAATAGGCGGCCCTTTCTTGACCACCGATATATGCCATTTGACTAGATATGTTAATCAAACTCCCCCCTTTTTTACTGGAAAGTAGGCCCTTTGCAACAGCTTGAGTAAGAAAGTACGCCCCTTTAAGATTAATATCCATTACTGCATCAAAGTCGTCAGGCTGAGTATCTATGGCTTTACCATGGCGGGCTAAGCCTGCCGAATTAACAAGTATCTCAAATGGACCATGTGCTTCAATCAATATTTGTGTCTGCTCAATATTAGAGACATCCATAACCAAAGCGCTTGCTTTTAGGCCTTCTGCAATTAGCGCCTGTGTGATGGTGTCTAATTCAGATGCTCGGCGAGCTGCCAAGGTGACATCGGCTCCTGCTCTAGCTAGGGCTACTGCACAGGCAGCGCCTATTCCGGAGGAAGCTCCTGTGACGATGGCTTTTTGTCCAACCAGACTAAAGCTGGGTGATGCTGGCAAAATCATATCTTATCTCTTTTGTGGTGTGCTCAAACTTATATAGTGCGAGCTTTATTTAATTCACGCAAGCGTGAAAACACATTTATACCTACTTGATTATATACGTCTAATAAATCCACCAACACCCAGTTTTCACGGATCAAAGCACCATCTAGGCGCCAAAAATCTAGGCTACGCAGAGTTATATGTTGACCACTCGGCGCAATACCTAGCCACCCGCCATGGGTAATGGTTTGCTTCATATTGGGCCAGCCTGTCACTGCTGCGTATTGCCCCTCTCCGAAAAAGTGAAACTTAAGCTTGTCGTCATGGGTGCCTCGATCAGGCATTGCATTTAAAAAGGGTATTTGATGCCAATTACGAAAACCTTCAATACCTCTTGCTGAACCAATGCCTGCGGGACCATACCAATTCATTTTTGGGTGCCAAAAGCGTTCTAACTGCATCACCTCTGGCCCTCCTTGTTTGGGATGAAGGATCAAGTGGTTCAGCATATCCACGATATGTTGGACAGTTTTTTCGCCCTGGTCTTCATGTGTGTTAGTGATATTTAATCCGTCTTGACTTGCTGGACCTGGAATAAAACCTTCCCAACCTAAAGAAGGACATAAAGGCCAAGCATTTGCCTGTAGCATCACCTCTGCAATGTCCCAAATCGCCTGTATTTCTACAATTTTGCCTTTTTCAAAGCGGAAAAATTCATGAAAGCGCATATGGCAAATGTGTCCTGTGGGAGCTATGTCCAACCACGGTGCAACAAAAGTACCTAAGTAATGTCCTGCACATCCGACCCATTCTTGACCTTGTTCGGTAATGCCTGACATGACGATTAAATCTCGTCTCTCAAGGTCAGGCATGGCCGATAATAAAGGTGCATAACACGTGTCATAAAAGGCACAAGGGCCTTTAACATCATTGAAGGGGAAACACATGTGAGCAATGCTTTGCTCTGCCATCAAGTCCATTAATAAGGACTTAACTTGGTGTTCTTCAAAATCGTGCATCGCCTTCAGCAATGGCGCTAAAACCTCTTTATTAACCAAACTGTTAAAGGTGTTATCAGACACTACAAAGCACCCGTTCCATAAGGGACATTTTTGTTGCCGTAGCGCCTAACTCTTAAATTACATTGTTCGGCATGACCTACAAATCCCTCTAACATACATAAACGAGAGCCATACTCACCGATTAACGTGGCCGCTTCATCCGTAGTTATTTTTTGATAGCTGTGGGTTTTGAGAAATTTTCCAACCCATAGTCCACCCGTATAACGCCCTGCTTTTTTGGTAGGCAAAGTGTGGTTGGTACCAATGACCTTGTCTCCATTAGACACGTTGGTGCGAGGCCCCAAGAATAAGCCCCCATAACACGTCATATTATCTAAGAACCAATCGTCTCTGTCTGTCATCACTTGTACGTGCTCATAAGCTTTTTCCTCAGACACTTCGAGCATTTCTTGGTAGCTGTCACAGACAATTACTTCACCATAATCTCGCCAACTAACGGACGCAGTATTTGCCGTGGGCAATATTTTTAGTAGGCGCTCTATTTCCAATATAGTGGCTTTTGCTAAATCCATGCTTGTGGTGACTAATGCAGCCGGAGAATCATAGCCATGCTCTGCCTGTCCTAATAAGTCTGTGGCACACATTTCTGCATCTACAGTATCGTCTGCAATCACCATGGTTTCTGTAGGACCTGCAAATAGATCTATGCCTACACGGCCAAATAACTGTCGTTTGGCTTCTGCGACATAAGCGTTACCAGGGCCCACCAACAGATGGACCGGATCAATTGTTTCTGTGCCTATAGCCATAGCACCTACAGCTTGAATGCCTCCCAAAACATAAATTTCGTGAGCGCCTCCTAAATGCATTGCAGTGATTACTGCTGGGTTTGGCTCGCCATTAAAAGGAGGGGTGCAAGCGATTATTCTGGGCACGCCAGCTACACTAGCAGTGGCAACTGACATATGAGCAGACGCAACCATAGGAAATTTGCCACCTGGAACGTAACACCCTACTGATTGCACTGGAATGTTTTTATGTCCTAAAATAACCCCTGGCATAGTTTCTACTTCAACATCTAGCATTGAATCACGCTGGATTTGGGCAAAGTTTCGTACCTGCTTTTGGGCAAACTTAATGTCCTCCAACTCACGTGGTGACACCTTGGCCATAATTCTTTTGATATCTTCTTCTGATAAACGAAAAGATGCTGGCGTGTAATTATCGTGAGTCTTTGCCAGCGCTCTTACCGCCTCGTCACCTTTGGCTTCTATTTCTGCCAATGTCGTTTCTACTACCGCTTTGGTCTGGGCGTCGTCTTGGGCCCTGTCATTAGCGCTTTTGCTGCTTTTTAAATAGGTGATCGCCATATTATTTCCTCAATTCTTGTTCTGATCAGGTGCTTGTTCATCGTCATTAAATTTTTCCCAACCTTCGCCGTTAAAAACGTCGACGCCTAGTTGTGAGAGTACGTGTGGGAAGTCCACCATCACCCAGTTATCGCAAATCTTTCCATCCTGCACTTTCCAAAAATCCATGTATCTAATCTCTACTTTCTTCCCAGTAGGAGCCACGCCCATAAATAACCCAGTATGCAGGGCTTCTTGGCGCCCAAAAGCTGCAGCCCATTCACCCATATATAAGCGAGCCTCATCGATACATACTTTGTCGGAAAACGCAGCCTGAAATGGTTTTTGCCAATTAGCTTGAAAGTCTTTTAAACCCTGTTTAGTACCACAGCCTTGGTTGCCCATCCAGCGAAATGACTCTGAAAAAAAATCTCCAATATCAGCAATTCTATGATCGTTAAGGCCATCTACCATAGATTCAATGACTGCTCTAGTCTCTGCTGTTTTTGACATGTCTGTGTTGGCGCTGAGTTGAGCCTGCGGTGGGCGACTGCCTTTCATCAATGTTTTCCTTGTAGAGATATTCAGTATTATAGGTGCTGACCAGTTTTTGCATCAAACAAATGGCACAAGTTGGGCATAATACGAGCGCTAAATTTTGCGCCAATGACTGCACGATAATCTTTACTGGCTTTAATAGAGGCCAGGCTGTCATTGATGCGAGCAGTAACCATTGTTGAATCACCCAATAACTCTAAAGAGAATACGCTTAGGTTTAATTCAGCACTAAGTTCTGCATCATTGCTGGTATCGATCACATCAGCATCTTCAGCACGAAAACCTAAAGTAATTGGACCATTAAGAGCAGTATCAAAGCCAGAAATAGATATTCCTTCAGCTGTAAATAACCCTTCTTCAATATGGCCATTGACCAAATTCATCGCAGGCACACCAATAAAGCTTGCAACAAAAGTGTTGGCAGGGTTGTCGTATATGTCTGTAGGGGTACCCACTTGTTGAACCACACCTTTATTCATTACCACAACACGATCTGCTAGGGTCATGGCCTCTATTTGGTCATGGGTCACATAAATCGTCGTTACCTGTAATTCATGAGACAGGTTTTTAATTTGAGCTCGTGTAGAGACGCGTAATTTAGCATCTAAATTTGATAGTGGCTCGTCCATTAAAAACACTTTTGGTTTACGCACGATAGCTCTTGCCAAGGCGACACGTTGACGCTGGCCTCCAGATAATTCAGCTGGTTTGCGGTGTAAGAAATCTTCTAGCTCTACCATCGCCGCAGCTTTCATGACCCGCTCATGATGCTGGGACTTGGGAACCTTACGCACCTTTAATGGGAACTGAATATTTTCATAAACGTTCATATTTGGGTATAAGGCGTAGCTTTGAAATACCATGGCGACATCGCGGTCTTTAGGATCAAGATCGTTGACGACTACACCATCAATAATGATCTGCCCTTCGCTTACGCTCTCTAAGCCAGCAACCATGCGCATGGT